>OGOY01000060.1_pt1 | contig 120248 bp, 105 predicted proteins | sample 1552811 | NCBI WGS metagenome assembly OGOY01 (sample SAMEA2580132, study PRJEB22360) | human gut metagenome | biome: human gut; feature: human-associated habitat; material: faeces | place: Denmark | collected 2008/2010 | reverse complement strand
GGCGGTGGTGATGATGGCTGCTGTATTGCCCGGATCGGTGATGGTTGTGTCCGGATCCGGGCGCAGAAAGAAGGTTTCATCCGAGATAAAGCCGTGCACCGGCAGCCACATATGGTATTCACCCTGAATCGAGAGCGTGTGGTAGACGCGGATTTTCCAGATTCCGGCGGCGGGGGCATCAAAGCGCATCAGGATCAGTTCGCTTCCGGTCGCCAGCTCGGAGCTGGTATAGTTGAGGTGAATGGTCGTTCCTTCCAGAAGAAAGGGAATCCGGCGTTCTTCGTCGCCGGAGAGCCGGATGCGTCCCGTTTCGTCGCCGGAGGGGGATAAAAATCCGACACTGTAAAGCTCCGATTCACGCGCCCACAGTTCCAGCGTAAATCCCCGTTCGTCGGGACCGACCCGCAGTTCCACATCCTCATAGGAGGTGGAAGCAGGAAATACACTGCGAAAATGGTGCCCGCGCCCGGTTTCATTGCCTCCGGCGGCGACCAGAATCTGCCCGCTGGCGCGCGACAGGCTGTTTAGATATAGACCAAGCGGCGAAGTGCCGCTGTGGCTTCCGGTATTGGTGCCAAGACCCAGCAGGATCACAAGGGGCTTTTTCTCCTGCCTGGCAATATAAAGAAGAAACTTGATTCCAAGCATGATGTCGTCCTCCTGAAAGGCGATGGCATCCTCGCGGATCAGAAAAAAATCGCGAAGATAGGTTCTGGCTGGTTTCAAGCGGACAACGACCAGTTCCGATTCCGGCGCCGCCCCGGAGAAAAAAGCATCGGCATCTTCGGAACCGGCGGCGACCAGCGCCATCTGCGTGCCGTGGCGGAGAGGATCCGAGGTGGGGACGATGGAATGCGGATCTTCCGAGCGCAGCGCCTCGTTGATGTGGGAACGCTGGTAGACACTTCCGTAGTGCAGCGCATCGATCGGATCCGGCGTGCTAAGCCCCGCGCCCGGAACCGTCTGATCCCAGATGGCGGCGATGCGCGTGCTTCCATCCGGATTGCGTAACAAGGGATTTGTATAATCGATCCCCGTATCCACAATCCCAATCAGCGCCCCGCGCCCCTTGTTTCCCAGAAATGTCTGTTCTGCGGTCCGGGAAATTCCTGCGCTGTCCAGGCTGGATGTATCTAATATGGTATAAAGATTCGGGATCGAGTCATAGCCATACTGCTGGACTGAGAGCGGCAGCGCCTCAGCCAGAGACCGGTGCCAGATCACATACTCATGATTGACAAAATCATAGCAGCCGGAATCATTTTCCAAAATCTGGTTATAGGTAAAAGGAAAAAAACGTTCGATAAAATCGGCGGTTTGGTTGTCTGGAAGAGAAGAGCAATTCATAGCGTTTTCCATAGAGATTTTTTAGAATTTAAGATAAGATATGCGGTAAAATACGAAAGCTTCCCTATACTCTGTCGGAAAAACTTGTTATAATAAATATAAGTTAGATAATGACATTTATATGAGGAGGTGCCCTTATGAAAAAATACCTGTATATGATAGCTGCCCTGTTCGGCATCGATTATTTCTGCAAGGAAAACATAGAAGCCCAGAAACCGGAAGATTTTCCGCGCGACATGGAAAAAAGCCATGGAAAGATCCGCCTGTACCGCAATCACAACGACGGTTTCTGTTTTGGGGTAAAAAAAGAAAAGAAAGAACTGGTCCGCATGGTGCCGGTTGTCTTTACCTCGGCGGCAGCGGGCATTCTGACATGGTTACTGTGCCGGGACGAAGGCAGAAAAGCCGATCGGATCGGTTTTGCCCTCATCACGGCGGGTGGTTTAAGCAACCTATATGACCGCCTCAAACGCGGTTATGTGGTAGATTATTTCAGCATCCGGTGTAAATACCTGGAAAAGGTCGTCTTTAATCTGGGAGACTTTTTTATCTTCGCAGGAAGCGCCCTGATCGCAGCCTTCGATCTGCTGGGAGCCGTCCGTGATCTTAGTTCTCCGGCAAAGGATCACATAAAAGCGCTCCGACTGCCGTGGCGAAAGACGGATGAGGCGGAATGATATAGTCGATTCCAAAGACATCGTGCATCTGATTGAAAATGTCAAAGGTCTTTGCAGCAGGTGCAAGGCTGGCGAGAGAACCAGTCAGGACGACATTCCGGGTGGTGTCCTGGCTGAGCGCCAGGGACGCCATCACACCCACATTTTCATAAATCATATTGAAAAGAGCGGCAGCCAGGTCAGCATCCGAGGCGCCGCTTTTGATTCGCCCAAAATTGGCAGCGGTTAAGTCGGCGGCAAGTCCCGGGACATCTTCCTCCTGCACGTCGGCGATGCGGAGATCTGCCATGGCCTTATTGCCGCGCAGCGCCATCTCTGAGAGGGCAAAAATGTCGGTGACGCCGAGAAAGCGCTCCGCCATGCCGGCAAGTGTCCCACCGCCGACACCGCTTCCGCCCAGATGACGGAAGCCGTTTGTCTTGGAAGCGCGGATAAAGGCAGAGCCGGTTCCAAGGCTGACCACCAGCGCTTCGTCAAGCCCGGACAGGTATAAGCCGCCGCGCCCGATGGCATCCAGCTCCAGGGCATGGATGGTCGGGATGCCGAAGATATTTTCATGGAAATACGTCGAACCGAGCCCGGTCAGGACGATTTTTTCAACATCGTCAAACGAAGCGCCCTGCTGATCCAGGAAACGCCCGAGAACACCGTAAGCCGAGGTGCGCGGGTCATCCGCGTGAACCTGAAGCGTACCAAGCAGAGCGCCATGTTCATCCAGTGCCGCCGCCTTGGTGCTGGAACTGCCGATGTCGATTCCGAGGGATAATTTCATTTGCTTATCTCCTTTATGATATAAAAATAGGATATGGCTGCCAGGGCAGTCGTTCCGTATCTTTTATGACTGTAAGAATTGGATTGTTTTTATAAACATTATAGGGTAAAGTAAAATAAAGTGCAATGGAAGAATGTGGTCCGAATGTTCTTAAAATGATATTTCAAATGGATAACATAAAGATTTATATGTCACGCCCAAGCTTTGTTGAGATTCTGGCTGAGACTGAAATATACTTTAATGATAAGGAAATAGTGACCGGAAATACGGGATATCAGGCATGGTGGAGCAGAGAGTATGAGGTCCATGTTTAATAAGGAGTTCTTTAAGTGTTCCCAGTTTACGCACATTAACAGATGTACTTTTCCCTCGTTATTAATATAGCTTTTTGCAATATAAAAAGACTCCGAATTTTTTTGACACAAAAAAAGCAGGTTCTATGCGGCCTGCAAGGTATTTTTCTATTATTCAACTGTCAAACTCCCGGAGATGGCAGAAGTATGGAAATGCAAGTCTGTATTTATTGACAGAACCTATGAAATACGGTAGAATCAACCTTAAAAAAGAGTAATCCCCTATAAGGGGAGATAGGAGTTGAGTTTTTTGAGTTCTGGTGATGGGATACAGCTATTGATTTTGATACTGCTGCTTTTGATGTCGGCTTTCTTTTCTTCTGCGGAGACGGCGCTGACGACGGTCAACAAGATCCGGGTGCGGACGCTGGCGGAGAATGGCGATAAGCAGGCAGAGTATGTATTAAAGATCATAGAGGATCCGAGCAAAATGCTGAGTGCGATTCTGATCGGCAACAATGTGGTAAACCTGTATGCGTCTTCTCTTGCGACGGTTCTTGCCACCCACATCTGGGGCAACAAGATCGTAGGGATTGCGACGGGCATTCTGACGCTTTTGATCTTGATTTTCGGCGAGATCACGCCGAAGACGGTTGCGACGATACAGGCTGAGCGGATTGCATTTCGGTTCGCCAAAATCATTTATTATATCATGACGGTGCTGACACCGGTCATTTTTGTGGTCAACCAGCTCTCGTTTTTAGTGTTGAAGCTGCTTCGCGTGGATGTGAAGGCGAAGGGCGAGTCCATCACGGAGGATGAGCTGCGGACGATCGTGGAGGTCAGCCACGAAGAGGGCGTCATCGAGTCCGAAGAGAAGAAGATGATCAACAATGTGTTTGATTTCGGGGATGCCGTGGCGCGCGATGTCATGCTTCCTAAGGTCAACATGACGTTTGTGGACGTGGATGCGACGTATGACGAGCTGATGGAGGTATTCCGCAGTGAGAAATACACGCGTTACCCGGTCTATGAGGAGACGACGGACAATGTCATCGGTGTTCTGAACATCAAGGATATTTTCTTAAAAGGCGGGGAAGAGGGCTTTTCTGTCCGGAAATATCTGCGGAAACCTCTCTATACATATGAGTTTAAGAAGGTTGCTGAGCTGATGCGCGAGATGCGGAAAGCAGCGATCAGCATCGTGATCGTGCTCGATGAGTATGGTTCGACGGTCGGTCTTATCACGCTGGAAGATATGCTGGAGGAGATTGTCGGAGATATCCGGGACGAGTACGATGGAGACGAGGAAAAATCCATTCAGCGTATCGCCCCGCGGGAATACATGGTAGATGGTTCGGTCAAACTCGACGATCTGGATGAACGCCTGAATTTGGAACTCCAGTCAGACGAATATGATTCCATCGGCGGACTGGTGATCGGACTTTTGAACCATCTTCCACAGGAAAAAGAAGAGGTTGTGGTGGAAAACGTCCGCCTCGTTGTTGAATGTGTGGATAAGAACCGGATCGATAAGATTCATCTGTACCTGTTAAGCCCGTCGGAGGCGGCGTTAGCTAAACATGCCGCCGATGGTGCCGCTTCCGGCGCAGAGGGCGAAGGAAAGCAGCAGGGATGAGGCAGTCTCCTTGAGGGACTGTCGGATCGCAAAAGACAGGGCTAGAAAAATAAGAAAATAAAGGGCGCCGGCGCAGAATCCCCAGAGGAACCGGCGCCTTTTTGCTTTCTTCCCGGCGCTAAGCCCCGCCAGGAAGCAGGCGAGAATGTAGATGCCGCGCACTCCTAGCGTGATTTCCTTTTCACCCCACTGAAAACGGTACATCCCAAACGCGAGCAGAAGCAGAAAGACAGCAGTTGCCGCGTAGGAGAAGAGGGAAGAACGGAGCAGAATCTGGATAGCTGATTTTTCCATGATAAAATACCTGTGTGCATTTTTTTTCTATTCATATGAGCAAAGAAGGACAAATATGCCTGCAGAATGAAACACTGTTACAAACAAGCGTTACTGTTCACGCATACGTGCCCAGTAACGGAATTTGCCGTGGCTTCGCATTTAAATACGGCAAATTCCTGCTGCCACCACGTTTTCTTACGGCACTTTCGGTTCCAAAAGTGCCTACCCGTGAACAGTTCCAAAAAAGCCGGAATCTGTGAGAAACACGGTAAATTGAAATGCTTGCACAAGCGGGCAACATATGATATAATCTGTAGGACTTTATATACTAAAAAAATGAAGGAGGACATAGAGATGAAACACGTAAAGACACTGAGCGCAAGCACACTGAAGAACAGCATGAAGAAAGGCGGCTGCGGCGAGTGCCAGACATCCTGCCAGTCTGCATGTAAGACATCCTGTACTGTAGGTAACCAGAGCTGCGAGAACCAGAACCGCTAATTGGCAGTACAAAACAAATGAGGCGTTTTCTGATAAATCAAAGCTTTTCATGAGTGGGAGAGCTGGAGTCTGAGAAAACGCAGAGTTGACACAGGGAGGCAGACAAGACGGAGCGCGGTCCGAGGAGAGGACTGCATATGTTCCGGGTTGTCTGCCTGCCTATGTCTTATAGAAGGAGAAAGACAGTGATTCATCAGTATATAAACAATGGATATTATATCGTACTGGATGTCAACAGTGGCTCCGTCCATTCGGTCGATCCGCTTCTGTACGATGTGATTTCCTTTTTATCGGAGCGGATTCCGGACAGCGAGAAGCCGTTTCAGATTGCCCAGTCCCTGAAAGACGAGACGGCGGCAGCATTAAAAGAGAAATACAGCCAGGAAGAGATCAGAGAGGCGTTTGAGGACATTCAGGAGCTCATCGATCAGGAAGAACTCTTTACCGCTGACATTTACAAAAACTTCGTTATGGATTTCAAGAAGCGCCAGACGGTTGTCAAGGCACTCTGCCTGCATATCGCGCATGACTGCAACCTTGCCTGTCAGTACTGCTTTGCAGAAGAGGGCGAGTATCATGGACGCAGAGCGCTGATGACTTTTGAGGTCGGCAAGAAAGCGCTGGATTTCCTGATTGCCAATTCTGGAAACCGCCGGAACCTGGAAGTCGATTTCTTCGGCGGCGAGCCGCTGATGAACTGGCAGGTGGTTAAACAGTTAGTCGAGTACGGACGTTCCCAGGAAGAGACGCACAACAAGAAATTCCGTTTCACACTGACCACCAACGGCGTTCTGTTAAACGATGAAATTATGGAATTCTGCAACCGCGAGATGGCAAACGTCGTGCTCAGTCTGGATGGACGAAAAGAGGTCAACGACAAGATGCGCCCATTCCGCAACGGAACCGGAAGCTACGACCTGATCGTGCCGAAGTTCCAGAAATTTGCAGAGAAGCGCGGAGACCGCGATTATTTCGTGCGTGGTACCTTCACACACAACAACCTGGATTTTGGCAAAGATGTCCTGCATTTTGCCGATCTTGGATTCAAGAAAATGTCGGTTGAGCCGGTCGTAGCACCGGATGAAGAGCCCTACGCGATCAAAGAGGCGGATCTTCCGCAGATTCTCGAGGAATATGACCGTCTGGCAGCAGAGTATGTCAAGAGACACAAAGAGGGGCGCGGCTTCACGTTCTTCCACTTTATGCTCGATCTGACACAGGGACCGTGCGTGGCAAAACGTCTGTCCGGATGCGGTTCAGGAACTGAGTATCTGGCAGTTACCCCGTGGGGTGACCTCTATCCGTGCCATCAGTTTGTAGGAAACGAAGATTTCCTGCTCGGCAACGTGGATACGGGCGTGACCAACACGGCAGTCCGCGACGAGTTCAAGCTCTGCAATGTCTATGCGAAAGACAAATGTCGGGATTGCTTTGCCAGATTTTACTGCAGCGGCGGCTGTGCGGCCAATTCCTACAACTTCCACGGTTCCATCACGGATGCGTATGATATCGGGTGTGAGATGCAGAAAAAACGTATCGAATGCGCGATCATGATAAAAGCTGCTCTTGCAGACGGCTCTGACGAGTAGAGAACAAGGAGAGAGAGAGGAATGAAGAACAAAAAAGGAAAAAGCTTCCTGGGGATGCTGCTCCTTCTGATTGCCATCGGCGTATTCGGCTATTTCGGTTATTCGACGATGAATCAGATCAAGCTGGGTCTTGACCTGGCTGGCGGTGTCAGCATTACCTATCAGGCGAAAGAAGAAAATCCGTCTTCCGAGGATATGGCGGATACGATCTACAAGCTCCAGCAGCGTGTACAGAATTACAGTACCGAGGCGGAGGTTTACCAGGAGGGTAATAACCGTATCAACGTAGATATTCCGGGTGTATCGGATGCCAACGCGATTCTGGAAGAGTTAGGAAAACCGGGTTCCCTGATTTTCGTGGACTCTGAAGGAAATCAGATCCTCGATGGTAAACAGGTTGCCAGCGCGAAAGCCGGCATGACCGAGGATAAGGCGACCGGTTCCAAGGCGTATGTCGTTTCCCTGACCTTTACCGAGGAAGGTAAACAGGCATTTGCTGAGGCGACCACGAATGGCGTCGGAAAACCAATTTATATCATTTATGATAACCAGATTATTTCTGCTCCGACCGTCCGTGAGGCGATCACAGGCGGACAGTGCCAGATCGACGGCATGGCGGATTATGAAGAGGCAAATAATCTTGCGTCCACGATCCGTATCGGTTCCCTGTCCCTGGAGCTGGAAGAGCTGCGTTCCAACGTAGTTGGCGCGAAGCTGGGTCAGGAGGCGATCTCCACCAGCTTAAAGGCAGGTCTGATCGGATTTGCCATTGTCATTGTATTTATGATTGCCGTATATCTGCTTCCGGGTCTGGCTGCATCTCTGGCTCTGTGCCTGTATGTCGGTCTGATCCTGATCCTGTTAGTTGCATTTGAGGTGACTCTGACGCTTCCGGGCGTGGCTGGTATCATCCTGTCGATTGGTATGGCAGTGGATGCGAACGTTATCATTTTCACCCGTATCAAAGAGGAGATCGGTCTGGGAACATCCGTCAAGAATGCGATCAAGGCAGGTTTCGCCAAGGCACTTTCCGCGATCATCGACGGAAACGTAACCACCCTGATTGCGGCAGCGGTTCTGTTCTGGAGAGGTTCCGGTACCGTCAAGGGCTTTGCGGCGACGCTGGCAATCGGTATCGTGCTTTCTATGTTCACGGCGCTGTTTGTAACCAAATTTGCCCTGAACTGCTTCTATGAGATGGGCTTTGAGGATGCGAAGTTCTACGGATGCCGCAAGGATATGAAGACGCGTCCGTTCCTGAAATTCCGCAAGCTTTACTTTGCTCTGTCGCTCGTGATCATTCTGGCAGGCGTCGGCAGCATGATTCACAATCAGTCTTCGATGGGTGTGCCGTTCAACTACAGCATGGAGTTCAGAGGCGGTACTTCTACAAACGTTACCTTTAACGAGGATATGTCTCTGGAAGATATTTCCTCCCAGGTGGTTCCGGTGGTAGAAAAGATTACCGGCGAAGCTGGCACACAGACCCAGAAGGTAGCCGGAAGCAACGAGGTTATCATCAAGACACGTACCCTGAACATGGACGAGCGCGAAGAGTTAAACCAGGCGCTGGCGGATCAGTTTGGTGTGGATAAAGAGAAGATCACAGCCGACAGTATCTCCGGTGCGGTCAGCCAGGAGATGAAGCGCGATGCGATTGTGGCGGTTACGATTGCGACGATCTGCATGTTGATCTACATCTGGTTCCGTTTCAGCAACATCACGTTCGCGGCGGGCGCGGTTCTTGCCCTGATGCATGATGTGCTGGTTGTCCTGACCTGCTATGCGATGCTGCGCTGGTCGGTTGGTTCGACGTTCATCGCCTGCATGCTGACGATTGTCGGTTACTCAATCAACGCGACGATCGTTATCTTCGACCGTATCCGTGAGAATATGAAGCTTCTGGGTAATAAAGAGTCCGCTGAGACGATCGTCAACACCAGTATCAGCCAGACCCTGACGCGAAGCATCAACACGACGCTGACGACCTTCGTCATGGTCCTGATTCTTTACATCCTGGGTGTATCTTCCATCCGTGAGTTTGCTCTTCCGCTGATGGTAGGTCTGATCTGCGGTACGTATTCGTCCGTATGCCTGTCCGGCTCTGTCTGGTATGTGCTGAATAAAAAGCGCATGGAGAAGAATGCCAAACCGGCTGGCAAGAAGGCAAAGGCAGAGAAGTAAAAAGTATAGGAAAAAAGATGGAATACAAGATTTTATACAAAGATGGCCGCGCAAAACGCGCGGAAATGAAAACGGTCCACGGAACCATCCAGACGCCTGTTTTCATGAATGTCGGCACGGTGGCGGCGATCAAGGGCGCGGTTTCGACCGATGATCTCCGCACGATCGGCACGCAGGTGGAACTTTCCAATACCTACCACCTCCATGTCCGTACCGGCGACAAGCTGATCCGACAGTTTGGCGGTCTGCACAAATTTATGAACTGGGATCGCCCGATCCTCACGGATTCCGGCGGATTTCAGGTGTTTTCCCTGGCGGGACTGCGGAAGATTAAAGAAGAGGGCGTTTATTTTAACTCCCACATCGATGGTCACAAGATTTTCATGGGACCGGAGGAAAGTATGCAGATTCAGTCCAACTTAGGTTCGACGATCGCGATGGCATTTGATGAGTGCCCGCCGAGTCTTGCCGATCGGGACTATGTACAGAAATCAGTGGAGCGCACGACGCGCTGGCTGGCGCGCTGCAAGGATGAAATGGCACGCCTCAATGCACTGCCGGATACGGTCAACCGGGAACAGCTCCTGTTTGGTATCAATCAGGGCGCGGTTTATGAGGATATACGTATCGAACACGCGAAGGAAATCAGCAAAATGAACCTCGACGGTTATGCGGTCGGCGGTCTGGCAGTTGGCGAGAGCCATGAGGAAATGTACCGGATTCTGGATGCAGTCGTTCCGCACTTGCCGGAGGACAAGCCAACTTATCTTATGGGCGTCGGCACACCGGCAAACATCCTGGAAGCGGTAGACCGGGGCGTTGATTTCTTTGACTGTGTGTACCCGTCCCGGAATGGACGCCACAGCCATGTATACACAAACCATGGCAAATTAAATCTCCTGAACAGCAAATATGAGCTGGATCCGCGCCCGATCGAGGAAGGCTGCGGCTGCCCGGCATGCCGTTCTTACTCCCGCGCATATATCCGCCACCTGTTTAAGGCGAAGGAAATGCTGGGGATGAGATTATGCGTCTTGCATAATTTGTATTTTTATAATAAAATGATGGAAGAGATTCGCGACGCGATCGAACATCACTGTTATGCTGAGTATAAAGCAAAGAAACTTGCAGGCATGATGGGGGAATCGAACTAAAGGAGGAAATATACCACATGAGCAGCACAAGCGGAATGATCGTTTACCTTGTATTTACCATTGCCATCTTCTATTTTATGGCAATCCGTCCACAGTCCAAGGAAAAGAAAAAACAGGCAGAACTGATGGCAACCGTAGCAGTAGGCGACAGCGTTCTGACATCCAGCGGCTTCTACGGCGTGATTATCGATATGACCGATGATACTGTAATCGTAGAGTTCGGAAGCAACAAGAACTGCCGCATCCCGATGCGTAAGGATGCAATCGTTCAGGTTGAGAAACCGGAAGTGTAAAAAGAACGGTAAGAGAGTGAGAGGATCGCAGCTCCCGATGGGGGCGGCGGTCCTTTTTTTGTGTAACAGGAAATTCCTTGGAATTCCCTATGACACAAAAAGGTACATTCTTTGTTTTGCAGATAACCTCAGGTTATAGAATAAATTCCAAATTACTATACGGGGAATACCGGTTTTTCTTCGTCAGAAGATTGCAAAATAGGACGGAATCCGATATGATAAAAAGTAACCGTTTGAAACAAGGGAGGTATTTTATTATGAATTGCAATATTACTGTGATTCCGGGTGACGGAATCGGACCGGAGATTGTGAGAGAGGCATGCGGCGTGCTGGACAAGGTGGGCGCTGTCTACGGTCATACATTTAATTATACAAAAATCCTGATGGGCGGCTGTTCCATCGACGAGTACGGCGTACCGCTGACCGATGAGGCACTGGAAACCGCGAAAAAGAGTGATTCCGTCCTGCTCGGTGCAGTCGGCGGCAACGTGGGAAATTCCCGCTGGTACGATGTGGCTCCGAACCTGCGTCCGGAGGCCGGTCTTCTTGCCATCCGTAAAGGTCTGGGACTGTTCGCGAATATCCGCCCGGCATACCTCTACAAAGAGCTGGCAGATGCCTGCCCGTTAAAGAAAGAGATCATCGGCGACGGCTTCGATATGGTTATCATGCGTGAGCTGACCGGCGGTCTGTACTTCGGCGACCGTTATACGAAGGAGATTGATGGCGTGACGACCGCGGTAGATACCCTGACCTACAATGAAAATGAGATCCGCCGGATCGCAATCAAGGCATTCGATATCGCGATGAAGCGCCGCAAGAGCGTTATTAGCGTCGATAAGGCAAACGTACTGGATTCCTCCCGCCTGTGGAGAAAGGTAGTCGAGGAAGTTGCTAAAGATTATCCGGAAGTTACCCTGACCCATATGCTGGTTGATAACTGCGCGATGCAGCTTGTCATGAATCCGGGACAGTTCGACGTGATCCTGACTGAGAACATGTTTGGCGATATCCTTTCTGACGAGGCAAGCATGATTACCGGCTCCATCGGTATGCTGTCTTCAGCCAGCTTAAACGAGGGCAAATTTGGTCTCTACGAGCCGAGCCACGGTTCCGCACCGGACATCGCGGGCAAGGACATCGCAAACCCGATTGCAACTATTCTTTCCGCAGCGATGATGCTCCGCTATTCCTTCGATCTGGATAAGGAAGCAAAAGCCATCGAGGATGCCGTACAGCAGGTACTGACCGAGGGCTACCGTACTGTGGATATCATGGCGGATGGCTGCAAGCAGGTTGGAACCGTTGAGATGGGCAGGCTGATCTGTGAGAGAATTAAATAGAAAGATTGCAAAAATTCCATAAATGCGATAAAATCAAAGATAAACGTAAAAACCGCCCCTGTCACCAGGGGCGGAGGTCGTCGAAAGAGATAGAAGGAGACGAAAAGATGAAAAGTGATGCAGTAAGAAAAGGGATGCAGCAGGCACCTCACCGTTCTTTGTTTAATGCACTCGGTATGACGGAAGAGGAGATGAACAAACCTCTCGTCGGTATCGTAAGTTCTTATAATGAGATTGTTCCGGGACACATGAACCTGGACAAGATTGTAAATGCCGTGAAGCTGGGCGTAGCGATGGCTGGCGGAACACCGGTTGTATTTCCGGCGATCGCAGTCTGTGATGGTATCGCTATGGGACATGTCGGCATGAAATATTCCCTGGTTACCCGTGATCTGATCGCAGATTCCACCGAATGTATGGCGCTGGCACATCAGTTCGATGCGCTGGTTATGGTTCCAAACTGTGATAAAAACGTACCGGGACTTCTGATGGCAGCAGCCCGCGTCAATGTACCGACTGTATTTGTCAGCGGCGGTCCGATGTTAGCCGGTCATGTAAAGGGACAGAAGAGAAGTCTTTCCAGCATGTTCGAGGCAGTTGGTTCCTACGCAGCAGGCACCATGACGGAAGAAGATGTGAAAGAATTCGAATGTAAGGTCTGCCCGACCTGCGGTTCCTGTTCCGGTATGTACACCGCCAACAGCATGAACTGCTTAACAGAGGTACTCGGCATGGGTCTTCAGGGCAACGGTACGATCCCGGCAGTTTACTCCGAGCGAATCAAACTGGCAAAACACGCTGGTATGAAGGTTATGGAGATGTATGAGAAAAACATCCGTCCGAGAGATATTATGACAGAAAAGGCATTTTTAAATGCACTGACCGTGGATATGGCACTCGGATGTTCTACCAACAGTATGCTGCATCTTCCGGCGATTGCACATGAGGCAGGCGTAGACCTGAACATGGAGCTGGTCAATGAGATGAGCAAGCGCACCCCGAACCTGTGCCATCTGGCGCCGGCAGGTCCGACCTACATGGAGGATCTGAACGAGGCAGGCGGCGTGTATGCGGTTATGAATGAGCTGTCCAAGAAGAACCTTCTGAATCTGGACTGCATGACCGTAACCGGCAAGACCGTTGGCGAGAATATCAAGGGCTGTGTCAACAAGAATCCGGAGGTTATCCGACCGATCGACAATCCGTACAGCCAGACTGGCGGTATTGCGATCCTGAAAGGAAACCTGGCACCGGATACAGGCGTTGTAAAACGTTCTGCCGTTGCACCGGAGATGCTGGTACATCAGGGACCGGCGCGTGTGTTTGACTGTGAGGAAGACGCGATTGCAGCGATCAAGGGCGGCAAGATCGTGGCTGGCGATGTTGTTGTCATCCGTTACGAGGGACCGAAGGGCGGTCCGGGCATGCGTGAGATGCTGAACCCGACTTCTGCCATCGCAGGTATGGGACTTGGTTCCAGCGTAGCTCTGATCACAGACGGACGTTTCTCCGGCGCTTCCAGAGGTGCATCCATCGGACACGTTTCTCCGGAGGCGGCAGTCGGCGGACCGATCGCGCTGGTTGAGGAAGGCGATATTATTTCCATCGATATCAATAATAACTCCCTGAACGTACTCGTATCCGACGAGGAGCTGGCAGAGAGAAGAAAGAAATGGCAGCCGAGAGAACCGAAGGTTACGACCGGATACCTGGCACGTTACGCAGCGCTTGTAACGAGCGGAAACCGGGGCGCAATCCTGGAGGTTCCGAAGACACAGAAGTAATCATTGCGGGCTTCAGACAGGTGCTTTTGAGACGGAAAGTACTGCTTGATGCCAAAAGGCAGTGGATGGGACGATTTATCAGGCTGCCCCTACGGAGAGCTTGACAGCGCGACAGACGCTTTCGGAAGCTTTGCGGGGATATGTACTCTCGGAGTTTTTCAGCCCCGCTTTTGCGGTTGATGAAAGCCCGGGAGTATATGCATTTAAAATGGTTTAAGGAAGGAAAGCAGGTTAGACAGATGAAGACATTGACAGGAGCAGAGATTGTCATTGAATGCTTGAAAGAGCAGGGGGTAGACACGGTGTTCGGTTATCCGGGCGGCGCGATCCTCAACATTTATGATGCACTTTATAAACACAAGGATGAAATCACCCATATTTTGACCTCTCATGAACAGGGAGCGTCCCACGCGGCAGACGGCTACGCGAGAGCAACCGGTAAGGTCGGTGTGTGTATGGCAACATCCGGTCCGGGAGCTACAAACCTGGTTACGGGTATTGCAACGGCTAACCTGGATTCCATTCCGATGGTAGCCATCACCTGTAATGTAACGACAGGGCTTCTTGGAAAAGACAGCTTCCAGGAGATCGACATTCTGGGTGTTACCATGCCGATCACGAAATATAATTTTATCGTAAAGGATGTCACGAAGCTGGCAGATGTGATCCGTCGTGCGTTCGTGATTGCTAAGAGTGGCCGTCCGGGTCCGGTTCTGGTGGATATCACCAAGGATGTGACGGCAGCGGCCTGCGAGTACGAGCCGAAGGAACCGCAGCCGATCGAGCGCGAGACAGAGCTGATCCGTGAGGAAGACATGGAAAAGGCGATCGAGATGATCAAGGCGGCGAGAAAACCGTTTATTTTCGTCGGCGGCGGTGCAGTGGCGTCAGATGCTGCCAATGAATTAAGTGCATTTGCACATAAAGTTCAGGCGCCGGTGGGAGACAGCCTGATGGGTAAAGGTGCATTTGACGGAACCGATGTCCTTTATACCGGTATGATCGGTATGCACGGAACCAAGACATCCAACCTCGGTGTGGCAGAGTGCGATCTGCTGATCGTTGTAGGCGCGCGTTTCAGTGACCGTGTTGTGGGCGATCCGAACCATTTTGCAACCAATGCAAAGATTTTACACATAGATATCGATCCGGCGGAGATCAACAAAAATATCCAGACTGATGCGAGCATTATTGGCGATGTCAAGATTATTCTGCGTAAGTTAAACGCGCGTCTGGATCCGATGAACCATGACGAGTGGCTGAGCCATATTGAGCGTCTGAAAGATATGTACCCGCTCCGCTACAACAAGGAAGTTCTGACCGGTCCGTATATCATGGAAGAGATCTACAAGGTAACCGGCGGCGATGCGATCATCTGTACCGATGTCGGACAGCATCAGATGTGGGCGGCACAGTATTATAAATACAAACGTCCGAGACAGCTTCTGACCTCCGGCGGTCTGGGCACGATGGGCTACGGTCTGGGCGCAGCGATTGGTGCGAAGATGGGCTGCAAGGATAAGACGGTTATCAATATTGCCGGAGACGGCTGTTTCCGTATGAACATGAACGAGATTGCAACGGCAACCCGCTACAATATTCCGGTTATCGAGGTTGTATTTAACAACCATGTTCTGGGTATGGTGCGCCAGTGGCAGACCCTGTTCTATGGAAAACGCTATTCCCAGACGGAGCTTTACGATCAGATGGATTTCGTCAAGGTGGCAGAGGGCATGGGCGCGAAGGCATACCGTATCACGAAGAAAGAGGATGTGGAGCCGGTGCTGCGCGAGGCGATCAGCTTAAATATCCCGGTTATGATCGAGTGCCAGATCGGCAGCGATGACAAGGTATTCCCGATGGTTCCGGCTGGAAAACCGATCGAGGAAGCGTTTGATGAGATTGACTTACGCATCGAATAGTTGTAAAATGGGGGCTATTATCACATTTTTGTGTAAGACAGGAGGAGATTTATTATGAGCAGAGTCTATAACTTTTCGGCAGGTCCGGCAGTGCTTCCGGAGGAGGTACTGAGAGAGGCAGCGGCAGAGATGCTGGATTATCAGGGCAGCGGTATGTCCGTCATGGAGATGAGCCACCGCTCCAAGGATTTCCAGGCCATCATTGATGATGCAGAGAAGGATCTGCGCGAACTGATGCAGATTCCGGACAATTACAAAGTATTATTCGTACAGGGCGGCGGCAATATGCAGTTTGCCATGGTTCCGATGAACCTGTTCAAAAATAAGGTGGGGGATTACATCATCACCGGACAGTGGGCAAAGAAAGCATATCAGGAGGCAAAGATGTTTGGTACTGCCAACGCGATTGCATCCAGCGCTGACAAGACCTTTTCCTACATCCCGGATTGTTCGGACCTTCCGGTGGATGAGAACGCAGATTACGTGTATATCTGCTTAAATAACACTATTTACGGAACCGTATACCACGAGCTTCCGAACACCAAGGGCAAGACACTGGTAGCAGACATCTCCTCCTGTTTCCTGTCAGAGCCGATCGATGTGAGTAAGTTTGGTATTCTCTGGGGCGGTGTCCAGAAGAACGTAGGTCCGGCTGGTATGGCGATCGTCATCATCCGCGAGGATCTGATCACCGAGGATGTTCTTCCGGGAACACCAACCATGCTGCGCTACAAAACATACGCAGACAATGACTCTCTGTACAACACACCGCCTACATACACCATCTATATGTGCGGCAAGGTATTTAAATGGCTCAAGAAAATGGGCGGTTTAAGTGCCATGAAGGAGCGCAACGAGAAGAAGGCGAAGATCCTTTACGATTTCCTTGATGAGAGCAAGCTCTTCAAGGGTACCGTTGAGAAAAAGGATCGTTCCCTGATGAACGTACCGTTCGTCACCGGCGATGCAGATCTGGATGCCCTGTTTGTCAAGGAAGCCAAAGAGGCAGGTTTTGTGAACTTAAAAGGTCACCGTACCGTCGGCGGTATGCGTGCCAGCATCTACAATGCAATGCCGATCGAGGGCGTTGAGAAATTAGTTGCTTTCATGCGCGAATTTGAGAAAAAACATACAAATTAGTCAATTCTAAAATTTATGCCATTGCTGCGGCGAAAGGGAGGGGGAATCCGTTCCTTTCTGCTGCAGCAGTGGACTTTTTAAAACAAAAACAGCCCGCGTATGGGAAGATTTGAAATTTTGAAAGAAAAGAGAGTTAAAAAATGAGAAAAATCCATTGCCTGAACCCGATTTCCAAGCTGGGAACCGGTTTACTGACCGAAAATTATGAGATGACTGACAACCTGGCGGAGGCAGAGGGCATTCTGGTCCGCAGTGCTGCCATGCATGATCTGGAACTTCCGAAGGGACTGCGTGCCGTTGCACGTGCCGGAGCGGGCGTCAACAACATTCCGCTTGACAAGTGTGCGGAGGCTGGTGTTGTCGTATTCAATACACCGGGCGCCAATGCAAACGGTGTCAAAGAGCTGGTGCTGGCTGGCATGCTGCTGGGAGCCAGAGACGTAGTCGGCGGCATCGACTGGTGCAAGGAGCAGAAGGACAATGAAAATATCTCCAAAGATATGGAGAAGGCGAAAAAGAAATTTGCCGGTCATGAGATCCGCGGCAAAAAGCTTGGTGTTATCGGACTGGGCGCCATCGGCGCAGAGGTTGCAAACGCAGCTGCAGCGCTTGGCATGGAAGTATACGGCTATGACCCGTTCATTTCTGTCAAGGCAGCGTGGATGCTTTCCAGAGACGTAAAGCACATCACATCTGTTGATACGATCTATCAGGAATGCGATTACATCACCGTTCATGTACCGCTGCTTGACAGCACCCGCCAGATGATCAATAAAGACAGCCTGGGACAGATGAAGGACGGCGTGGTTATCTTAAACTTTGCGCGTGACCTTCTGGTAAATGACGACGATATGGCAGAGGCGCTGGCTTCCGGTCGTGTAAAACGCTATATCACCGATTTCCCGAATGCAAAAGTAATGCAGATGCCGAACGTCATCGCAACCCCACATCTGGGCGCATCCACAGAAGAATCCGAGGATAATTGTGCCGTGATGGCAGTCAAAGAGCTGATGGATTACCTGGACAATGGTAATATCAAGAATTCCGTCAACTTCCCGAATTGCGATATGGGCGTGTGCACAACCGTAGGTCGTCTTGCACTTCTTCATAAGAACGTGCCGAACATGATCGGACAGATTTCCTCGATCCTGGCATCGACTGACATGAACATCGCAAACATGACGAACAAGAGCCGTGATAAATACGCTTATACGCTGGTTGATCTGGAGACCAAGGCAGACGCGGCGACGATTGAGAAGCTGAAAGCTATTCAGGGTATGATGCGCGTGCGCGTGATCAAATAATAAGTGAACATAAAAATGGCGGATTATATCGTATAAGGTAGTTCTGCTGAAAACAGCCGGAGAAAGTGTGGTTTTGGCGCACCTTTTTCGGCTGTTTTTGTCATTGGGTGGAAAATTGCTCAAGACTGGAGTCTTTCATTTCATAAACACGCGTCCACTCCTTAGTGCCATCTTTTTTGACAGTTTCGGAGCGGTTTATCGCCAGAAAACGGATCAGTTCATAGCAGTCAATCCAGATTTCGTTGTTTCCTTCTTTCTGGGATTCGTCAAAAATGAGCTGCAATCCGAAATGCAGATGCGGTTCAGCGATGTTGTTGGTGTTTTCAGTGCTGCTGTAGCCGGTGTGTCCGAGATAACCGATCACGTCTCCGGCGGTGACGAGGCTGCCCTCTTTCAGGTTTGACTGGTAGGGGTAGTCTTTGCGTAAATGTGCATAATAGTAGTATCGTTTCCCGTCAAAGCTGCGGATGCCGATGCGCCAGCCGCCGTACTGGTTCCAGCCGAGCGCCTCGACGCGCCCGGATTCCACAGCAATCACAGGCGTTCCCGTCTGCCCCATCATATCATGCCCGAGATGCCGTCTCCGGTAACCGTAGCTGCGGGAGACACCGAAATCGTCATAGTGGCTGTAGGGAAAGTTTTTCGCCAGTGGGAGAAACGCTTTCAGACCATATTTGGTAACCCAGACTTTTTCCTCACCGGAGGGAGTCAAGGGGACAGCGTCGGGATCGGAGAGAGTGGGGGCTGGGGGTTCGAGAGAAGTTTGTGTGTTGGATGAGGCTGAAGTTTCTGGTGAAGCTTGACTGGCTGAGTCGATTGTGTCTGTACCAGTTGTTGTTGCTGTTGTTGTTGTTGTTGTTGGTGTTGTTGGTGGTGGTGGTGTCGTTGCGTAGGAAGTATTGGCAGCCGGATCCCCTTCCTGTATCTGCGCGTCCGCCAGTGCAAAAGCCGGTGCTTCCGATTTCGGAATCTCAATTTCATACAGTCCGACCATTCCATCCAGAACCGCGCCGTAAGCCTCACGATAATAGGCAAAAGAGGTCATATTTTTCGTCAATTCTTCCACTGTAACGCCATTTTGGAGCTGTTCGGCAGCTTCCGTCATATCGGATGCCTGATAATGTGAAAAATCGCCCCCGTAGCGTGCCCCCAGGTAGGCGAGCAGATCGACCCAGTTCAGATGGAGATCCTGCTGGCAGGTATCAACATCATAGCGGAACGCCTGTGTCATGGCGTCGGCGGTCACATCGAAATCCACCCAGCGGATAAAATGTTCCGACGCATTCCCGGTCGTGACCTGACGGCTGTTCGGACGCTGGAAGGACCAGCTGACAAAGAGCGCCGCAATGGCGCAGATTTCCAGTGCAATGATAACAGAACTTCGTTTCAAGACAGATCCCTCCTGTGCGATAGTATTTAAATGCGAAGCCATGGCAAATTCCGTTACTGGGCACGTATGCGTGAACAATAACATTTTTGCAATCTGATAAGATTGTATGAGAGGATGGGAGAAAGTATGAGTCCATCTTTGGAAAAATATGAGAAAAAGCGTTTGAGGCGAGGAAAAAGGATGGGCTGATTTAGGGAAAACAGATTATACAAACAGATTATATAAGAGCGAAAAGTGATAGAAAAAATAGAAGAAAACAATAGATGATTCGCAGAGAGATAAAAAAAGAGAGTAAATCATATGCACAAGGAGGTACATGAAATGGAAAAGAAGGAAGAAACGAAACAGCCGTCCGGCTCATTCTCAGAAGTCTGGGACAAGCGCGGACAGGAGACGGATGCAGCCAATGATTTCCGGAAGAAAATCGAGATGGAGATCACCGAGGCGCGCCCGGGCTATGCAGTTGGAGAGATTGTATTGAAACCGTGGCATATGAATATCTTAGGTATCGTGCACGGCGGCGTCCTGTATTCACTGGCGGATACCGTGGGTGGCACCGCAGCGATGACCGGGCGCGACTACGCAGTCCCGACTGTGGATGGCACGATCCATTATCTGAAAGCTGGAAAAAACACATCCAAAATCATCGCCCGGGCGCAGGAAATACAGAATGGTTATGCATTTTCGGTGTGCGAATGCAAGATTTATGATGATAAGGAGACGCTGCTGGCATCGGCGACGATGACGTATTATCATTTGAGGAAGAGGTAGAGCTGCAAGATACAATCACAGCTCTATCACACTCCCATCCTCCGGTACCAGCAAATCCCCGTGATAATAGGCTTCCCCTTCAGCGCGGTACAAAGCAGTGCGTTCCGGATAAGTCTTATCTTCAGTGTGCCACAGAATCAAATGCCGCGCACCGAGGCGTTCGGCGAGTTCGCAGGCATCTTTGACGGTGCTGTGGTGTTTTTCATAAGGGGAGAAGATTTCCCGGTCACGGTAGAGGCAGAAGGCTTCGTGGAAGAGCCAGTCGGCGCCACTGGCAAATTCTTCGCAGAGCGGGTTCAGCGGTTCGTCACCCGGGCAGCAGACGATCTTGCCGTCCGGCAGCACGGCGCGGAAGCCGAACTGGCGCGCCTTGGTCGAATGAATGTCAAAGAAGGTGACTTCCATATCGAGAATCTGCCGGGTTTCGCGGTCAGAAACCGGGATGAGCTGGATCGGATCGCCGATCAGGTCGCAGAATTTCTTCTGGAGTGTCAGGCGGCAGAAGGTCTGAATCGTGTCGATCAGCCCGTCGTGGCAGTAAATATGAAAAATTCCCTCATAATTTCCCTTTTTGATGGCAGTGCCAATCATCCGGATCATCCAGATCACGCCGAGAATGTGGTCGGTGTGTTCGTGTGTCACGAAGAGATGATGGATGCGGTTTAATGGAACCTGCATTTCTTCCAGAATCCGCAGGATGCCATTGCCGCCGCCGGCGTCTGTCATGAAATATTCCTCGCCGGAGCGGATGGCGAAGCAGGTATTATAATAACGTGTCATCGTGGCGTTTCCGGTGCCAAACACGTAGAGAGTGTGTGGTTGCGTCATGAGTATTCCTCCTGTGTTTATGTATATTGTAAAAGAATGTAATTACAGTGATTGAGTTATGTAAACTACACTGCTGTATAAAATATTATGTAAATTAAACGGCTATTCATGTATTATGCAAATAATAGAAATGAGCAGATTGCATGAACAAACGGGTAAAAATATATTTTGACCCTGATCTGAATCTATGCTACTATAAATCTATCAAAAAGGCAAATGCAATGTAGATAATGTGCTGTTTACCCAAAGCGAGCGCGACGATAACGAGTCACGACAATATCCGGGCAGACAGCGCAGTTTGGGAGCTGATAACATGAGGGATTTAGCATATTTGAAGCTGCTTTCGCGGGAGTATCCGAATATCCGGGCGGCGGCGAGTGATATTATTAATTTACAGGCAATCTGTGGACTTCCGAAGGGCACGGAATATTTTTTCAGTGACCTGCACGGTGAGCATGAGGCGTTTATTTATCTGCTCCGCAGTTCGTCGGGTATTATCCGGGAGAAGATCCGCGAGACATTTGGACATATTATTTCGGAGGAGGACGAGGTACGGCTGGCGAACCTTATCTATTATCCGGAAAAAATGATCAATCAGATCAAACAGGCGAACGAATACACGGAGGACTGGCAGAAGACGGCGGTGTACCGTCTGGTGCAGATCTGCCGGGAGGTTTCGTCGAAATACACTCGTTCCAAGGTGAGAAAAAAGATGCCGAAGGAATTTTCGGGTGTGATCGATGAGCTTTTATATGTCGATAATACCGATGACAATAAGACGGAGTATTACAGCGAACTCATCAATACCCTGATTGACGTCCGGGTGGCGGACAGCTTTATTGTCGTGATCTGCAGCCTGATCCGGAGTCTGACGATCGATAATCTTCATATCCTGGGCGATATATTTGACCGTGGTCCGAGACCAGATATCATTCTGGAGGAACTGATGCATTTCCATGATGTGGATATCCAGTGGGGAAATCATGATATTTCGTGGATGGGCGCGGCGACGGGCAACCGGGCGTGTATCTGCAATGTTTTGCGTATGGCGCTCGGTTACAATGGATTTGATGTATTGGAGGACGGCTACGGAATTAACCTGCGCCCGCTGTCGATGTTTGCGGAGCGCGTGTACCGGGACGATCCGTGTACCTGTTTTCTGCCGCAGATTCTTGACAAAAATATTTACGACGCAGTGGATCCGAAGCTGGCGGCGAAGATGCACAAGGCGATCGCGGTGTTACAGTATAAGGAAGAGGGGCAGATCATCAAGCGCCATCCGGAGTACGGGATGGAAGAGCGGATACTTCTGTCAGCGATTCGTTATGACCGCGGCACGGTCACGATCGATGGAAAAGAGTATCCGATGCGCGACATGAATTTCCCGACGGTGGATCCGGCGGATCCGCTGCGGCTGACGGACGAAGAGGAAGAGCTGCTTCACACGCTGGAGCTGTCGTTCCGCCACAATGCGCGGCTGCATGAGCATGTCCGTTTCCTATATTCCAACGGAAGCATGTATAAATGCTGCAATTCCAACCTGCTCTATCACGGCTGTATCCCGATGACGGAGAATCGGGAATTTGACGGTCTGATGGTGGGCGGCAAGATGTACCGCGGCAAGGAATTGATGGATTTTATTGACACACAGGTTAAAAATGCCTATTTTCTTCCAGAGGACGCGCCGGAGAAGGAGGCGTGCCGCGATTTTATGTGGTATCTGTGGAATGGTGCGAAATCGCCGGTATTTGGAAAGGACAAAAACCGCAGCTTTGAGCATTATTTCATCGAGGATCCGGAAGTGATGAGAGAGACGATGAACCCGTATTACCAGCTCAGTGAGGAAGAAGAGACCTGCGATATGATTTTGAAAGAATTTGGACTTCCAACGAAGGGATCGCATATCATCAATGGGCATATGCCGGTGAAGATTAAGAGTGGAGAGACACCGATCCGGGCTGGCGGCAAGCTCTTCATCATTGACGGCGGGCTGTCGAAAGCCTACCAGGAGCGGACGGGAATCGCCGGATATACGTTGATTTTCAATTCGCACCATCTCGCGCTTGCGGAACACAAGCCATTTGACCCGGAGCGCGAGCGGACGCCGAAGGTATATATTGTGGAGAAAATGCAGAAGCGCATCACAGTGGCGGATACCGACGAGGGCAAGGAGCTGGCGGGCCGCATCGAGGATCTGAAAGAGCTCTTGAAAGCGTACCGGAGCGGACTTTTGAAAGAGCGCGTGCGCTGAGGCAGTTGAAAGGGACGAGAACTGGAAGCTTGTTTCTTTCGGCGGGGTGAAACGGGAGAAACGGGACGGTTTGAGGAATAAGGAGACAAGATGAGAAAGACAGAGTTTTTACAGGAGCTTCGGGAGGCGCTGGACGGCGAGGTTTCGGCTTCAGTCATCCAGAGCAACATAAGCTATTACGATCAGTATATCAGCCAGGAGGCGGCGAAAGGGCGCAGGGAGGAAGAAGTGATCGAGGAGATCGGCAGCCCACGCCTGATTGCGAAAACCATTATCGACAGCAGCGAGGGCGCCGGGGAGACCGGCCAGGGCGGTTCGTACACTTCGGGAAACGCTGCCGGGAGCGGGCGCACAGCGTCCTCCTACAACGGCGGTTTTTCGGAGCGGGACGACAGCGGTCTGCCGCCGAACTTCCATTACATTGATTTGAACAAATGGTACTGGAAGGTAATTCTCAGCGTGGTGGTTATCGCGATCTTATTTGTGCTGTTTGCACTGGTCGGAGGTATTTTCACCATCCTGATTCATCTGGCGGGACCGATTCTTCTGATTTGGCTGATCTATACATTTATTAAGAATATTTGGAAATAGAAAAGAACCCCTGCCGCCGGCTGTGAGGGATGACCGGAGCGGGGGTTCTTTTCTTGTTTTCTCGCAAACATATGGAGGTTTATTGAGTTGAAAAATGTTGTATTATGGAACATTTCAGAGGGAGTTTCCATAATACAAAAAAAGCACTTGTCATGCCGTCTTTGGCAAACAAATGCTTTTTAGCTGGGCTACAAGGATTCGAACCTTGAAAATGACGGAGTCAGAGTCCGTTGCCTTACCATTTGGCGATAGCCCAATGAATTGAACGATTTGTATTATACTGTAAGGAAACAGATTCGTCAACTACTTTTTTCGCTTTTTTGATAATTTTTTTTGTTTGGGCGGCTGCTGTGGCAGAAACCGCGCCATGCGTCCGGCAAATTCTGCAATATTCTGGGTCTGTAAGTAGACAACGTGGTTCGAATCGGATATAATGAGTTTCATGACAGAATGTTAAGGCAGTATAGGACGAAACGGCAGATGGCGGATGCACGGAGATGGTACGGAGAGCCGGAAGCCGGAAAGGAAAAGAGAGCGATATGTATACATTTGACAGCCGGGTCCGGTACAGTGAGACGGATGAAGAGGGAAATCTTTCTGTGGTGGGAATCATGAATTATCTTCAGGATTGTTCGACGTTCCAGTCGGAGGATCTGAAACTCGGGATTTCCTATCTGAATGAGGAAAAACGGGCGTGGTGGCTGAGCGGATGGCAGATAGAGATTCTCAGACAGCCGCATTTTGGCGAGCGGATCCGTATTTCGACCTGGCCGTATGGGTTTAAGGGAATCTATGGCTACCGGAATTTCACGATCGAGGATGAGACGGGAAACCCGCTGGTTCGGGCGGATTCGACCTGGTTTTACTACGATCTGGAAAAAGGATGCCCGGTGCGGGTGCCGGAAAGTCAGTTGGAGGGCTACCAGATTGAAGATAAACCGCTTGCAATGCCGCCAGCGCCGAAGAAAATCCGCCTGCCTGAGACGTATGAGACGGCGGCGCCGGTCACGGTGGAACGTCATCATCTCGATACGAACCGGCACGTGAACAATGCACAGTATGTGGCGATTGCGCGTGAATTGCTGCCTGTGGACTTTGCACTTGGAGAACTGCGGGTGGAGTACCGGAAGGCGGCAGTGCTTGGGGATGTGATGTACCCGAAGCTGGCGCAGGTGCCGGAAGGATACGTGGTATCGCTGCAGGATGCGGAAGGTCAGGTGTATGCGAATTTGTGGCTGGCAAAGACTGGTTTGTAAAGAGTTTGTATGTAGCAGTGAAGAAACTGAATCATTGCAGCCGAAGAAAGATTCGGCGTGGATTGTCTGCCAGTGAATGAAAAATGCAACCGTTAAATAAAAAAAGAGATCGGCAGAAAAGAGAGGACGAATGACATGATTGAACTGGGAAGAGTACAGGAACTGATGGTAGTGCGGGAGAAAAACTTCGGCGTGTATCTGGGACAGAAGAAAGATGACGCGGCGGCGGTCCTGCTTCCGAAGAAACAGGTGCCGGAGGGCACAAAAGTGGGCGATAAGCTCAAGGTATTTATTTATAAAGATTCCGAGGACCGCCTGATTGCGACGACCTCGATGCCGAAGCTGGAACTGGACGGAACGGCGGTTTTGAAGGTCAAGGATGTATCGAAGATCGGCGCCTTTCTCGATATGGGGCTGGAAAAAGATCTGCTGCTCCCGTTTAAAGAGCAGGTATATCCGGTTCGCGCCGGGGAAGAGTGCCTGGTAGCGCTGTATATCGATAAGAGCGGTCGTCTGGCGGCGACGATGAAGGTATATTCGTATCTTTGCAGCGATGCGCCGTACAAGAAGGACGAGTGGACCGAGGGACGCGTCTATGAGATTAATGAAAATCTGGGCGTGTTCGTGGCAGTGGCAGACCGCTATTTCGGTCTGATTCCGAACCGTGAGCTGTATGGAAAATGCCGTCTGGGCGAGGTCTTAAAGGTACGCGTGACGAAGGTGCGCGAGGATGGAAAAATGGATTTGAGCCTGCGCGAGGTGGCGTACCGTCAGATGAATGCGGATGCCGAGGCGGTGCTGGCACGTCTGAAAGAAAAAAACGGCGTTCTGCCGTTCAATGACCGCGTGGAGCCGGAGATTATCCGCCGCGAATTTAATCTAAGCAAAAACGCGTTCAAGCGTGCGGTTGGACACCTTTTAAAAGAAGGAAAAGTAGAAGTAAACGAAGATTCTATCCGTTTAAAATAAAAGACAAAGGAGAGATTTGACATGAAGAAAGTAATCAGCACAACCAATGCACCGGCAGCGATCGGCCCGTATTCCCAGGCAATCGAGGTAAATGGAATGGTATTTGCATCCGGTCAGATTCCGGTCAATCCGGCAACCGGCGAGATCCCGGAGGGAATCGAGGCTCAGGCAGAGCAGGTTTTAAACAATGTAAAGAATCTTCTGGCGGCAGCAGGTGCTTCCATGGAGCAGGTTGTAAAGACCACCGTATTTATCCAGAACATGGATGATTTTGGAAAAGTAAATGAAATCTATGCGAAATATTTCGAGGGCGCATGCCCGGCACGTTCCTGCGTCGAGGTATCTAAACTTCCGAAGGGCGTCCTGATGGAGATGGAAGCGATCGCAGCAAAATAAGAATGAATCGCAAATTTGGAAAATTTCGCCGGAAAAACAAGTTCCAGTCTGTGAAAATCCCGGCGTGTGAGGGCAAAATGACGAAAAAATTCACTTTTTTTCGTCCGCCCTCTTTTTTTTTTCGTCACTTTGCTTTAAAATAAAGGGAAAGATCCGTCCAAGATTCAGATAGGGAACGGTTATGGTCCACAGGCACAGATTGCCGGAGGGGTAACAAACGGGTTTGGGGAATGACAGGTTGAAAGACCCGGAAACACAGCTGGACGGAGGATAAAAGAAAAGGAGAGAGGAATATGATTTCGAACCAGATACTCCAGACAAACATTGAGGGGTTAAAAGGAATTACGCGTGTCGATCTCTGTATCTGTGATACGGAAGGCAAGGTGCTGGCATCCACATTTACTGGCGCTGAGGAATATGAGAGTGCAATTCTGGCTTTCGTAGACTCTCCGGCGGACAGCCAGGTGATACAGGGATATCAGTTTTTTAAGGTGTTTGACGATCACCAGTTAGAATATATACTTCTTGCCAAGGGCGGAAGCGACGACGTATACATGGTCGGCAAGATGGCGGCATTTCAGGTTCAGAACCTGCTGGTAGCTTATAAGGAGCGCTTTGACAAGGACAATTTTATCAAGAACCTGCTGCTTGACAACCTGCTTCTGGTTGACATTTATAACCGTGCGAAGAAGCTGCACATCGAGACGAACGTCAAGCGGATTGTATTTATCATCGAGACGCAGCATGAGAAGGATGTGAATGCACTTGAGACCGTCCGCAGCCTGTTCTCGACCAAGACGAAGGATTTTATCACAGCAGTGGATGAGAAGAACATTATTCTAGTCAAGGAAGTGAAGCCGGGCGAGACGTACGACGATCTGGAAAAGACAGCCACATCGATCGTAGATATGCTCAATACCGAGTCCCTGACACGTGTCAGCGTGGCATTCGGTACGATCGTCAATGAGATCAAGGACGTATCGCGTTCTTATAAAGAGGCGAAGATGGCGCTGGATGTAGGAAAGATTTTCTACAGCAGCAAAAATGTGGTCGCATACAGCAAGCTGGGAATCGGACGTCTGATCTATCAGCTGCCGCTGCCGCTGTGCCGGATGTTTATCAAGGAAATTTTTGATGGCAAATCGCCGGATGAGTTTGATGAGGAGACTCTTACGACAATCAACAAGTTCTTCGAGAACAGCCTGAACGTATCAGAGACTTCCCGACAGCTTTACATCCACCGCAATACACTGGTATACCGTCTGGATAAGCTCCAGAAGAGCACGGGATTGGATCTGCGGGTGTTTGAGGATGCGATCACATTTAAGATTGCCCTGATGGTTGTAAAATACATGAAATACATGGAAAACCTGGATTATTAAGCCAAATTGCTGTGGCGGGGAGGAAGATTGCCTTTGCCGCAGCAATTTCATTTGGAGAATTGAAAAAGAGGATTTACGCATGATAGAGGTTAAAAATCTCACCAAGACGTACAAGACGGGGAATAAAGCCTTAAAGGGAATCAATATTCAGATTCAGGACGGCGAGTTTGTTTTCATTATGGGACGAAGCGGTTCCGGCAAATCGACGCTTTTAAAGCTTCTTTTGAAGGAGCTGGAGCCGACTTCCGGTCAGATTATCGTCAATGATATGAATCTGGAAAAGATGCCGAGGCGCTACATCCCAAAGTACCGCAGACGGCTGGGAATGGTGTTTCAGGATTTCCGTCTGTTGAAGGATAAAACAGTATATGAAAATGTCGCGTTTGCACAGCGGGTCATCGGCGTATCGCCCCGTGAGATTAAGAAAAATGTGCCGGAAATGCTCCGAATGGTAGGGCTTTCTTCAAAATATAAAGCATACCCGAACCAGCTCTCGGGCGGCGAGCAGCAGCGTGTTGCGATTGCCCGTGCGCTGATCAACTCGCCGGAGATACTTCTGGCGGACGAGCCGACGGGAAACCTGGATGTACATAATTCCATGGAGATCATGGAGCTTCTGGAGGAGATAAACCGGCGCGGAACGACGGTGCTTGTAGTAACGCACAGCCGGGAGATCGTAGCGGAGATGGGAAAACGTGTGATCACGCTGACGCGCGGCGTGCTGACGGGAGATCAAAAAGGCGGTATCTGGCATGAGAATTAGTACATTGATTTACTGCACCAAGGAGGGCATGCGCAATATCATCCGGAATATCTGGTTTTCACTGGCGTCGGTGGCGATTATTTCGGCATGTATTTTCCTGTTCTGTATGTTTTTTGGCTTGATTGCCAACGTACAGTATATGGTGCGGAATGCAGAATCTACAGTAGGAATCACGGTTTTCTTCAATGAAGATATGAGTGAGGACGATATACAGAAAATCGGGGATGAGATACGCGCCCGCGATGAGGTCAAGGAAGTAAAGTATGTTTCTGCCGAGGAGGCATGGGAGAATTTTAAGAAAGAATATTTTAAGGGAGTCGAGGATCTGGCAGAAGGATTTGCGGATGACAACCCGTTAGCCGGTTCGGCGTCCTACGAGATCTATCTGAAAGACATTGACATGCAGGATGACATGGTTGCATGGCTTGGCACGGTGCAGGGAATCCGGAAGATCAATTATTCGAGCGATACGGCGTCCGGGCTTTCGAGCTTCAACAAGATGCTGGGACTTTTGTCGGCGGTGATCATCGCTATTCTGTTGGCAGTTGCTATCTTCCTTATCAGCAATACGATCACGACGGCAGCTGCCTTTAGACGGGAGGAAAACCGGATCATGCGCCTGATCGGTGCGACGAATTTCATGATCCGTGCGCCGTTCGTTGTACAGGGTGTGATGATCGGTCTGGTTGGCGCGCTGATTCCGCTGGCGATCACGTATTTTCTGTACCGCCAGGCGGTTGTATATATGATGGAACGGTTTGATATCTTGTCGAACCTGATTGAATTTATCCCGATTCAGACCATTTTCCCGAGCATGGTAGCCGTGGCGATGGCGCTGGGCGTGGGAATCGGTTTTGTCGGAAGTTTCTTTACGATCCGCAGACATTTAAAGGTGTAAGAAACATTGGCGGCTGCTGTAGGAGAATGCGGCGGTAGCGGAAATTTGCGGTAAAAAGGATGAGAACATGAAAAAACAGGGATTGAAAATACGTGCGGCTCTGTTCCTTGTGACGGCGGCGCTGGCGTCTTCCCCAGTGCTGACTTCGGTGGCGGCAGCGACGAAAAAGGATGTAAGCAGCGCCAAGGATAAGAAAAGCGCCCTGGAACAGGAGAAAAAGAAGACCGAGGAGGCGATCAAAAGCCTTCAGGGGCTGAAAAGTAACACCGAGAGCTATGTCAAGGAGCTGGACACGAAGATGAATGATCTGCAGTCGCAGGTCACGAAGCTGGAAAATAATATTTCCAGCAAGCAGAAAAGCATCGATGAGACGGCGGTAAAGCTGGAAGAAGCGCAGAAAACTGAAAAAAAGCAGTATGCTTCGATGAAAATGCGTATCAAATATATGTATGAGAAGGGCGACAGCAGCTACTTAAATCTGCTTCTGGAAGCCCGTTCGCTCTCAGAGCTTTTAAACCGGGCAGAGTATGTTTCAAAGATTTCGGAGTATGACCGGAAGATGCTCGACCAGTATGTGGCGACGAAAGAGTCCATCGCGGACAGCAAGAAAAAGCTGGAGACGGAGAAGGCGGAGCTGCAGGAGATGAAGACGCAGACGGAGGCAAAGCAGGATTCGGTCCAGCTTCTCCTGAATGAGAAAAATAAAGAACTCCAGAACGTCAACGCGCAGATCGGCGAGAAATCAGCGCAGGCGAAAGCGTATGAGGACGATATCAAGGCGCAGGAAGCAAAGATCGCGCAGATGGAGGCGGAGATTAAGAAGAAGGAAGCGGAAGAGGCGGCGAAAAAAGCGGCGGAGGAAGCTGCCAGAAAAGCCGCCGCAGCGGGAAAGACGAATAATTCGACCGCGAAAGGGAATACTGGCAGTACGACTACCACTTCGACGGGAAGTTCTTCGCTGCGCTGGCCGTGCCCTGCAAGCGGACGCATTACATCTGGATTCGGAAAACGTAAATCACCGACGGCGGGCGCGTCCTCGAACCATAAGGGCATTGATATCAGCGCTTCGACCGGCAGCAGCATCGTGGCAGGCGCCGGAGGAACGGTTTCGATTGCAACCTACAGTTATTCGGCTGGAAATTATGTTGTGGTCAATCATGGAAATGGACTTTCAACCGTGTATATGCACTGTTCCCAGCTTCTGGTATCGGCAGGGGATACGGTAAAAGCCGGACAGACGATCGCGAAGGTAGGTTCGACCGGATATTCGACAGGTTCTCATCTGCATTTTGCAGTCCGCAAGAACGGAAGTTATGTAAACCCTTCGAGCTATGTAAGTCCGTAGTGCGGAAAGTATCAGGTGGCTGCAAAAGATGAAATCCGGAAGGAATAGACAGGAATCAGGAGGCATAAGAGATGGACAGTAAAAATAAATTCTGGCGCGGTGTGATGGTCGGTGTGCTGGTGACAGCACTGGTGTGTCTGATCACGGTCGGTGCTTCGGCGGGTATTTACATGTTTGGACGCCGTGTGATCGATAACCAGACACAGGTACAGGTACAGACCGAGGGAACACCGTCGCAGGCACAGGAGCCGGTCAATTTTGAGAATGTCACGAAAAAGCTGGAGCAGATACAGGATATTATCGATAAAAAGTATCTGTTTGAGGAAAAAATTGATACATCCGAGGAGGAAGTCGGCATTTATCAGGGCTTTTTGAGTGGTTTAAATGATCCGTATGCGGTTTACTATACGCCGGACGAGCTGACAAGCTTCCTGGATGAGACAAATGGTTTTTACTGCGGCATCGGCGCTCTGGTATCCCAGAATGTCCAGACCGGCGTCAGCACGATCGTGCGCGTCTTTGAGGGCAGCCCGGCCGAGGAGGCGGGCATCCTTCCGGGTGATGCGCTTTATAAGGTAGACGGCACCGAGGTGGTTGGCATGGATCTGTCGCTTCTGGTCAATAATTACGTCAAGGGCGAGGAAGGCAGCCAGCTGACGATTACGGTTTATCGTGAAAATAGCGGCGAGTACAAGGATATCACCCTGACCCGCCGACCGATCGATGTGCAGACGGTGTCAGGCAAGATGCTGGATGAAGAGATCGGATATATTTCCGTTGCGGAGTTTGACCGTGTGACTGCCGATCAGTTTAAATCCAAGATCGAGGAACTGCAGGGCGAGGGCATGAAGCGCCTGATCATCGATCTGCGGAACAACCCGGGCGGCGAGGTGACGACGGTTGTCTCAATGGCGGATTATATCCTGAAGGATGGCGGACGGATCCTGACCGTGGCAAATAAGAAGGGCACGGAGGAGACATACGACGCTGAGGATGGACACAGCCTGGAGATCCCGATGGTTGTGCTGGTAAATGGCAATTCCGCCAGCGCGTCGGAGGTATTTACCGGTGCGATGAAGGATTACGGCGTGGCGACGATCGTCGGAACGAAGACTTTCGGTAAAGGTATCGTGCAGACGCTGATGCCGCTTTCGGATGGAAGTGCGATCAAGCTGACGACCGACCATTATTATACGCCGAATGGAAATGATATTCATGGAAAAGGCATCGATCCGGATCTCGAGGTGGAGCTGGATGAAGAGGCGGCGCAGGAAGTCGTGATTCCAGAGGAGAAGGATAATCAGCTGCAGAAGGCGGTTGAGGTTGTGAAGGGAAAGTAACTTCTTATTTACACGACCCCGAAACTTACGGCACTTTCGGTTTCAAAAGTGCCTATCCGTGAACAGTAACTTTAAAAGTATCGAGAAAAATAAGTGCGTTAGATCCTGAAACAGCTTGAAAAAGTGGCAGTTTCAGGATTTAACGCTTAAAGTCGTGTCTGTTTTGGCTTTTTGAGAAAGACGATGAGTGAAGAATCTGGTATTTTTGATACTATAGAAAAAGAGGGAGAAATAGAATTATGTATGTAATTGCAGGACTTGGAAATCCGGGAAGAGAATATGAGGGAACCCGCCACAATGTGGGATTTATGACGCTGGATGCGCTGGCGGACAAGTATAACATTGATGTCCGGGAGAAAGCATTTAAGGGACTGATCGGAAAAGGCGTGATCGAGGGAAATAAGGTCATTCTGGTAAAGCCGCAGACGTATATGAACCTGAGCGGCGAGTGCATCCGTCAGGTGATGGATTATTATAAGGTAGATCCAGCGGAGTTTATCGTGATTTATGACGATATCAGCCTGGTTCCGGGCGGCATCCGGATCCGCAAAAAAGGCAGCGCGGGCGGCCACAATGGAATCAAAAATATCATCGCCCATCTGGGAACGCAGGAATTTCCACGCGTGCGGATCGGTGTGGGAGAGAAGCCGGCGCGCATGGATCTGGCAGACTATGTGCTGGGACGTTTTCCGAAAGAGGAAGCCGAAACGATGACGACGGCGTTTAAGGACGGTGCGGCGGCAGTCGTGGATATGATGACAGAGGGCGTTGAGGCGGCGATGAACCATTTTAACGGCGCGGCGCGCGGGGAGAAGGAGAAGCTAGAGAAGCAGAAGGCGGAGAGGAAGGAGGAAGTCAAGACACAATGAGCGATTTATTTGCAAATCCGTTAGAGGAGATGATCGAGTTTCAGGATCTCAAGACGGATTTACAGCGCGGACAGGGACCGCTTCTTGTCACGGGATGCCTGGATTCGCAGAAGGTGCATCTGCTGTCCGAGCTTTCGGATCTGACGCCCTGGAAGCTGATTGTCACCTACGATGATTCGAGGGCGCGGGAGATCTGTGAGGATTACCGGTGCTTTGATACGGATATTTCGCTGTACCCGGCGAGGGATCTGCTGTTTTATACGTCGGATATCCACGGAAACCTGCTGACGAAACAGCGGATTCAGGTCATGCGGCGGGTCCTGGAGAGTTCCGGCGGCGTGGTGGTCACGACGATCGACGGGCTGATGGAACATCTGCTGCCGCTTGCGTGGATGAAAGAGCGGAGTCTCACGATCGGGACAGAAGATGTGGTCGAGGTCGGGAAGCTGACGCACGCCCTGGCAGAAATGGGATATGAGAAGGTTGCGCAGGTTGAGGGATCAGGGCAGTTTTCGGTGCGCGGCGGTATCATTGACATTTTCCCGCTGACGGAGGAGGTGCCGTACCGGATCGAGCTGTGGGGCGACGAGGTCGATTCGATCCGTACCTTCGACCCGGAAAGCCAGCGCTCGATCGAGCAGGTGGACGAGGCAGTGATCTATCCGGCGACGGAGATGGCGCTGACGCCGGAGCAGATTCAGGATGGAACCGAGGCGATCGAGAAAGACCGCAGGAAATACGTGAAAAAGCTCCGGGATGCCATGAAGACGGAGGAGGCGTACCGGATGGATTCGGCTGTCTCGGAGGTCTTAGAGGGGCTTCGCGAGGGCTTCCGGGTGCATGGGCTGGGAAGCTATATCCGGTATTTCTGCAAGGAAACGGTATCGTTTTTAAACTATTTTCCAGTCGATGAGCTGACGATTTTCCTGGATGAGCCGCTGCGCTTGAAGGAAAAAGCAGAGACGACCGAGACGGAGTTCCGGGAGAGCATGTCGCACCGTCTCGAGGGCGGCTATCTGCTTCCGGGGCAGACTTCCTTCCTCTATTCGGCGAAGGAGACGCTGGCGATGGCAATGCGTCCGCGCACTCTTTTACTGCTGGGGCTGGATCAGAAGCTCTCCGGCATGACGGTTAAGAAAAAATACAGTCTGAGCGTTAAAAATGTCAATTCCTACCAGAATGGATTTGAGCTTTTAATCAGCGATCTGGCGCGCTGGAAGAAGGAAAAATACCGGGTGGTATTGCTGGCTGGTTCGCGGACGCGCGCGAGCCGTCTGGCGGGCGATCTGCGGGAGTATGATTTAAGCGCCTTCTGCCCGGATGAGGGCGAAAACACCGTGAAACCGGGTGAAATCCTGGTGACTTACGGAAAGCTGCATCGGGGATTTGAATATCCGCTGATTAAGTTCGTCGTGATCACCGAGGGAGACATGTTCGGCGGCGGACGGGGGCGGAAAAAGAAGAAAAAGACCTCCTACCAGGGTAAGAAAATCCAGAGCTTTTCCGAGCTTTCGATCGGCGATTATGTGGTGCATGAGAGCCACGGACTCGGCATTTACCGGGGCATTGAGAAGATCGAGCAGGACAAGGTCGTCAAGGATTACATCAAGATTGAGTACCGCGACGGCGGTAATCTCTACCTTCCGGCGACACGCCTGGAGGGAATCCAGAAATATGCCGGTTCGGATGCCAGGACGCCGAAGCTCAATAAACTGGGCGGAATGGAATGGAATAAGACGAAGAGCAAGGTGCGCGGTGCGGTCCGTGATATTGCAAAGGATCTCGTCGAGCTTTATGCAGCGCGTCAGCGGAGCGAGGGCTACCAGTATGGACCGGATACGGTCTGGCAGAGGGAATTTGAGGAAATGTTCCCGTTTGAGGAGACGGAGGATCAGCTGGAGGCGATCGAGGCGACAAAAAAAGACATGGAAAGCCGCCGCATCATGGACCGCCTGATCTGCGGCGACGTTGGATACGGCAAGACGGAGATCGCGCTTCGGGCGGCATTTAAGGCGATTCAGGAGGGTAAGCAGGTTGTGTATCTGGTGCCGACCACAATTTTGGCGCAGCAGCATTACAATACCTTTGTGCAGAGGATGAAGGATTTCCCAGTGCGGGTCGATATGCTGTCGCGTTTCCGCACGGCGGGCGAGCAGAAAAAAACGCTGGAAGATCTGAAAAAAGGGCAGGTGGACGTCGTGATCGGAACGCACCGCGTCCTTTCTAAGGATGTTGTCTTTAAAAATCTGGGGCTTCTGATCATCGATGAGGAACAGCGCTTCGGCGTGGCACATAAGGAAAAGATCAAGAAACTAAAGGAAAATGTAGATGTTCTGACGCTGACGGCGACGCCGATTCCGCGTACCCTGCATATGAGTCTCATTGGCATCCGGGATATGAGTGTCCTGGAGGAACCGCCGGTGGATCGCCTGCCGATTCAGACCTACGTCATGGAGTACAACGACGAGATGGTGCGCGAGGCGATTCACAGGGAGCTGGCGCGGGGCGGACAGGTATATTATGTCTACAACCGTGTCAACAACATCGACGAGGTGGCAAACCATGTGGCGGCTCTGGTGCCGGAGGCAAACGTCGTGTTCGCCCACGGGCAGATGCATGAACATGAACTGGAAAAAATTATGCTGGATTTCGTCGAGGGCAATATCGACGTTCTGGTGTCCACGACCATCATTGAGACGGGACTGGACATTCCGAATGCGAACACGATCATCATCCACGACGCCGACCGGCTGGGGCTGTCGCAGCTCTACCAGATCCGCGGTCGCGTCGGACGTTCCGGGCGGACTTCGTATGCGTTTCTCATGTACCGGCGCGACAAGCTGCTGCGTGAGGAGGCGGAAAAACGTCTGCAGGCGATCCGTGAATTTACGGAGCTGGGAAGTGGTATCAAGATTGCGATGCGTGATTTGGAGCTGCGCGGTGCCGGAAATCTTCTGGGCGCGGAACAGCACGGTCATATGGAGGCGGTCGGTTACGATCTGTACTGTAAACTTTTAAACGAGGCGGTGCTGGCGCTGCGCGGGGAGAAGGAAGCGGAGGATTTCGAAACGGTGGTGGACTGCGACATCGACGCGTATATTCCGCCGTCTTACATCCGGAATGAGTACCAGAAACTCGACGTTTACAAGCGGATTTCCGGTATCGAGAACCAGGAAGAGTACATGGATATGCAGGATGAGCTGATCGACCGCTTTGGCGAGCTTCCGCGTTCAGTGGAGAATCTGTTAAAGATCGCCGATTTGAAAGCGCTTGCTCATCAGGCGGGCGTCGTGGAGGTCGATGTGAAGAAGCAGGATATCACGATCCAGATGTACCAGAAAGCCAATCTGGACGTCTCCGGCATTCCGGCGCTGATGGAGAAGTACAAGGGCACGCTGACCTTCAGGACGGGCGATGTACCGTCGTTCTATTACCGCGATGTGCGGCAGAAACATACGGACTGCGAGACGATGCTTGTGAAGGCGCGGGAGATTCTTTCCGGGCTCGCGGCGCTGGCGAAAGAGTAGTTTTTAATTGTGTAGAAAAGATTGAAAGTATATTTGAAATGAAAATATATTTTTAATATTGACATATATAATCAAAGATGATAATATATAATCAAATTAAAGCTTGTTTACTAAATTTAAAGAAGGGAGGGATTCCAATGCAGCAAAAATGTGGGATGCTCATTAATAACGTGAATAACGTTAAGAGGTGGTTTTATGAAAAAAATTATGAGTATTTTATTGTCGATAGTTATGTCAACTTCATTGGTAATCCCAACATTTGCGGAAGCGCCGCCATATTCAATAGATAAAGTGGCAACAAAGGTTGTGATTGATCAACATGAATTGAGAGATATTTATGATAAATATGCTTCGGTAACGGATGAAACTGTTGTGGAAGATATGTTAATGGAAGATTTTGGTTTTTCAAGATCGGAAGTTAAAGAATTATTGGAAGTAAGCAAAAGTGGTAGTGGAGGATCTACAGGTGCTTCGAGGGCATCTAGTATAACTGGAAGATTACCAGCAACAGCTGCTATAGGAACCGTTGTAAATATTGTGTATACAATTGATTTGCAAGAAATGAAAGATTTAGCGACAATAACTAATTTTATCGCAAGACAGGTAGGCGGAGCAGGAGCAGGGGTAGCAGTGGCAGCACTTGTTGCTAAAACAGTTTTAGCAGCTGCACAAAAGGGTGGCATAAACTATGCAAAAGTTACAATATCTTATACATATGGCTATAATAATGATGGAGTATTAGGGTGGACGCCAGGTTATACCAAGTATGAGTATTGGTAATAAAAAAGGGAGATGCAATGAAAGAGAATAGAGTATCAAATGAATTCCGTCAAGGAAGAGAAGCAACGTTTGCCGCTTTATTAATGGAACTGTGTCTTTGTGGGGAGCGAATTGCTTCCATAATGGGAATTAGAAATTGGTATGATCAGGTGGGAACTGTTAGAATTTTTCTTTGTATTTTGATTTTTTGTTATTATTATATAATTAAAAAACCAAGATTATTAGATACGCCTGAATGGTATGAGCTAATGAAAAAAGATAGAGTGATTTATGGAATGTGGATCTTGGAAATGATAATATTAGTTAGTAGTATTGGAACTTGAGTGAAAAACAAAGGGGGCGTCAGTTGCTCCCTTTGTTTCTATAAATTATGAGATTGGGAATTTTATGAAGAATAATTATTTAAGTGAACGAGAAATGAATGTTATGCAGGTTTTGTGGAAGTATGAAAAACCCATGACGGTGACAGAAATTGTAGAATCTGAAAAAGAATTGACAACGCCAACAGTCCATACTGTGTTAAGAAAATTGCTTGATAAGGGTTATGTTCAGGTTATTGATACAGTTCAGACTGGAAAAGTTTTTGCTAGGCGATATAAAGCGAAAAAGACTCAGGATGAAGAAATAGAAGAAAAAATAGAAAAATGTATGAAAAATTCTAGAAATCCTATGTCCTTTGTAAATACAATAACAGCAGCTTTGTTGAATGGAGCAGTAGATGAAGAGTCGGTTATTGACGAATTAGAACGTATAGTTCAAAAAAGAAAAAAAGAGATTTTATGAAAATAACATATACATCAATTTTATCGGCAATATGTAGTTCAATTTTGCTATTGGGTTTTTTGTCGGTTTATATATGGAAAAAGCAAGAAAATTATAGCTTGTATGAAGTAAAATTACTTATTTTTTGCACTGTACTAACAGGAGTAAGATTATTTTTTCCAATAGATATTTGCGGAATAAGTCATACGATAGGAATAAAAATATTATATCCAGAACTTTGTCGCTTTATGCGGGGGAAAATAGGATTTTTAAGTCATTTTTCTGTACTTTTTTTGATTAGTTTACTTGGAAGTTTTCTTATCTTAGTGCAAAAAAGTTTATCATATATATCATTTATAAAATTAATAAAAGAAATAAGACCGATAGAGTATATTCGTGTTAAAAAGTATAAAAAAGTGAAAAAAATACCAATATTGAAAGTTGATAGTATAGAAGATCCATTTATTGTTGGTATAAAAAATCCGTATATAATAATACCGAATATAGATGAAGAAACAAAAAAAATAGTACTCTTGCATGAAGTGGGATATTACATTAAAAGAGATTTATTTTTAAAGTGTTTTTTTGAAATATTATGTCTTTTATACTGGTGGAATCCGTTAGTATACATAGTTCGGTATTATTTTTCTAACATATTAGAAATAAGAAATGATTTAATTGTTTGTAATGAGTTATCTGAAATAGAAAAAATTCATTATGTTGAAATATTGTTAAAAATGTCTAGGACAAAAGCGTTAAAAAGGAGAGGAACACTATCTTTTTTTAATGGAAGTTTTTTGAAAATTAGAATTTCTTCTATATTGAATGAAGAACAAAAAAAACAGGTCAATATTAAGTTGTTCTTTTTCTTAATTGCTATTATATTGTCTGGTACAATAGTAATAGAACCAGTAGCTGATTTGAAGTTGCATGCACCGTATTTTGAAGAAGATGATATAGTCAAAAAAAATAACTTTTTTGTAAAGACAGAAAACGGGTATGAATTATATATGAATGGTACATATATAGGAACATTGGATGAAATACCAAATGAATTAAAGAATATTAATATTAGGAGGAAATAAAAATGAAAAAAACGATCAGAATTTTAGCAGTAATAATTGCTATGACATGTATTTTTTCAGGGACTGCGTTTGCACAAGAGAAAGAGGTGGCTGTTGAAAAATCGAGTTCAATAGCTAGAGCAGATGTTATAAAATATGTTTATAAAGTTGAAAACGGGAAATTATATAGAAGATTATATAATTATTCTAAGGATACGTGGCTGGGAGATTGGGAACTGTGTGACTAAAGTAATAATATGATAATTATATTTAATAAATATGTACACTACTTTTTACGCTTTGAATTTAAAGTAATGTAAAAATTTTATAGCGTGAAGTTTGAAGTTGAGAAATTGCCTTGACAAATAATAAATTTCGCTTATAATACAGAATATACTCAATAACCTTACAAAGGCAATGAAGGGAACAAGTAGAGATCCGCAGGAGAGCGCACAGAAAGCAGCCGGATGATGAGAGGCGCGCGTGAACCGGATATTCGAATACATCCCGGAGCTTCGCACCGAAGAATCTAAAATCGGATCCGATGAAAAGGCTGCGTGGAAAATGTGCGGCGGTTGATTTGGTAGGCTGCGACGTGAGAGACACACGTTATCCGGTCACGGTATCAGAGGGTACCGGCAGAGGCAGATGGGCGCGAGCTGTCTGCGAACAAAGGTGGTAACACGGGAATTTTGCCCCGTCCTTTTTGGAGGACGGGGCTTTTTTATTTTATAGAAAAATGTGTCTTGTGAAATCACAGACGTTCCAAAGTACCTTTATTGTTCTGTTTTGAGAATGATTTTCGGAGAGAAAATAAAGGATGAATCGGATGTATTTTTGAAAAAAGGAATCCCGTGGAGAAGCAAAACGAGTAAGCAAAATTATTTTTTATAAAAAGGAGTAAACAGGAAAATGCAGATTTACGAAGAATTAGTAGCCAGAGGTCTGATCGCCCAGGTTACAAACGAAGAAGAGATCAAAAAACTGGTCAACGAAGGAAAAGCCGTTTTCTACATCGGTTTTGACCCGACCGCAGACAGCCTTCATGTAGGACATTTCATGGCACTGTGCCTGATGAAACGTCTGCAGATGGCAGGCAACAAGCCGATCGCATTACTTGGCGGCGGCACCGGCATGATCGGCGATCCGTCCGGACGTACGGATATGCGCCAGATGCTGACACCGGAGACGATCCAGCATAACTGCGACTGCTTCAAAAAGCAGATGAGCCGTTTCATCGATTTCTCTGATGACAAGGCGCTCTTAGTCAACAACGCAGAGTGGCTGATGAATCTGAATTATGTAAACTTACTGCGCGAGGTTGGTCCGCATTTCAGCGTCAACCGTATGCTGACCGCTGAGTGCTACAAGCAGAGAATGGAGAGAGGCTTAAGCTTCTTAGAGTTCAACTACATGATTATGCAGAGCTACGACTTCTATATGTTATACCAGAAATACGGCTGCAACATGCAGTTCGGCGGCGATGATCAGTGGAGCAATATGTTAGGCGGTACCGAGCTGATCCGCAGAAAGCTTGGCAAGGACGCACACGCAATGACCATCACCCTGCTGTTAAACTCCGAGGGCAAGAAGATGGGTAAGACCCAGTCCGGCGCTGTATGGCTGGATCCGAACAAGACATCCCCGTTCGAGTTCTACCAGTACTGGAGAAACGTAGCCGATGCCGATGTATTAAAGTGCCTGCGTATGCTGACCTTCCTGCCGCTTGAGCAGATCGATGAGATGGACAAATGGGAAGGCAGCCAGTTAAATACTGCAAAAGAGATCCTGGCTTACGAGCTGACCAAGCTGGTACACGGCGAGGAAGAGGCTGAGAAGGCACAGGCAGCAGCGAAAGCACTGTTCTCCAGCGGAAATGCAGCCAATATGCCGACCTACGAACTGACTGAGGATGATTTCAACGGTGATGAGATCGATATTCTCTCCATCCTGCAGAAATCCGGTCTGGCTCCGTCCCGTTCCGAGGCAAGAAGAAATGTCGAGCAGGGCGGCGTATCTGTAGACGGAAACCAGGTAAAAGATATCAAGGCAGTCTTCACGAAGGATCAGCTCGCTGGCGAAGGAATGGTTGTCAAGAGAGGTAAGAAGAACTTTAAGAAGGTTGTTTTAAAATAAGTGGAGATGTTCCGCCAGAATCTTCACCCCATACAAATCAGAATCACGCCGCCGGCGATCTCTGCCGGGCTTTCAAGCGAAGCCCGGAGAGATGTCCGGCGGCGGTTCCGATCATGGAGAGAAGCAGAGCAAATCCGAAACCATATCTTACATTCACTCCCACAAAAATTACCCAAATTTTACATAAACGATACCAAAATATGATTTCTGTAAATCCAGGAATCTTTTATACTGCGTACTGTAAGAAATCAAGGATAAAAAACTCTGAGAGAAAAAAGAGAGAGGAAAGAGGAATTTTATTATGAAGAAAAATATTCAGAAAACAATCGCAGTATTAGGAGCAGCCGTTCTGGCAACTGGAATGGTAGGATGTGGTTCCAGCAATACAAATACAAGTGCAGCAGACACAAGCGCAGACAGCAGCGCAGCTGAAAGTGGTGCAGCAGCAGATACAACCGAGAACAGCGCAGATGCAAAAAATTTGAGTGGTTCTATCACCCTGGCAGGTTCCACTTCGATGGAAAAATTTGCAAATGCACTGGCAGAAACGTTCATGGAGAAATATCCGAACGTGACTGTACAGGCTGAATTTACCGGCTCTTCCGCAGGTATCGAGTCCGTGCTGGCAGGTCAGTGTGATGTCGGTGATTCTTCCAGAGCATTAAAGGATGATGAGAAAGCAAAAGGTGCTGTTGAAAATATCGTAGCTATCGATGGTATCGCCGTTGTCGTTGACCCGTCCAACGCTGTAGATGGTCTGAGCAAGGATGACCTGACCGGCATTTACGACGGAAGCATCACAAACTGGAAGGATGTAGGCGGCAGCGATATGCCGATTGTCGTAGTCGGACGGGAAGCAGGTTCCGGTACAAGAGGCGCATTTGAGGAGCTTCTGGGTCTGGAAGATGCCTGCAAATATGCAAACGAGCTGGATTCCACCGGTGCAGTTATGGCAAAAGTAGCATCTACACCGGGTTCCATCGGATACGTTTCTCTGGATGTAGTCGATGATACCGTTAAGGCAGTTAAACTGGATGATGTAGAGCCGACGGAGGAGAACATCAAGGCAGGCAGCTATTTCTTAAGCCGTCCATTCGTTATGGCAACCAAGGGAGAAATTTCTGAGCAGAACGAGCTGGTACAGGCGCTGTTTGATTATGTATACTCTGCAGAAGGCGATGACCTGATTAAATCTGTAGGCCTGATTACTACGAAGTAAGAAACTGCATCGGAATTTGTGAATGTGGATAAAATTACCGGTGAAAACAGGTAAGGATAGAAAAATCAGTAATTCACGAATACATATAATATTGAATAGATTCAAATAATATCGAGTCGCTTGCAGTCAAGCCGCAGAAAGGAAACTCTGCTTTGACCGAAAGCGGCTCGCTGTTCAATCCGAGACAGGAGAGACATATGCACGAAAAGAAATTTACCATTTTTGGAAGCCATGCCACGAAATCAGCGGTAGAGAGGGCAGCGGAAATTATTTTTACCGCCTGCGGCCTGCTGGCGGTGGTGGCAGTTTTTTCAATTACCTTATACATGATTATCAGCGGTACCCCGGCACTTTTTAAGGTGGGTGTTCCGGAAATCTTATTTGGAACCGTCTGGAAGCCGACTGGAAATCCGGCGTCTTTCGGAATTCTCTACGTTATTTTAACCTCCATCGTCGGAACCTTTCTGGCGATCCTGATCGGTGTTCCGATTGGGCTGTTTACCGCCATCTTTCTGGCAGAGGTTGCGCCGCCGAAGGTAGCGGCAGTGGTCCGCCCGGCAGTTGAGCTTCTGGCAGGTATTCCGTCGGTTATCTACGGACTCTTAGGAATTTTGATTTTAAATCCCCTGATGTATAAGCTGGAAATGAAAATCTTTGCCGGTTCCACGACGCATCAGTTTACCGGCGGTGCGAACCTGATATCGGCGGTTCTGGTTCTGGCAATCATGATTCTTCCGACCGTCATCAATATCAGCGAGGCGTCGCTTAGGGCAGTCCCGAAACATTTAAAAAGCGCATCGCTGGCGCTCGGTGCAACGCATATCCAGACGATTTTCAAAGTAATCGTTCCGGCGGCGCACTCCAGCATCATCACGGCGGTGGTTTTAGGCTGCGGACGTGCGATCGGGGAGGCAATGGCGATCAGCCTGGTATCTGGAAGTTCAGTCAATCTGCCGCTTCCATTTAACTCCGTCCGTTTCCTGACAACCGCGATCGTGGCGGAAATGTCTTATTCAGAGGGACTTCACCGGGAAGTGCTCTTTACCATCGGTCTGGTGCTGTTCGTATTTATCATGTTTATCAACACGGTGCTCAGCCGGATGTTTGTGAAGGAGGGCGGCGCAAATGACCGATAATAGTATGAAAAGTATTTACCAGAAGCGCACCCGCATCGGGGACAATATCTTAAAAGTGCTGATTTATCTGGCAGCTGGCGTGGCGATCGCGCTGTTAGTTGGCATCATGGGGTATGTGTTTGTGCGCGGCCTGCCGCAGGTTTCCTGGCAGCTTCTGTCCACGGTGCAGAGCTCCCTCAAGGGCACCTTTGGTATTCTGGGAAATATCATCAACACGATTTACATCATTGTAATTACCCTTATCATTGCAGCGCCGATCGGAATCGGCTCCGCCATTTATCTGAACGAATACGCAAAGCCGGGAAAACTGGTGCGGACGATTGAATTTACAACCGAGATCCTGTCCGGTATTCCGTCGATTATTTTTGGTTTGTTCGGTATGGTCTTTTTCGGAATGACGCTGAAGCTGGGCTATTCGGTTCTGACCGGATCCTTCACGCTGACCCTGATGGTGCTTCCGCTGATTACGCGGAACACACAGGAAGCACTCAAAACCGTTCCGGACAGCTACCGCAGCGGCGCACTGGGAATCGGTGCAACGAAATGGTATATGATCCGGACGATCCTGCTGCCGAGTGCGGCACCGGGTATTCTGACCGGCGTCATCCTTTCGATTGGCCGTATCGTGGGCGAGTCGGCGGCGCTTCTGTTTACTGCCGGAAGCGGCTTCCAGCTTCCGAAAAACCTGTTTGGAAAACTGTTTGAGTCGAGCGGCACGCTGACCATCCAGCTCTACCTGTCGATGCAGAAAGCAAAATACGATCAGGCGTTTGGAATCGCGGTCGTGCTTCTGATTATCGTGCTGGGAATCAACCTGCTGACGAGATTTTTGACCAACCGGTTTGATGTGACAAAATTAAAATAAAGTAAAAAATGAGGAAATGATATGGAGACAAAAATTTCTACGTCGGATTTGAATCTGTACTATGGAAACAATCATGCATTAAAAAATATCAATCTGGATATATATGAAAATCAGATCACAGCGTTTATCGGACCGTCCGGCTGCGGCAAGTCTACCTATTTAAAAACATTGAACCGCATGAACGATCTGGTGCCGAATGTAACAATCAATGGAAAGGTGTTGATCGACGGCGAGGATATCTATGATCCGAAGGTTGATACGACGCTTCTTCGCAAGAAGGTCGGCATGGTATTTCAGCAGCCGAACCCATTTCCGATGAGTATTTATGACAATATCGCGTATGGACCGCGGATTCACGGCATTAAGGGAAAAGCAGAGCTGGACGCGATTGTGGAGAAGAGTCTGCGCGGCGCGGCCCTGTGGGATGAGGTCAAGGATCGCCTGAAACGTTCTGCACTGGGACTTTCCGGCGGACAGCAGCAGCGTCTCTGCATCGCGCGTGCGCTGGCGGTTGAGCCGGAGATTCTCCTGATGGATGAGCCGACCTCGGCACTGGACCCGATTTCCACGCTGAAAATCGAGGATCTGATGGGCGAGCTTAAGAAGAATTATACCGTTGTCATCGTTACCCACAATATGCAGCAGGCGACCCGTATTGCGGACTATACGGCATTTTTCCTGGTGGGAGAGGTAGTCGAGTATGCACCGACGACGGATCTGTTCTCGCATCCGCGGGAGAAGAAGACGGAAGACTATATTACCGGACGGTTTGGATGATAACCGGATGGTTGGAAATTTGGAATGGGTAGAAAATCAGGCAGGAAACAACATAAACGGAGGAGATGCGGGATGGCGACAAGAGAAACATTTTTACAGGAGTTAAAGAACCTGAATCAGGAAGTAATCACGATGAGCCAGATGGTGCAGGATGCGATTGACAGCAGCTTTCAGGCTCTCAGCGAACATAATACGGAATTGGCAGACAAGATAATCAAGGGAGACCGCGATGTGGACAATATGGAACGAAAGATCGAGACACACTGCCTGATGCTGATGTTAAAGCAGCAGCCGGTCGCCAGCGATCTGCGCCATATCTCGACGGCACTGAAGGTAGTGACCGATCTGGAGCGGATGGGCGATCAGGCAGCGGATATTGCCGATCTGTCCCTGCGCTTAGAGGCAGCGGATTACGGTCTTGTGAGCAAACACCTTCCGGCGATGGTGGCAAATGTAAAAACGATGGTTAAAGATGCAATTCGCGCTTTCATCGAGCGCGATACCGAAACCGCAGAAACCTTTGAGCAGAGAGATGACCTGATTGATGCCTTTTTTGAGCGTGTCAAACGGGAAGTCATCGAATTTCTGAAAAAAGATGGAGACAAATCCGATGTGGCGGTGGATGTGCTGATGGTTGCCAAGTACCTGGAGCGAATCGCCGATCACGCGGTCAATGTGTGCGAGTGGACAGAGTTCTCGGATACGGGGGCCGTGGGGGATGTGATGATTCTCTAGGTTTAATTAAAATCCGGGCATGAAAAATGAAAATTAGATGCCTGGATTTTTTCCGTTCCGCATAAAATAAATAGAATATGTGGAAATAACGTGGAGTGCGATATATCATGCGTGATATAGTGCTGGAACTTTTAAGTTCATACGGATATGCGGGAATGTTTGCCCTGATTCTAATTGAGAATTTGTTTCCGCCGATCCCGTCGGAAGTGATTTTAACCTTTGGTGGATTTATGACAACATATACACGGATGAACATAGCCGGGGAAGTTCTGGCAGCGACGGCGGGCTCGGTGCTGGGGGCGCTGATTCTGTATGAGCTGGGGTGGCACATTCCCGTGCAGAAGTTTTATGCATTTTTGGGCGGGGCATGGGGAAAACGGCTGGGAGTAGAAGTGGAAGATGTGAAAGATGCAGACGGATGGCTGGAGAGAACGGGACGGTCAGCCGTCTTTTTTTGCCGGTTCGTTCCGATCATCCGAAGCCTGATCTCGATCCCGGCGGGGATGGCAAAGATGGAACTGCTGCCGTTTCTCCTTCTGACAACAGCGGGCAGTCTTATCTGGAATACGGTGCTCATCGGAGCCGGCGCGGTGGCGGGGGCATCGTGGGAACGTATTCTGGTGCTGTTAAAAACATATTCCCGCTTCGCCGTGATGGGAGCGGGAATCTTGGGATTTGCGGTGGCGTGTGTGTATTTTCGGAAACGATAACAACAGGAGAGTGAAAATTCATGCAGAAAGAGTTTATTCATTCAAGTAAAAATATATCGTGTCATTCTTTACTTCCAGCCGTGCCGTCCCATCGATCACCAGCTGTTCCAGATATGGGCGCAGGTGGCGTTCCTGACGGATGAGCTGGTCGTAGGTACCGATGTGCATTCCGATCAGGCGTCGGCTTTCCTGATAAAATTCATCACGCGTCATCGGTCTCTGCAAAAGCTTTGCCAGCTCTGCGAGACGCAGACGGACAAGATCCATATTTTTGTCCGCCAGTTCCCGGATATTGCCATCAAATGGACCTTTGTGCGATAAAATCCAGTGCTGGTAAGGCAGTTTTGTGATTGCTTCCTTGCTTTTCAGATCCAGACCGACGTGGTCGCAGTATGGAAGCTTGACGTGACGCAGGACATTTTCGGTTAAAAGCGCGTCCCCGGCAAAGCAGACGCCGTCCGGTGTACCGATGACGATGTGGTCGAGGGAATGTCCCGGCAGATGGTGAACCGGGAAGGTTACGCCGCAGAGTGTCACGGAAGTATCCTCCGGCTGGATGATACAGTCAACCGGGCAGCGCTGCTCGGTGTCGATGGAAACCTTTTCCTCCTCGGAGCGCCCGAAATAATTGGTATACCGTTCCAGCGCCGCCTGGGAGGCGATCAGCCCGGCTTCGCCAAGCGACATAGCCAGTGGAATCTGAAAGGCTTCGCGCAGGCGTTTGCTGTTTCCATGATGGTCGATGTGCGCGTGGGAAACGATCAGCCCCGCCGGGGTCAGCCCGGCGTCTTTCAGAGAGCCGACCAGCTCGTCATATTCCTTTGAGTAACCATTGTCAAACAGGATGCAGCGGGTGTCGTCGATGCGGTAGATGCCGACGGCTGTTTTGCCAAGCAGGCAGTCTGTATTTCCAGAAACGTGTATGAGTTCCACGGAAAGAGTCCTCCTTTTATCATGAATAACACAAAAAGCGACGGCTGAGATATCTCCGCTGTCGCTTTTTAAGAATGCGTCTGATAGGAATCGAACCTACGCCTCAGGCTCCGGAGGCCGGCGCTCTATCCACTGAGCTACAGACGCATTACTTGTATGATACTATAATATTTAGAAAATTGCAAGTTTTTTTTCGGAAATACCGCTTGCCGAGTAACCGAATCACCGCTATAATATTAACAATCGAATAAGTCAGGAGGCGGTCGGGTGGGAGAACCGAAAAAGAAACCGGGACGCAGCCGGAAGAACGGAACGGACTGGGAACTGCGCCGCTATGTGATGCTGCTTGCGGCGGTGATTGTATTGATTCTGATTGGCGCGGTGGCGATGTTTTCCGGGAAAATAACAGACATTCTGGGGAAAAAGGATGGCTTACCGGCAGAAATGGTGGATACAGGCGGATCTGGAATGGTGATTGAGCCGGACACGAAAGAATATATTCAGGACTTTGGCGGATGTATTCTGACAGAGAATGGCGAGCCGGGGATCACAGAGTTGATGAATACTTATTTTCAGGCGGTTTCCGACTGTGATATGGATACGTTTGTGAAGTTGTTTACCTCACAGGATACGAGTGAGGAAGAACACTACCGTCAGGAATTTGAAGAACAGAAGCAGTACATTTCCGGGTACCAGAATGTGAAATGTTATACGACGCCGGGGCTTAGGGACGGCGAGATGGCAGCGTATGTGTATTATGAGATTTTGTATACGGGCGTGGAGACACCGGCACCGAGTCTGGTGCGGATCTATGCGATCCGGGCGGAGGACGGAAGCTGGCAGATCGACGACGGGAAAATGTCCGAAGAACTGGCGCAGTATTTTGAAGAGCTGTCGGTCAATGAGGATGTGCGCCTTCTCAGCAAGCAGACGGATGAAGCAATGGATGCGGCGATGGAGCAGGATGAAGCTCTGAAAGAGCGCGTGGAATTTATGAAACAGGGCGCATCTTATATGCAGGAGGAGTCAGAACCGGCTGCGTCAAATCCTTAAAATGCTTTATTGAATTCGTCTGGCTGGAAAAATAAAATTTTTAAGGTATGGAAAGCTGAAAAGCGGATATGCCGGAGTATAGAGAAATAGCTGATAGCATATAAGATATAAAACTGATTGATTTATATAAAGCGAAAGTACAGATATAGAAAGACAAAGAGGCACAAAGAATGGATGTAAAAGATTTTTATTATGATTTACCGCAGGAGTTAATTGCACAGGATCCGCTGGAAGATCGTTCTTCTTCCCGGCTTTTAGTGCTGGATAAAAAGACGGGTGAGATGCAGCATAAGGTGTTTAAGGATATTGTCAATTATCTTCATCCGGGCGATTGCCTGGTGATCAATGACACAAAGGTTATCCCGGCGCGTCTGATCGGAAGCAAGGAGGGAACGGATGCACACATCGAGATTCTTCTTCTGAAACGCCGTGAGAACGATATCTGGGAGACGCTGGTAAAGCCGGGCAAAAAGGCAAAGCCGGGAACCGTGATTAATTTTGGCGATGGTCTGTTAAAGGGAACCGTTATTGATGTGGTAGAGGAAGGAAACCGGCTGATTCAGTTCTCCTACGAGGGTATTTTCGAGGAGATTCTCGATCAGCTCGGTCAGATGCCGCTGCCGCCATACATCACACACCGTCTGCAGGATAAGAACCGCTATCAGACGGTTTATGCGGAACACGAAGGATCGGCGGCTGCACCGACAGCAGGTCTGCATTTCACGAAAGAACTGCTGGCACAGATTCAGGAAATGGGCGTCAAGATCGCGCACGTCACACTTCATGTGGGTCTGGGAACCTTCCGGCCGGTCAAGGTTTCGAATGTACTGGATCATCATATGCACTCGGAGTTCTATCGTATCGAGGAAGATGCCGCCAACATGATCAATGAGACGAAGAAAAATGGCGGACGCATTATCTGTGTCGGTACGACAAGCTGCCGGACGATTGAATCCGCAGCGGCTGAGGACGGCACGATCCGCGCGTGCAGCGGCTGGACCGAGATCTTCATCTATCCGGGTTACAAGTTTAAGATTCTGGACTGCCTGATCACGAACTTCCATCTGCCGGAGTCCACTCTGGTGATGCTGGTATCGGCACTGGCAGGCAGAGAACATGTGCTGGCGGCTTATGAAGAGGCAATCCGCCAGAGATACCGCTTCTTTAGTTTTGGGGATGCGATGTTTATTCAGTAAGCAGGATATGTGTTTAAGAAAGACTCATAGTGAACGTGCTATGGGCCTTTTTATTTCATAGGAAAGTGTACCCTATGAAACATTCTTTATTCTTTCGAAAACTGTTTGAACCCCATGGACGAAAATGTTATAATTTTTATACTTTGGTTGCCGGAATCCTACGGCACAATAAATCGAAATGAGATGAATAAAATGCAAAAAAATCAAAATGATAAATCATACAAGAGAGCAAAGCCAAGTGAAAAGCAGGAATCCCAGATTCCAGCGGAAGGTATCCGTTTAAACCGCTTTTTAAGCGATGCAGGCATCTGTTCCAGACGTGAGGCGGATCGGCGGATCGCGGACGGGCGTGTGACGATCGATGGGCGCGTGGCAGAGGTCGGGCAGAAGCTGATGCCGGGACAGCGCGTGGCGTGCGATGGCGTAGCGGTGTCCGGCAAGGATGCGCCGGTGCTTTTAGCGGTCAATAAGCCGCGGGGGATTGTCTGCACGACTTCTGATAAAGATCGGGCAGAAAATATCGTAGAATTTTTAGATTATCCGGTCCGGATTTACCCGATCGGGCGTCTGGACAAGGATTCAGAAGGGCTGCTTCTCATGACGAATGAGGGCGAACTGGTGAACCGGATTCTCCGGGCGCGGTACGGACATGAGAAGGAATATCTGGTAACGGTGGATAAACCCATTGATAGTGAGTTTGTCCGGAAGATGAGCGCAGGAGTGAAGATTTTAGATACGGTTACCCGTCCCTGTGAGGTGGAAAAGACCGGGAAGACGAGTTTCCGGATCATCCTGACCCAGGGACTCAACCGCCAGATCCGCCGGATGTGCGAGGCGTTGGGGTACCAGGTGCAGACGTTAAAACGCGTCCGGATGCTGAACATTACGCTGGATGGGCTGAAAACAGGCGAGTACCGGGAAGTGACAGCGGCAGAGAGACAGAAATTAGAAGATATTTTGAACGGAAAGAAGAATGTCTGAGACAATGTTGTCTGGCAGTCAGTGCAGGTTCACATATGAGGTTGCATAGAAATGCTTGAAAACGCATTCAGAGGCAGTTGGAGAGAGCGATGGGAAAGGTGGAGTCAGATAGATGGCAGAGGACAAGACAAAACGGATACGGGAGCTGATTGGGACGCTGCGGGCAGCAGGGCGCGCCTATTATCAGGAGAGCCGGGAGATCATGAGCAACTTTGAGTATGATAAGCTTTATGATGAACTGGTTTCATTGGAGAAAGAGACGGGAATTGTGTTTGCGAACAGCCCGACGCAGAATGTAGGATATGAGGTAGTCAGTGCGCTTCCGAAGGAGCGCCATGAGAAACCGATGCTTTCGTTAAATAAGACGAAGAGCGTGGAAGAGCTGGCAGACTGGCTCGGCGGGCAGACCGGGCTTTTATCCTGGAAGATGGACGGTCTGACGATCGTTCTGACCTATCAGAATGGAACACTTGTCAAGGCGGTTACGCGTGGAAATGGTGAGATCGGCGAGGTTATCACGGCAAATGCAAAGGCGTTCGTCAATGTGCCGTTAAATATTTCCTACCAGGGTGAGCTTATCCTGCGCGGCGAGGCGATCATCCGGTATTCGGATTTTGAGAAGATCAATGAGCAGATCGAGGATGTCGATGCGAAATATAAGAATCCGCGAAACTTATGCAGCGGTTCGGTGCGTCAGTTAAACAGCGAAATCACAGCGCAGAGACAGGTCCATTTTTATGCGTTCAGCCTTGTAAAGGCGGATGGCATTGATTTCAAAAATTCGCGGAAAGAGCAGTTTGAATGGCTGAAAACACAGGGATTTGAGGTCGTAGAGTACCATGAGGTGACAAAAGAGACGCTGCCGGAGACGGTCAAAATGTATTCTGAGGCGATTGCGGAAAATGATACGCCGTCGGATGGACTGGTGCTTTTGTATGATGATATTGCCTACGGCCAGTCGCTGGGGCGGACGGCAAAATTCCCGCGCGATTCGATCGCATTCAAGTGGGCGGATGAGATTCAGGAGACGAAGCTTCTCTATATTGAATGGAGCGCGTCGAGAACGGGGCTGATTAACCCGGTGGCAGTATTTGAACCGGTTGAGCTGGAGGGAACGACGGTCAGCCGCGCCAGTGTCCACAACATCAGCATCATGGAGGCGCTGGAGCTGGGGGCAGGAGACCGGATTACGGTTTATAAGGCAAATATGATCATTCCGCAGATCGCGGATAACCTGACGCGCAGCGGCGTCCGGGATATTCCGGAGGCATGTCCGGTGTGCGGCGGTCAGACGGAGGTGCGCCAGCTCAACGATGTAAAATCACTCTACTGCACGAACCCGGACTGCCAGGCGAAGAAGATCAAGAGTTTTACTCTTTTTACAAGCCGCGATGCGTTAAATATTGCGGGACTTTCAGAGGCGACGCTGGAGAAATTTATCGGCGTCGGCATGATTCATGAGTATGCGGACATTTTCCATCTGGACCGCCATCAGGAAGAGATCGTCGAGATGGACGGATTCGGGCAGAAATCGTATGACAATCTGATTGCGGCGGCTGAGAAAGCGTCCCACACGACCCTGCCGAGAATGGTGTACGGTCTGGGCGTTGCAGGCATCGGTCTGGCAAATGCCAAGATGATTTGCCGCCATTTTAAAAATGATTTTGAGGCGATGCGCCACGCCACCGAGGAAGAGCTGGTCGAGATTGATGGAATCGGGGAAGTTCTGGCGCAGGCGTGGACGGCATTCTTTTCGGATGGAAAGAATAATGCGATCGTCGATCATCTGCTGGCGGAGCTGACCTTTGAGGCAGGAGACGAAGAAAGCAGCGAGGGTGCAGATGAGGCATTCGCCGGGATGAATTTCGTCATTACCGGTTCGCTGGAACATTTCAAAAACCGGAAAGAGCTACAGGAGCTGATTGAGCGCCGCGGCGGCAAGGTGACCGGAAGCGTGACGTCCAAGACGAATTATCTGATCAATAATGATGTGGCGTCGTCGTCCTCGAAGAATAAGAAGGCGCGGGAATTGGGGGTGCCGATTCTTTCGGAGGAGGAGTTTTTGAAGCTATAAGAGAGGTGAAAAAGCCGGACGCCAGACAGTGTTTAGCTGGCTTTTTTTTGCAGCTTGTGTTATGATTAGGAATGCTGATATAGTTTTTAGTGTAAGTAGAAATGAATCATATCGGTATATAATAGAATCCTAAAATTCAAACGAATTTTATATAAAAAGGGGATATATAACCATGCCAATTAAAATACAAAAGGATCTTCCTGCTAGGGCAATTTTGGAATCGGAGAATATATTTGTGATGGATGAGGATCGGGCGATGAGCCAGGATATTCGTCCGCTTGAGATTTTGATTCTGAACCTGATGCCGATCAAGGAGGATACGGAGACGCAGCTTCTGCGGGCACTTTCGAATACGCCGCTGCAGGTGGACTGTTCATTCCTGATGCTGGAAACGCACGTTTCGAAAAATACATCGCAGACGCATCTGAATAAGTTTTATGTGACGTTTGACGAGATCCGCCGCAAGCGCTTTGATGGTATGATTATTACCGGTGCGCCGGTGGAGAATATGGAGTTTGAGGAGATCAACTACTGGGACGAGCTGACGAAGATCATGGAGTGGAGCAAGACGCATGTGACCTCGACGTTTCATATCTGCTGGGGCATGCAGGCGGGACTCTATTATCATTATGGAATTCAGAAACATCAGAGAAAGACAAAGCTTTCCGGCATTTACAGACATCGTCTTTTGAACCGGAAGATCCCGCTGGTCCGTAGTCTCGATGATTATTTTTACTGCCCGCATTCCCGTTACACGGAAGACCGGGAAGAGGATATTCTGAAACATCCAGAATTGCAGATTCTGGCGAAATCGGATGAGGCTGGCGTATTTCTGGTGATGAACCAGGATGGAAGCCAGATTTTCGTTCAGGGGCATCCAGAGTATGATCGCATGACGTTAAACAACGAGTACCACCGCGATCTAAAAAAAGGCTTAAATCCGCAGGTACCGTGCAACTATTACCCGGACAACGATCCATTTTCCATGCCGGTGCTGAAATGGAGAAATATGTCCAACACGCTGTACACGAACTGGCTGAATTACTATGTATACCAGATGACGCCGTACGTGCTGAAGGAGGACGAGCAGGAATAAAAAGAGAAAAAGGCTGTCACATCAGGCAAATTTAAATTTGGTTCTATGGATTGGAAGCAGATTGAGTGCCTGGGGCGACAGCCTTTTCTAAAAGTTATAGAATAAAAACGATACTTTTTGATACTTAAAAGCGGATTTCCATTGACTTGTACGTATGAAAATGGGATAATGAACGCAGAGGTGATTGGTATGTTTAAAATTAATCCATACAGACCCGGCGCGGGCTTGATGCCGACGTATCTGGCTGGAAGAGATGCCGATATGGATGCGATCCGGGATTTGCTTGATGCCCTGAAATTGGGGATTCCGACCCAGTCGGTTATTTTCAGCGGTTTAAGAGGAGTGGGAAAAACCGTTCTTATCAATAAGCTTCAGGAAATTGCCGAAGAAAAAGGAATTTTTTGTAAACACATTGAGGTGGAAGAACGAAAAGATTTTATTTCTCAGATTGCAAGCTGTTCGCAGGCTTTTTTGCGTCAGATCAGTACTGCAGAAAAATTTAAATCACTGATACAGAAGCCATTGGATGCAATTAAATCTTTGATTGTTTCATTTGATCCAGATGGAAATACATTTTCGCTGTCGCTGCAGGAGCGGGAGCTGTATCGTACAAGTAACCTGACACAGAGTCTGACAGATGTATTTACGGCGTTAGGGGAAACGGCGTATAAGACGGAATCGCCGCTTTGTTTTTTTATTGATGAAATTCAGTATATGAAACCGGAAGAGCTGGGAGCTTTAATTGCGGCACTTCATCGGACCAATCAGCTTGGCTATCCTCTTATGCTGATTGGAGCTGGACTGCCTAAAATTTATGCCATGCTGTCGGAAGCAAAATCATATTCGGAACGGCTGTTTATTTATAAAGAGATAGATTCTCTGGATCGCGATCAGTCGATCGAGGCAATCCGGAAACCAGCGGAAAAATTAAATGTTTCCTATACGGACGAGGCGGTTGGAGAAATCATTGATATTACGAAGGGCTATCCATTTTTTATCCAGCAATTATGCCAGATTGTCTTTCAGAACACAGATGGAAAGCGGATCGATGAGAAACATGTGGAATCCTGCATTCCAGAATTTTTCCATAACTTAGATAATGGATTTTTTAAGGTGCGCTATGAGAGATGTTCGGAAGCGGATAAGAAGTTTATTTTTGCAATGGTCTCATGCGATAAACTGCCATGTACGATTTCAAATATTGCGCAGGTTATGCATAAGACGGTCAGTGCCATTTCTACGTCGAGAGCGCAGCTGATCAATAAAGGGATTATTTATGCAGTCCGCTATAAAGAATTGGATTTTACGGTACCAGAGTTCAGTGGATTTATAAGGAGACTTCCGGAATTTGGGGAGTGGGAGAAAGAAAATCAGGAAGAGCAGAAATAGGAAATCCACTCTTCTAGATTACGCGCGCAAGTCTTATATGCGTTCCATCTAAATTACCGGGCATGTTCCCGCATCAGCGCGATTTCCGCCGCATATCCATCCGGATCGTTCGGCGTTTCCAGATAGAAGGGAAGATGCTTTAACGCGGGATGCTGTACGACGCGGATCAGGGCTTCGGCTCCGATGTAACCTTCGCCGATGCGTGCATGGCGGTCTTTGTGAGCGCCAAGCGGATTCAGGCTGTCATTCAAGTGGATGGCGCGCAGACGGGAAAGACCGATGACGCGGTCAAATTCGGTGAGAACCTCATCCAGGTGATTGACGATGTCATAGCCGCCATCCCAGATATGGCAGGTATCCAGGCAGACACCGAGATGGTCGGAGAGCTCAATGCGGTCGATGATTTCCCGAAGCTCTTCAAAGCGGCTGCCGACTTCACTTCCTTTTCCTGACATGGTTTCCAGAAGAACGGTTGTAGTCTGTTCCGGTTTCAAAATGGAATTTAACATTTCGGCAATGAAGGCAATGCCGGTTTCAACGCCCTGCTTTACATGGCTTCCCGGATGGAAATTATAGCAGTTTCCCGGTGTGTATTCCATGCGCGCCAGGTCATCCGCCATGGTGCGGCGGGCAAAGTCACGGATTCCCTCATCGGCAGAGCAGGCATTCAAGGTGTAAGGAGCATGGGCGAGAATTTTTTCAATCCCATGTTCTTTTGCAAATGAAAAAAATTTAGCAACATCTTCTGGATCGATGTCTTTGGCTTTGGCACCGCGCGGATTCCGGGTAAAAAACTGAAACGTATTGGCATTTATTTTGACCGCTTCCTTTCCCATGGCGAGATAGCCGCGGGAAGAGGAAAGATGACATCCAATTGTAAGCATGATTAGGAACCTCCGTATGTGTAGTAAATGATTTGTGTGATATCTGATGCTGCGGATTGACTTGGCAGCAGTGATATTGAAGCAGAGCCGAACGAAATGGCTGAACTTAGTATTTATGATAGACTTATGATAGCATAGAAGACGGTTAAGAGGGAAGCTGTATTATCAAATATAATTTTATAAAAGCAGTAAACAGGTTAGGATTAAAACGAGAATGGCATTGGAATCAGTTCGATGCCATTTTTTATATTTTTTTATGTAATAAAAGCAGTCCGCCCGCATACAAAAGACAGAGGCCCCCAGCCTGGAAAAGCACCGACGGAAACAGGTGCGGGAGTGTTTCAAACGTAAAAAGAGTGTGTAAAAGGTGATTTGACCTCTCAAGACCCTGCAGGATTCCAAGCGCTGTCAGGAGGCAGAAGACGGGCTTTACGATCCCTTGGCCAAGCGGCAGCCGGATCGGGACTTCGCAGGCGAGGGCGTGGATGTGGAGAAAGGCGAGCACCAGTTCGCTGATGAGAAGCGCCGCCAGATAGGCGAAAATTCCCCATCGCGGGATGGCGAAAAGGACGAGCGACAGGGTGAGAAGCATGGAAACCGTATGGTGGACGAAGACGGTTCCCGTTTTTCCAAGCCCGTTTAAAATACTTCCCATGGTGGTGGAGAGGTAGAGAAACGGGCAGAGCCAGGATAAAATCTGGATGAAACGTCCGGCATCGGCGTTGTGGTAAAAGGTTTCGCCCAGTGCTGGACCGAAGCGGGTGAAGAGCCCGACGCAGAGAATTCCCATGTACAGGCTGTATCGGAGCGCCATGGAGATGGTGTGTTCGATTTTGTCCGGCTGATTCTGCGCCTGCGCCTCCGAGACTGCCGGGAGCAGGACAACGGCGAGGGAATTGGTGATGGCGGAGGGAAAAAGAATAAAGGGGAGCGCCATGCCTGTGAGAACTCCGTAAATACTGACCGATTCAACCCGCGAGAGCCCGGAGAGGAGAAGCTGGTTCGGTACAAAGATGGCTTCGAGGCTTTGGAGAAAGCTGAGCGTGAGGCGATTCGCCATGAGGGGGAGTGCCATGGTGAGGAGGGGGAGGAGAAGGGGAGTAATAGGTGTGTTTGCATTTGGCAGTATGGCAACGGACTTCGAGCATCCATAAACTAACAGACAGAACACCGCCGAAGCCGCTTCCCCGATCAATAGCCCCCAGACAGCCAGCAGCACCGTGATCGGAATCCTGTTCGTGTGGCAGACATGGACGATCAGCAGGACGGAGAAAATGCGGATGCACTGCTCGACCACCTGTGAAAATGCCGGGACTGCCGTTTTTTTGAGCCCATAATAATATCCGCAGCAGCAGGCATGGATCGCGCAGAAGGGGATCGAGAGGGCGAGTGCGGGCAGAAGCGGCGCACATTCGGGCGCAAGAAGGACGCGCGCGGCGAGAAAATCGGCGAAGGTGTAGATCAAAGAGGTCAGCGGCAGGGCGATCGATAGTGAGAGTGCGAGGCTGACCCGCAAAAAGGCGCGTCCCTTTTCCGGGGAGGCGGCGGTCAGGCGGGAGAGCGAAGTCTGGATTGGACCGGCGCAGAGAGCAAATGCGATGCCATGTAAGGGAAAAATCATCTGATATAAACCCAGACCTTCGGCGCCGATCGTCCGGGAGAGAAAGATGCGGTAGAAAAAGCCGAGAATCCGGCAGAAAAATCCGACTGCCGTCAGGAGCAGGGTTCCGGTAATCAAAGGATGAAATCTTCGCATAGCAGATCTCCGGGGAGGGTATGTTAGAAAAGTATATGAAGAAATAGAAAAAAGTAGAAGAAAGCTGGACGATTATAAAATGTTGGGAAGTCTTCTTTTTTAGATCAAGAAACAAACGAATAGAGAAAAAGCAGGGATTTTTTGCGTAAGATACAAAAATCAACTGTATTTAATACATAAAATAACAGATGGACATTAAGGTGGAACAGGAATATACTAAAAACATCAAAAACAAAAGATTATGATGAAAAATAACAGGTTAGTAGGAAAGAGAGAGGAAGTATGCTGGAGGGAATTGTATTACTTGCATTTATCGCAGCGCTGGCAGGCTGCGTGTTTACCGGCGCGTCCGTGCTTTGGGCACTGGCAGGCGGCTATCTGATTTTCTGTGCGTATGGCCTGATTCGGAAGCACAGCCTCGCGGAACTTGGAAAAATGTCACTGTCCGGAGTTAAAACCGTCCGAAATATACTGATGATTTTCGGACTGATCGGCTTTATCACAGCGCTGTGGCGGGCGTCCGGCACGATTGCGGTGATCGTGTGCTGGTCGTCGAAGCTGGTGTCGCCGTCGGCATTTCTGGTGATCGCATTCCTTCTTAACTGTATGGTGTCGATCCTGACCGGAACCTCCTTTGGAACCGGCGCGACGATGGGCGTTATCTGTATGGCGATGGGACGTGCGATGGAGCTTGACCCGTTCTGGATCGGCGGCGCGATTCTTTCGGGCATCTATTTTGGCGACCGCTGTTCACCGGTATCGTCCAGCGCGAATCTTGTCTGTGTGCTGACGAAGACCGATATTTATGAAAATATCCGCGAAATGATAAAGACATCCCTGGTGCCATTTGCGGCTACGTGTATTCTCTATTATATCGTGGGACGATCGATGAGTGCCGGAAGCGGACGGATGGATGTGGAAGGGCTGTTTTCCAATAGTTTTGTGCTTCACTGGAGCGCGGTAATCCCGGCGGCGATTATCCTGGTGCTGTCTGTGTTCCGGGTGGAGGTCAAGAAAACGATGCTGATCAGCATTGTGTTGGCGGCGTTTCTGAGCGTGGCGCTGCAGGGGCGGACAATCGGAGAAATTTTACAGATGTGTCTGACCGGTTATCAGGCAAACGATCCGGCGCTCAATGCCATGATGAACGGCGGCGGCCTGAAATCAATGATTAAGGTGGCAGCGATCGTAAGCCTTTCTTCCTGTTATGCGGGAATTTTCGAGGGAACCGGGCTCTTGAAACCGATTCAGGGAAAAATAGAGGCGCTGAGCCGGAAAATCACTCCGTTTGGTGCGACCTTTGCGGTGGCGGCGGTTGCTTCCATGATTGCCTGCAACCAGACACTCTCGATTATGCTGACCCATCAGCTCTGCAAAGAAGGAAATCCAGATAACAAACGGTTTGCAATCGATCTGGAAAATACGGCGGTTGTGCTGGCACCGCTGGTACCGTGGTCGATCGCCGGAGCTGTTCCGCTGGCAGCCGTCGGTGCGCCGATTGCGAGTGTGGCGGTGGCATCGTATCTGTACATATTGCCGATCTGGAGTTTTTTGGTTCGTCTCATAAGAAGGTCGTAGGAAAAGGAGGAAGAGCCATATGAATTTACTCGAACTTTGCAACCTACAGGGGTCTTTATTCCTGATGATACTGGCGGGCGCGATACTAAAACGGCGTGGGATCATCAGCAAGGAGGGAGAAAAATGCCTGACGGATCTCTGTGTGAACATCGTGATTCCCTGCAATATCGTGAAATCGTGCCTGATTTCATTTGATGCTTCGATTTTTAAAACCTGCGGACTGCTGCTGGCGGTTGGCTTTGTTTTGCAGCTTGTCTGTGTGGCGCTTAACAAAGTGCTGTTTAAGGGCTACTCGGAGCAGCATCGGAAGGTGCTCCAATACTGCACGATCGTTTCTAACGGCGGATTTCTCGGAAATCCGGTCGCAGAGGGTGTGTATGGAAGCATGGGACTTCTCTATGCGTCTATTTTCTTGATTCCGATGCGCGTCGTCATGTGGTCGGCGGGTACGTCTTATTTTGTTGGCGGTGGTTCCGATCGGAAAAAGGTATTGAAAAATGTCCTGACGCATCCGTGTCTGGTCGGCGTCTACATTGGCATGTTCCTGATGGCGACGCAGCTGCAGCTTCCGGGCGTGCTGAAATCGACGGTGACATACATCGGAAACTGTAATTCAGCGCTGACGATGTTCATTATCGGCACGATTCTGACCGATGTCAAACTGCGTGAGATTGTCAACCCGACCGCGCTCAAATTCAGTGTTCTCCGTCTGTTCCTTCTTCCGCTTCTGGCATATGGAATCAGCCTGGCGGCCGGATTGGATCTGGTGGCAGCAGGTGTAGCAGTCATCATGACGGGAATGCCAGCCGGTGCAACTGCAGCGATCTTTGCGGCGCGCTATGACAGCGATGCACCGTTTGCAGCGAAAACGGTAGTGCTCACGACACTGATTTCGATGATTACGATTCCGGCGTGGTGTCTGTTTATAGGATAAAAAGAATAGGTAAGAAGCAACAATAATAGAAAGAATACTAGAAAAATTGAGAAAATAATGTAAATATGGTAAATGAATATAAAAAGACCTGAAAGGTGCGGTAAATGGCTGCTCTTCAGGTCTTTTATATTTTAAAATGAATAAGAGGATAAGCAAACAGAGGTTGAAAGAATTAGTTTATGATTCTTATTCATTCGTTTCACTCTTTCGTGAAATCCGCGCTTCTTCCAAGTAGTTATACAGTGTATACTTGGAAATCTGCATCGCGTCGCATAGGAGCAGGCTGGTTTTTGTGATCTTGAAGACGCCTTTCTGGTCAAGATAGTCGAGTGCACGAATTTTTTCTTCCTTGTTCATCAGCATCATCGGTTTTCCGATCATGGACTCTGCCTGATAAATATAGTGCTGTAAAATATCATCGACATTCTTTTTGAGAATAAAGTCGCGGTCAGACATGGCTGCCTGATTTGCGCCATTCGTGCCGTCCGTGCTGCCAGTTCCGAAAAAGGTGCCATCAGAAGCCATTCCGGATGGTGTGCAGCCAGACATGCCGTCGATCTGTGCGCCCACAGCTGCCGATACGCCGATGGTGCCTGGGCGTCCGATCAGATTTTGCAGGGCGCTCTGTGCCAGATAGAGATCGCGAACATCCATATTTAAGCAGACAGCTCCGATAATTTTGTGATGTTCGTTCTCGATGAGCGTTGTGCAGGACTTAAAAAGCCGGTCTTTCTGGCTGGTATCGAGGGAAATGATCGAATGCTTGAGCGGCTCGATATCATTGCCGAGCTGTGTGATCATGCCGCCGCGCGGGGAACCGCCGACGTCGCGCCCGCTTAGCTGTGAGTTGAATGCGTAGACGATCGTGTGATCGTAGCCTTTGCGGTAATCGTGGACGATGATCTCACAGTTATCTCCGAGAAACTTTTGAAGTCCTTCGAGAAAACGGATGAGAAACTGAAAGTCCATGTAGTTGGAAATTTCCATGAATACCTCCTTTGGGGTGCTCTGTGCCCCGAGTGTGTATCGCAAAATTTTGCGTCTTAAAATAATTCGGAAAATGAAATGCACAGGGATTGTCTTTCTTTTGTCAAAGTTCCTGAAAAAAATTTTATCGCGTTCATTTTGCTGCGTCAATCCTGTTTCTATAGAAAAAAGTTAGTAGATAGGGAACATAAATAAGAGGATGTTCTCCTTTTTTGTTTAAAAATCAAAAATTCAGGTGCAAGATAACGGGAAATGAGAGCAAACCTGTTTCTTTCATCATACTCTCAGACAAACTGTTTGTCAATTAACAAACCAAATTGTAAGTTTTTCTTGACAATTTGTCAGTGCATCCCTATAATTGAGAAAAAATCAAACAGACAGTTAGTCAAACAAAAAATAAGTTTGGAAAAATACAAACTGAAAGTGAGGGAGCAGGATGGACAGGGACAGTTATGTATATAAGACACCGGCTTCGAAGCTGGTACAGGTGGCTGCGATTGCGGCGGAATATAAGGGCAGACCGGATATGCTGATGACGGTCATTATCCGGGCGCAGAAGGTTGTGTCGGCATTTTCCAAGGAGGTGGCGTCAGTCATCGCCAGGGAGATGGATATTCCGATGAACAAGGTGTACAGTTTCATCACCTTTTATGCGATGCTGTCGGTAAAACCGAGGGGGCGCTATATCGTCCGGATGTGCAAGAGCGCGCCGTGCCACGTACATGGGGCGCAGGCGGTCGTGCAGGCGCTGGAGGATCAGCTTGGCATCAGCATCGGGGAGACGACCGAGGACGGACGTTTCACCCTGGAATACTGTCCCTGCCTGGGACTCTGTGAAATATCCCCGGCGATCATGATCAATGAGCACGTGTACGGCAACCTAACGCCGGAATCGGTGCGGGATATTATCAAACAATATATACGGGAGGATGTGGAATAGTATGGAGGAAATGCACGTATTGCTGAAAAACCGCGGCAAGATTAATCCGAGAAGTTCACAGGAGTATGCGGACCGCGGCGGATTTGAAGCGCTGAAAAAAGCACTTTCGATGGACAGTGAAGCGATTATCGATGTGATCCGCGCCTCCGGACTTCGTGGACGCGGCGGTGCGGGATTCCCGACCTACCGCAAGATGGAGTTTACCGCCCACGCATCTGACCCAACGAGATACATCGTCTGTAACGCCGATGAGGGAGAGCCGGGAACGAATAAAGACCGGATTCTTCTCTCGACCGACCCGTGTGCGGTCTTCGAGGGCATGGCGATTGCTGGAAAAGCAGTCGGCGCCCATACCGGATATATCTATCTGAGAGCCGAGTATACATATTTGTTCCCAGTATTAAAAGATGCGCTGGAGGATGCGGAAAAACGCGGATTTTTAGGAAAAAATATGATGGAGAGCGGTTTTGACTTTGAAATCAAGTTCCGCTCTGGTGCGGGTGCTTACGTCTGCGGCGAGGAGACGGCATTGTTTGAGTCCATTGAGGGAAAACGAGGCGAGCCACGTTTCCGTCCGCCGTTTCCAAGCATTCACGGACTCTTTGGAAAACCGACCATGTTAAATAACGTAGAGACGCTGGCGAATATTGCACCGATCCTCTTAAACGGAGCGGAGTGGTACCGCAGCATCGGCACGGCAAACAGCCCTGGCACGAAGCTTTTTACGGTTTGTGGAAATGTGGTCCGCAGGGGCGTATTTGAATTTCCGATGGGCGTGAACCTCAAAGATATCATTTATGAGGTGTGTGGCGGTATCGAGGATGGAAAAGGGCTTCTGGGCGTGCAGACCGGTGGTACCTCCGGTGCGATCATCAATGCCGATCAGATCGATATGACACTGGATATTGATACAGTTTCGGCATCCGGCGGACGTCTTGGCTGCGGTACGATTCTGGTCATCGACGACAGCAACTGTATTGTAGATATTGTGCGAAACAATTTGGACTTCTTCCGCGGCGAGTCATGCGGAAAATGTACACCGTGCCGCGAGGGCGGCCAGCAGCTTTACAATCTGGTTACCCGCATCAGCCGGGGGCTGGCGACTCTGCCGGATCTGGAAAAAATCGATGAGCTGACGGAGACGATGCGCCTGACTGCCCTGTGTGGTCTGGGACATTCGACCGCTGTTCCGGTGCAGACGAGCATCCAGAACTTCCGTAAGGAATATCTGGCGCACATCGACCGCGATTACTGCCCGGTCTGCGCTCAGGCAGCCGTGGCGGAAGGAATTTATGAAGCAGAAGAAGATTATAGAAACGATGGAAACAGCCGGATGGGAAGACGGCGTGCAGCAGTCGGTGAACGCGATGTCATGTATGATTCGTATGACGCGTATGCGAGACACCGCAGCCGGGGAACATCCTACGCGGGACGATTTGAGCGGAGAGGAGGAAGAGAAGCATGATGGTACATCTGACAATCGACGGGCAGCCGGTAGAGGTGGAGGAAGGAACGACGATCCTACAGGCGGCGAAAAAAGCCTGTATCCACATTCCGACTCTCTGTTATCATGAGGATCTGAGCATCAAGGCGGTCTGCTGCATCTGCGTGGTCGAGGTAGAAGGACAGAGACTGCTTCCGACGGCGTGCAGCACACCGGTTTCGGAGGGAATGGTCGTGCAGACGGCCTCCCCGAAGGTACTGAAAGCGAGAAGAAATATTCTGGAACTGATTTTTGCGAGACATCCGCAGGAATGCCTCGTATGTCCGAAGGACGGAAAATGCGATCTGCAGAAGGTAGCGCAGGATGTCGGAATGCACCTCGATATCCGCTATGACAAGCAGCTCCGCCATCAGAAGGAGGACTGGAGTTCTCCGGCCATCATGCGGAATCCGCAGAAATGTATTCTGTGCGGGCGTTGTATGGAGGTCTGCAATGAGATTCAGGGAATCAATGTCCTTTCGAAGGAAAACCGTGGATTCCATACGCTGATTGCCCCGGCCTATGGGGAAAAACTGGCTGATACCAATTGTATTAACTGCGGCCAGTGCGTGCAGGTGTGTCCGACCGGAGCATTGACGGTGCATTATCATACCTACGGGTTATATCGCCAGAAAGAATTAGGCAAAAAACTGATTATCCAGGTGGCTCCGTCCGTCCGCATTACGCTGGCGGAGGCACTGGGCGAACAGCCGGGCGTTGTCAGCACAGGACGTCTGGTGTCGGCTCTCAAGCGCCTGGGATTTTACAAGGTATTCGATTCCGATTTCTCTGCCGATCTGACGATCATGGAGGAAGGAACCGAGCTTTTGAACCGCCTGCAGAACGGCGGAACCCTGCCGATGATCACCTCCTGCTGTCCGGCGTGGGTCAAATATTGTGAAACCTATGCACCGGAGTATACAAAGCATTTATCGACGGCGAAATCTCCGCAGCAGATGTTCGGCGCGCTGATTAAAACCTGGTTTGCGAAGCGCGAGGGCATCGATCCGGGTGAGATCTGCAGTGTTTCCGTTATGCCGTGTACGGCAAAGAAATTTGAGTGTACCCGTCCGGAAATGAAGGACAGCGGCTACCAGGATGTGGATATTTCCATCACGGTTCAGGAACTGGCTGCCTTGATCCGTGCCGGTGGAATCGATTTTGCCGAGCTTCCGGATACACCGTTTGACGATCCATTTGGCGAAGGCAGCGGCGCGGGACTTATCTTCGGCGCGACCGGCGGCGTCATGGAGGCGGCACTCCGCACCGTCTATGCGGTGGTAACCGGCAAGGAGATGGAACGTCTCGACTATACGCCGGTCCGCGGTTTTGAGGGAATCAAGGAATCGCAGGTTGATTTGAATGGCAGAGTCATCAAGGTAGCCGTGGCACATGGCATTAAAAATGCGAAAGTTTTGCTGGAAAAGGTAAAAAACGGAACCGCCGATTATCAGTTTATCGAGATCATGGCATGTCCGGGCGGCTGCATCGGCGGCGGTGGAAATCCAGGAGAGGAACGTACTCATCATGAGGCGGCGGTGGAAATCCGCCTAAGACATGGTCGATCATGGAGAAGCGGAAGAAAGCCATCTATGAGGCAGAGGCAGAGCTTCCGGTCAGACAGTCGCACAAGAACCCGGCGATCCAGAAAATTTATGAGACGTATCTGGGAGAACCGTGCGGGGAGCTGTCACATAAGCTGCTGCATACAGAGTACTGCAACCGGCAGGATCTGTTGCAATAAATTATTTTATTCCAACCATCATTTTCTTAAAAACAAGGTGAAAACCTGAGAACGGCTTCCAGTGCTGCCGCTCTCAGGTTTTTCACGTCCCACTACGGCTCCTCCCAGGTTTCAATCCTCGCCTTACGGTTCAAAATTCCTTTCTCCCATATCATTAAATGCATCTTAAATTCAATCGAATCCTGCGCTGTCGTAAAGGGTTCTTCACGCAGCAGTTCGGAGCGGATGCCGCGCTTTTCAAGCTCTTTCTGTCTTTTTTTGGCAAGAAGTTCGAGAGCCAGGTGACGGGTCTGCTGGGCTTTTCCGAAGGTGCGGGACGGATAGGCGGAAGAGGCTTTTTGAAGTTTCCGGGTCAGGAGATCGACTGTCTTGGCATGGGTGTTCCGGTGCAGGAGGCGGGCAATCTGACGGGCACGGCGCTTGGTGGGGTGCTGCTCATAGTCCTTCAGGCGATGTAGCAGTTTTGGATCACCGGCTTCGACGGCGATGGACTGGAAGACGCGCGAAGCGTCTTCGGAGAGATGCCAGGGATTTTCTCGGATGACGCGGTATTTTTCCGGGACCGCCGGGTAGCAGCAGACGTTTAGCGGAGGAAATTCCGCGAGGGAGGCAAGCTCCCGCTCGTTTGCGTTGCAGGAGTTTTCCCCCAGATAGTCGAGTTTGTCGCGCAGGATGGCGATGCGGTATTCGAGCTGGCGGAGGTATTCGTAGCCTTTCATCCAGAAGTGCCCGATCTGACTGTAGTCATAGTAGTGATTTTCGAGAGTCAGATCTTCGAAAAAGAGTGTGACAACCGAGTCTCCCTGATGGACGATCAGGGCGTAGCGTTCGTTTTCATCCTGGGTTAAGAGGGCATCGAGTTCGCCCTCGTATGCCGGATCGTAGGTACCGGTCAGGCGGGCGTTGTGGAAGAGAAGGAAACTTTCGACTGCATCATTCATCAGGTAAACCAGGCGGATCGTGTCGGGAGCAGAAGTGCCGGTTTCCGGGAGAATAAGTTCGAACTGGTTTTCGGATAATAGTAATTCTAACATGGAAAAGGGATCCATTTTATAAAACTCCTTAATGTATAAAAATCAAAATGTTTTCCGACACAGGCAGAAAAACGGAGCCAGTGACTATCGTATTCTCAATACAGGAAAACATAGAACAATCATGGTAATTATAAGAGAAATAAGAAGAGGATGCAAGAGAAGAGCAATGCTGCTGCCGGATTGTACAAAATTTTCAGCTCAGAAAAATTTTTCCAGTGAATCGTAACATTTTCTATGTTTCACAAAAAAAGATAGTAAAACCGCGCGATTCGTGTTAATATAAGAAAGCATAAGAATAATCGCGGTGTTTTTGCAGCGGCGGTGAAAACCGCAAAGCTGCGTAAGAGACTGCAAGTATGAATAGAAAGGAAAATTTATCATGGAAATCACAAAAGCAACCACGATGGGCGAGATGCTTCAGTATGATATGGGTATTGCATATGTTCTGATGGAGGCAGGCATGCACTGTGTTGGCTGTCCGTCTTCGATCGGTGAGTCTCTGGAGGAGGCTTGCATGGTACACGGTCTGAACGCAGACGAGGTTATGGCAAACATCCAGGAGTACCTGAACGCAAAGAAAGAGTCTGAGCAGGCTGAATAATTCAAATTTTAGATTTTAATAAAATTCTGGATAAAAAGACGCTGTGTACGAAGTAATGAGGCTTCAGCATAGCGTCTTTTTCGTTGTTTTATAGGAAAGAACGCCTCATAAAGCAAGAGTGAAAAATGCTCGGATTGTTGTTTAGAGACTGAAAATTGTGTAAAAATAGTATACATTACAGAATTGACGTGATAAAAAGAACCCGTTATAATTGCGATAAAAATATTTTTACTTTTTTTCCGGGAGAGAGACTAAAACATATAACCGGATAAAAGCGGGTAGCTGATAGAGTACATAGAGATACAATGGAGGGATGGGAGTATGTTCAGTAAGCGTGAGTATGAATACGTGATGGAAATTGCGAAGGAAGGAAGTTTTTCAAAAGCAGCCCAGAAACTCTATATTTCCCAGCCGGCGCTCAGCGGTGCGATTAAAAAGATTGAGAAAGAGTTATATGGGATCTCGCTTTTTGACCGGAATGTGAACCCGGTGGCACTGACCCCGGCGGGGCAGTATTATCTGGAAAAAACGCGGAAGATATACGAGCTCAGCAATGAGATGGAGCAGCATTTTGCAGAGCTGGCGGGTATCCGTTCCGGTGTGATTAACATCGGAAGCTCCGGATATTTCTGTGCGTATTTTCTTCCGGAGGTGATCCGGGGCTATTGCAGACTGAATCCAAAGTGCCGGATCAACGTGACGGAGACGGATATTTCAGGGATGGATGCGGGGCTTAGAACCGGGCAGTTTGATATCACGATGGATGTCGAGGCACTCGACCCGGAGATGTTTGAGAGTGTGACGCTGGGGTATGAGTATATGATTATGGCGGTTCCTGCTTCCTTTGCTGTGAATGAGAAGCTGAAAGAGTTTCAGATCTCCAGGGAATCAATCCTGGAGCGGAGTTTTCTGGATGAAGCGGTGCGTGCGGTGGACCTTTCCAAAGTCTCGAAAGAACCATTTCTGATGCTGAAAAAGAATCAGGATTCTTATAAAAGGAGTATGGATATCTGCGCCCACGCTGGTTTCGAGCCGAAGGTGATTATGTATTTTGATCAGCTTCAGACTGCCTATAATGTGGCGCGGAGCGGACAGTCCGGTATCATCTTTTTTAGGGATGCACTGCTGAAATACACAGAGAAAACGGAAAAACTCTGTTATTACAAGATTGGCGATCCGCTGGCAAAGCGTGCAATCCTTTTGTCGATGAAGCGCTATCCGGGCGTGGGGGCAACAGTAGATGATTTTATCAAATACATTCTACTGGCTAAAAAATAGTTTAAAATTTCACAAAATACTGATAGGAAATTGCTTATAGTGCCATATTTAAAAGTGACTTGGATTTTTGTCAGATAAAATGCTAGAGTATATCCCGTAGCCGAAAAAACTGGAATGGAAAGTGAGGTATACGATATGGCAACAACATACTATTTTTTACCGACAAGAAATTTATTTGGTGAGGATTCCGTGAAAGAAACAGGAACTCTGATGCAAAGCCTGGGAGGAAGAAGGGCACTGATTGTAACCGATGGATTTTTAGCGAAAAATGGGATGGCAGAACAGATTCAGAAGATTCTTTCGGATGCAGAGGTAGAGAGTGTCGTATTTGATGGTGTGGAACCAAACCCGAAGGATGTCAATGTAGAAGCGGGACTCAAAATATTTGAAGAGAATAGCTGTGATTCTATCATATCCCTGGGCGGTGGCTCTTCCCATGACTGTGCGAAAGCGATTGCACTGGTGGCTTCCAATGGAGGAAATATCCGTGATTATGAGGGCGTGGATCGCTCAGATAAACCGCTATGCCCGATGATCGCGGTAAATACGACAGCCGGAACAGCGTCGGAGATTACCCGATTCTGCATCATCACAGACACAAGCCGTCATGTAAAGATGGCGATCGTGGACTGGCGTGTGACACCGCAGATTGCGATCAATGATCCGAACCTGATGGTAGGAATGCCGCCGGCTCTGACTGCAGCTACCGGTATGGACGCATTAACACATGCGATCGAAGCCTATGTATCGACCGCTGCCAATCCGCTTACAGATGCAGCTGCCCTGATGGCGATTACGATGATTACTCAGTATCTTCCAAAGGCAGTTGCCAATGGTGTCTATATGAAGGCGCGTGACAAGATGGCATATGGCCAGTATTTGGCAGGAATTGCATTTAACAACGCATCCTTGGGCTATGTACATGCGATGGCACACCAGCTTGGCGGTATGTATAACCTGCCGCACGGCGTCTGCAATGCGATTCTCCTGCCGCATGTAGAAGAGTTCAACCTGATCGGAAATGCAAACCGGTTCCGCGATATTGCGAAGGCAATGGGCGAGATAACCGAAGGCTTATCGACGATGGATGCGGCAAGAAAAGCCATCGCAGCGATCCGTCAGCTCAGCAGCCAGGTAGGTATCCCGGAACGTTTGCGTGATCTGGGTGTCAAGGAAGAAGATTTTGCTGTGATGGCCGAAAATGCCATGAATGATGTGTGCAGCGTCACGAATCCGAGAAAGGCAACGAAAGAACAGATCATCGGTGTCTTTAAAGCTGCATATTAAAATAGATGTTCAGATTCTCAGTGCCATGGACAGGCATAAGGATTCTCCTATGGACATCAAACATACTACTAGAATGATTAACTTATAAAATCCATAATAAAACGATTATATATATTTAAAATCATACGTCTGGAACAGGCATTTCCACTTCCTCCAACCACAAGGAAAGCCTGTATCCAGGCGTATTTTCGCTTATTAGGGAAGGTCAAGTATCATTTTAGACACGTCATGGTCCATAACCATTTACCTATACGTCCATATTCGAAAGAGAGTTGGAACATTTTTGGTGGGAATGGTAAAGTAATGTCAGAAAGAAACAGAGAGCTTCAAGAGGTTGGGTTTCAGACGCTGAAACAAAATGAAAAGAAACAGACAAATAGAACTTCTGAAGAAGCAATCTCTGACAGATAAAGGAGGAAACCATATGAGATTTGCAACTATCAAAGTGAACGGAACAGAAAAAGCCGGTATCGTCTTAAAGAATGGAGTGCTTCCGATTGAGGCACTGAATGCAGCAAAGGGAACCGCATGGGCCGAGGATGTCATGAGTCTCATCCAGAAGCAGCAGATTCCGGGACTGACAAAATGGTATAACGCAGGCGGCAAGGAAGAGCTGGAAAGTATTCCGGGACTGGTTCCGAGCGAGAAAGTTGTATACGGACCGCTCTACCGCAACCCGAAACGTATCTTTGGTATCGGCCTTAACTATGCAGACCATGCCGGAGACATCGGTTCTGCAGCTCCGAAGGGATTTCCGGGAAGCTTCTTCAAGCAGGCAGACACCCTGATTGGTCCGGGCGATGAAATCCTGCTTCCGAAGTTAAAAGAAGCACAGAAAACCACCGCAGAGGCTGAGCTTGGAATCATCATGGGCAAGGATTGCAGAGATGTATCCGAAGAAAACTGGCAGGATGCCATCGTCGGTTACACCACCATCCTTGATATGACTGAGGAATCCATCTTAAAGGGAAATGATTATGTAAGCGGCAACCCGAGATATTTAACCATCGTAAAGAACTTCCCGACCTTCTTCTCCTTCGGTCCGGAGCTTGTAACCCCGGATGAGGTACCGGATGTCAATGAACTTCTGGTCCAGAGTGTTCACAACGGTGAAGTTCATGCAGAAAACGTAGTAGCAAACATGACCCACAGACCGCCGCGTCTGGTATCCCTGCACAGCAGCATCCAGGGCTGGTACGCCGGAGACATCCTTTCCACCGGAACACCGAGAGCGTTCCATATCCAGGATGGCGATGTAGCAGAGTGCCGCATCACCGGACCGGACGGATTCGAGATGACACCACTTGTAAACCCGGTTGTTGATTTAAAGAAACATCCGGAGAAAGAAGCGTAAAAAATGAGATTTCATCCGTGATGGATGGAGATAAAAATAGGCTGCATGGTGATTTCACCCAAATAGAATCGCCTTGTAATATGTACCGGGGATGGCGTGAAAGCGCCATCCCAATTCCAAGAAACTGACACATATCAGATACATTTGGGAAATAAGATACTTCAAAAAAACGAAAAATTCAAAAAGAACATTCAAATCATTTTATATATTCATTTTAAGCAGGAGGTAGCAACATGGATTTAGGATTAAAAGACAAGGTAGTTCTCTGTATGGCATCAGCAGCCGGACTTGGCAAGGGAATTGCAACCGAGATGGCAAGAGAAGGTGCAAAGGTTATGATTTGTACCGCAGAACCGTTTAAAGATCAGCTTCTGGAAGCACAGGCTGAGATTGAGAAAGAAACCGGAAACCGTCCGGAGACCTTCCTCTGCGATGTCAACAAGGCGGAGGACATCGAGGCACTTGTAAAACACACCGTTGAGACACTGGGCGATATCTACGCACTTGTAAATATGTGCCCGGGACCGAAGCCGGGACCGTTCGTAAGCTTTGATGATGCGGCATGGGAGGGCGCTTTTGAGATGTGCCTGCTCTCCTACGTAAGAACCATCCGTGCGGTACTCCCGTCCATGAAACGTCTCGGCGGCGGCCGTATCGTAAACTCAACTTCTTCTTCCGTTAAGGATTGCTTGGATAACCTGATTCTTTCCAATACCATGAGAATGGGCGTTGTCGGCATGAGCAAGACCCTGGCAAGTGAGGTCGGCAAAGACAATATCTTAGTCAATGTCATTGGACCAGGTCGTATCGGTACCGCAAGAATCGAAAATCTGAACAAGATGCGTGCAGACAAGGCTGGCATCAGCGTAGCAGATTACGAGAAGGAAGACCTGAAGAAGTTCCCGATGGGACGCTATGGCACCATCGATGAATACGGACGTCTGGCTACATGGCTGTGCTCTGAGGCAAATACATACGTATCTGGTCAGACCATCCTGTTAGACGGTGCGATGACAAGAGCATACTAATTGCAAAACATGGCAAAGATGCATTTCCGGAATGCAGGACATCCGGAAGAGTTCACGGAAGGCATGTTTTGCAGGTAAATTGGGGAATTTACCCGGAAATGCAGATACCTCTCTCCCGGAGGACATTTGGGGAAATGAAATCTGGGAGAGAATATAGCATAGAGGAGGTTGTTTAAAGAAAGTAGGCACTTTTGAAACAGAAGGTGCTGTGAGACAACATTGTGAGAACAGTAAATGAGGGTACTGCATAAGAAGGGGAATATTCATGAAAGAAAAAAAGAAATTAAGTCTGGCGGCAAAGACGTTCATCGGTTTTGGCCTTGGTATTGTCATCGGACTCGTATTTGGAGAAAAAGCAACCATTGTAAAACCGCTGGGAACCGTCTTTTTAAATATGATTAAAATGATTGTCGTTCCGATGGTATTCTTTTCCATCACAGCGGGAGTCGCGAGCTTAGGAGATTTGAAAAAGCTCCGGAACATTGGCGTGAAGGTGGTTGGACTGTATGCGTTGACATCTGCACTCTGTGTAGGATTAGGGCTTATCATGGCAAACATCATCAATCCAGGAAAAGGATTTGATTTAACCGCGTTATCACAATCGACTGATTATGAGGCGCAGGCGATGCCGAGTATCATTGATACGTTAATTGATATGTTCCCGTCCAACATTTTCACTTCTTTTACCAACACAAATATGCTGCAGATTATCGTGTTTTCGGTATTCTTAGGCGTAGCACTTATCATGATGGGAAAAGAGGGAGAGCGCCTTTTAGCGGGTGTACAGAGCTGTGCCAATGCAATGTATAAAATCACAGCCATTGTTATGGAGTTTTCTCCAATTGGTGTATGTGCACTGTTAGCAGATTCAGTTGGTGCATATGGTCTGAAAATCTTTGGACCGCTCGGAAAGCTGATTCTTACGGTTTATGCTTCCGATGTAATCCTTGTTTTACTGATGTATATTCCGATGGTAGCGCTTCTGGCAAGGTTCCCGGTAAAGAAATGGCTGCAGGGTATCTGGAAGGTATGGGTCGTAACGGCCAGCACCACCAGCAGCAGCGGTTCTCTTCCGATCACAACCTCTGTTACGAATGATGAGTTTGGCGTATCTTCCGAGTTATCATCGTTCTCCTTGCCGCTTGGCGCAACGATCAACATGAATGGTGGATGTATCTACTATGCAGCAGCTATCGTCATGACGGCACAGATTTATGGAATGAACCTGACACCGTCCGCATTGGTAAACATTATTATTTCTACTGTATTAGTAGCTATGGGCTGTCCGGGTGTTCCGGGAGGCGCGATCATCATGACCACGATTCTTCTGACGAACATGGGACTTCCGCTGGAGATTGTAGGTCTGATTGCCGGTATCTTCCGACTGATTGATATGGCAAATACAACCTTTAACGTAACCGGTGATGTGGTAACTACCATGGTAGTAGCACGCAGCGAGGGCATGATGCATACGCCGGGAACTGGTGCGGAAACCGAGGCGAAGGCAGCGTAAGGGCTGGAGAACAGAAAAACGGAATCTCGGTCGGCTACCGGGAAAAATAAAATATTCTTGGAAAAGTGTCAGCAGATGCGGACCAATGAGAATCTGAGAGTATATGCAGAATGAAAAGGAGATTTTATTATGGATAAATTATTCGCAAAAAGAATGGATGAACTGGTTCCGTCTGGAATCCGTAAAGTAAACGAAAAAGCGCTGGCCATGGAGCGTGCGGGAGAGACCGTCATCCACTTTGAGTTAGGACGTCCGGATTTTGATACACCGGAGTACATCAAGAATGCCTGCATCGAGGATATCAAAAAAGGTGATGTATTCTATACCTCCAACTTTGGTACCATGGAGCTGCGTGAGGCGATTGCATGGAAATTAAAGACGCAGAACAATGTAGAGTACAAACCAACCGAGATCATCGTCAGTGTCGGTCTTTCCGAGGCAGTTTTCGATGTCATGGCAGCGATTCTTGACGAGGGCGATGAGGTTCTGGTTCCGAACCCAGGCTGGTTAAACTACTTAAATGTTCCGAAGCTTCTGGGCGCGGTCCCGATTACTTACACTCTGAAAGAAGAGAACGATTACCAGATTGACCTGGATGAGATCCGTGCAAAGGTTACCCCGCGGACCAAGGCACTCGTTCTTATCACTCCGAGCAACCCGACCGGTGGTGTGCTGGCTGAGGATGTCCTGAAAGAACTGGCTGAGATTGCCATTAAGAATGATATCATGATTATATCGGATGAGGTATATGAGAGACTGTTATACGATGATGCAAAACACATTAGCATTGCTTCTCTTCCGGGCATGAAGGAGAGAACCATCACATTAAACGGTTTCTCCAAAGCATACTCCATGACCGGCTGGCGTCTTGGCTACGCAGCCTGCAGTGAAGAGATTGTCAAGACTGTCAATAAATTGCATCAGCATGTAGTTACCTGTGCGACTTCCTTCGTACAGAAAGCAGGTGTCGTAGCGCTGAAAGAAGAGAAGAACGAAGTAGCAGATATGGTCAAAGAGTATCAGAGACGCCGCGACTACGCAGTCAAAGCTATCAACGAGATCGACGGACTTAGCTGCCGCTGCCCGAAGGGTGCGTTCTACATCTTCATCAACATTGAAAAACTCGGCATGAGTGGACAGGAATTTGCCCCGCTGCTTCTTGAAAATGCCAAGGTAGCAATGGTACCGGGCGATGTATTCGGAAGCGAAGGCGACCACTATATCCGTATGTCCTTTGCAAACAGCTATGAGAATGTTGTTGAGGGATGCAAGAGACTGAAGGAATTTGTGGAGAAGATTCGTAAGTAATTTCAGAATTATAGAGAAATAGACTTCATACAACCTAATACACATATAAAAAACTTGAGCAGGTTGTCATATCCAGAAGGTGTGGCAACCTGTCCGAGTATTATTTTGCTTTACAGTTTGTCCTTTACAGATGTTTGTAAAGGACTGGAGACATGATCTTTCAACTTGAACAGTTCTTAAGAGGAAGAGAACTGCAAATGTTGTATAGGAGCAAGCTTATAGAAAGATCGCTTTGCAAAAAAATTATTATAATGACAAAACAGGAGGGGAACAAACAAATGAAAAAAGTCATGTATGTAGAACGAGAAAGAGACGAACACGGGATGTATGATGGCATTTCAGATGCGATGAAAAATCTGGATACAGAACTGGTTATTTCATTGGATCCGAAGGTGGTTGAAGAGTGCGATGGCATCTTGTTTCCAGGCGGTCTTCCGGATGTGGACCCGGCTCTCTATGGGGAAGAGAACCAGGGCAGCAAAAATCTGGACCGGGAACTGGATGAGCTTCAGCTTGCAGTTGTGGACGCGGCCGTTAAGGCTAAAAAACCAATTTTAGCGATTTGCCGAGGAATGCAGCTTGTCAACATATATTTTGGAGGAACCATTATCCAGGATCTGGAAAAAGGCAATATGCATACATATGAGTCAGGTGAAATTAAGCTGCATAATACGATTAATATCCGGAGAACACCGTTTGAGCTGATGTATGGGGCGAGCGGAATTGTAAACTCTGCACATCATCAGGCGGTTAAGAAGCCGGGAAAGGGATTTAAGATTGGCCAGGTATGGTTTTCCAGAATCCTTTCAAAAGAAGAAAAAGAAGAATGGATGAGAAAAATTGAAAATGAAGAAAAAGTTGAAGTGGAGTGTAAACGAAGCTGCATTATAGAGGGAATGGTCCATAAGGAACTTCCGATTATCGCGGTTCAGTGGCATCCGGAACTGATGCATGCGGATCCGGTTAGTGGAACGTTGGATCAGGATCGGATGTTTGTATATTTTGCATCTATGTACGAGTAATAAGAAAGCAGAGCTTATTAAGAAGGGAGATACGTATGGCAATCTATAATGCAATTATGGCGTTTACTGGGTGGATGTGGACACTTCCGATGCTGATTGTTCTGATTGGCGGAGGTCTGGTTATCACGGTCGCCTGCGATTTTGTACAGATCAAGCATTTTGGACATATGCTTAAGACAACCTTTGGAGATGCAGCACATAATAAGGATGAATCAGGTATTTCCAGCTGGTCGGCTATGGTGGCTACACTGGCCAACACGATCGGAACAGGAAACATCATTGGTGTCGGCAGCGCAATTGCACTGGGTGGACCGGGAGCTGTCTTTTGGATGTGGGTGATTGGATTTATCGCGATGGCTTTAAAATATGCGGAGGCTCTGCTGGGCGTTTACACACGGCAGAAAGATGAAAATGGACAGTGGCGTGGCGGAGCCAATATTTATCTGGCGAAGATATGGAAACCGCTTGGATGGATTTGGGCGGTATCCTGTTGCTTTGGTATGGGAATTGGCTGCGGCGTACATACAGGAGCCATTACATCATCCGTTGCTACGTTTGGCGTCCAACCAATGATTACAACCATTATCTGCTGCGTGATTATTATTGCAGTTCTCCTGGGCGGATTAGGTGCCCTGGTAAAGGTAACCGATAAACTGGTCCCGACGATGGCATTTATTTACATGGCAGCGGGAGCAATCCTGATTATTTTAAATATTCAAAATTTTGTTCCAGCATTTGTATCTATCTTTACGAACGCATTTACCGGAACGGCAGCAACCGGCGGATTTGCAGGAGCGGCGCTCTCAGCTACGATTAAAAATGGATGCGCAAGAGGTGTTTATTCGAATGATGGCGGAAACGGAAGTGCAAGTATCCTTCATGCCCAGGCGAATACCAATGAACCGGTAAAACAGGGAATGTTCGGTATTTTTGAAGTATTTATGTGTACGATGGTTATCTGTACATTCAGTGCGATGGTTATTTTGGTAACTGGAACATGGACAACAGGTGCTCCGGGTTCTGTCCTTGCAATCAATGCATTTGGCACGATTGGCTTAATCGGAAGACTGGTAGCTTCCATCAGCTTGATTTTGTTTGCAGCATCCTCGGCGTTATCCATGTCAACTTCTTCCGGAATTCTGGCAGAGAACCTGCTCGGTAAAGCAGCCAGAAAAATAATGCAGGTGCTGGTAGTTGTATTTTGCTTCTTAGGCGGAACGGTTGGTGTAGATGCAGCTCTGCCATGGGTAGATGTCGGAAATATGATTATAATTTTAGTTCATGTCATTGGCATTATGTTCTGGGTTCCGAAAATGCGGGAACTGACACTTGATTACTTTAAACGTCTGAAAAATGGGGAAGTAGAGGCGTAAGAGGATGATTTTGTGGATGGTTGCAGTGTAATCGGCACTATTGAAATACAAAAACGTGTAAACTTGAAAGTATTAGTATTAAATAAATGGTAGATGGAAAGATGACAAACTTTGTTGCAGTACTGACGATTAAAAGCGGGAAAAGAAGTGAATACGCAGCGGAACTCAGACGCTTGCAGCTGATTGAAAACTTCCGCAAGCAAAAGGGTAATATTTATTATCAGATTGGTGAATCGATCACGGACTCTGATAAAATGGTAGTATCCGATGCCTGGGAAAAGGAGGCTGATTTTAAAGCGCATTGCGGCTCTGAACTGGTTCAGAGCTGCAATGCGCTTTATAAAAAATATGTAGAAGCAGAAGTATCAGATGTCTATGAAAAATAAAGGCCGGTAAATGGTAAAGCTGAAGGACATTTAGGATAGAATTACCTAAATGTCTTTTGGCTGCTCCGGAAATAGGGGGCAGAGTATTGATATATATTCAAGCATGGAGGAAGAGTTTGTGAATAAGAAAATTGTAATTTTAAATGGAAGCCCGAGGGAAAAGGGAAATACAGCTGCATTAGTAAATGCATTTTCAAAAGGCGCCGAGGAGGCCGGAAATACCGTCCAGATTTTCCGGCTTGGAAAGATGGAGATCCATGGCTGTAAAGGATGTTTTGGAGGAAAAAATGAGGAAGAATATCCCTGTGTCCAAAAAGATGATATGCAGCAGATTTATCAGCCGGTGAAAGAGGCAGATGTCGTTGTTATGGCATCACCGCTATATTATTGGAATATGAGTGGGCAGCTCCGGACGGCAGTGGATCGTTTGTTTGCACTTGAAGAAGGAAATAAAAATTACCTTCGCGGCAATAAGTCATCTGCACTTCTGATGGCAGCGGAAGGAAATGGGTTTGAGGATGCGGTGGTATATTACGATCACCTGATGGAACATTTAAGATGGAAAAATCTGGGCCATGTCCTGGCGGGCGGCAATATGATGCCGGGAGACGTTGACGGGAAAAAAGAAGTGGAACAGGCATATGAATTAGGAAAAAGCATTTAATTTATGTCTATTGCTGCCCATTTTCGGAAAATAAACGGTTCAAAGGCATATTTGAATGGAAGAGCGGAGTGAAGAGCACAAACGCCGGCCATCACTTTTTAGAAGAAAAGCCAGGATGGCGTTTGTGGGTATGAAATTATAGCCGATGCTTGTCACCCCAGTCACACATTCCGTCTAAAATGGGAATCAGGGACTTTCCGCGCTCGGTTAAGCTGTATTCTACTTTTGGAGGAATTTGTGGGTATTCTTCGCGATGAATTAATTGATCCATTTCAAGTTCTTTTAGGGTAGAACTAAGTGTTTTGTAAGAAATTCCACCGATATACTTTTTCATTTCATTGAAACGGACGACACCAAATTCCATCAGGGTATAGAGGATGGTCATTTTGTATTTTCCGTTGATTAATGACAGTGTGTAGCTAAATCCAGTGGTTTCCAATTGTTCTTTTGATATGCAGCGGGCCTCCATTTTACACTCTCCTTTTGGTTAGTATTGCACTTTTATGTGCGTACTTGTTCTTTTGATTGTTATTGATATAATTATAATATAGTTATCAAGTAAAGTCAATTTGAACAGAAAAGAATGTGCGGATGGATGTCCTCTTACATGAACAGCTTGGACACCGCGAAAGAAAATAAACATATAAGGCAAATTGCTTTACATAAAATTAAAATGTATTCCTTAAGGAGGAAACGATTATGAGAGCAGAATTAAAAGAGTACCAGGCGGTAGAAGAAGCTGCAATGAAATTTGTTAAGAGTGTCGCAGAGGGAAACAGTAAATATGCGAAAGAGCTGTTTACCGATGAAGCGGTTCTGTTTGGCTATCTGGATGGAAAACTGGAGAATGGTTCGATTGAGCAGTTTTATCATAATGTAGATACCGTTCCTGGTGGAGACAATTTTAAAGCCCGCGTTGATGTACTTCTGGTAGAGGAATCACTTGCGGTTGTACGTGTTCTGGAAGAAGGCTGGGGCAATCGGATTGATTTCACAGATGTATTGCTTCTGTTAAAGATGAATGGTGAATGGAAGTGCGTAGCGAAAGCATACAATCAGAATTCCAACACGATTCAGCGGTAATTAAAAATAGTTGTTTGGATTTGGCGCAGCGGTTCTTGTAACTGCTGTGCATATTTTGGATGATAGGAAACTTTTTAATCATACCGAAATAGAAAGTGAGGAAAAGATGAAAAAGCTTTGTAGTAAACCCATATCTATTTCTAATGCCAACCTATATGATGATTCAGTGGATATTATGATGATGGCATGGAAGAGCAGTGCAGGATTGATGAAAAAGTGATGAGCAGGCTGCCACATTGAGGGAGATGTGGCAGCCTGTTTGGAACATGGCAAAAGAGTATATTGACCTACTATATGAATTCGAAAATATGGTCAAAGGACTGGAGCTGGATCAAGAGGAAGTTTAAGCAGAAGAAGCAAATGCGAAAAGCACATGAAAGACATTTGGGAACAATAGAAGACTTTCATGTGCTTTTTGTGCTTAATAGAGCCTATGGCTTTATTCTTTTATTTTGTTTGCTTCCAGATTCCGGTAATACTCCTTCACCATATCGATAAAATCCTTCGCGTGTGGTGAAATAATGCTGTTCTTCTTATATAAAAGCAGCAGCGGCACGCTGAACGGTGGATTGTCTACGGTGAAGAATGCAAGCTGCTCCACGTGGGCAGTGTGGCGGATTCCGCCTTCCGGGAGGAAGGTGATGCCGAACCCTCTTGCCGCCAGGTTGACCGAAGTCGTACTGCTGGTGGTGTATAGGGCATCCTTTGGCTCCATATTCATCTTGGCAAAGAGGTTTTTCATGGCGTGTCCCATGACCTGATCCTCCTGCAGCAGGATGAAGCGTTCCCGGCGCAGCTTTTTCATGTCGATTGGAAGCGGATGGTCCGGAGTGCCTGCTTCCAGACCGCGGATAGCCGGATGGTCCTTGCTGGCTACCAGAAGGAGACGCTCATTGAAGACGGTGTCATAGACGAAATCATCCAGATTGAGCGGCATATTCATCAGGGCGAAATCGATCTGATCCTCCTGTAACAGCTTGGAAAGCTGGGCAGTGTGGTGTTCACGTAAGGTGATGCGGACATCCGGGTGGCTTTCAGAGTAGCTTGGCAGGATATCCGGCAGCAGGACGGATCCGCGCCACAGCGTCATGCCGACATTCAGAGTACGGCTGCGTCCCGTTTTCAGCTCGCCGAGCTGTTCCTCAAACTGTCCGGTCAGGACTCCGACACTTTCCAGATAACGCATATAGATTTTTCCTGCCTCAGTTAGTTTGAGCGGCATATGGCTGCGATCGAAGAGCTTGACGCCTAATTCCTTTTCGGTTCGTGCGATACACTGGCTTAAATATGGCTGTGACAGATATAATTTTTCAGCCGCTTTGGAAATGCTTCCCTCACGGACGGTGGTAATAAAATACTCCGGGTTTTTAATATACATTTTCTGCCTCCATTTGGCTTAATTAGCCTTTGCTTTATAGGACTATTTTTAAATGCTTATATTATTGTAAAAAAACAATATTTATATTCTCGTTCCGGGGATGGTATTTCAAGTTGATGCGTGTTATATTATAACCATCAGGAAAAAACAAGAGTTTTCACTTAGAAGTATCCTAATAATATATAATAATATTACAATAGCGATATGTCAAGTGAAGAACCGACCTGATTCTATACCAAACCCTTTTATGTATAAGTATTGACAGGTATCCGTTACCAGTTTATTTCTTTTTATTTATGTAAACCCTATTGCATCAACCCTCCATGTGCGGTCAGAAGCCAATGACAGCACTACAGCAGTTATCCGAAGATTCCCTCTTGGAGGATAACATGCGTTTCCACGGAATTGCTGCCGATTGGGTAACGGATTTCAAGGCAGAAGTGGAGCAAAGATTTAATAAAAAACCGTTTAGTCAGGAGTTGACCCCTCCTAGCTGGACGGTTTTTTATTGTCTGGATAAGTAAGGTGGAATAGCTTGAGCACATTATATACCCCATTTTTAACTAGGTTTTTTCAAAAACCCGCTCATTCTTGCTTGTATTTTTTCAATTTTCCTATATAATAATAAAGAACGTAGATGAAGCTTTTACCTTTATTGCTACAAACTATGTACGCAGCAAATGTTTACAGGCGGGGAGTTCCTGCCGTGAGATTCCGTGTGATACAATCACAATAAAGGCAGGCGTGCATACACTAAGAAGAAAGGCGGATTTATTAGTTATGAAACAGTTGATTTATCTGGACAATGCGGCGACAACCAAAACGCGTCCGGAAGTAGTGGAGGCAATGCTCCCGTATTTTACGGAGTATTACGGCAACCCGTCTTCCGTTTATGAATTTTCGGCAGAGCCGAAGAGAGCGATTGCACAGGCTCGCGAGACGATCGCGAAAGCGCTGGGCGCAAAGTCCAACGAGATTTACTTTACCTACGGCGGCACGGAGTCTGATAACTGGGCGCTGATTTCCACAGCAGAGGCATATCAGGCAAAGGGCAAGCACATTATCACGACCAAGATTGAGCACCATGCGATTCTGCACACCTGTGAGTACCTGGAGCAGAGAGGCTTTGAGGTTACTTATCTGGATGTAGATGAGTTCGGTGTTGTTAAATTAGACGAGCTGGAGAAGGCGATCCGTCCGGACACCATCCTCATCTCTGTTATGTTTGCAAACAATGAGATCGGTACGATTGAGCCGATCAAGGAAATTGGTGAGATTGCGAAGAAACACGGCATTTTATTCCACACCGATGCGGTACAGGCATTTTGTCATGTTCCGATCAATGTAGATGAGTGCCATATCGATATGCTCAGTTCCAGCGCCCACAAGTTAAATGGACCGAAGGGAACCGGCTTCCTTTATATCCGTACCGGATTAAAGACTCGTTCCTTCATCCACGGCGGCGCACAGGAGCGTAAACGCCGCGGCGGTACCGAGAATACGGCTGGTATCGTAGGATTCGGCAAGGCAGTTGAGATTGCGATGGCGACGATGGAAGAGCGCACAGCAAAAGAAAAAGCGATGCGTGACCACTTGATCGAGCGTGTATTAAAAGAAATTCCATTTGCACGCCTCAACGGACATCCGTCCCAGAGACTTTCCAACAATGCAAACTTTGCATTCCAGTTTATCGAGGGTGAATCCATGCTGATCATGCTTGACATGGAAGGCATCTGTGGTTCCAGCGGTTCTGCATGTACCTCCGGATCCCTGGATCCGTCCCATGTACTTCTGGCGATCGGACTGCCGCATGAGATTGCACACGGTTCCCTGCGTCTGACCTTGTCAGCCGAGACAACCATGGAGCAGATTGATTTCACGGTAGACTGCTTAAAGAAGATTGTAGAACGTCTTCGTTCTATGTCTCCGCTGTATGAGGATTACATTAAGAAACATCCGCAGCAGTAAGATTTAGACAGTTTAAGCAAAATGAACATCCACAGTGAATGAAGATATAGAGAGGAAACACCCGATGTATTCAGAGAAAGTAATGGATCATTTCCAGCATCCGAGAAATGTAGGCGAGATTGAAAATGCCAGCGGTATGGGTACCGTCGGCAACGCAAAATGCGGTGATATTATGCGTATTTACCTGGATATCGATGACAACCAGATCATCCAGGATGTAAAATTTAAGACATTTGGCTGCGGTGCAGCCGTTGCGACCAGCAGCATGGCGACCGAGATGGTAAAAGGAAAAACCATCCAGGAAGCGATGGAAGTTACCAACAAAGCCGTTATGGAGGCACTGGACGGACTTCCGCCAGTTAAGGTACACTGTTCTCTGCTCGCAGAGGAGGCAATTCACGCTGCTCTCTGGGATTATGCTCAGAAGAATGGCATTGAGATCAAAGGACTCGTAAAACCGAAGACGGATATCGGCGAGGAAGAAGTCGAAGAAGAGTATTGATGAAAAAGAAAAAAGTAGTAGTCGGCATGTCAGGAGGAGTTGACTCCTCCGTGGCTGCCTGGCTTTTAAAAGAGCAAGGATACGATGTGATCGGCGTCACAATGCAGATCTGGCAGGATGAGACGAATGTAGAGCAGGAAGAGCATGGCGGCTGCTGTGGTCTGAGCGCTGTCGATGATGCCAGACGGGTTGCGGAACGGCTTGAGATCCCGTATTACGTGATGAACTTCAAAAAAGAGTTCAAAGAAAATGTCATGGATTACTTTGTACAGGAATATCTGGACGGACACACACCGAATCCATGTATTGCCTGTAACCGATATGTAAAATGGGAGTCCCTTTTGCAGAGAAGTCTGGAAATTGGGGCTGATTATATTGCAACGGGACATTATGCGCGCGTGAGAAAGCTGCCGAATGGCCGCTATGCGATCTGCAAGTCTGCGACGGCGGCGAAGGATCAGACCTACGCGCTTTATAACCTGACCCAGCATCAGCTTGCACACACTTTGATGCCGGTCGGCGAATATACGAAAGACAAGATTCGTGAGATGGCGGAGGAGATTGGACTTCCGGTGGCACACAAGCCGGACAGCCAGGAGATCTGTTTCGTGCCGGACAACGATTATGCAAAATTTATCGAGGAAAATAGTGATTGCCGGATTGACGAAGGCAATTTTGTAGATAAGTACGGCAATATTTTAGGTCGTCATAAAGGAATTACCCATTATACAGTGGGACAGAGAAAGGGCTTAAATCTGGCACTCGGTCATCCGGTGTTCGTGACGGAGATCCGTCCGGAGACGAACGAGGTTGTGATCGGGGAAAATGAGGACGTCTTTTCTAACCGCCTGACCTGCCGGAACCTCAACTGGATGGCGATTGAGGATCTGGGCGATCAGGAGATGCGCGTCAGTGCGAAGATTCGTTACAGCCACAAAGGGGCATCCTGTACGATCCGCAAGATTGGCGAAGATCGGGTGGAATGCGTATTTGATGAGCCGCAGAGAGCGGCGACGCCGGGACAGGCAGTCGTTTTTTATGACGGCGAATATGTCGTAGGCGGCGGTACGATCGAATAATTTAGAAATGAAAGAAGATTTTAATTGGGCAGAAATGTCTGTCGGCATCAAAGTTGTGCTGCGATGTGATTGATTGGAAACAGTGAATGCGCGGATCATGGAGAGGTTAGAATCTTCTGTAAGATTGGAGTTTTTTATAAATGGCAAGAGGAGAAAGCAGAAAAAGAAAGCCAGGCACACCGGATTACCGGAAACGTTTCTGGGCGGCGGTGACCGCGATTGTGGTCGCGGCGGGTTCCATTGGCGTAAGCCATGCGGGATTTACCCTTCCGAATCAGGCACAGAAGCAGGTGCAGATGGCGGCTGCTGAGACAGAACCGGCGGAACAGACAGCGAAGAAACAGGTGCCGAATGCGGCAAAGCGAAGTCTGGAGCTGGAAGATGCACAGGGCATTCAGGAGGCGGATGCAGCGGCGGTTGCGGATCAGAGCGAGCTGGAGAGTGACAAAACGACGGCGAGCGGCTTCCAGAGTGTCGATGAGACAGTGTATGCGACTGAGAACCTGCTCAACGTGCGTTCGGGCTGTGGAACGGAGTATGAGATTGTGACACAGCTGAATCAGGGCGACAGCGTGCAGCGCGTCGGTATCGGAGACGGCTGGAGCGAGGTGCTTTATAAGGACAAGAGCTGTTTTATCCGTTCCGAATACCTGACGACGACCGAGCCGGGCAGTGAGGAAGCAACGGTCACAGCGCAGGGGGCAGAAGCGGATGCACAGGGTGCACCGGTGTCCAACGGACGTATCGTAGCGATCGACGCGGGACATCAGGCAAAGGGCAATCCGGACAAAGAACCAGTTGGACCGGGCTCCTCGACCATGAAGGCGAAGGTGGCTTCCGGCACCGAGGGCGTATCGACGAAGCTGCCGGAATATGAGCTGACTTTATCAGTTTCGAAGAAGTTAAAACGGATTCTGGAAGAGAGAGGCTATCAGGTCGTCATGATCCGGGAGTCCAACGATGTCAACTTAAGCAATGCGGAGAGAGCGGAGATTGCCAACAAGAGCGGCGCCTCCATTTTTGTCCGGATTCATGGCAATTCGCTGGATAACACGACGGTCAACGGAACACTCTCCATGTGCCAGACGGCGACCAACCCGTACAACGGCGGGCTTCACGCGGCAAGCTATTCTCTTTCCAAGAAGATCACGGACTCTGTCTGCGCAGCAACCGGCTTCAAGAACCGCGGTGTGCAGGAGACAGACAGCATGAGCGGCATCAACTGGTGTAAGATTCCGGTTTCCATTGTCGAGATGGGCTTTATGAGCAACCCGGAAGAAGATCAGAAGATGGCACGGGATGATTATCAGGAATTGATTGCCGGGGGAATTGCGAACGGAATTGATGCGTATTATCAGTAAATAGTGAAAAAAACAGATGACAAAAGTCAAAATATCATGTATAATAGTATAGGTGTTTCGGAGAGAAACACCTAATATCTGGAGACGTAGCGAAGCGGCCGTAACGCGGCGCACTCGAAATGCGTTTGTCGGTTCATCCCGGCACGAGGGTTCGAATCCCTCCGTCTCCGCGTCCTGGGGATCCTTGTAAATACAGGGATCCCTTATTTTATTTCATAGGAAATTGCGTCCTATGAAACCAAAAATGCTCCGCTAGGATGCGTACTTGCGCGAAGCAGAAACATGTCGCAAGCGAAAAAGAGCTGCCACGTTTTGAGTGACAGCCCTTGATTGGAAAATTTATGGATTTTTACCGTACCTTCGTATCTTCCGCATAAAACTCCGCATAAGCATCCTGCAAAGTCTTCAGCGTCTTCGGATCTTTTCCTCCGATTGGTTTTCCATCGAGTTCAACGGCCTGGATGCAGAGCCCGCCGGAGCTGCTGACGATGATTTCGTCGGCGTCTGCCAGTTCCTGCATGGTAAATGGTGCCTCGCTGGTCGGGATGCCGTTTTTCTCAGCTAACATCAGCAGATGTTTTAACGTGATGCCCGGAAGAATCAGATTATCTCTCGGTGGGGTGCAGAGAACGCCGTCCTTGATGATTAAGATATTGCTGTGAGCGCATTCGGTGACGCGTTCGCCGCGGTGGAAGACCGTTTCCTGGCAGCCCTGTTCGATGCAGCGCTGGTAAGCGATGACACTTGGAATCAGGTTCAGCGTCTTGATGTTGCAGTGCAGGAAACGGGTGTCCTCCATCGAGATCAGGCGGAAAGTCTTATCAAATGGAATCAGGTCGCACGGAACAGTAAAAATCATCAGATTTGGTTTTACGGAAGCAGGTGGAAACTGATGTCCACGATAGGTAGTTCCGCGGGAACACTGCCAGTACAGCATACCGTGGTCAATCTCATTGGCATCGATGCATTTCTGCAGCTCGGCACGCAGTTCTTCGCGCGACATTTCAAACGGGATTTCCAGCAGCTTGCAGCTGTTGTAGAAACGGTCGAGGTGGTCGTCTGCGGCAAAAATGTTGTTGTTTGCAAAGGTGGTGGCATCGTAGCAGCCATCTCCAAAATAAACGGCGCGGTCCAACATCGGGATTTTCATTTCCTCGAGGGGTCCGATTTCTCCATTGTAATATCCGACATATTTCATTGCATATACTTCCTTTCTATGTTGATTCGAAAATACCTCGTCAAGTGTTTACATTATACCACATCCGCCTATAAGATGAAATCTCCCCCAGGCGGATGTGTTCTTATCATTACATATTTATTTGTCTTTATGTTTAATAATCTTATATCCGCCTACCAGCAGCGTCGGCAGCAGGTAGAAGAGGATAAATCCGTAAGACAGGTACGAATAGCCCTGCTCGATCAAGGTGACAACGCCGACGCGGGATAATACGAGTGCAGCGATCAGCGTGATGACCGTAATCAGACCGCGGTTTGTATCGGACAGCTTGGCAGCGCCCTTTTCCTCCATGGCAACGTCGAAACGATCGATGATCATGTGGATGCAGCCAGTTGCCGTCTCAACCAGCGTCCAGCCCATAACGAGACTGAACAGTGCCATCAGTGCCGGTCCGCCGTTGACTGCCTTGATCATTTCCATCCACGGGGTTGTGACATCCGCGCCAACGATGGAGGTGTCACCGTAGAAGCACATCATCGCAAAGTAAGACAAAAACCACGGAATAACCATCAGAAGACCGGCGATCAGACCGGAAATAAAGGTTTCTTTCCGTTTGGTCTGGCGTGTCAGGGAGAACATGCCCATCGGGATGGCATTGATGTTGTAGGCAACATACAGGATACCGGTGTAAATGCACAGCGGAACAGTGACAGAGCCGTCGTAGGTGCTGGTGTCCATCGTGCTGAATACATGGGAAATGTTGCCGCCCTTGTTGACGAGTACCAGAATTGTAAACAGAATATAGCCGCTGTACAGTAAAATAGTACCGATCGATTCAAATTTCTCGATCACCTTGGAACCCTTAAAGTTCAGGAGTCCGCAAATCAGAACGATCACAACGGAGCCGAGAATATTCGGAAGTCCGACCTGCTCGAAAATACTTCCAGTTGCGGCTGCCATAACGGCAATCAGCAGAATCGCGATGAGGACAGTTAAAATATCCATCATCGGCCAGAGCGGTCCAATGACCTGCTTGATATAGTTTTTATAATCGTAAACCTTGTAGATCCGGCAGATCTCAAAGGTCAGGAAGGCAAACAGGGCAAAACCGATGCCGATCGTCAGTCCGGAGATCCAGCCCATCGCTCCGAATTTCGCACCGTAAGAATAAATCTCACGTCCGGTTGCATAGCCGCCGCCAATCAGAACCGATTGCAGCAGGACGCCCGGCAGAATGTACTTGGCGTATGCGCCTTCATAGAAATTGTTGAATTGTTTCATACCTTTCACTCACTTTCTTTTGTTGACTATTAAAAATTATAAAGGATGAATGAAAAACTTGCCAATAGAAAGAACAGATATTATAATAAGGGAAACTTATAACGAAACAGGAAAAGCCGGATCGAAAGCCCGTAAATTGGGCGGCGTGATTCATTTTTCTGCTCGATCGAAAAGAAACGATTACATATAGGATATAGAAATGGGAAAATGAGATGAATTTAAAACAGATGGAATATTTTGTGGCGGCGGCGGAGCAGCTGAATTTTACGCGGGCGGCGAAAAAATGTTTTATTTCGCAGACAGCGATGACGCTGCAGATTCAGTCGTTGGAGGAGAAGATCGGGGTGCCGCTTTTTGTGCGGGACAAGCACCATGTCGAGCTGACGGCGGCGGGAAAGGTATATCTGAACGAGGCGCGGGCGATTCTGGTCCGCGCCGAGGAGGCGGCGAAGCTTGCGCGGACGGCAGCGGAAGGCATAGCTGGGGAGCTGACGATCGGATTTATCCGGGGATATGAGCAGAGTCGTTTTTCGGAGACGCTCAGAAGTTTTCATGAGGCGTACCCGAATATTTCGATTCATCTGCTGCGGGAAAATATGAGCGCGCTCTATGAGCTGTTAGATAATGGAACCTGCGATCTTGCGTTTAATCTGTCTTTGTACACGCAGAATTACGAGGATTTAAAGCACCGGTTCCTCAAACGGTTTCCGATGATGGCGGTTCTTTATCCGGGACACACGCTGGCGGGAGATAGCCATCTGATGTACCGTGATCTGGCGCGGGAAGACTTTATCATCATGCAGCCGCAGGGACGTTCCAACGATGAGGCGGAAGAAGTATTGATTTGTTATAATAAGGGCGGTTTTATACCGAATATCGTGGCGCGTGAACGGGAGGTACAGACGGTGCTTCTGGAGGTGTCAGCGGGATTTGGCGTGGCGATTCTCCCGGAATATGCCGTCCGCCATTATCGGAATGCGCGGAATCTGGTAGTGGTTCCGCTTCTCCGCGCGGACGGCAGCCCGGAAGAACTTGATTTTGAGATCGCATGGCGTCAGAGCAACCCGAATCCGGCGATTGAAAAGCTGCTGCAGTGGGTGGAGACGCATGAGTACGTGGAGTAAGTAATTGGTTTTAAGATAATTAGTAAAAATAAAAACGGGCATATCGCAGAGTCTTTGTTTGGAGTGATTCAAGAATCTTGCGGTATGCCTGTTTTGAATGGATGACAAGGCTTGTGTTTATAGAATGACACTTATCAAGCATTCTGTCTCTTAAGAAAAAAATTTACGTTTAGTCAAATGGGAAAATAACCGTCAGCATCCACTTAAATGCCTCTGGCGCAAACACCGCGTGCGGCTTTTTCGCCGGCATGACGAGCACTTCACCGGCATGAACGAGATGCTCAACGCCGTCAACGGTAAAACGTCCGGTGCCTTCCAGAACCGTTACCATCGCATCGCCGGTGGAATCGTGGGTGGAGATCTCCTCGCCCTTTGCGAATGCGAACAGGGTAACGCTGACCGCCTCATTCTGCGCCAGTGTCTTGCTGACGATCTGACCGTCCTCGGCATTTACCAGACTGGTTAAAGTCTGAACTTTTTCATGGGTGATGTTTTTGATATATGGGTATTCCATGGTGCTCCTCCATAATAAAAAATTATAGTTGTTTATAATGTGCAGATTCCTAGGAAAAGAGAATCTGCGGATGGGTGAACATAAAAGTTGTTTGTGAATTTAGTCCAAGATCCTTCCATCAATCGAAATCGTCGTCACCTGCCACGGAATGAATTTTCCACTTGCCTGCAGGGCATTTTTTACGGCGTGCTCGATACCGCCGCAGCACGGAACCTCCATGCGGACAACGGTCACGCTTTTGATATCGTTGTTACGGATGATTTCGGTCAGCTTTTCGGAGTAGTCGATGCTGTCAAGCTTTGGACATCCGATCAAAGTTATTTTACCATGGATAAAGTCCTGATGGAAGCGGCTGTATGCGTAAGCGGTACAGTCGGCAGCGATCAAAAGTTTGGCACCGTCGAAATACGGGGCGCGGATCGGGGCTAATTTGATCTGAACTGGCCAGTTGGACAGAGCGCTTATTGGGATGTTTTCTGAATGATCACAAGCAGCGGATTCAGAAAAATTGTCATGTGTGATAGCGGAAGCAGCACTGCCAGGACAGCCTGTGGATGTGGCTGCTGAGGATGCATGGGAAGCAACTGTGTCAGGACGTTTCAGGAAACGGCTCATGGATCCAGGACATCCGCCAAATGCCGGTGTCGCCGGTTTTGCTTCGGAACGTGCGGATGCATTTGCTGCTGCGTTTGCCTCTAATACCTGCTTTGCTTTGCGTGCTGCCATGTGAACCTGGACTGCCGCCTCATCGTAAGCCGCCGCCTCGCGCTCGACAAAGGAGATTGCGCCAGTCGGACAGGCTGGCAGACAGTCGCCCAGACCGTCACAGTAATCATCTTTTAAAAGGGTTGCTTTACCGTCCACCATGCCGATCGCGCCCTCATGACAGGCGGAAGCGCAGAGACCGCAGCCGTTGCATTTTTTCTGATCAATTTCTACAATTCTTCGTACCATATAAATTCCTCGTCTTTCTTATTCATGTGCATCTGACCGATCTTCATACATGAAAGGATGAGATATGTCAGAATATCTATTTTGATTTTTTTGTTTTCTTAAGTACATGATAAGTATAATCGTCCGGCACAGAAAAGTCCGTTGTTTTTACAACATTTTTGAAAAGTTATAATAGCTGTCGAGAGCTGTTATCCTCCCTTTACTTTCCCATATCCATGTACTATAATTAATACTTATATAGCCTGATGATGCAAAGCTGGATTGATAAGATTCAGCGAGGGCAGTTCGATGTGATTTGGTGGAGCTGGTTGAATAAGTCATTTGACAGAGTGATCGGGCGGATGGGAATTATTAGAGTTTTAAAGAGGATTCATAGAGATAAAAATAGAAATAGAAAAGGAAAGAAAATCGGAGATTTCTTTCAAGAAAGGACAACACAAGATGAGATTTGCAAATAGAATGGACCGGTTTGGCGAGGGCGTGTTCTCTATGCTGGCACAGATGAAGAAGAAAAAGCTGGCGGAAGGGGAGGCGATCGTCGATCTGAGCATCGGCGCACCGAATATTGCCCCCGCACCGCATATTTTAAAGGCGCTCAGCGAAGCCTGTCTGGTACCGGAAAATTATCTGTACGCGATTCAGGATCAGCAGGCGCTTCTGGAGGCGGTATCGGAGTGGTATGCGCGCAGGTACGGGGTAGAATTGAACCCGGAGACGGAAATTTGTTCCCTGCTTGGTTCCCAGGAGGGACTGGCACACATTGCGCTTTCGATCGTGGACGAGGGCGATGTGGTTCTGGTGCCGGATCCGTGTTATCCTGTCTTTGCGGATGGTCCGTCGCTGGCGGGGGCGGAACTTTACTATATGCCGCAGCGCGAGGAAAATCACTACATCATTGATTTGAAGGAAATTCCGGAGGAAGTCGCTCAGAAAGCGAAATTTATGATTGTTTCCTACCCGAACAATCCGACGGCGGTGCTGGCTCCAGACAGTTTCTATGAGGAATTGATTGCATTTGCAAAGAAATATGATATTATCGTTCTTCACGACAACGCCTACAGTGAGCTTGTGTTTGACGGAAGAACCTGCGGAAGTTTCCTGCGTTTTCCGGGCGCACGCGAGGTCGGCGTGGAGTTTAATTCGTTGTCAAAAACGTACGGATTGGCGGGCGCGCGCGTCGGCTTCTGTGTGGGAAATGAGGAAGTGGTCAGCCATCTGAAAACATTGAAATCCAACATGGACTATGGTATGTTCCTGCCGATTCAGAAAGCGGCGATCGCGGCGATCAGCGGTGACCAGAGCTGTGTGGCTTCGACGAGGGCGGCATATGAGAGACGGCGCGACTGTCTGTGCGACGGACTTGCATCCATCGGCTGGAAGATGGAAAAACCGGAAGGCACGATGTTTGTGTGGGCGCCGATCCCGGCAGGATTTACAGATTCACTGGAGTTTGTAAAGGCTTTATTTGAAAAAGCAGGTGTTCTGGTGACACCGGGCAGCGCATTTGGACCGTCGGGCGAAGGTCATGTGCGGATGGCGCTGGTGCAGGATGAGGACGCAATCAACCTGGCGGTACGCCGGATCGATGAGAGCGGGATTTTGAAATAAATAAGAGATGGAGAAAAAATGCCAGATCGAAATATAAAAATTACCCTGCAATATGACGGAAGCCGTTATGACGGCTGGCAGAAGCAGGGAAACACGGACAAGACGATACAGGGAAAATTAGAGCAGATTCTGGAGAAAATGGCGGGGCAGACGGTAGAGGTGCACGGTTCCGGACGGACAGATGCAGGGGTCCACGCATGGGGACAGGTGGCGAATTTCCATCTTCCGGCGTCCTGTGCCGGGATGAGCGCGGAGGAGTTGAAAGCGTACCTGAACCGCTATCTCCCGGATGATATCGCTGTTTTATCGGCACAGGAGGCGGGAACGCGTTTTCACAGCCGTTTAAATGCTGTTTCCAAGACGTACTGCTACCGGATTGAGACGGCAGCGAAGAAAAATGTATTTGAGCGCCGATATGTGTACGGTCTGGGGGAACCGCTGGACATAGCGTCCATGAGGCGGGCGGCTGCGTATCTGACGGGTGAGCACGATTTTAAAGCATTCTGTTCGTTGAAACGGATAAAAAAATCGACGGTGCGGAATCTCACTGCTATTGAGCTGACCATGCAGGAAAGTGTGTGCGAACTGCATTTTCGTGGCAACGGCTTCCTATATAATATGGTAAGAATCCTGACCGGTACACTGATCGAGGTAGGACTTCATAAGCGGACACCGGAATCAGTAGCGGAGGCGCTTTTTTCCTGTGACCGAGCGCTGGCAGGCTTTACAGCGCCGCCGGAGGGGCTTTTTCTGGAAAGGGTCGAGTATGAATAAAGCTGCATTGGTTTTTGCCAGCTGCCGTGAGGAGCTGGACAGAAATCAGAAAAAATTCATAACAAATGCAATAAGAACTGGTTTCTCTGCATTAAGTTATATAGAAAGGAAATTTCGTCCATGTTTTTGATGGGGCTTTTAACGACCATGGAAGAGGCGGTCGCCTATGATAAGATGAGCGATGAAAAGCTGCTTCTGCGAGTGGCAGAGGGGGATAAGGCGGCGTTTCAGCAGCTTTATCAGAATACGGATAAAACTATATACGGTTTTATTCTATCGATTTTGCGGAATCCGCAGGACTCTGAGGAGGTCATGCAGGAGCTTTATTTAAAGGTCTGGACTTCGGCTGGAAGCTATCAGTCGCAGGGAAAACCGCTGGCGTGGATGTTTACGATCGCTAGAAATCTTTGCTATATGCGCTTCCGTGACCAGAAGCATGAAGCGGATATCGGGCTTTCGGATCTTTCTGAGATGGAGACAGGGGAATTCTGTCCCCAGATAGAGGATGCTGCGGATAAGATGGTATTACACGCGGCACTCAAAATATTAAATGAAGAAGAACGGCAGATTGTACTTCTGCGGACATCAGCGGGGTTAAAACATCGTGAGATCGCGGCAGATTTGGAGATGCCGCTGGCAACGGTGCTTTCCAAGTACAACCGTGCTATGAAAAAACTGAAAAAACACCTGAGAGAGGAGGGAGTACATTGACCGATCACTCTGAAACAGCGTGGGAACAGGATGAGATTGAGTCACATCTGCGGTCGGCGATGGACGCCCTGACTCCCAACGTATTCGATAAAATCGATCTCTCGACGCCACAGGAGATCTATGTAAAACCATCCCGCCGTGTACGGATGTACCGCCGGATGCGGACCGTGGCGATGGCAGCAGCCGCCTGCTTGTGTGTGGCTGTGTTAGGAGGCGGTGTTTCATTTTACCAGAATCACCGTGTCGATTCGGTGATTGGCATCGATGTCAATCCGAGTATTGAGCTTTCCGTCAACCGGAACGAGAAAGTATTGCAGGCGAATCCGCTTAATGAGGATGCGGAGACGATCCTGGATGATATGAATTTGAAAAATGTAGACCTTGATATTGCGGTCAACGCATTGATCGGTTCGATGGTCCGGAACGGTTATCTGGATGAACTGGACAATGCGATTCTGGTTACCGTGTCCAATGAGAATGAGAAAAAGGCATCATCTTTGCGTCAGGATGTCGTAGGGGATGTAGAGTCTTCCCTGCAGGAACACGCGGTACAGGCGGTTGTCTATGACCAGCGGATGAAGGTAACCGGGGAGATTCAGGATCTGGCGGAGAAATACAATATTTCTTATGGAAAAGCGTATTTTCTGCGGGAGCTGATCCGGGATAACGACCTGACCGAAAATGATATGAAAAAATTTGCCGGTATGACGATGGAAGAGATTGCGCGGGAGATCGCGGATCGTGCTTATACGGTAGGTTATTCGAAGACGGACAGCACCATTGAGACGGATGCGGCTCTGGTTCATGAGGTGACATTGCCGCAGACCGAGGAAGAAACCTTAGCGGAGACGACCGTGGAAAGCACCGGTCAGCCGGAAAATGAACCGACGCCGGCAGAGCAGCCATCGACTGCTGCACGCCCGGTGGAGACAACCACCGCAGCAGATGAGGACGAGGAAGAAGTCGATTCGGGAGGCAAGAAAGCGAAGATTGACTATGTGGACTACGAGAGCGGTTCGCTGAACATCGTTTTTAAGGAAAAGGTTAAATGGAAAAATCCGACCGTGTCGGTGATAGATCCGGACGGTCAGAGCTATTCGGCGAGAATCACGGACACAGGCGGAACCTCCTGTGAGATTCACGTCAAAGGGCTTCCAGCCAATACGGAGTGCACGTTTACGCTCGGCGGAGTGGCAGTGCGGGACGGCGGTTCCTTTGGTACAGTAAAAGGCTATTTCGAGACGCCGGATATTGCGGATGATCTGATGGATGAGGATGACGACGATGCGGATGATGAGACAGTGGAGACAAAGCCATCCGAGACATCCCGTGCGCCGGAGACACAGACAGAAGCAGTAAAAGAGAGCACGCACTCGGAGACAGAGTACAGTCAGATGGAGACAAAGCAGACGGAAAAAGAAACGAAGACAGATGCGGAGTCAGCTAATTAAAGCGGAGTGTATGAGGATATATGATTCCTGCTGCCTGAACCATGATATGTCTGGAGTTATCAGAAGTTGGATTCGGGCAGCAGGAATTTTAAGAACCATTAGAATTATTTGCAGGAAGCCTTGTGACGGAAAAATATCCGGGGCATTACGAGACTGTAAAATGTTTCGAACTGGTAAATAATTATAATTGTTCAAAAAAACATAAGTGTTTGAAAAAAATACTTGACGAAACAAAAATTTATGATATAATAATAAATGTGGCTGAGACAGCTATGAAATAAAAGATTGGGCTATCGCCAAATGGTAAGGCAACGGACTCTGACTCCGTCATTTTCAAGGTTCGAATCCTTGTAGCCCAGCTATTTTGAGACAGTGAGGATGATTCATCCTTGCTGTTTTTCTTTTATCTTTTCTGTGTTTTTTTCTGATTGGTAGATTCTTAAAGATTCCAACGATTGACAAATTCCCTAAAGTACAATAGACTTATCTGGAAACATAATTGAGAAAAAATTTCAATAGTATTTTTCTCTCTATGCTTTGCTTCAAAATCAGGCGGATGTAGAAGCCTGATGACATACAATGAGTTTGACCAATGAAGAGAGATGGAGGCAGAGAATGACATTAAAGGATTTACCAATAGGAAAAACTGCAACCGTTCGGGCAGTTGGCGGAGAAGGTGCATTGCGGCATCATTTTCTGGATATGGGATTGATTCCGACTGCATCGGTTACGATGGTAAAATATGCGCCGATGGGCGATCCGGTTGAGGTGCGGATTCATAGCTATGAACTGACGTTGCGCCTGGCGGATGCAGAGAAGATAGAGATTGAGAATGTACGCGAGGCAGGAACCGAAGCAGTGGACAAAAAGGAACATGGGATTCCGATGGCGCGCGCGATCGATCACCCTGGACTCGGAGAAGGTGGAAAATACCATACAAAGGCGGAGGAACACCCATTGCCGGATGGCACTGTCCTGACGTTTGCCCTGGCAGGTAATCAGAACTGTGGCAAAACGACGCTTTTTAACCAGCTGACCGGCTCCAATCAGCATGTGGGGAATTTCCCAGGCGTGACGGTGGACCGGAAGGATGGCACGATCCGCGGACATGAAAATACGAAAGTGACCGACCTGCCAGGAATCTATTCCTTATCGCCATATTCGAATGAGGAGCTGGTGACGCGTCAGTTTATTTTGCAGGAGCACCCGAAGGGAATCATCAATATCGTGGATGCGACGAACATTGAGCGCAACCTGTACCTGACCATGCAGCTTCTGGAACTGGATATTCCGATGGTTCTGGCGCTTAATATGATGGACGAGGTGCGCCAGAACGGCGGTTCTGTCCGTGTCAACGAACTGGAGGAAGAACTGGGAATTCCGGTTATCCCGATCTCAGCGGCAAAGAATGAAGGAATCGGAGAGCTGATCGATCATGCGCTTCATGTAACGCATTTTCAGGAGAAACCGGGACGGCAGGATTTCTGTGATGCGGATTATCACGGTGGTGCGGTGCACCGCTGCCTGCATGGCATTATGCATCTGATCGAAGATCACGCGCAGAATGCGGGTATTCCGGTGCGCTTTGCTGCATCAAAGCTGGCAGAAGGCGATGAGGAGATTGAGGCGCGTCTGAATCTGGACACGAATGAAAAAGAGACGCTGGAACATATTATCTGCCAGATGGAGAAGGAACGCGGGCTGGATCGGGCAGCTGCGATTGCGGATATGCGTTTTGGTTTTATCGAAAAAGTCTGCAGGCAGACAGTTGTCAAACCGAGGGAAAGCCGGGAACACCGGAGAAGTGTGAAGATTGACCGTCTTCTTACCGGAACCTACACGGCGATTCCGGCATTTATTGCAATCATGGGTCTGGTATTCTGGCTGACATTTAATGTGATTGGCACGGTCCTTTCAGATGGTCTGGAACTGGTGATTGGATGGCTGACAGAGCGGGCAGACGCAGCGCTGACAGCGGCAGGTATCAATCCGGTGCTCCATTCCCTGCTGATCGATGGTGTGTGCAATGGTGTCGGAAGTGTTTTGAGCTTTCTGCCGATCATTGTGACGCTGTTTTTCTTCCTGTCGCTTTTAGAGGACAGTGGTTATATGGCACGTGTGGCGTTTGTGATGGATAAACTGCTTCGAAAGATCGGTCTTTCCGGACGGAGTATCGTGCCGATGCTGATTGGCTTTGGCTGCACGGTACCAGGAGTCATGGCAAGCCGGACGCTTTCTTCGGAGCGGGATCGAAAAATGACGATCCTGTTGACTCCGTTTATGAGCTGTTCCGCCAAGATTTCGATTTATGCGTTTTTTACCGCCGTCTTTTTCCCACATCATGGGGCGATTGTTATGATTGCACTTTATCTGTTGGGAATCCTGATGGGAATTTTGATGGCAATGCTTCTTAAAACAACTTTATTTAAGGGTGAAGCCGTTCCGTTCGTCATGGAGCTTCCGAACTACCGGATGCCGGGGGCGCGCAATGTCGCCCAGCTTCTCTGGGAAAAGGCAAGGGATTTCCTGCAGAAAGCATTCACGGTTATTTTTGTGGCGACGATTTTAATCTGGTTCCTTCAGACATTTGATCCGCACCTGAATGTTGTGACCAATTCCCAGCAGAGTCTTCTGGCGGTTATTTCTGGTGTGATTGCACCACTGTTTGCGCCGATGGGATTAGGCGACTGGCGTGTCTGCACGGCACTTCTGACCGGATTTATGGCAAAAGAGAGTGTTGTATCAACGCTGTCGGTTCTGTTCGGGACGACTCAGAGCCTGCGTGACATTCTGACCCCTCTTTCAGCGGTCAGTCTGCTGGTTTTCTGCCTGCTCTATACGCCGTGCGTGGCAGCGATCTCATCGGTCAGACGCGAACTGGGCGGAAAATGGGCATGCTTTGTCGTGGTGGCGCAGTGCGTGATTGCGTGGATCGTAGCGTATGCGGCCTATCTTTTGCTGGGGATGGTAATGTAGGTTTTGACTGAAAGTGAACCAAGGAAAAATTTCAAGCAACAAAAGGATCTGCTGTTTTGTTCTTTTTGTGGGTTTACAGTAGACAACATTTTAGAAAAATGTTTATAATAGTAGGAAGTGAAAAAATGGACAGGAAAGTAACCGGATGGACAGTCATTCGAAAAAATGGATCTGTTTTTATCGAATAGAACCAGGAGGCGGGGACGGAGTTAATGCAGACGATCAATGAAGACATCAAAAATGGCACATTTAAGCCGGTTTATCTGCTATATGGCGAAGAGGCGTTTTTGAAGCAGAGTTATAAAAAGAAGCTGCGGGCGGCTATCTCGGGCGATGATACGATGAACTACAATTATTTCGAGGGAAAAGGGCTGGATGTGAACGAGCTGATCAGTCTGGCGGACACGATGCCATTTTTCAGCGAGCGGCGTCTGATTCTGATCGAGGACAGCGGATTTTTCAAGACTTCTTCGGAGGCGCTGGCGGAGTATCTGCCGACGATGCCGGACACGACCTGCATCGTATTTGTGGAGGAGGCGGTCGATAAGCGAAACAAACTCTACAAAAAGGTCAAGGATCTGGGTCACATTGCGGAGATGAAGCGGCAGGACAGCGCGCAGCTCGCCAGATGGGCGGCGACGATCCTGGCGCAGAATGGGCGGAAGATCACGCCCTCCACGATGAATCTCTTTTTGGAGCGCGTCGGCGATGATATGGAAAACATCCGGATGGAGCTGGAAAAACTCATTTCCTACACGATGGGCAGTGAGGTAGTGACGGTAGAGGATGTGAAAGTCATCACGACCGTGCAGATCACGAACAAGATCTTCGACATGGTAGCGGCGATCACGGCGGGAAAGACGAAGCGGGCGATGGATCTGTACGAAGACCTGCTGACACTCAGGGAGCCGCCGATGCGGATCCTGTTCCTGATTGCCAGACAGTTTAACCAGCTTTTGCTGGTGCGAGAATTGCAGGCGTCCGGCGCAGACCGGGGGACGGTTGCCTCGAAATTGAAAGTACCTCCGTTCGTAGCCGGAAAACTCAGCAGCCAGGCAGCGGCATTTACGAAAGAACAGCTCATTTCCTATGTGCAGACCTGCGTGGATGCCGAGGAGGCAGTCAAGACCGGGCGGATGGGCGATCGGCTGGCGGTGGAGCTGCTGATCAGTCAGCCCAGAAGTTCCGTGCGCTGATTCTAAAGGGCAGTGCCAGCATCAGAATCAGCGGTTCTTCGGTCGGACCCGGCTGGAAAAGAAGCAACAAAAAACCATTATTCTGTCACACCCACAGAATAATGGTTTTTTAATTTGGGTTAATTTTTAATATATAATTCGAAAGATCCGCTCTGAATAATTAAGCCAGAGTATTTACAGCCTTGGAAAGACGGGATACTTTGCGGGAAGCTGTATTCTTGTGGTATACGCCCTTGGAAGTAGCCTTGTCGATCTCGCTGGTAGCAGCTAATAATGCAGCCTGTGCAGCAGCCTTATCTTTTGCAGCAACAGCAGCTTCAACTTTCTTAACAGCAGTTTTAACTTTGGATCTGATAGCCTTGTTTCTTGCAGCTCTTGTCTCTGCAACTAAGATTCTTTTTTTTGCGGATTTAATGTTAGCCAATGTAGTGTACCTCCATCATAAATTCTTTTATTTTGATTCGTAATTCATTTTGTATTTGGTTTGCATTAAAGCCTGGACACGGACAGTTCAATGTAAACATACTATTACATTCTATCGAATAAAGGCAGTATTGTCAATATCTATTTGCCTGTTTTTAGGGAAAAATTCGGAAAAAATGAAAAGGGAGCTGAAAAAGCAGCTCTTGTCAAGTTGCATAAGCGGAATAAAAAATAGAAAAAATTGATCGTTCAATATGATGAAATTGTGAAAAAATAAAAAAAGTGCTTACACGAATGGAAAAAAGACGTTATAATAGCGAACCGTAACCCAAGTTGAATATAGTTTGAAAAAACGCAGTGAGATTGCATACAGCAGTAGAGATCGAAACGAGTTTCCGATTTCTGCTGCTTTTTATTTTGTGAAATTTATCACGGACAGCATCTTGCGCGTGGGTGTGCCGGACTGATTTGCCGATGCATCTGGATAGAAGCAATTATTTTATAGGAGGAGAATGAAAATGCCAAGAAATAAGAGAGAAAGTTTTATCTATTCCGTTATCATGTGTTTCACTATGGTACTCTGGATGAGTATGTACAATGTAACCCTTCATATGGGACATTTATCCTTGGAAACGATCCGCGAAGGATGGATCGGATTCCCGTTTGCATTCGTGTATGCGTTTCTGTTTGACTGGTTCATCGTGTCCGGTCCGGCGAAGGGAATTGCGTTCCGTTACTTTGTATCACCGGAGAGCAGCACACTTCGTAAAGTAATCACGATCTCCTGCTGCATGGTCGTTCCGATGGTATTTGTTATGTCCTTATATGGCGGTCTGGAAGCCTGCGTGAAATCCGGCGCATGGAGCCAGTTGCTCATCATCTGGCTGACCAATATTCCGAAGAACATCATCATGGCGCTTCCGTTCCAGCTCATCGTAGCAGGTCCGCTGGTGCGCCGCGTGTTCCGTACCGCATTCCCGGAGGGAACCGTGCTGCAGGAACCGGTTATGTAGGGAGATAGCAGAAAATTTATAATCATCGTAACTGTTCAGTGCCTTCACAGTCACGCGCAAAAATCCATTAAAAATTGCCTACGGCAATGGAATTTTTGCCTGCTGGCCCATGTTTTCGTACGGTCAGCGCAGTAAATGCGCAGACCTACTGAACAGTTACTAATCATCATTATATAAAAAGAGGATATCTGGTTTTTGTATCATTATGGGTTCAGTAATACCGAAGCATAAAATACGCGGTCCCGCCATTCAAACCGTGCATCGCCGTGGTACTGTTCGGCGATCATGCGGATCGATTCGGTTCCGATGCCGCTTCCCGCAGGTTTGGTCGATACCAGTTTTTCATTCATCCAGGTAGGGCTGAATGCGCTGGTGTTGTCCGTGGTGATGGACAGGGTGGAGGTACCCGTCTGCACCGCGGAGAGGCGGATGAAAGGCGGCGTGTTTTCAGAGCCGGAACACCCGGTCTGACAGGAGAAAAAGTTGTAGCCGAAGAGCGCCTGACAGATGCAGAAAGCGGCGGCACGCACGACCAACAGATAATCGATGATAAATAAATATAGAAATAAAATCATTCCGCTCTCGGCGTCTACTATCAGCTTAAATAAAACGCCAAAGCAAGGGAGCGCGAGGTATTGCACCCATACACTGGACAAATCATCTACAATCGCGATTTTCAAAACAAAATCCCTCTTTTCTTCTGATTGTCTGGAAAAAGGCTGCTTACGCATGTTTCGAACCTTTTGATTCTAATATCATAAAGATGTTGGGGTCAAAAGGCATTTTGACCCCTCTGATACCAGATTGCTCCGCACTATATGCTCCCGCAATCTTCAAAAACATTCGTAATTCGCTCATTTTTCTTTGAAAAATGGCTACTTACTCATGTTTTTGGCGGGTCCCAAGGTCAAAAATTCTCCTGCAAGCAAGCTTGCGTCGAACTTCTGACCTTTTGACCCTGGTATCATCATAAAAGTATCATAACATAAAAAGAAGCAAAAAAGGCATAGTTTTTACATCTTATGAAACAGACTTGATACGCTCTGCCGATCATGCGAAAATGTGTGATCGGCAGAGCTCTTTTTTGATGTCTGACAATCCCTTACAAATTTATGAAAAACCTATGAAAAATCCCCCCGCCCCCTCGCCAAGAGAAAAAAGTTATGTTATAATTTATGGAAGAATGCGTTTTTGGCGCAGCGGTTTCAGAAACGGGACGTATTGGACCGGAAGCCGCGGCATATATAAAAAAGGAACCATGTATGCTCAACGAAGACAAGATAAAATTAATGACCGAACTGGCACTGTTTGAGAAGAAGCATGCTTCCCAGATGAAAACAGTCAATCAGTATTTTAAAAGCGACTATATCAGCCGCAATCTGCTCCGGGGATTTATAAGCTATACATTGTGCAGCATACTTCTCTTTGGAATGTGGGTATTATTTAATGTAGAAGTAGTTCTGAGTTCGATAGGAATGGATGAACTGAAGGGACTGGCTTTTCGAGGAGGAGCTTTATACCTCGGGGGGCTTTTTCTGTATGTCGTCCTGACGATCATCGTGTATGGCGGGCGGTATGAGTACGAGGAAAGGATGAATCGGATCTACATAGCGAAACTGAAACATCTGGATAAGCGCTACGATATACACCGGCGCGCCAGAAAAATGGAGAGAGAGAGGAGAGGCAGATGAGAGGACTCCTTGCAGGGAAAGAAGCACTCAAGGCTTTCTATGCGAGATACAGTGCATTTGTGAATGCATTCCTGCGTTTTATAACTGCCTTTGCGGCGGTGTTTCTGATTAACCAGAACATCGGACTGATGCCGAAACTGAGCGGCGGTCTGGTGCCGCTGTTTGCGGGAATTATATGTGCATTTCTCCCATTTGGAGCCATTGCGTTTCTGATTGGGATTTTTTTGCTGGCACAGCTCTTTGCAGCATCGATGGAAGTGGCGCTCATCACCTTGGTGTTTCTTCTGATCGTGGTGCTGCTGTATTACGGATTTCAGCCGGGTGACAGCGCGTACCTGATTGTAACGCCGATCTTGTTTTTTCTGAAGGTGCCGTTTGCAGTCCCGATGATTCTCGGACTGACTGGAAGCCTCGTATCGGTGATTCCGATGAGCTGCGGGATTTTTCTGTACTACGTGATTCTGTATGTGAAGCAGAACGGAAGCTTCCTGGCAGGCAGTGAGCAGACTGAGATCACGCAGATGCTGGCGCAGGTCATCAAAAACCTGCTGGCAAACCCGGCGATGCTTGTCATGATTGCGGCATGCTGCCTGGGGGCGCTGACGGTCTGTGTGCTCAAGAAACTGTCGCTCAACTACTCCTGGGGGATCGCGATCGGAGCTGGCCTTATTTTACAGATTCTGGTTGTGTTTATCGGCGATTTCCGCTTTGGCGTTCCGGTGTCCGTGCCGGAGCTGGTTGTGGGAATGATTGGTGCGGTCATTGCATCGCTGATCTATCAGCTGTTTGTTTTTTCGGTCGATTACAGCCGGACCGAGTACACGCAGTTTGAGGATGACGATTATTATTACTATGTGAAAGCGGTTCCAAAGATTGCGATCTCGAGGACGGATGTAAAGGTACAGGAAATCAATAAAGTAAAGAGAAGATAGACTATTTTATAAAAGAAACTTGTTGTTAAAAGAAATGCGTGACGGGTCATATGTACGTGACTGGTAACAGAAACGCAGCCCGAAAGGGAGGGAAAAGAATGGCAGAGATACTGGCGGAGATTTATTCGTGGATCTCGTTCGTACCGAAGATAACCTTTAAAAATTTAATAGAGATCGCGATTATAGCAATTCTGGTATATGAAATGCTGATCTGGATCAAAAATACGCGGGCGTGGACGCTTCTGAAGGGTATTGTTTTTATTCTTGCATTCTTTCTGGCAGCTGCGATCCTGGAACTGGATACGATTCTGTGGCTTCTGGAAAAGACGTCGTACATTGCGGTAACGGCGATCATCGTTATTTTTCAGCCGGAGCTGCGGAAAGCACTGGAGCAGATCGGAAGCCAGAACGTGCTGACGACGCTGTTTTCAACGGATGATACGAAGAAAAATGAGGATTTCAGCGAAAAGACGATTGCAGAGCTGGTGCGTGCTTGTTTTGAGATGGGAAAAGTCAAGACGGGCGCTTTGATCGTCATTGAGAGGGGCACGCCGCTCGGAGAGATCGAGCGGACGGGCATCGAGGTCGATGGTATCGTGACGAGCCAGCTTCTGATCAATATTTTTGAGCACAACACACCGCTGCACGACGGCGCGGTCGTGATTCGCGGTAACCGTGTGACGGCGGCGACCTGTTATCTGCCGCTCTCGGACAATATGGATATCAGCAAGGCATTGGGAACCAGACACCGTGCGGCAGTCGGAGTCAGTGAGGCGACCGATAGCGTGACCCTGGTTGTATCGGAAGAGACGGGGCGTGTGTCGGTGGCTGTGTCCGGACGGCTTAAGAGTGTCAAGGATGGCGATGAACTGAGAGATATGTTGTCGGTTCTGGTAAAACGGGAAACGGAAAACACAGGTCGTTTCAGAATATGGAAGGGAAGACGCAGAAATGAAAGAAAAGCTGACGAATAATCTTGCGATCAAGCTGATTGCCCTGTTCTGTGCTTTCTTTGTGTGGCTGGCAGTCGTGAATGTGGCGAACCCGATCAAGGTGTCGACGAGGGAGGTTCCGGTCACGATCACGAACGATCAGGTGCTGGAGCAGGCGGATCTTGCCTATGATGTGGTAGGCAAAAAAACGGCGGTAATCAGTTTCAAGATCCGGACGAAGGATGATTATAAGGTAAAGGCGTCGGATTTCAACGCCTATGCGGATTTATCGGAAATGTATGATGTGACGGGGGCGATCCCGATCCGAGTGGAAGTGGTGAACAATGAGGAACTGCTGGAGTCCACGCCGGTTGTGAAGTCCCCGGAGGTCATCAAGATCACGACCGAGGCGCTGCAGACCAAGGCATTTACGCTGAAAGCGTATCCGCAGGGCGAGGCGGCAGACGGTTACGAGGCGGGTGAGGTGACAATGGTGCCATCTCAGGTGACGGTCAAAGGACCAACCTCCCTGATCGGACAGATCAGCAGCGTGGGTATCCGTTTTAATATTGACGGTGCTGTGGCGGATGTCAGTGGAACAGCAACACCGGAGTATTTTGACGCCAATGGAAATGTGCTGTCAGATTTGGGAGATTCTGTCAAGACGGTTGGCGGAGATGTCTCTTATACGATGCAGATCCTGAAAGTAAAAGAAGTACCGCTTGATTTTGACGTCAGCGGCGAGGTGGCGGATGGATACCGCTATACGGGTCCGAAGACGGATATCAAGTCGGTGTCTGTGGCAGGACTCAAGACCGATCTGGCTTCGGTCAGCACGATCACGATTCAAGGACCGTCCCTCAATGTGCAGGGCGCGACAAAGGATGTGGAGTGCGAGATCGATCTGGATGATTACCTGCCGTCCGGGCTTACGATCGTGGGACTGGACAGCACGACAATCAACGTGACACTGCAGGTGGAGAAGCTGACGGAGAAAACCTTTACGGTCAAACCGGAGGATGTGACTCTAAACGGAAAGAACAGCAGCTACAGCTATACCGTCGAGGATACGAAGATGGAAGTCAAGGTACAGGGACTCGAGGAGGATTTAAGCAGTCTGTCGGCGTCGAAGATGAATATCCGGGTCGATGTATCAGGCATGGGACTGGGCGAGCACACGGCAACGGCGCAGCTCCAGCTGGGGGACGCGTATAAGATGCTGTCGGCACCGGCTGTGACGGTGCGGGTCAGCGAGCATGGAAGCTCCAGCGCCCAGACGACGGAAAGCACCGAGAGTGACCATGGAGACACGGACAGCCAGAGCAGTTCCAACCGGGAGAGCGGGGCAAGCTCGGCAAAAGAAAATGTGGATGCAGAGAGCGGCAATGCGGCATAAAGCATAGTACGCCGTCCACAAATGAGGAGAAAGAAGTTAAAATAATGGTAAAAGCAAAAATTAAATTAAAAAACCCGACCGGTCTGCATTTGAGACCGGCGGGGATCCTGTGTAATGAGGCGGTAAAATTCGATTGTTCCGTCCAGTTCCAGTTCCGTGGCACCGTGTCCAATGCAAAGAGTGTCCTGAGCGTGCTTGGGGCGTGCATCAAGAGCGGTGATGAGATCGAGTTTATCTGTGATGGAAAAGACGAGGAGGAAGCTCTGTCAGCGATGCTGAAAATCGTTGATGACGGGCTGGGCGAGTAGAAAAAACGGTGCGGTAAAAGACTGTGTACAGACGTACGGATAGGATGGAACTATGATCGTTTATTTGGTTTGCTATGCGGCTTCGCTGCTTCTGGCGCTCAGCCGCCATTATCTTTTATCCGGCGCAGGGCTTCTGGCGGCGGCGGTGTATCTGTATGTGTCAGACTATATCCGGAGTGGAAATCTTCTGCATCTGCGGGGGATTTTCGCTCTTTCCTTTGTAGGTGGACAGGGACTGGCGTGTATGAAGCTTAGTTATTTAAGTCAGGCATGGAGTGCGGGAACGTGGCTGGGACTTCTGGCGGCGTTTGCGGGCTTTTATCTGGCTTTTTATTATCTGGAAGCATTTTCCGGCGAAGCGTCCGTCCGTGTGGGCGGTCATTCTGGCGCGGTGCAGCGCCGGGGGCTGGAATCCTATGCCGGAACTGTTTTTTTCTGCGCGGTGGCGCTGGCGGCGGTATCGGCAGGCTGCTTCGCGATCGAGGCGGTCTATATGGGCTATATTCCGCTGCTGCTCCGTGGAGTGCCGCATGCCTATTCCTATTTCCATGTGACCGGGCTTCATTATCTGACGGTGTCCTGTGTGCTGGTTCCGGCGCTCTCTGTGATCTATTTTTGCATCGAGGGCGGTCGCAGCCGGGGACGGCTGGTGTGTATGCTTCTGGCAGATGCAGCGGCGGTGGCGATTCCGCTTCTGTGCGTGTCGCGCTCCCAGCTTCTGTTTGCGGTACTGCTGGCATTGATTACCTACATGCAGATGGAACACCAGCTGAATCCGATCTACGTTGTTTTTGCGCTGGCGGGGCTGATTGTGCTCTACATTCTGCTGACGATCGCGCGCAGCCATGATACTGCCTACCTGAATACGGTTTTTGAGATGAAACGGCACCTGCCGATTTTTGTGACGCAGCCGTATATTTATATTGCAAACAATTACGATAATTTCGACTGTCTGGTCAAGGGACTTGTGAAGCACAGCTGGGGCATGAAAATGCTGGCACCGTTCTGGACGCTGACGGGACTCAAGTTTCTGGTTCCGACGTTGACGGCATTTCCATATTATGTGACGAAGGAAGAGCTGACGACGCTGACGATGTTTTATGATGCGTACTACGATTTCGGCGTAATTGGCGTGTTCGTCTTTTCTGTCCTGTTAGGAGCGGCGGCGTATCTGCTGATGCGGATGATGCGCCAGGTGCAGAATCCGATTACCTATCTTCTGTACGCACAGTTTGCACTTTACATGCTGTTATCGTTTTTCACAACCTGGTTCAGCAATCCGTCCACATGGTTTTATTTCGCGGTGACAGCGGTTGTGGCGTTTCTGGTATCGCATAAGGTTATTGTTTCCGGGTAGGCACTTTTGGAACCGAAAGTGCCGTAAGAAAACGTGGTGGCAGCAGGAATTTGCCGTATTTAAATGCGAAGCCACGGCAAATTCCGTTACTGGGCACGTATGCGTGGACAGTAATCACATAAGATTGCAGGGCGGTAAAAATATATGGATTAAGATATAAAAATGAAATAAAATCTGCTATAATAACAAAAAGACGACAATTCAGCAAGTTAAAGTGCTGCTTGTATACAGATTGAATTGCCGCATTGATCAATTTTATAGAAAAGAGGGCAAGCCAATGATTTCAGAAAAAATGATACCGCTTATGAAAAATAACTCCGCCATCCGTATGATGTTCGAAGAGGGCAATAAGCTGGCGGCGAAATATGGACGTGAGAATGTATTTGATTTCAGCCTTGGAAACCCGAGCGTACCGGCTCCGGCAGAGGTAAATCAGGCGATTCAGGATATCGTAAAGGAAGAAGATTCCCTGTTTGTACACGGATATATGTCCAACGCAGGCTATGAAGATGTGCGCGAGACGATCGCACAGTCGTTAAACCGCCGGTTCGGCACCTCCTTTCACGCAGGCAACATTCTGATGACGGTCGGTGCGGCAAGTGGTCTGAATGTCATTTTAAAGACCCTGTTAAATCCAGGAGAGCAGGTCATTACCTTTGCACCGTACTTTGTAGAGTATGGTTCCTATGTCCGCAACTATGACGGCGAGCTGGTGGTTGTATCTCCGAATACGGTGGATTTCCAGCCGAATCTCGTTGAATTTGAGGAAAAGATCAACGAAAAAACCAAGGCGGTCATCATCAACACCCCGAACAACCCGACCGGTGTTATTTATTCCGAGGAAACACTGCAGAAGATTGCAGCAATTTTGGAAAAGAAACAGAAGGAATTTGGCACATCGATCGTGCTTCTGTCCGATGAGCCGTACCGTGAGCTGGCTTACGACGGCGCGGTTGTACCGTATGTGACAAAATATTACCGCAATACAGTGGTTTGCTACTCGTACAGTAAGTCCCTGTCCCTTCCGGGCGAGCGTATCGGTTATCTGGTAATCCCGTCTGAGATGGATGAGAGCGCAAACGTATTCCAGGCGGCAACGATCGCGAACCGTGTTCTGGGCTGTGTCAATGCGCCATCCCTGATGCAGAGAGTCATCAAGCGCTGCGTAGATGCGAATGTGAATCTGGAAGCTTACGACCGCAACCGTAACCTGCTTTACAACGGACTGAAAGAGTGCGGATTTTCCTGCATCAAGCCGGAGGGCGCGTTCTACCTGTTCGTGAAATCCCCGGTGGAGAATGAGAAGGAATTCTGCGAGGTATGCAAACAGTACAATGTACTGGTAGTACCGGGAAGTTCATTCGCTTGCCCGGGTTATGTGCGCATCGCATACTGCGTATCGTATGGGCAGATCGAGAGATCGCTTCCGGCATTCAGAAAGATTGCGGAACACTATAATCTGGTATAGCGAAATTGCATCATTGCCTCGGAAAGGAAAAGGATGAGATGAAACGATATCTTAGAATGATTCTGAATATTGTGATTCCGTTCCTGGGTCTATGTCTGGTCATCTTTTTAGGTCCCAGGCTTCTGCGCTTTTTCATGCCGTTTGTGGTTGGATGGATCCTGGCACTTTTAGCAAATCCGCTGGTCCGGTTTCTGGAACGGCGCGTGAAGCTGGTGCGGCGCCACGGCTCGATGCTGATCATTATCGCGGCGCTGGCGATCGTGATCGGTCTTTTTTACGGGGCGGGTCTTCTGGTTTACCGGGAAATGGGAAGTTTTCTGGCGGATGCACCGGAAATATATCAGAGTGTGATCGCTGAGATCGGGGATGCATTGCAGAATGGGCGGAAGCTTGCAGAATATTTTCCTCAGAATTTACAGCCGCCGCTGCTGGCATTTTCGGATAATCTGGATGGTTTGTTTGGAAAACTGGTATCGCGGGCGGCGGAACCGACCGTGCAGATCGCCGGACATGTGGCGAAGAGTATTCCGAATCTTCTGGTAAATATGGTCATTACTATCCTGTCTTCGTATCTGTTTCTGGCGGACCGGGAGTCCATCATGCGGTGGCTGAAAGGGCATCTTCCGGCATTTATATTCCGCTATATCGAGTATATGAAACGGGACGCAAAGGGAGTGATTGGAGGATATTTTCTGGCACAATTCCGTATCATGTGTGTGGTGGCGCTGATTCTCGCGGCAGGATTTTTGGTGCTGGGTGTCCGCTACGGTGTCCTGTTGGCATTTTTGACGGCGATTCTGGATTTTCTGCCGATCTTTGGAACGGGAACGGTGCTGTTCCCATGGGCGGTTGTGAAGCTGTTCGCGGGGGAGTATGCGTATGCGACCGGACTTATCCTGCTCTACATCCTGACGCAGGTCGTCCGCCAGATCATCCAGCCGAAGATCGTCGGGGAGTCGATGGGATTGCCGCCTCTGATGACCCTGTTTCTTTTGTATCTGGGATTTAAGCTGCGCGGGCTGACAGGCATGATTCTGGCGGTGCCGGTGGGGCTTGTCTTTATCAATTTTTATAAATATGGGGCGTTTGATTCGATGATCCGGAATTTCAGGATGCTGATGGAGGCGATTCAGAAATTCCGGAGGGAAGAATAGGGGAGGTTTCCTTATTATATAGTAAAATTTTCTTTGTAATTTAATCTGGATAAATTATGTGGCGTATCGCGATATTTTTTCTTATATGCCCGGAGGAACGCAGCATAATTGCGGAATCCGGATTGATAGCAGGCTTCTGTGACGGGGGTGCCCCGGCGCAGGAGCTCGTTTGCGTTTTGGAGGCGTTTTTCGGTCAGGTATTCGGTAATGGTGTAGCCGGTTTCCTGGCGGAAGAGACGCATCATGTGGTATTTGCTCATGTAAAAGCGGGCGGCGAGCTGGTCGATCGTATGGTCTTCTTCCGGGTGTTCAGAGAGGTAGCGCATGAGTTCCAGGATTTTTTCGCCGGAAGGGGAGGTCGGAACGTATTCCCGATGGTTTTCGGAGGCGGCGCGATCAAGGTGTACCATAAATTCCAGGAATAATAAACGCAGAAGAAGCCCGGAGCCATAACTGCTGCCACCAAGGGATTCAAAGTTAGCATTGTCTGTGCCATTGTCATTTGTACCACCTGCCTGATAGGCATTTTCCAGTCTTGACAGCGCCTCTAAGAGCGGCGTCATGGTAAGGGAACCGAGGCGCAGAACATCGGACTGCTGTTCTCTGGCAAGCTGGAAACAGAGGTCGAGCGCACAGTCAGCACAGGAGAATGCATCCAGACATTTCGGCGACAGGTAGAGGATGATGCGCTCATATCGGCTGTGGTATGGCACGACCGGCTTGTGCAGGCAGTGTGCGCCGACGAGGACGATGTCGAGCGGGCGGAGGTGGTAGGAACGGCCTTCCACGATGTAGTCCGCTTCGCCATTTAACAGGATCAGGACTTTGTGGAAATCATGATAGTGGTAGGCAACCGGTGTATCCATCTGCCCGCGCAGGTGGAAAAGGCGGAATTCGTGGTTGAGGTAGCCGCGTTTTTCGTAGGCGGGGGATTCGTGGGTGATATTTTCTGACATAAGGGGACTCCTTTTTTGAGTGTATTGCAGGTTGATTGTTGCGGGAAATTATATCTTGTATAAATGCATTGAGTTTGTTGTTTCCCTCTGAGATAAATATGTTTTGAAACACAGACATTTCATTTCTTATTTCGTAACTGTTCAGTACCTTATTTCATATTATATAGCATTATATGCAATATTTAAAGCATAATTCTTCTATTAAAAGCTGCTATATTTTCCTAAAATTGAGATTAAAGAAAGCATAGATGGAATATTATGAAAATGCAGACATATTCAAAACATAAATGGATATGCATGATAAAGTGATTTCAAGAACGGAAGTAGAATAGAAATCATTGATAAAAGAATTTTATGGTATTGATTAAAAGGGGCAGGAGGTATCGCGATGAAACAGGTTGTGCTTGAAAAATATCACTGTATGGGAAATGATTACCTGGTGTTTGATCCAAATAAGAATGATCTGGAATTGAATGCGGAGAATATCAAGAAGATGTGCAGCCGTCATTTTGGCATCGGCGCGGATGGCATTCTGGCGGGTCCATATCTGGGGGAAAATGATTTTTATGTACGCATCTACAACGCGGACGGAAGCGAGGCGGAGAAGAGCGGCAACGGCATGGGTATTTTTGCAAAATATCTGCGGGACGCGGGATATGTGCAGAAAACGACGATCTCCTGGAAAACGCTGGGAGGCGAGGAGACAGTCTTTTATCTCAACGAGGATGCGACCCGTGTGAAAATTTCGATGGGACATCCGACGTTCTGGAGCGATGAGATTCCGGTGACCGGCGAGCGGCGGGAGATGGTAAACCAGACGATGGTATTTGGAAAGATTCCGTATGTCACGACTTGTCTTTCAATGGGAAATCCGCACTGTGTTATCTGGATGAATGAGATTTCGAAGGAAATGGTGTGCCGGATCGGCGAGCATTCGGAAACATCCGAATATTTCCCGGAAAAGGTCAATACGCAGATTTTAAATGTTCTTGACCGGACGAATATCCAGATCGAGATCTACGAGAGAGGCGTTGGATATACGCTGGCGTCCGGAAGCTGCGCCTGCGCGGCGGCGAGTGCGGCATACCGCCTGGGACTTGCCGATCCGCATATGTACGTCCATATGCCGGGCGGCACGCTGGAAGTGGAAATCAAGGAGGACGGCATGGTTTACATGGTCGGCGAGGTCGGCTATGTGGGACATATCCAGTTGGGAAATGAATTGAGCGAACAGCTGCGGATTAAATAAAAAAGTATTTGACAGAAAAATATCGGACTGCTATATTTTATTTATAAAAATTGTGAAAAGAATGACAGGGGCATTCTCACACAGCAAAACGATCATAAACGTATGCTTGAAATTTTGGAGGCTGTATAGGCAGGAAAATTCTGGGCGTATATGAAAAGAGGGCGAGGGGGCTGACTGGAAACAGAGACAGCTGCCTCGTTTTTTATAGGAGGAAATGGCGATGGGAGAGAATACGAACCGATCCGAACCTTTTTTTGATGAAGAGGTTGATTTGGTAAAGCTGCAGTTTACCGATATTTTTGGACAGTGCAAAATGGTCCAGATGACGCGGAGGCAGGCGGAAAAAGCGATGAAAGAGGGGTATGCAATCAACCGGTTTGCGCTCGGCGGCTTACAGAAAGCTGGGATCGAGGGCGCGGCGGCGCCGGAGTATCTGACGGACCAGAGCGAGAGTGTGGAATTGTACTTGAAGCCGGATGCATCAACGTATCAGGTTCTTCCGTGGGATTCCGGGCAGGAAAATGTAGCGCGCGTGATCTGCCAGGTCTGCAATGCGGATGGGACGCCGTCCTGGACGGATTCGCGTCATATTTTACAGGAAACGGTAAAACGTGCCGAGAAGATGGGACTGGACTTTGATTTTGATTTCCAGTGTGAGTTTTATCTGTTTCACACGGATGATGATGGGAGACCGACGACGGTGACGCATGAGGTTGCCGGGTATTATGACGCGGGGCCGATCGATCTGGCAGAGGGCGTCCGCCGGGACATGGTTCTGAGCCTGGAGGAAGCTGGATTTGCGGTTGAGAGCACGCATCATGGTCTGACTGCCGGACAGCACAGCTTCGTCCTTCCGGCGCGCCGGGGCATTGAGGCAGCAGATTATTTACAGACGTTCAAGGCGGCGGTCAAACGGATTGCGAAACGCCACGGTCTGCATGCGACTTTTATGCCGAAGCCAAACATGAGCGGCGACGGCTCGGGGCTTCATGTGGGCGTGTCGATCTCTTCCAGACGGGGCGCCGAGGCGATGGCGCAGGCGAAGCAGTTTGCGGCAGGCGTGCTTAAAAATCTGAGCGATATGATGATTTTCACGAATCCGACCGTCAATTCATACAAACGTCTGGCGGCGGAGCGGAGCACGGTGTTCCAGCCGGAGTTCCCGGCGGCTGTGTGGGAAAAGGGAAGTGAAAAGGCAGTTCATGTGAAGGAAGACCGGAACGGACGTATTTCCGTGGAAGTGCAGTTCCCGGATCCGTCTGCGAATCCGTATCTGGCGCTGACGGCGATTCTGGCAGCAGGACTGGAAGGAATCGAGAAGGCGCTGGTGCTGGATGAAGAAGCGGGCGATGAGGATGCGCCGCGGTTCCCGGAGACATTGGGGATATTGCTCCAGAAGCTGGATCAGAATGAATTTGCACACCGTGTATTTGGGGAAAAGTTCTGCCGGATGTACGGCGAGGGCAAGAAAGAGGAGTGGGAACGCTTCTGTGCCTATGTGACGGATTGGGAAACAGCGGAATATCTGTATCGTTGTTAGGGGGTACGAAATCGCAGTGAGGTGAGACCACGTGGGAAACATCATAGTAGCATTTTCGAAGCCGCAGGACGGACGAAATATTAGAAATATACTCGTAAAACATGGAATACAGGTCACAGCCTCCTGCACATCGGGCGCGCAGGTTTTAGCGTTAACCGATGATTTGCGAAGCGGGATTGTGGTGAGCGGCTACCGGTTTGGTGATATGACCTGCCGGCAGCTTGCCGACCAGCTGCCGCCGGGATTTGATTTGCTTCTCATTGCTTCCCCGAGCCGGTGGAGCGGCGAAGCGATGGGAAGGATTGTCTGCCTGCCGGCGCCGTTTAAAATGGGAGATTTAGTTTCGACGGTCCGCATGATTGAGCAGACGCAGGCGGAAAAAAGACGGCGGATGCGCCGCCAGCCGCCGCAGAAGCGTAGGGAAGAGGATCAGAAAGCGATCGACACCGCAAAGGCTATTTTGATGGAGCGGAACCGGATGGCGGAGCCGGAGGCGCACAAATATCTGCAGAAATGCAGCATGGACAGCCAGGTCAGCCTTATTGAGGCGGCACAAATGGTAATCAGTCTTTACAAAATGGCGTAAGATCCTTTACAATAGGATCAAAAAGGCAGAAGGAGCAGCAAAAACGATGAAATTTACAAAAATGCAGGGACTTGGCAATGATTATGTCTATGTCAACTGTTTTGAAGAAACGGTAAACGATCCGGAGAAGCTGGCGATTGCCGTCAGTGACCGCCATTTTGGAATTGGTTCCGACGGATTGATTCTGATTACCCCATCCGAGGTGGCAGACTGCCGCATGGATATGTACAATCTGGACGGTTCCCGCGGCGCGATGTGCGGCAACGGCATCCGCTGTGTGGGAAAATATGCGTATGACCACCATATCGTGGACAAGCCGCAGATTTCTGTTGAGACATTGTCCGGGATTAAATATCTGGATATGAAGGTCGAAAGTGGCAAAGTAACGGCGGTCACCGTCGATATGGGAGAGCCGGAGCAGACTTCCGAGCTTCCGGAGAAGATCGAGGTAGATGGAACGGAATACGAATTTACCGGAATTTCCATGGGAAATCCGCACGCCGTTCTGTTTATGGATGAGATTGATTCCCTGGATCTGGAGACGATCGGACCAAAATTCGAGTTCCATAAGCGTTTCCCGGACCGTACCAACACCGAGTTTGTCAAGGTTATTGACCGCACGCACGTAAAAATGCGTGTCTGGGAGCGCGGATCCGGCGAAACAATGGCATGTGGAACGGGTGCCTGCGCGGTTGCCGTTGCATCTATTCTGGCAGGGCATACGGAGGATGAGGTTGAGGTCGAGCTGCTGGGCGGCTGCCTGCAGATCCGCTGGGACCGCGAGAAAAACCGCGTGTTCATGACTGGACCGGCGGTGGAAGTGTTTAGCGGGGAGTATGAGGGATAATTAAACAGGAAACTTTGGGACTTCTTTCACATATGGTAGTAGTACAACGATATGTGAGAGGAGTCTTTTCTTTTGGAAGAAAAAAAGAAAGTGATGATAGATGCCGGGCACGGCGGAACGAAAGATCCGGGAGCAGTATTTGAGGATCGGATGGAAAAGGACGATACCCTGCGTCTGGCGCTGGCAGTAGGGAGGATTCTCGAGGAAAATGGGGTGAATGCCGTCTACACGCGGTCAACGGACGTCTATGACACGCCCTACCAGAAAGCAGAGATGGGAAATGAGGCGGGCGCGGACTATTTTGTTTCCCTGCACCGCAATGCGGCGAGTGAGCCGGGAAAAGGTTCGGGCGTCATGACGCTGGTGTACAAGACAGGAAGGGAATCAGAACAGCTGGCGGATTCAATCCAGAGAGAGCTGGCGCGCACCGGATATGTGGATCTCGGCGTGATCGAGCGCCCGGATTTGATTGTGCTGCGGAAAACGCAGATGCCAGCGGTTCTGGTTGAAGCCGGATTTATCGACAATCCGGAGGATAACAAGCGGTTTGACGCGCAGTTTGACGAAATTGCGGCGGCGGTTGCATCTGGGATTCTAAATGTAATCGATGACGACATGGATCGCCGTCCGGTGGAAGAGAGCGACTATTATTACCAGATCCAGACGGGGGCGTACCGCATCCGATCGCTGGCAGAGCAGCAGTTAGAAGAACTGCGCCGTATGGGATTCCCTGCATTTCTGGTGTACGATGGGACGTATTTCAAGCTTCGGGTCGGTGCGTTTAAAAATCTCGACAACGCTGTGCGGATGGAACGGGAACTGCGGAAGGCGGGATTTCCGACGGTGCTTTTGTATGAGAGGGAGGTGAAGTAGGGGAGAAAAGCTGAAAAACAGGCACTATCTGAAAATAGGAATAGAATGACTTATTTGATTGATTTTTGCTGTGCTTTTTGTAAAAATGAATGGAAAAAATCCCCTCATTATGGTATGCTGAAGATAGAAAGTAACAAGCATTTTCTTGTAGATAAAGGGAGGGGTTTGGTATGTCAGAGAAGAAAAAAATTATCATCACGATTGCGAGGCAGTATGGAAGCGGCGGTGCGGATACGGGCAAAAAGTTGGCGGAAGATCTGGGGATCAGTTTTTATGATAAGAACATTCTCCGTATGAACTCAGATGAGAGCGGTATCAAAGAAAGCTATTTCCACCTGGCAGACGAGAAGGCGGGCAACCGGCTTTTATACAAGATTATCAATACATTGACACCGGAAAAGGGCGCACCGTCGTTCGGTTCCGATCTCATTTCAGCCGACAATCTGTTTCGCTTCCAGTCGGAAGTGATCCGGAAGCTGGCGGCGGAGGAATCCTGCGTCATCATCGGCCGCTGCGCGGATTATGTGCTGGACGGCACCGAGGGACTGATTCGCGTGTTCCTCTACGCGGATATCAAGGTGCGCGAGGAGCGCGTGCGTGAGCGGAATCTCTACGCGGACAAAGATGTCCTCAAAAATATCCACCGGATCGACCGGGAACGCCGTGATTATAATCGTTATTATGCAGGGCGCGACTGGGAGAAGCCGGAGAATTACGACCTTTTGATTAATACGACGCAGATTGGTGTGGACGGGGCGGTTCAGTTGATTAAGGATTATTTAAAAATGAGGGGGCTTTTGTAAGGTAAAAAGAATGACTTCCACTTGCAATTCAATATAGTATCGTGTAAAATGGCACATGCAGCCGGGCGAATACGAGAGTGTTTGGACGGCTGTATGTGCTGTTTTGCTATTATTACAAGTAAGGGGAAAATATGAAATATCAAAATGATATTGACAAAATGAATACGAACCGGAATTTATTTCTGATGTCGCTGCCGATCTTCGTGGAGCTGTTATTGCAGCTTTTGGTCGGAAACGTTGATCAGATGATGGTAAGCCGGGTATCGCAGCCCTCGGTGGCAGCGATTGTCAATGCGAACCAGATCATGAACCTGGTAATTATCGTGCTGAGCATGGCATCGACGGCGGTTACCGTGATTTTGTCCCAGTATCTGGGCGCGCAGGATGAAAAAAATGCATCCCGGACCTGCATGGTCTCGATCGTGCTGATCGGCGGCGTCAGTCTTGCGGCAACGATCCTGGTTTTTGCCGGGCACACGCCGCTTTACCGGGCGATCCATGTGCCGGAGGAGGTTTTTGATGAGGCGTCGCTGTATCTGCTGATTGTCGGCGCATTTATTCTGGTGCAGGGATTTTATCTGACCTTCTCAGCGATGATCCGCGCATTTGCTATGGTAAAGGAAGTCATGATTATATCAGTTATCATGAATGCCATGAATATTGTGGGAAATGCGATTTTAATCAACGGCTGGTTCGGAATGCCGCAGCTTGGGGCGGTCGGAGCGGCGATCTCGACGGATATCAGTAAGTTAGTTGGTCTGGCATTGATGATCAGAATGTTTTTCAAGAGCCGCCGCGTCAAAATGGGAATGAGTTATCTGCGTCCATTTCCGGTGCAGATTTTAAAAAATCTCTGCCTGTTGGCAATTCCGACGGGGGTCGAAAGTTTTTCGTACAATCTCTCCCAGATGATAATTCTGGGAATTGTTAATTCCTTTGGCACGCTGGTTACTGTAACCAAGGGATATTGTACGATTTTTGCCAATATTGATTATGTTTATGCGATGGCGATCGCGACGGCAACCCAGATTGTGCTGGGCTACCTGATCGGAGCGCGCCGTCTGAATGATATACAGAAACGAGTGAATGCGACACTGAAGGTTGCGATTGCGGCGTGTGTCGGGATGGCGGTGTTGATGTGCCTGGGAGGTAAATACATTTTCCTGATTTTCACAGACAACCCGGAGATCATTGCGCTTGGACGGCGGATTCTGGTGATTGAGATTGTGCTGGAGATCGGGCGCGCGGTCAACATTGTTATGACCAAATGCCTGATTGCGGTCGGCGATGTCCTGACCCCGACCACGGTCGGAATCACCTTCCAGTGGGTCGTAGCTGCCGCCGGCTCCTGGTTGCTCGGCAGCAAGCTCGGCTGGGGGCTGGAAGGCGTCTGGATCGCAATGGCAGCCGATGAATGCGTGCGCGGACTCATTTACGCGGTGCATTTTAAGAAAGAACGTTGGAAGAAGAATTTTAAGGGCGTGAAGACGGAAGCAGAGTTGGGAGAGGCGTAGAAGATAAGCGAAGAAAGAAAGTGTGAGAAAAAATGAAAGAAACAGGATGGAAAAAGACAGCAGGGAATGGTTCTGATGGAAAAAGAACGGAAGGAAAGAAATCGTTTGGCCGGGGGGAGAAAACAACTGGATTTTCCAAGAATAGTGCAAAAGTGGGAGTCAATGGGGAAAAACAGGGAAAAGCTGCTCGTAAAGTGTCTGGAGTTGAGGATAAATGGGGCACACATGGGGACAGGAAACGAAATGTAGGGGAAAAAGACGGTCAGAAAACGGTTCGTGGTGGACAGCGTGGAAAAACAAAATGTCCGATTTACCGTGAGTGCGGTGGCTGTCAGTATCTCCATTTAACCTATGATCAGCAGTTAAAAGAAAAACAGAAGCGTATGGAAGAACTGCTGGGCGGTGTCTGTCCGGTTCGTCCGATCATTGGAATGGAAGAGCCGTATCATTACCGCAATAAAGTTCATGCGGTATTTGGATTGGATCGGAAAAATAATCCGATTTCTGGCATTTACAAAGAGGGGACACATCGGATTCTTCCGGTGGATTCCTGTCTGATTGAGGATCAGAAAGCAGACGAGATCATCGTGACGATCCGGAGTATGCTTCGTTCGTTCAAGATCCGTGTTTTTGATGAGGACACCGGATACGGTCTGCTGCGTCATGTATTGATTCGCCGCGGCTTCACAACCGGCGAGATTCTGGTCGTTTTGGTGACAGCATCTCCGGTATTCCCGTCGAAGAACAATTTCGTCAAGGCGCTTCGTGAAAAGCACCCGGAAATTACTACGATTGTCCAGAATATCAACGGCAGAAGCACCAGTATGGTGCTTGGCGACAAAGAACATGTACTGTATGGAAAAGGATATATCGAAGATGAACTCTGCGGACTCCGGTTCCGTATTTCGTCCCGTTCCTTCTATCAGATTAACTCAGTTCAGACTGAGAAGCTGTACGGAAAAGCGATGGAACTGGCAGGACTTACAGGCAAGGAGACGGTACTGGATGCTTATTGCGGTATTGGTACTATCGGTCTTATCGCCAGCAAGCACGCAGGCAAGGTGATCGGTGTAGAGTTGAATCAGGATGCAGTGCGGGATGCGGTGCAGAATGCGAAGAAGAATGGTATCACCAATGCACAGTTCTTCTGCAATGACGCCGGACGGTTCATGTCTCATATGGCAGCCAGAGGCGAGAGTGCAGATGTGGTATTTA
>OGOY01000058.1_pt1 | contig 121159 bp, 108 predicted proteins | sample 1552811 | NCBI WGS metagenome assembly OGOY01 (sample SAMEA2580132, study PRJEB22360) | human gut metagenome | biome: human gut; feature: human-associated habitat; material: faeces | place: Denmark | collected 2008/2010 | reverse complement strand
GGTGTAGTTCATGCGGGCGCCCCACCCCCGCCCGCCGCCCGCCATTATGGCGGCTCGCTGGAAGAGGATCAGGAACTGATGGCGATTTTCGAGCGAACCTACGGCAAGGTGGAACGGGATCTCAATCGGGCATTCCGTGGGACAGCCGAGCTGGAACAGATGTCTGCGACGTTTTCCGAGATCGCCCCGCAGCAGCGTGGGGAGGAGTATCTGCTGGTGGATGGGTACAACATCATTTTTGCGTGGGACGAGCTGAAAACGCTGGCGCAGGAGAGTCTGGACACTGCCCGAAGCCGGCTGATCCGAATCCTATGCAACTATCAGGGCTATCGGAAGTGCCACCTGATTCTGGTGTTCGATGCCTATCGTGTCAACGGCGTGCAGCGGGAGATCGAGCACGTGCACGACATTGATGTGGTCTATACCAAGGCTGCGGAGACGGCGGACTCGTACATCGAAAAGACCACCCGCACACTGTGCCGGGAGCACCGTGTCCGTGTGGCGACCTCGGATGGGATGGAGCAGCTGATTATTTTGGGAAATGGCGCCTACCGTATCTCGGCGGAGGAATTTCGTCAGGAAGTCAAGCAAACGGAACAAGCGATTCGAACCTATCTGGATTCTGCCGATGCCAAGTCGGGAATCTCAGAAATTCGGGTCAGGCACTGAAAGGAGTGGAAGAGATGGTAGAGTTTGAAAAGAGAATCGTTGCAGAAATACGGAAGTTTTATGAGGGCGATAAGCCCATAGAGGAGGCTCCTTTGGAAGAACAGTTTGAAAAGTTTGCAGAACTGCTCATGCTCTCGGAGGAGGCAAAAACAGAATGTCCGGAGCTCTTCTACTGGCAGGGAATGTGTGAGGAGTTTGGCATTGGCGTACCGCCGGAATTGGCTGCCGACGCTGCGGAGAACTATAAAAAGGGCGCAAAAGCGGGAAATGCCGATGCTCAGTACCGTTTGAGCCAGCTCTACGCCAAAGGTGCAAACGGCGTGGAAAAGAACCTCATGGTTGCGCTGGGCTGGGCGAGAAAGGCTGCTGCGCAAGGGCATGCAGATGCCAAGGCGTTCCTGCAGGAGCAGAAGATGATCGAGAAGTCGAAAGTGTCGCTGGATTATACCAAGGCAGCGGAGTTTTTCCTCATGGCAGCCGAACAGGGAAACGCCAAGGCGCAGTACCTGCTGGCGAAATGCTTCTGCATTGGCAAGGGTGTGCCGAGAAGCTACGAGGATTCCTATACATGGTTCACCCGTTCCGGCGAACAGGGCTACGCCGCTGCACAGTATGAGGCGGGGAAGCTCTGCGAGCTGGGACACGGCACGGAAAAGGACTACAGCGCCGCTTTCCACTGGTACGAAAAGGCTGCCGAACAAGAGCATCCGGATGCGCAGACACAGCTCGGCAACTGCTATTTCCGTGGAAAGGGTGTGGAAAAAGATCAGAAAAAGGCGCTGTTCTGGTTCGAAAAGGCGGCAGAGCACGGCAATGCCAAGGCGTGCTACCTTGCCGGCAACTGCTATAAAGACGGCATGGGTACGGAAAAGGATGCGCTGAAAGCGAAGGACTTTTACGAGAAGGGCATGAATCTGGGGGATACCTTTTCCAAGATGGCGTTCCAGCGGATGCAGCATGCAGAAGATTCGGAAAATGCCTGAAAGAAAACGCTTCTTGCATTCTCCTGCAGAATGTGCTATAATGTGGATGGATAACGAAATGTTGTCCGGATTCTCAGAAATGGAGCGTGAAACACATGCAGTATTGTTATACTCCCCACGGTGTCTGTTCCCGTCAGATCCACATGGACGTGGAAGACGGCATCGTAAAGAAAGTACAGTTTGTCGGCGGATGCAACGGCAACACAAAGGGCATTGCAGCACTGGTTGAGGGCATGCCGGTCGATGAGGTGGTCAAGCGTCTGGAGGGCATCCAGTGCGGAAGCCGTCCTACCTCATGTCCGGATCAGCTGGCAAAGGCACTGAAAAAAGCGGCAGAGGAACAGTAACCCTTTTTCCTCCGCCAATCGCAAAAAGCGGGACAAGGTTTGAGAAAAGCCTTGTCCCGCTTTGTTTTTTGAAGTGTAGTATTTGAGAAAATTATCTCAGGAATGCTTGGCGATCAGTTCACGTGAAGTCTGTTCGAGGTGGGGGTAGAGAATCTCGAAGTAGTCTAAAACTGCTTTCATATCATCCTGCATAGACAAGAACACATCCAAAAGCCGGTTTGGCTGGTGTTCCTGTTGCCATTCTTTCAAGCCCATGTAATAGAACATTTTGTGACGCTCGTCAATGCCAAATGGAACGATGGCGTTGGCAAGGCACATCTTGAAGAGCAGGAGCCTGCCGACTCTGCCGTTTCCATCGTAGAACGGGTGGATTTTTTCGAACTCCACGTGAAATTGTGCAACATCGTAAAGATCCAGTGCGCTGTGTGTCTCGTATTTTTGCAGCAGCACCGCCATCTGTCGGGGCACATCTGCCGGTTTTGCCGTGATAATACCGCCTACAACACTGGCATATTTCTTATATTCGCCCACAACAACTTCCGGATTCTGCTCCGCCATGAAACCGCTTTTTAAAATACGGTGCAGCTGTTTCACATATTCCTCTGTGATAGGCATGTCAATGGTGTCCAGCACAAAATCAAAGCACTTGAAATGGTTGGCGGTTTCAATGACGTCGTCTACAAAGGCAGTTCCATCAATGCTGTGTGTTTCGAAGATGTACCTTGTCTGCTCGTGAGAGAGCTGGCTTCCCTCGATGTGGTTGGAATTGTAGGCGAAGTCCACCTGCATTTTGTGATAGATTCCGCCGCCGATTTTTCGCTTTTTTTCCAGCAGCAGAACATTTCTCAGGGTGCGGCCTTTTTCCATAGTGTTTCTCTCTCCTCTTACGAAATCCACCATTCCGGTGTGAGATCACCCAGCCGGACGATACGATTTGCAGCATAGTCCAGCATAATTTCAATGTCCTTGTATTTGCCGTTGGGCATGAGCTGTACCATCAACTCCCGACACGCCCCGCACGGCGCACCGCCGGAACCGTCCGGCAAAATGCAGAGCACCTTGTCGATTTCCTGTTCACCGTTAGTAATCATGTTGAAAATGGCGTTTCGCTCCGCACAGATGCCCAGGGTGGAGCAGGTGTCGATGCACACGCCGGTGTAGATTCTGCCGGATTTGGATAACACCGCAGCAGCTACGCCGCCGGCGAGGACATAGTCGGAAAGTTGCCGTTCCTGCTGTACCGCTTTGGCAGCGGCATAGAGTTTTGCCCAGATTTCGTCCATGGGAACCTCCTTGTGTACGAAATGATCACTCAATCCATCGAATAATTACTCTCGATACCCAGTGCCAAAGATTTCCTTTTCTTGGTTTACATAGAGAATGATCGGGCCGAGCAGATCATCTTCCGTTGTGGAAAAGGTGACTGCATAATAAGGACCGGTTCCCGGTTCCTCTGCCAATGCGGCATAGATGTTTTCTGACGGCGGCTCTTTCATCTCCTGAACATTCGGTGTGTCCATGTCGATGATGCTCGCCAGAGTTTCATCAGTTTCGTTGTTCTGCAAAAATTTCTGGCAGATGTGTGTGATGTCGGAATGCACATTTTCAGAAACAGATGTTTCCACGGCACTGACTGTTTCATTTGCGATTTTGGACGAATTCGTTTCGTTGCTGCTGCACGCTGCCAGAGAAACCAGCAGGAATGCTGCAAGTGTCAGTGTAAATGCCTTTCTTTTCATAATAACACCTTTGTGGTTGTTTTGGGTTTGGTTTTAGAACTTGTCTTCACAAGAAATATATGTGGATTTTCGAGCATAATTTTGTTGCAGGCAAGGCAAAAATACGCAGGCGGGCTGTCGCCCGGCAAGTATTTTTCACGCAGGATGCAGCAAAATTTGCCGAAAAGACACTTGTATACGCTTGTGAAGACAGGTTCTTATATTTCAATGTGCTTTTCCCAGTGCACTTCTCACCCCAGCACCGAACGATACAGTTCCATATACTGCTCTGCCGAGGTGTTCCAGCTATAGTCGCACTTCATGGCGTGGCGTACCAGAGCGTTCCACTTCCGCTTGTCCCCGAACAGGGCGCAGGCACGCTTGACGGCATCCAGCATATCATAGGCATCGTAGGTCTTGAACGTGAAGCCGTTGCCGTTTTCGCCGCCGGCATCAAAGACGGAGTCCTTCAGACCGCCGGTTTCCCGCACCACCGGAATCGTACCATACCGCATGGCAACCATCTGCGCCAGACCGCACGGCTCGTTCTGGGACGGCATGAGGAAGATGTCCGCACCGGCGTAGATACGCCGTGCCATTGCCGGCACAAATCCCACGGTAACGTGTACCTGCTCCGGATATTCCGCCTGCATCTCCCGGAAGAAATCCTCGTACAGCCGTTCGCCGCTGCCCAGAATGACAAAGCGGCAGCCCATTTGCAGCATCTCGTGGAACGTCTGCTGTACCAGCTGGATGCCCTTGTGGGCGACAAATCGGGTGACAATGCCAATCACCGGCGCATTGGTATCCGTCAGATGGCACTCCTCCAGCAGCGCTTTGCGGCAGTCCTTCTTGCCCTGAATCTTGGCGGCGCTGTAGTGCTTGGGAATGTTGGGGTCTGTTTCCGGATTGTAGCCCACCACGTCAATGCCGTTGAGAATGCCCACAATGCCGTCCTGCCGCCGCACCAGTGCCCGATCCATGCCATAGGAATACCACGGGTCGAGAATCTCCTTGGCGTAGGTGGGGCTGACGGTGGTGATACGGTCGGCGGTTTCGATGGCGCCCTTCATCAGGTTGACCATGCCGTCAAATTCCAGCAGGTTGGTGTGATACGTGGGGATTCCCATCAGCTCTGTGATGACCTCTTTGCCGTATACGCCCTGATACTGGATGTTGTGAATGGTATAGAGAATGCGGATGTTCTCGTATTCCTGATGATACTGGTAGAGCACCCGATAGAAAACGGGAATCATTGCGGTCTGCCAGTCGTTGCAGTGGATGATGTCCGGCTTCCAGCCCAGTTCCGGCAGAATCTCCAGCACGGCACGGGAGAAGAAGATGAAGCGTTCGCAGTCATCGTAGAAGCCGTACATGCCGTCCCGCATGAAGTAATAAGGGTTGTCCAGCAAGTAATAGGTGACGCTGCCCACAGCGATGGTATAGATACCGCAGTACTGCTTGCGCCAGCCCACCTCCACGTTGATGTCCTTGAGGAAGGTCATCCGGTTGCGGACTTCCGGCGTGATGGAACGGTACAGCGGCAGAACCACACGGCAGTCCATGTCCTTTTTCTGGCTGAGTGCAGCGGGAAGCGAGCCGACCACATCGGCGAGTCCGCCGGATGCGGCAAAGGGGAGCGCTTCGCTGGATGCAAATAAGATTTTCATAGGGGATACCTGTCCTTTCTCCAAACGGCAGAGATGCAGACTGCCGCAGGAAATGCCCCAATCGTTTTGAGAGCCTGTTCCCTGCGGCAGCGCATCCGTGATTCCGATCGTATTCCGAAAAGACATAATACGTCTTTTTCGGAAAGCACGATTTCATTATAGCATATCTGTTTCTCTGATTCTATCGTTATTTCTTAAATCTTTGCCTTCTTGCCCAGATAGAGCGGATAGGAGGAAGAACCGGTGAGGACACGATTTTCTGAGATGGTGACATTCTTGTCGGCAACGATGGCATCGATGTTGCATCCGCTTCCGATTTCTGTGCCCTGCATGAGGACGCTGTTGCGGACAACAGCACCCTTGGCAACACGCACGCCACGGAACAGCACGCAGTTTTCTACCGTACCTTCAATGACGCAGCCGTCTGCGATGAGAGAGTTCTTGACGTTTGCTTCCAGACCGTACTTTACCGGCGGATTGTCGCCGACTTTGGTGTAGATCGGAGCTTCTGCGGAGAAGATGTTATTCCGGATCTTGGTGTCCAGCAGTGCGAGGTTTGCCTTGTAGTAAGCCTCCAGACTGTTGACACGGTAGAAGCAGCCCTTGTGCTCGTATGCCTTAAAGACAAACTCGTCTTTTCTTGCCTGAAGCACATCACGAATTAGACTCTGCTGGTTCTTGCTGATCGCCTCTAGAACTACCTGCTTGAGGAAGTCTGTGTTCATGATGAACATATCCAGAGAGATGTTGCACTCGCCGGAGAGCAGCGGATTGGTGAGAACTTCCTGAATGGTGTCGTTCTCATCGATTTGGAGAATGCAGCTGTTGGGGCAGGAGTCCCGGTTGTAGATGCCCTTGCCGTAGATGAAAGTAATGTCTGCGCCGGAGGTCTGGTGATGCTCCAGCGCGTCGTTGAAGTCAATGGTGGTGATGACATCGCAGTTGGACAGAACCACATACTTGGCACGGGTGTGCTCTACAAAGCTCCAGATGTTGCTCAGCGCTTCCAGACGGCCCTGATAGGTGCCGCCGCCAACCTGGCTGAACGGCGGCAGCAGGTGCAGACCGCCTTTTTTCCGTGCCAGATCCCATTCTCTTCCGGAACCCAGATGATCCAGCAGAGAGCCGTAGTTGGATTTGGTGATGACGCCAACCTCGGAAATGCCGGAATTTACCATATTGGAGAGAGGAAAGTCCACAAGACGGTAGCGTCCGCCGTAGGGGATCGAACCCATTGTGCGCAGCTTGGTCAAATCGATGACTGCGGAATCGTTAATACTAGCAAAAATCAAACCCAATACATTCTGGTTAATACTCATGTGTTTGCACCGCCTTTACAGATTTTCGGAAATAATGTCTTTCGGAAGGACACGCTTGCCGGAGGAAACGGTGATGTTGTGTCCCAGTACGGCAATGCCCCAGTCGTCACGGTTCGGAACGGATTCCGGGCTCATACCGATAACTGCATCCGATTCAATGATGCAGTCCTCACCGATGATAGCGTATTCTACCACAGCCCCCTTCTTGATGGTGCTGCCCGGCATGATAATGCTGTACTTGACAGATGCGCCCTCTTCGATGGTGACACCGGAGGAGATGATGGAGAAGTCCACAGTGCCGTCCACGACGCTGCCCTCTGTGATCATGGAGTTTTCCACGTGGGCATTTTCGCCGATGTACTGGGGCGGCATGTTGTTGTGGCGGGAGTATACCTTCCAGTTGGGGTCATAGAGATCCAGCGGAACGTTCGGGCTGAGCAGATCCATGTTTGCCTCCCACAGGCTGTCCAGTGTTCCAACGTCCTTCCAGTAGCCCTCGAACTCATAGGCGAACAGACGCTCGCTGTTTGCCAGCATTGCCGGAATGATGTCCTTGCCGAAGTCCTTGGAGCCGGTGTTGGCGTTTTCGTTCTCAATGAGGTATTTCTTGAGCTTTGCCCAGGAGAAAACATAAATGCCCATAGAAGCCAGTGTGGACTTTGGCTCCTTTGGCTTTTCTGTAAAGTCTGTGATTCTTCCGGTTTCGTCGCAGGTCATGATGCCGAAGCGGGAGGCTTCGGAACGGGGAACATCGATGACAGCGATGGTGCTGTCTGCCTCATTGGCAATGTGGTAGTCCAGCATCTTGGAGTAATCCATTTTATAGATATGGTCGCCGCCCAGTACGATGACATATTCCGGATCGTAGCGCTCGATGAACGCAATGTTCTGATAGATGGCGTTGGCAGTTCCCTCGTACCAAGATGCGCCGGCAGCTGTCTGGTACGGCGGAAGCACGTGAACACCGCCGTGCATTTTATCCAGATCCCAGGGCTGGCCGTTGCCGATGTATTCATTTAGCACCATGGGCTGATACTGGGTGAGAACACCCACGGTATCAATGCCGGAGTTGATGCAGTTGGAGAGCGGGAAGTCGATGAAGCGATTCTTACCGCCGTAGGGGATTGCTGGTTTTGCCACCTTTTGTGTCAGGGCATATAGTCTGCTTCCCTGACCGCCTGCGAGAAGCATAGCGACACACTTTTTCTTGATCTTCATGATATTCCTCCTAATCGTTCTATTTCAAAATAGGGAAACTCTTTATCCTAAACTATGCGGTACAATGAGGTTAGAGCACATGGTTTCCGCACAGATTACGGCAAATTTTATTTGGGTGCGGCTGTACGTTTCCGTGCAGTATCCGGTTTCTTGGCTGCCTTTGGCTTTGCCGGTGTTTTTCGCGTTACAGCGGACTTGTGGACGGTGCGCTTTTTCGGCGGGGTGAAGGTGAGATAGATCACCGACAGCGGTGCCAGTGTCAGCGAGACGCACTGTTCAAAGCCGTGCATGGAGATTGGCAGCGTCCGAAACTTGGATTCGGTGATGCCGCTTCCGCCGTACTTCTTGTCGTCTGTATTGAATGCCAGCGCATAGCTGCCCTCCTTGGGCACGCCGATCTTGTAATCGTTGCGCTGTACCGGACAGAAATTGCACACAGCGATGATCTCCTTGCCGGCATCATCGATGCGCCGGAATGCAATGACGCTCTGCTGGTAGTCATCGTGGGAGATCCAGCTGAAGCCCTGCCACGAGTCGTCGTCCTGCCACAGGGGAGAGTGCTCCAGATAGAACCGGTTCAGATCCTGCGAGAATTGTTCCATCCGCTTGTGCTCCGGCAGTTCCAAGAGCTCCCAGTCCAGCTGCGTTTCGTAATTCCACTCGTTTTTCTGGGCAAATTCCTGACCCATGAAGAGCAGCTTTTTGCCCGGATGCGCCATCATGTATCCCAGAAAAGCACGGTAAGAAGCGAAGCGCTCCGCATCGTCCTGCCCGTTCATCTTCTGGAGCATGGAGCATTTTCCGTAGACGATTTCATCGTGGGAGATGGGGAGAATATAGTTCTCGGAGAAGCAGTAGAAGAAGGAGAACGTGAGCTTATCGTGATTGAACGCCCGATAGATGGGGTCCAGCGAGATGTAGCTGAGCATGTCGTTCATCCAGCCCATGTTCCACTTGAAGTTGAAGCCGAGTCCGCCGATGTCGGTGGGCTTGGTGACCAGCGGCCATGCGGTGGATTCCTCTGCGATCATGAGAATATCCGGATTGCGGGAGAACGCTGCCTCGTTGAGGTGGCGCAGGAATTCCACTGCCTCCAGATTCTCGTTGCCGCCGTAGACGTTGGGACGCCATTCGCCGTCGGGACGGTCGTAGTCCAGATAGAGCATGGATGCCACCGCATCCACACGCAGACCGTCCACATGGAACTCCTCCAGCCAGCAGCAGGCGCTGGAGATCAGGAACGAGCAGACCTCGCCCTTGCCGTAGTCAAAGACACGGGTGCCCCAGCCTTTGTGCTCCATTTTTAGCGGGTCGGCATACTCATAGCAATAGGAGCCGTCGAACTCGCACAGACCCATAGGATCCTTGGGAAAGTGTGCCGGAACCCAGTCCAGAATGACGCCGATGCCGGCCTGATGGAACATGTCGATCATGGTGCGGAAGTCGTCCGGCGTGCCGTGGCGGGAGGTGGGGGCAAAATAGCCAGTCACCTGATATCCCCACGAGCCGTCGAAGGGATATTCCGTCAGCGGCATCAGTTCGATGTGGGTGTAGGACATCTTTTTCAGATAAGGGATGATCTCCTCGGCAAATCCCACATAGCTGGGGAATTTCTCCTCCGGCTTGTGTTTCCACGAGGCGAGGTTTGCCTCGTAGATGTTCATGGGGCTTTTATACGGGGAGTGCTGCTTTTTTGCGGTGTACCATGCGGCATCCTTCCACGTATAGCTGCTCTCATAGATCTTGGAGGCTGTGCCGGGACGGGTTTCGTAGTGTGACCCATAGGGGTCTGCTTTATCTAAAATACGGCCATCTTCCGTTTCGATACTGTATTTGTAACTGTCAAATTGCTGAATGCGGGGGATTTCTGCTTCCCAGATAGCATCTGTGATCTTCTCCATAGGGTGACAGCTGCGGTCCCAGTTGTTGAAGCTGCCGATGACGGAGACGCTTTTGGCATGCGGTGCCCAGACACGGAACCGGCAGAACTGTCCTCTCCCGCGGCGGAATAAATGCGCACCAAAAAAGCGGTACGCCTCAAAATTTTTCCCTTGGTGGAACAGGTACAGCGGAAAATCGTAATCTTTGGATTTCTGCGATGAAGGCATAGCAAACCCTCCTTTTTATTTTTCTATTCACATTTTAACATAAAAAGAGAATCATTGCAAGTTATTTTTGTTTTCACTGGCGATTTTTATAGAAATGAACAGTTTTAATCCACCGATTTGTATAATATGTACAAAAGACGGGAGAAAACGTTCTCGCTTTGCCAGTGAAAACGATAAAAAAGTGTGATACGATTTTGAAACCGTTGTTGAAATGCGCATGGAAATTTACACAGACGGCAAAAAACAGCGTCTGCGTAAAAGAAAGATGCAGATTTTGGAAAAAATTCGGGAGGCGCAGGTGCTTATGCCGGAAGCAGCCGTGCTGCACAGACGGTGACATCATCCCGCTGGGTTCCGCCGGCAAAGATCGCCGCTTTTTCGCAGATCTCGGTGACGATCTGTTCCAGCGTGGCGCCGCTCTCCAGAAGCTGCCGGATAAGGGGGTATGCGTCCTCGCTGACGCCGTCGGAGAGCATGAGAATGATATCGTCCGGCCGGAGGGCGATGTGCCGGATCTCCAGCTCGCCCTCCGGTTCTGCGCCGAGGGGAAAGGTCTTGGCGCTGATGCGGGACACCTTGCCGTCGTGGCGAATCAGCGTGGCAGCTGCGCCGGACTTCATGATGGTGAGTGCGCCGGCATCCAGATCGAACTTCGCCACATCTAGTGTTGCAAAGGTCTCCTGCGGCGACTTGGTGAGCAGCAGTCCGTTCATCATCCGTACCGCAGCCGTGCCGGTGATGCCGCCGCTGACGAATTTGCGGAACATCTCCGTGGTCATACGGGACTCAATGGCGGCGTATTTGCCAGTGCCCATGCCGTCGGAGAGGACAAGATAGGGGTTTCCGGCGCTGTCCGTAAAGGTGACGGCGCTGTCGCCGGAGATGTTCTCCTGCTGGGCGTGACGGGCAGAGGAGAAGTGTTCCAGACGGTACTTGGGACGCTGGCAGAGCCGGTAGCGTGTCTGACCGCCCAGCCGGATGGGATCCAGTTCCTCCAGTGTCATGTTCAGGGATTCGGAGAGGATGTGCCGGATGGTGGGGAGACAGCCGTCCAGCGTGCGGTCGGCGCAGTGCAGCTCGATCATCAGGCGGTCGGACTCGGTGTAATAGGCGGCAGCGGTGTCGCAGTCGTAGCCGTACCGGAGCATGCGCCGGCGGATGCTCTCGCTCATCTCACTGCTGTAGCGGATGTCCAGATGGCTGGAAACAGTTTGCAACAATTCCTCGGCGGCGGAGAGCTGTTCCAGCAGCACGGTGCGGCTCTCTGCGGTGCGTGCTGCCAGAAAGCGTGCCCGCCTGCGTTCTGCCGCCTGTCTGGAAAACAGCGCCTGAAGCCGTTCAGTGCGGCTGCACTGGGCAAGCTCTGCCGGAATGGGCGGCAGCTCTGTGCCACGGTGGCTCTCCATTTTCCGAAAGCCACACAGCGTTTCTTCGTAATGGGATTCCCAGCAGCGCAGCTTGTTCCGGCAGCTGCCGCAGACGGTCTCGCAGACTTCTCTGGCGGTGTCGTGGGAGATCTCTTCCTGCGGGAGCAGGGCGGCGATAGCGTTGGTGTCCTGCCGCACGCTGCGAATGGCGCCTGCCATGTCGTTCAGGCGTGCGGAAAGGGGCTGGGTGCTGTCGCTCTTGTCGGAGATGTCCGTGACCAGCCACTTGTCCAGACAGGCGGCATCCAGAAACAGGAATGCCACGCTGCCCAGAAAAAGATTGCAGACCACAGAAATTGTGAGCAGGGCAGAACTGAATGTGATAAGCCCCATAAGGGAAAAGACAAAGAAGATGCCGGCGATGGCGAAGCGGTTGCGGGAGGCGAGGTAGCCCATCAGGAGCCCGCCCACCGGCAGTACCAGCATGGCAAGGCCATCTCTGCCGGCACCCAGTACAGCACCGCAGGCGGAGAGTGCGCCGCAGATCACACCGCCGGCACAGCGGAACTTGCGTGCGCCCACCAGTGTAATTGCCGTGCCGAGAATGCAGCCCACGTTCATTGCCGGAATGCGGTAACAGCTGAATGCGGCGATGGTCAGGATGAGGACGACAGCAGCGGCGCAGCCGTCAGTGGAGCGGAGGGGAATCTTTCCACTGGCACGGATGCTGGTGAATACGGCGTGCATGAAGTAGGAGGCGCAGCCGGTGAGGCAGGCGGTCATAGTGTAGCCGATGACCTCGGCGCCGCTGGCGTGGAAGAAGAGGGATACGGCGATGCCGGCGAGAAACACGCAGAGGGCGGTGCTCCATGCCATGCCGGAAGCGGTGCGTGGCGGGTGGCGAAACATACGCAGGCTGACGACCACCACCAGCCCGAAGAGCAGGGGAAGGTTGTCCAGAAGCGTGCCGGAGATGACGTAGGCGAGCAGACTTCCGATGAGCACGGAAACAGCACCGGGAGCGGTGAAATTGGCGGCGAATGCAATGGGAAGGGGCGAGGTCATAGCCCCTACGTGGGTGCCGGCGAGGAGCAGACCGGCGAGAAATCCGCCGCCGCTCTCCCAGAGAAAACGAGGGAGGAAAAGCGGTCGGCGGAGCGGCTGAGGATTGACGTTGTGCATGGCAGGCGGTCCTTTCTGAAAAGTGTAGAGAAAAGATGAATGTTTGGTAAACTCTATTATAGAATACGGGAGGCAAAATATCTGTCACAATGGCACATCGTTTTTTACATAAGAAAGACGGGCAATTGCAGCCGGCATGGTTTCCGGTCAAAGCACCGGCATTTCCGGAGCGGCCTTTGGAAAACCGGCAGTTCTCCGCTGCTTTTTGCAAAAAAGGAGGTGGACACGGCGGTGATTTTGTGGTATAATAGAAAAAAGCAAGCCATAGAAAGGGATGACTGATGATGAAAACAATCGGAATTATCGGCGCAATGCCGTCAGAATTGGTGGATATCCGCAAGGGTCTGCCGAACTCGGAAATTCAGAAAAAAGCTGGATTTGACTATTATCTCAATCAGGTGGGGGACACTCGTGTCGTACACGTTTGCAGCGGTATCGCTAAGGTCAACGCTGCGGTTTGCACGCAGGCGCTCATCGATACGTTCCAGCCGGACGCCATTCTCAACGCAGGCATTGCCGGCGGTATGAATCCGGAAGTGCATGTGTGTGACGTGGTGGTTTCCAGCGAGGTGCTGCCCCACGATTTGGATCTGCACTTCCTGAAGGACTATCCGCCCTATTGCGGCATCTATCCGGCAGACGAATCCCTCATTGCACTGGCACGGAAAACCTGTGAGGAATTCGGTGTCAAGGTGTTCACCGGCAGAATCGTATCCGGCGATGAATTCGTAACAGACAGCGCACGCAAGGCGGACATCCAGAGCCGTCTGACACCCTATGCTGTAGATATGGAGAGTGCTGCAGTGGGACAGTGCGCCTACCGGAATCAGGTGCCCTACGCCAGCATTCGCTGCATCTCGGACAACGCAGACGATGAGGGTGCCATGTCCTTCGACCAGTTCGAGAAGATCGCAGCCAAGCGTGTGGCAGATATCGTGCTGCGCATGGTAGAGCACTTTTAAGGCGGCGATCCATGACACTACAGCAGCTGCAATATGTGATCGCCATTGTGGAACACGGTTCTATCAGTGAAACGGCAAAGCAACTCTATGTGGCACAGCCCACGCTTTCAGGTGCGGTGCGGACGCTGGAGGAAGAATTCGGCATCACGATCTTCCATCGCTCGGCTCGGGGCATTGCATTGACGGAGGAGGGCAGGGAGTTTCTCTCCTATGCCAGACAGGTGGTGGAGCAGGCGGACTTGCTGCACCAGCACTACGGCGCAGCACGGCAGCTCTGCCAGCGCTGTTCCATCTCCACCCAGCACTATGCCTTTGCGGTGGATGCTTTTGTCCGGCTGATTCGCCGGCTCTCGCCGGAGGCGTACCGGTTCACGCTGCGGGAGACACGCACCCACGAGATCATGGAGGACGTGCGCCGCATGGACAGCGAAATCGGGATTCTGTATCTGAGCAGTTTCAACGAGAAAGTACTTCGGGCGATGCTGGAGGAATACCGTCTGGAATTCCATCCGCTGGCGGACGCTGCGCCCCATGTCTTTCTCCGTGCCGGACATCCTCTCGCTGCACAGCCCTCTGTGACCACGGCAGATCTGGAACCGTACCCGTTCCTGTGTTTCGAACAGGGGACGCACAACTCCTTTTATTTTGCGGAGGAGCTGTTCAGCACCATGCCTCATCAGAAGTGCATCCGTGTCAGTGACCGTGCCACGCTGTTTAATCTGCTGCGTGGTGTAGATGGCTATACCGTTTGCAGCGGTATGGTCAGTGCAGAGCTGAACGGGGGAGATATTGTGTCTGTACCTATGGATACGGCAGAACGGATGCAGATCGGCTGGATTGCCAATCCCAGAGTGCAACAGAGTCAGGCGGCGGAGTTGTATCTGGCAGAACTTCGGGATGTGTTGGCGGAGTATCAGAAAAAAGCATAATCCCGAAATAGGCGGACTGCTCTCAGGCGGTTCGCTTTTTTGATTTCCACAAATCCCGGGGAAGTGTTGTTGACAAAATCTGTTGAATTGTGCTATAATGAATCGAAAAAGAAAGGCGGCGGTATTGTGCAGAAGATAGAGTTGGAACAGATGAACCGGGAGATGACAGCGTCCTCCGATGCCATGGCGCAGGCAGATGCAGCGTGGCTGCAAACCATTGAACAGGCGGCATCCTCCATCCGCCGCAATGCGCAGCAGCAGCCCATCGTGCTGCTTTCCGGACCGTCCGGTTCCGGAAAGACGACCACGGCGTTTTTGATCGAGCGGTTTCTGGATCGCTGGGGTGTGGAAACGCACACCATCTCTATGGATCACTTTTTCTGTTCCCTGACACCGCAGCAGCGGGAACTGGCGGCAGCGGGAAAACTGGATCTGGAGTCGCCGGCACGGGTGGATGCGCCCTATCTGAATACACTCCTCCGCCAGATTGCAGAGGGTCAGCCCACGTGGCTGCCGCACTATGATTTCCGCACCACGACACGCTGCGACAAGTGGCGGCTTCTGACACGAAAGCCGGGGGAACTGCTGATTCTGGAGGGCATCCACGCCCTGAATCCGGAGGTGGTCACTCTGCCGGAAGAGATGACAGAACGGCTCTATGTCAGCGTCCGCACCCGTGCGGCGGACGGGGAAACGGTACTCCACCCCTCACGGCTCCGGCTGCTCCGCCGGATGCTGCGGGACAAGAATTTCCGGCACCGAAGCGTGGCGGAAACTCTCGCTATGTTTGAACATGTGCAGGCGGGAGAACACAAGTACATTGCACCTTATAAAAAGCGTGCGTCCATCTCCATTGATACGTTTCTGCCTTATGAGCTGGGAATCTATAAGACGCTGCTGGACGGAGAACTGGAGGCGGAGCTGTCGCATCTGGTGCTGGAAGAACTACGTCAGATGTGGGATAAGGTGATACCTCTGCCACTGGAACAAGTTCCTTCGGATTCGCTGGTGCGGGAGTTCGCCGGCGGAAGCGCATTCCAGTATTAAGAACCTGTCTTCACAAGCGTATACACGTGTCTTTTCGGCAAATTTTGCTGCATCCTGCGTGAAAAATACTTGCCGGGCGACAGCCCGCCTGCGTATTTTTGCCTTGTCTGCAACAAAATTATGCTCGAAAATCCACATATATTTCTTGTGAAGACAGGTTCTAAAATTTCAGTATTAAAAAAGTCCGGAACTAAACGCTTTCCGGACTTTTGATTGCAATGTATGTTGGACAAAAGAAAAGAGGTCTGATTTTTCAATCAGACCTCAATGGTGCGGATAAGAGGACTTGAACCTCCACCCCCTTGCGAGGACTAGCACCTGAAGCTAGCGCGTCTGCCAATTCCGCCATATCCGCAGTTGTTTGTTTTTCTGTGTTCGCCGTAGCGACAAGAATCATTATAGCACAACAAAACCGGTTTGTCAAGCGTTTTTTTGCATTTTTTCAAAATTTTTTTGGGGAATCTGAAAAACTACGGAATTTCGCCGAAAAACCGCATTTTTTATTTTGAAGGTCTGCGAAAATACGGGAAGAAATGATGCGGCACTTGCACAATTGGCGGGAATATGGTATAATAACACCTGAAACAAGAGGAGGCACGAACACAATGGAACATTATCTGGACAACGCCGCTACCACAAAGCCCTGCGCAGAAGCGGCAGAGGCAGTGGTGCGGTGCATGACGGAGCAGTACGGCAATCCGTCCTCGCTGCATCGCAAGGGACTGGAAGCACAGCACGTCATGGAACACGCCCGCCAGCAGATCGCAGCAGCACTGGGATGTAAGGCACAGGAACTGCTGTTTACCTCCGGTGCAACAGAAAGCACCAATCTGGCACTCCGTGGCGCAGCTGCTGCCCATGGCAGAAAGCGGAAGAAGATTATCACCAGTGCGGTAGAGCACGCATCGGTGCGCCAGACGCTGGCACAGCTGGAACAGCAGGGCTTTACAGTCGTTGCCGTGGCACCGGATGCAGACGGCAGATATCACGCAGAAGACTTCCTGCGGGAAGTGGATGGAAACACCTGTCTGGTCAGCATGATGCTGGTGAACAATGAGAACGGCTATCGGATGCCGGTGGAGGAGACATTCCGTGGGGTGAAGCGAAAGGATCCGGAGATCCTCACCCACTGTGATGCGGTGCAGGGCTTTTTAAAAGTACCTTTCCGCACACGTTCCCTGAATGCCGATCTGATCTCCCTCAGCGGTCATAAGGTACACGCCCTGAAAGGTGCGGGTGCACTGTATCTCCGGCAGGGTGTCCGGATTCGTCCCATTTTGTTCGGCGGGCATCAGGAGAAGAGCCTGCGTCCGGGGACGGAGAGCGTTCCGCTGATCGCAGCATTCGGCGCAGCAGCAGAGAAGCTGTCCCAGACGGTGCAGGAACGCTACGAAAAAGCGGCACAGCTGCGGGCAAGTCTGATTGCACAGCTCCGGACGATGGAGGGTGTGCTGATTCGGGATATTCCGGATGCCTCGCCCTATGTGCTGAGCATTTCCATGCCGGGATACCGCTCGGAGATCATCCTGCACTATCTGGAACAGCGGGAGATCTACATTTCCAGCGGTTCGGCGTGCTCCAAGGGCGCCAGCAGCGGCGTTCTGGAGGCGTTCGGCGCAAAGCCAGCAGAGGTGGATAGCGCCCTGCGCATTAGCTTTTGCGCAGAAAATACGGAAGATGACATTGCAGCATTGGTACAAGGATTGAAGGATGCCCGTCAGGGTCTGGTACATTAAGGAGTTATCTATGGCAAAAGAATTGATTTTGGCAAAATACGGAGAAATGGCGCTGAAGGGTCTGAACCGTGGAACGTTCGAGGACATCCTCATGAAAAATCTGCGCCGCCGTCTGAAAAAGTTTGGAGTGTTCAAGCTGACACGGGCACAGTCCACGATCTACATGGAACCGATGTCGGAGGACATCGATCTGGACGAGGTGCTGGAACATCTCCAGTGCGTGTTCGGCATCGCAGCCCTCTGCCGTGCCTGCGTCTGCGAAAAGACCATGGGGGACATCTCCGCCAAGGCAGTGCCGTATCTGGACGAGGTGCTGTCCGGTGCGAATACCTTTAAAGTGGAGGCAAAGCGTGCCGATAAGGCGTTCCCGCTGAAATCGCCGGAGATCTGTGCGGAGCTGGGCGGTGTCCTGCTGGAGGCGTATCCCCATTTGTCGGTGGATGTGCACAATCCGGATGCCACCATTATGGTGGAAATTCGGGATACCCACGCTTTTGTCCACGGCGCAAACCTGAAAGGTGCCGGCGGTCTGCCGGTGGGAAGCAGCGGAAAGGCACTGCTCCTGCTGTCCGGCGGAATTGATAGTCCGGTTGCCGGCTATCGCATGGCACGCCGCGGTGTCCACATCTCCGCCATTCACTATGTCAGCCCGCCCTATACCTCAGATCGTGCGCTGGAAAAAGTGGAGCAGCTCTGTCAGGAGATCACGCCCTATTGCGGGAACATCGCCTTTTTCTGTGTGCCGTTTACGGAAATACAGGAGGCGATCAAGGAACACTGTCCGGAGGAGTACTTCACCATTATCATGCGCCGTCTGATGATGGAAATTGCCCAGAAGATTGCGGAAAAGGACAACTGCCTCGCCTTGATTACCGGCGAGAGCGTGGGACAGGTGGCGAGCCAGACCATGCAGGCGATTGCCTGCACCGATGCCGTGAGCCGGATTCCGGTGTTCCGTCCGCTGATTGGCATGGACAAGACCGAAATCGTGGAAACTGCCCGTGCCATTGGAACGTTCGAAACCTCCACACTGCCCTACGAGGACTGCTGCACCGTCTTTACTCCCCGGCATCCCAAGGTGCGTCCGTCTTTGGCAGAGGTGGAAAAGGCGCAGGCAAAATTCGATTTTACCGCCTTGGTGGAAAAGGCAGTGGAGCAGACACAAATGCGTGTGTTTGAGCTTTGATTTGAGAATGTTTCATAAAATTTGGTGTATAATTTTGTGAAAAAGCACAGAAAGCAGGCGCGAAAAATGAAATATTCTATTCTGGGAGAAGAAAAAATATGTCAGATCTATAAAGACACGGAAAAAGCACTTGACAAAACTGTGGGACATATTGTACAATTATTAGATAGAGAGAAACAAACGGTGGCGACTGCGGAAAGCTGCACCGGCGGATTGCTCTCGCAGCTTATCACGTCGGTGTCGGGAGCTTCCCGTGTCTTTGAACTCGGAATATGCACCTATGCGGAACGGATGAAGACCAAATTTCTGGGCGTTCCGGCGGAGCTGATTGCCGAGAAAGGCGTGGTGAGCGCCGAGGTCGCCATGGCGATGGCACACGGTTTGCGCCAGCAGTCGGATGCTGCGCTCTGCCTTTCTGTGACCGGCATCGCCGGTCCGGGCGGCGGAACACCGGAGCAGCCGGTGGGCACCGTGTATGTGGGGATGCTGCTGGGGGAGAAGGAAGTGGCTGCGCACTTACAGCTCTGGCGGTACGGCTTGTGTAACCGTGCGGAGATCCGCCACGGTGTCGCCGTATGCGCCTTTGGCATCGCAGAAAGTTATCTGATGGAGGAAGCGGAATGCAGGAAGATGAAAACACTGCTGCAGTAGATTCCACGGATTCGCCTTCGGAGGAGCAAAGCACCCCGGACACCCCGCAGGGCGAGCAGAACACGGAGGAGAAGATCTCGGCGCTTCGTTCCAGCCTGTTTCACATTGCACAGGAGGAAGAGGCAGAACAGGTCTCCCTGCGGGTTGCCTACCAGATCCGGCAGGTGAAAGAACGGAAAGAGCATCCGGAAAAATTTCAGCCGCCTGCACCGGAGGCAGCACCGCCGCCCAAGCGAAAAAAGCATGCGCTTGGCAGCTGGGCAATGGGCATGCTGCCCCATCGGGGCGACTCCGGCGGCGAGATCGTCCGGAAAAGCGTCTTTCTGCTCTCCAGTCTGGTCTTTCTGGTGTGCATGGTGCTGATCGCACTGTACCTGATCGACCTGTACCGCAGCAAGGCGTTTTACAGCGATGTGGGAAGCTCCTATCATGCGCAGATGCCTAAGACGACCACTGTTCCGGTTGCAACGGAACTGACAGAGGAAGAGACGGAGGCGCCTACGGAAAAGCACTATACGCTTTTACCGGGTGCTGCCGACCTTCTGGCAATCAATCCGGAGATCAACGGCTGGATCACCATTGCCGATACGCCGGTGGATTATCCGCTGCTGCACCATCCAAACGATGTGGAAGGAGAGGAATACTACCTCTACCGCAACATGCAGGGCGAGGATTCCAAGCCAGGCTCCATCTTTTTGGACGGCAGATGCAGCTTCGATGAGGTGGGCAGGGACGGCACACTGTCAGAGCCGAATTCCGACAATCTGATCGTGTATGGGCACAACATGCGGGATAACTCCATGTTCGGCTCGCTGAAGTCTTACCAGATCGATGAGAATTACTACCAGCAGCATCCGATCATCCAGCTGAATTCCAACTACGAAACGTATCAGTATAAGATCTTCGGCTATTTTATCGCCGATGCCTCTGATAACACGGATACCCGTTTCGATTATTGGAACAAGATCAATTTTGCGGATGAAACGGAATTTTATGATTATGTCAACGAGGTGAAGCGTCGTTCGCTCCGCCTGACCGGTGTCGATGTGAAGTATGGGGATGCGCTGCTGACGCTCTCCACCTGCAACAGTTCCTTTGATACGGCTCGCCTTGTCATTGTGGCACGGCGGGTGCGGGACGGGGAAGACCTGACTGAGGGAACTGTGGGCAGTGTGGCAAACCCCAACACCAAATGGCCGAATATCTACTATCTGTGGAACAGCGACCATTACGACCCTGATGCCGGTTTTGTTCCCTATGGATAAGAAATGAGAGATGATTGTAGCATATGAAGAGAAATTGGAGAGCAACTGCCTTTGCAGCTGCACTTTGCATGGCACTGACTGCAACCACGGGATGTGCCGAGAAGATTGACCAGACTGCCGGCGGCAATCTGATCACGACCACACCGGTGACGGAAGAGGCAACAGAAGCGCCCACCGCTGCGCCGGAACTGACGGAGCGTGCCAAGAAGCTGCTGGCACAGAATCCGGATACCGTTGGGTACATTACGATCGCAGATACACAGGTGGACAACCCTGTGGTGCAGACGATCGATAATGAATATTATTTGAATCATGGCTTTGACGGACAGGAGTTCCGTGCCGGTACAGTATTTATGGACTGCGCCGATTATTTCGGGGCAGATCCGGCGGACTGGTCAGAGAACATCATCCTCTACGGACACAACATGGCGGATAACTCCATGTTCGGTTCGCTCCGCCGCTATCGGCAGGATCCGGAGTACTACAAGCAGAATCCGTTTATCACCTTTAGCTCCAACTATGCAGACTATACCTATGTCATGTTCGGACTGGTGATTACAAGCGGTAATGCGGATGCCGATTTCCTCTACTGGCGGATGCAGGATCTGAAGGATCAGGCAGCGTTTGACAACTATGTCAAGACGGTAGAGTCCAAGAATATGATCACCAACCCCATTGATGTGAAGTATGGTGACGACATCCTGACGCTCTCCACCTGCTATTCCGATGAGGATAATTCCCGTTTCCTGATCGTTGCCCGCCGTCTGCGGGAGGGCGAGGATACCCAGACTCTTCTGGCGAAGATTCAGGGCGGTGCGACCGAGGAGACCACCGCTGCTGCACAGGAGTAAGCACGGGCTGCTTACGCTGTATGGACGACCGCAGCCTTCGAAAAGAAGGGTTGGCGGTGTACCCTGTGCAGTAAAAGAAATCGGTGCGATGCAGGAGAACCTGCCTTTTTCAGGCGGGCGTTCGAATGTTTTTTCGGGATCACTGCACCGATTCCCTGTGGCAGAACAGATGCCGGTATGGCGAATGCGAATCCTGCGTGCGGACAAGGCACGACAGAACTGCACCGCCTGACCGCTGTCTTTGGAATGCCGCAAAATATCACCCGGCAATTTTGCCGGTACAAATTGGAGTTTTGATATGAAAATACGTTACCCACGTGCAAGTGTTGCAATTTTAGCTGCGGCACTGCTTGCCGGAACATCGGTAGTGACTGCATACGCAGTGACAGAATCCGCTGCTCCTTCGGCAGATACCGCCGCAACCGAAAATGGCTCAACATGGTGGAAGGCTGAAATTTCAGATTATGATTCCAGCTTATCATTGGTTCAGTATGAAGAAATTAAACCGTCACAGGCGCAGATCGATGCGATGGAACAGGCGACCACTCCTGCCAAACAGGCTGGAAAGGTTGCAGGTTCCGGTGAAACGCTGGGGTCTTCCAGTGTGACGGGCTCTGCAAACGTCGGCGCAGCTGCCTCAATGGCACCGTCTGTGGAAGCCGGACAGTTTGCATTTACAACTTATGGATACGGGCACTGCGTCGGCATGAGCCAGAACGGTGCGGATTACTACGCAACCTATGGCGGATATGACTACCAGTCGATCCTCTTCCATTATTATCCGGGAACAAGTCTGGTGCAGACCGGCGCCGGTTCCATTACTGCGAACGGCGTGACCGGCAGTGCACTGGATATCCTCTCTCAGATCGTGTATGCAGAAATGAGTTCCACCATGCATCCGGAGGCAATGAAGGCACAGGCGGTTGCAGCCTATACCTATATCATGTTCAACGGCGGCAGCGTGACCGGCGTATGTCTGAAGGCAAATCCGCCGCAGAATGTTGTGGACGCAGTTTCCTCAGTGGTCGGACAGGCACTGTACTATGACGGGGATTATGCGCTCACCGTTTATGGCGCTTCCAGCGGCGGTGCAACTGCAAGTGCAGCCGATATCTGGGGCAGAAGCTATGACTATCTGGTCAGCGTTCCCTCGGAATACGATGCATTATACGACCCGAACTACGGGGAAGTGACGTACATGAGTACCGATGAAGTGCGTTCGAGAATCCAGGGCGCTTACGGAATCGCCCTTTCTGACAATCCGGCAAATTGGATTCAGATGGAGATCGGCGACAGCGGTTTTGTCCGCTCCGTCAACATCGACGGTCAGAAAACCGTCAATGGCTATTCTTTCAGCAGCGTTCTGGGACTGAAGAGTCCTCGATTTGCCTATATCTGTGGATAAGTTCGGTTCTCTTGGAATCATTTGACGCCGTTTCGTCATAAGATAACAGGGGAATGCCGCCGCAGAGGCATACGGCAGCGTGTGCAGATGTGCCGAAAGGCGGGCGGTGTTTTTCCGCATATGGAAACCGATGCTGCGGCAGGCAGACGCCTAGGGAGGAAATCAACATGGATTTTCGAGATCAGTTTCGAAAAATGAGCGGCGATGTGGGAAAGATGGCACGGGAAGTTGCCGACACTTCGAAAAAAGCAACGGCACGTGCCAGAATTCGCCGCATGATCAACACCTGCAACGATTCGCTGCAAACCATCTATCAGGAGATCGGCACAAGATACTACACAGAGAACCAGTGCGATCCGCAGGAACAATACGCTGGACTTTTCCAGCAGGCTGCGGATACCATTGCACAGATCGACGTGCTGAAATCCGAGCTGGCAGGACTGGATCATGCTGTTATTTGTCCGTCCTGCGGTTCCAAAGTGATGGAAACACAGCGCTTCTGCCCGAACTGCGGATGCAAGAATGCATCCTACGGAAAGTGGAAGGCAGAGGAGGAAGCAGATGAAAATGCACGCCGTGCTGCGGAAGAAGCAGAACAGGCAGAACGGGATGCACACAGTGCCGTGCAGAAATCAGAAGAAGAGATTGTATCACCGGAAGGGACAGCAGAACAGTCCGCAGAGGCGGAGACTGCTGCACCCGCAAAAGAAAATACAGAAGCATAAACTTCGAGAGAAGAAGGAGGGCGCACACGGACAGTGTGCGCTTTTCTTCTAAGTGCCTGTTGTCGGAATAGGGAGATTAAACGGGAAGAGATGAAATGGAATAAGACCCTGACACCGGGACGTGTCATTATTCTTTGCTTTGCAGTGCTCATTGCATTTGGGGCGGTTTTGCTGGCACTGCCCATTGCTTACAAAAACAGAACGCCGCTCTCGCCGCTGGACGTCTGCTTTACCTCCTTCAGCGCAGTGTGCACGGTGGGACTGACAGTAGCACCCACCTATGAAACATTCTCCGCCTTTGGACAGGGTGTCCTGCTGTTCCTGATACAGGTGGGTGGCGTGGGAATCACCTCCATTGGTGTCGGTGTGATGCTGCTCGCCGGAAAGCGCATCGGATTGCGGGAGCGCATCCTCATCAAGGAAACGCTGAACTATCCCACCTTTGGGGGTGTGGTCAAGCTGCTGCGCTCTCTGTTGCTGGTGACATTTGGCATTGAAGGCGTGGGAGCAATCTGCTGTTTTCCCATTTTCTACGCAGATTTTCCGCTGGGACGGGCAATCTGGCTGAGCGTGTTCCACTCGGTGTCCACTTTTAACCACGCCGGTTTTGACATTATCGGCGATGCCGGTATGCAGGAGTATACGCACCACGCCTCGCTGCTGGTTATCACAGCACTGCTGACGATTTTCGGTGGATTGGGATTCTTTGTCATTCGGGATGTGGCAAGAAACCGCCGGTTCCGGAAGTTCTCGCTGCATACAAAAGTCGTTTTGACCATGACAGCGATTCTTCTGGTGGGCGGTACGCTGCTGATGAAGCTCTCGGAGGGGGAACTTCGCTGGCTTCAGGCGTTTTTCTATAGCGCGATTTCCCGTACCTCCGGCTTTAGTATTTATTCGCTGGCGGCCTTCTCCAATGCGTCTTTGTTTTTGATGGTGTTCCTCATGTTCATCGGCGCTTCGACCGGTTCCACCAGCGGCGGTATCAAGGATACGACGCTGTTTGTCTGTGTCTGGTCAGCAATCGCCTATACCCGAAACCGCCAGCCCACCATTTTTCACCGGCGTATTTCCCAAACGGTACGGGACAAGGCAGTGATGATTCTGCTCATGGGATTGGGCGTTGTGATGGTGTCCACTTTTTTGATGAGCATGTTTGAGCCGGATGTGTCGCTGATTCGGCTGCTGTTTGAGGTAGTGTCCGCATTTTCCACAACAGGACTTTCTACGGACCTGACCTCTCAGCTTTGCAGCGGCAGTAAGATTGTTCTGATGCTGACCATGTATATCGGCCGTCTGGGGCCGCTGACCGTGGCAACGCTCTGGATGATGCAGGGACGGAATAAAAATGCAATCCAGCGTCCGGAAGGAACCATATCTGTGGGGTAAGGAGAGAAAACGATGAAAGTAAGACGTACCAAGGAAAATATGTATGCCGTCATTGGACTGGGACGGTTTGGATTTGCGCTGGCGCAGCGGCTGGCAGAATCCGGCGCTGAACTGATCGTGGTGGACAAGGAGGAGTCAGTCATCAACGACGCCACTGCTTTCACAGACAACGCCTTTCTGGTAAACGAGCTGACACGGGAGAACCTGAGCAACATCGGCATCCAGAACTGTGACACCGTCATTGTGGGCATCGGCGGTAAAATTGATGTGAGCATTCTCACCACGCTGACGGTCATTCAGCTTGGCGTGCCCAGAGTCATCGCCAAGGCAAACAGCGTGGAACAGGGCTGTGTGCTGGAGAAGCTTGGGGCGGAGGTCATCTATCCGGAGCGGGATATGGGCGTTCGTCTGGCAAACCGCCTGCTTGCGCCACGGGTCATGGAGTACATCGCCCTGAGCGACGACATCAGCATCACGGAAATCCGCCTGCCGGAATCGGTGAAAGGTGTGACGGTACAGGCGCTGAATCTCCGCCAGCGATACGGCTTGAACATCATCGCCGTGAAGCACGGCGACGAGGTGACCACAGATATCACCCCTGCCTTTCAGCTCTATTCCCATGATGTCATCGCCGTCGTGGGACGGCACGATCAGGTGAACTGTTTCGAAAAGTTCCTGCGCACATATCGGTAAGATGTCGCACAAAACAGCAGAAATTATCCCATGCAGGCAGCAGATGCTTACATGGGATTTTTGTTTTGGGGAATATCCATTTCTCGTGTATCCCAAAAAATCCACCCGAAAGCGAATTCCTCTTTCGGGTGGATTTTGCCGGATTTGCACTTTGCGCTTCGGCAATCTATCTCAAAGCATCTGCAACCGCGGCTTGCATTGCTGCTACTGTCATTATATGCAGGAAGCCGCAGAATGCAACAAAGAAAATATTTCCATGCGGCAATCACTCAAAGTGCTTTGCGTTGCGGAAGTCGATGGCACCGGAGAATGCGTCATAGTGCAGATCTGTGTTGCTGGTTTGTGTGACAAGGTACTGGTTCTTGTAGAAGATGGGCAGGAACTGCGCTTCGTCCAGAATGGTCTGCTCTGCGGTGCGGCACAGTTGGAAGAATGTTGCCGTGTCGGCACAGCTGCGCAGGGAGGAGAGCAGCTGGTCTACCTTGGCACTGCTATAGCGGAAGCGGTTGCAGTCCGTTGCAAACTGTGCCAGTACTGCATCCGGACTTGCCTCTGTGCCGGTGACGCCATAGACAGCAATGGTGTAATTTTTGTTCTCGATTTTGTCCCAGTACTCGGATTCTGTCACCTCGTCAATACCAATGTAGAAACCGAAGATCTCCTGCCAGTTCTGGATGATATCATGGAGATGATCGCAGTCCATGAGTGACGCACAGGTCAGAATTTTGGTGGAGTTCAGGGAGGCAATGCCCAGCTGCTGCATGCCCTTTTGCAGCATGGCAATGGCGGCCGACTCATCATAGGCGGGGGTCAGATCAGTTTCCGGAACGGCATCCCGATAGTTGGTGCCATTGCAATACACTGTGGGCGGCACAATGGCAGAGGCGCTCAATAGGTCGCCGTTGGAGGTCAGCCCGATCTTGGAACGGTCGATTCCCATGGAGAGCGCCGTGCGAATGGCATCGTTGGCGTACTCTTTTTCGTCCGGATTGAAAATCAGCCCCAGCGTGGTATCCCGTTCCGATGTCACAGTGTAGTCCTTGCTGTCTACGTAGGCGGCAGGGTATACCGAGGTGAGAAGCACGTCGGATTCGCCGGAGGAGAAATCCTCGTCCAGCGCCTGCTGGCCGTTGCGGATGTGGAAGGTCAGATTCGTGGGATAGGTGCGGCGAGATTCGGCGTTGGCGGCGTTCTGGCGCATGTAAATGAGGTTGTCGCTGCCGTAGGGATCGTAGAACCAAAGCCGCATGTAGAACGCACCGCAGGATGCCACGGCGTTCTGCTCCAGTCCGTAGCTGCCCTTGGTCTGGAGGAAAAATTCCTCATTGCAGGGCATGGCTGCGGTGGTAGTCAGCATCGCCAGAAACTGTGCGTTGGGCTGGTCTAGCGTGAATTGCAGCTGATCGTCGCTCACCGCCCGAACGCCGATCTCCGAGGGCGCAAGTGTGCCGTTCCGGACGGCTTCGGCGTTGTGCAGACAGGAGAACGTCTCCGCATAGGGGGACTGTGTCTGCGGGTCAAAGATGCGCTGAAAGGCATAGGCGTAGTCGCTGGCAGTTACCAGCCATGTTTCCCCGTCGTCAACAGTATCGTTGCCGTTTTTGTCGTAGAACCAGTAGCGGTCTTTGCGCAGCAGAAATGTGTAGATCAGTCCGTCCGGCGAAACGGTATAGCTGGAAGCTGCTGCAAGCTGTGGCGTGCCGGTGTCGTCCATTTCCAGTAGCCCCTCGTAAAGGTTGCGGATGATGGTCTTGGAGGAGGCATCCGTAGCGGACTGCGGATCCAGACTTTTGGGATTGCCGATCAGGCTGGTGGTAAAGAGATAGCCGGAGCCGTCTCCATCTTTTTCCAACATCGGGATGTTGCATCCGGTGCAGAGAAAAAGAACGCAGGCAGCGGCGGAAGCAGCGGCAAGTCTGCGGAATATTTTGAAAAATGACATGGCGTTTGTCCTTTCTAAGAGCCAGTGTGTGCTGCCAAAACATATGAAGCAGCTCTTCCCATTATACCACGCTGCAAACCGATGTGCAAGGAAAAAACGTGGAATTTGCCGAAAAAATGTGGAAATGGAAAAAAAGAAAGGCGGACAGCTTTCTGTCCGCCGTGAGAATCCGTTCTCAGAAAATACTCAATCGTGCCGCTGCTCCGAATTGTCATAGGTTTCGCAGAAGCGTGCTGCAAACGCCGGCGGTTCTCCGTTGGCGTAAAGATGCGCCGTGTCGCCGAATGCATTCATTCGGAAGCAGGCGATGCCCTTCCGGCGCTCTTCTGTGATGAGCGAGGTCACAGAGGTTGGCGCAGCGCAGAAGTTGTGCCACAAAATCATGGGGGAAATACCGAGTAGGTGTCCCAGCATCACGCAGGTGACACCAAAGTGGCAGAAGATGGCGATGGTGTCCTCGTTGGGTGCAGTGACACGGTAGGTGTTTCCCTCACGGACATAGCCGTAGTCGGCGAGAATGCCGTCGATGCCGTCCCAGACACGCTTTGCCTCCGCCTGTACGTGACCTTGCAGCATGGGCAGCGTTTCGCTCCACTGCACACAGTCGTAATACTTCGGCTCAACCGTCCAGTCCTGCGGAAGCTGATCCCACGGAATACGTGGCGCACCGGTGTGAAAATCCGGAATGGGCGCATGAAATTCCCGCAGCCAGGGCAGTTCGATGGCATCCCGTCCCATTTTTTGCAGCGTCAGGGAAGCGGTGTCTTTGGCACGTCCCAGCGGAGAAACGTAGAATGTGCGAATCTTCAGCTTTGCCATGCGCTCCGCCAGCAGCGCAGCCTCTTTCCAGCCCTTTTCTGTCAGGGAGTCAATGTCATAGTTGGGGTCGCCGTGGCGAATTAGTAAAAGTTTCATGTGTAGCTCCTCCTTTTAAATGGAAGTGATCGCAACCGCCTGATAACCCAGCGCTGCATAGCGTGCTTCCACGACGCTTCGCTCGTAGGCACGGAGACCGTTGCTGTTGTAGGGGTCGTTCATGTAATAGTATTTGTCATCGTAGCCCACCAATACCAGACAGTGTTCGTGGCTTGTCCATGTGTAGAGCTGTCCGTTGGGGAGAATCCACTGGGTGCCAGATTCCGGTGCCATCATATTGATGGTTGCCCAGACGGCAACGGCAGTGCCATTGTCAATGTAGTCTGTCAGCAGTGTTTTCATCGATGTTCCGGTGATGTTTTTGACAGTGTGCTTGCTGGGGGTAACGATACGGTTCAAAGCGTTGGCGATGACCGGCGCATAACAGCCGTAACCGTATGTGGAACGGGGGTCGCCGATAAAGGTACTGTTGGGGTCCGGGCCGTGCAGGTAGCCGTCGCTGTCGTAGTAGAGATAGCCGATGTCCAGCGCTGTGTCAATGAACGTGTCGATGGAGGTGTTGTATCCGGCGTGGCGCAGCAGCATGACAGCGCTGGCACTCTCGCAGCCGGTGGGATAGCCCGCCTGACTGAGGTAGGGGGTGTTCAGCAGCACCTTGACAATGACGCCGTCGGCGTTGGTGGTGTAGCCGTTCTGGGTCTGATTCCGGAGCAGTGTGCCGGTCTTGGTGTCAAAATAGTAGTTCTTGCCGTTCAGTGCGATTTTTCCAGTGCACATGCCGCCGTTCTCTGCGAAATAGTAGGTGTTGCCGGAGATGGTTTGCAGTCCGGTGAGCATGGCGCCGTCTGCGCCGAAGTAGTAGCGCACGCCGTTGGCGTCGGTCTGCCAGCCGGTGATGCTCTTGCCGTTTCCATCGAAGCAGTACCGCTTTCCGTCAATGGTCTGCCAGCCGGTGCAGCGCAGTCCGTTGGTGTCGAAATAGTAACGGCCGTCGTCCAGAATCAGCCATCCCATGCGGGCAGAACCATCCTCCTGAAAATAGTACGTGCCCTGCGGCAGTGTCAAAAGCCCTGTCACCGCTGCGCCCGTGTCCGGGTCGAAGTAGTAGAGTTTGTCGTTGTGCTTGCGCAGTCCGGTTTGGAGTATGCCGGAGGTGTCGAAGCTGTAGAGTTTTCCGTCGATCTCGGTGATGCCGGTACAGCGCAGTCCGTTTTCGTGGAAGTAATACCGCTTGTCGTCAACGGTCTGCCAGCCGGTCACCATGGTGCCGTCCGCATCAAAATAGTAGACTTTTCCGCCGGACTGTTCCAGCCAGCCGGTGTGCAGCGAACCGTCTTTATAATAGTATCGGGTGATATTTGAATCCGGCAGTGTGCAGAAGCCCTCTTCGATGTAGCCGTATTCTGCGGAGAAGGGGTAATACTTGCCCTCTGCCTCCTGTGCGCCGAGATATTTTCCGGATTCCCGGGAAACATAATAGTAGCGGTCGTTCCAGACCACCCAGCCGTATTCCGCCTCACCGGTATTGGGGTTGTAGAACCGCCTTATCCCGTCTACTGTCTGCCAGCCCGTCCGCTCTGTGCCGTCCGGATGAAAACAGTAGGGCGTGCCATTGATCTCGAACACGCCGTCCTTGTAGATGGCACCGGTTTCGCCGGCGTAGTACACTTCGCCGAACAGCTCTGTTTGGAAGAAACCGGTTTGCAGAATGCCGTCCTCATCCAGATAGTACTGTTTGTCGTCCAGCGTCAGCCAGCCGGTCTGTTTTCCGGTGTCCTCCAGAATATAATAACGCTTGTCCCCGACTGTGACCCAGCCGAACTGGGATTCGCCGGTCTTGGAGTCGTAGTAATACTGCGCACCGTTGACTTCCTGCCAGCCAGTCTGGAGGATGCCGTCCGATGAAAACAGATAGAGCACACCGCCGATTTTCACGGTGCCGGTTGCAGCAGCGCCGTTTTCCAGATAATAGCGGATGGTGCCGTCTGCTTCGACAGACCAGCCCGGCGTGCCGGTGGGGACAAGTGCCGTGGTGCCGGTTGCCGTTGCAATCGGAGGTGCTTCCGCAGCAGATACGGCCGGAGCTGCAGTGACCAAAATAAGGGCGGCAGATGCAGAAAAAAGCAGACCGCCGCACAATTTCCAAAAATGATGTATCATAGAACACTCCTTTTTCCCATTGCGATTGTCGAACAAGTCTATTATACGCCAAAAGGCGAGGATTGTCAACCGCTGCGGAACGGGGGTGATCGGTGGGGAGATGTCTGAGGGCTGAGGGGAATTTTTGGAGATGCTTGCAGCAGATTTTGTAACAGCATTTTGCGGGTGCGACGTGCCGTGTCCGCTTGGTTCCATCGCATGAAATAGCAGTTTGCAGGCTGTCGGCTTCCGAAAATTGCAGTGGATTTGCGTGAAAACTCTCATGCAAATACTTGACAATCGGGGCGGTTTTTGGTATGATAACAGGTGGACAGTATTCCGAAAGGAAATTGTACTATGGTTATGCGGCGGAATGCGCCGTACAGGAGGAAGTTATGAAACAAACCGTACAGACCATTCAGGCAAAAAAACAGCGGGGAGAAAAAATTACGATGCTCACCTGCTATGACTATACCACAGCAAAGCTGATGGATGCTGCCGGACTGGATATGCTGCTGGTGGGGGATTCCCTGGGAAATGTGATTCTGGGCTATGAAGACACGGTTTCTGTCACCATGGAGGACATGCTGCACCATGCCAAAGCAGTGGCACGTGGCGCAAAGGAAAACGCCATGGTCGTCGTGGATATGCCGTTTCTCTCCTACCAGACCTCGGTATATGATGCCGTTGTCAACGCCGGCAGACTGATGAAAGAAGGCCGTGCCGGTGCGGTCAAGCTGGAGGGCGGCGCAGTGGTTTGCGACCAGATTCGTGCCATTGTGCAGGCATCCATCCCCGTTGTGGCACACCTCGGCATGACACCCCAGTCCGTGAATACTATGGGCGGTTTTAAAGTACAGGGCAAGACAGTGGACGCTGCCAAAAAGCTCCTTGCCGATGCCAAGGCCGTAGAAGAGGCCGGAGCATTTGCGCTGGTGCTGGAGTGCGTTCCGGCAAAGCTTGCCGCCTGGATCTCCGGCAAGCTGACCATTCCCACCATTGGCATCGGCGCCGGTGCGGGATGCGATGGTCAGGTACTGGTATATCAGGATATGCTGGGGATGTTCTCCGACTATCAGCCGAAATTCGTGCGCCACTTCGCCGATGTGGGAAGCGTGATGCGGGATGCCTTCGCACAGTATCAGGAGGCAGTGCATGACGGAAGCTTTCCGGCAAAGGAACACGAGTTTGCGATCTCCGACGAGATCATGGCACAACTGGAACAGGAGGAAAAGTGATGAAAATTGTAGAAACCATTGCAGAAGTACGGGAACAGGTAAAACAGTGGAAAAAAGAGGGACTGACCGTTGCCCTTGTTCCAACCATGGGCTATCTTCATGAAGGACACCGCAGCCTGATGGAGCGTGCACGGAAAGAGAATGACCGTGTGGTCGTCAGCGTCTTTGTTAACCCCACCCAGTTCGGCCCTAACGAGGACCTCGCCAGCTACCCCCGTGATTTGGAACACGATGCGGCACTGTGCGATTCCGTGGGTGTAGATTTGATTTTCCACCCCGCACCGGAGGAAATGTACCCCAAGGGCTTTTGCAGCTTCGTGGACATGGATGTCCTCACCAAGGAACTGTGCGGTCTGAGTCGTCCGGTGCACTTCCGCGGTGTCTGCACTGTGGTTTCCAAGCTGTTCCACATCGTCACACCCGATCGGGCATATTTCGGCGAAAAAGACGCTCAGCAACTGGCAGTCATCAAGCGCATGGTGCTGGATCTGAATCTGGACATTGAAATCGTGGGCTGCCCCATTGTCCGTGAGGCAGATGGCCTTGCCAAGAGTTCCAGAAATACCTACCTCAGTCCGGAGGAACGCAAGGCTGCGCTGGTACTCAGCCGGAGCATCTTTGCCGGAAAGAAGCTGGCGGAGTCCGGCGAAACGGATGCGCACAAGCTGGTGCAGGCGATGACAGACATCATTTCCGCCGAACCGCTGGCACGCATCGATTATGTAAAGGTGGTTGACCTGCTGACCATGCAGCAGATCGACAAGCTGGATCGTCCGTTTCTGGCGGCGATTGCAGTCTATATCGGAAAGACCCGTCTGATCGATAACTTTATGGTGCAGGCAGGAGGTGCCGGCGCATGACCATTACCATGCTCAAGGGAAAAATTCATCGGGCAACCGTCACACAGGCAGAGCTGAACTACGTGGGCAGCATTACCGTGGACGCCGATCTGCTGGATGCCGCCGGCATTCTGGAATATGAGGCAGTGCAGGTGGTGAACGTCGCCAACGGTAACCGGTTTGTCACCTACACCATCGCCGGCGAACGTGGCAGCGGTGTGATTTGTCTGAACGGTGCAGCAGCACGTCAGGCGCAGACCGGAGATAAAGTGATTCTCATGTCCTATGCGCAGGTGACACCGGAGGAGGCAAAGACCATGCAGCCCAAGGTGGTGCTGGTAGACGAGCACAACGCCGTGGCGAAACTCTCCCACTACGAGAAGCACGGCGAGCTGGCGTAAGACAGGAGGAACTATGCTACAGGGAAAGACCGTTGTACTGGGCGTGACCGGCAGCATTGCCGCCTATAAGATCGCCTCTTTGGCGAGCCGTCTGGTGAAGCTTCACGCAGATGTGCACGTCATTATGACGCCCAATGCCACGCATTTTATCACGCCTATTACCTTTGAAACGCTGACAGGAAACAAGTGTCTAGTGGATACATTCGACCGAAATTTCCAGTTTCATGTGGCGCATGTGAGTCTGGCGCAGCGAGCCGATGTTCTGCTGATTGCACCGGCATCCGCCGATGTCATCGGGAAGATCGCCAACGGCATTGCAGATGACATGCTGACTACAACGGTGATGGCGTGCACGGCGCCGGTGCTGATCTCGCCGGCGATGAATACGCACATGTACGAAAATCCCATCGTGCAGGACAATCTCCAGAAACTGCGGTCGTTTGGCTATACAGTGATTGAACCGGCGGTGGGCATGCTGGCGTGCCGGGACGTGGGGGCCGGAAAAATGCCGGAACCGGAGGTGCTTCTCCAGCATCTGCTGCGGGAGATCGCCTGTGAAAAGGACTTGGCGGGCAGGAAGATTCTGGTGACTGCCGGCCCGACGCAGGAGGCGCTGGATCCGGTGCGATACCTGACCAACCACTCCACCGGAAAGATGGGCTACGCTGTCGCCTATCGGGCAATGCTCCGTGGTGCAGAGGTGACGCTGGTCACCGGCCCGACGGCAATCGAACCGCCGCCGTTTGTCAAGGTCGTTCCGGTGGAAACGGCGGAGGGCATGTTTCAGACAGTCACTGCCCGTGCACCCCGGCAGGATGCCGTTATCATGGCAGCAGCGGTGGCGGATTACCGTCCCACGGAAGTGGCATCCGAAAAGAAAAAGAAACAGGATGGCGATGCCTCCATTCCGCTGACCAGAACCAGGGATATTCTGGCGCATCTGGGTGCACACAAGCCGGAGCACCAGTTCCTCTGCGGATTTTCTATGGAGACGGAGCACATGCTGGAGAACTCTCGGGCAAAGCTGGAGCGGAAACATCTGGATATGATCGTCGCAAACAATCTGAAGGTAGCAGGTGCCGGATTCGGCACGGACACCAATGTGGTGACCTTCATCGAGCCGGACGGGGAACAGGCGCTGCCGCTGCTCTCCAAAGAAGATGTGGGCGATGCGATTTTAAACCGCATGGCAGCGTTCTTCCGTCACACAAAATAAAATGTGAGAGTCTGTTCCGTATCTTTTTATGCGCGGATTTTCGAGCATGATTTTGTCGGTGACAAGGAAAAAATCCGCAGGCATACTGTCGTATGGCAAGGATTTTTGACGCAGTCAGCGGAAAAATCTGCCGAAAAGACGTATGGAAAAAAATACGGAACAGGCTCATAGAACAGTATTGCGGCAAACCTCTGCTGCAATGCTGTTTTTGTTGGAATCGGGGAAAGAATATGACTGTTTTCAAATCGATCTGGCGGTGGATTCGGCGGGAAGCGGTGCTCTCGGCGGCGATTCTGCTGGCAGCGGTGTCGGCGTTTCTCGTACCGCCGGACAGCGCCTATCTCGGCTATGTGGACTACCGGACCCTTGCCATTTTGTTCTGCCTGATGGCAGTAATGGCGGGGCTTCAGCGGCTGGGAATCTTTGACCGTCTGGCGCAGGAACTGCTCAGCCGGGTGAAGCGGCGCAGTTCCATGGTGCTGATTCTGTGGGGACTCTGTTTCTTTTTCAGCATGTTCATCACCAACGACGTTTCGCTGATTACCTTTGTACCGTTCACCATGGTGGTGCTGCGGCGCATCGGCGGAGAGACAGAGCGGAAGCTTCTGGTTCCCGTGGTGGTGATGCAGACGGTGGCTGCCAATCTGGGTAGTATGCTGACCCCCATCGGCAATCCGCAGAACCTCTACCTCTACGGAAGCTCCGGCATGTCCGCTGTGTCATTTCTCAGGCTGATGCTGCCCTATACGCTGCTCTCGCTGGGCATGCTGGCAGTTTGGAATGTTCTGCTCTGCCGGAAGCACCGGGGGAATGCGGTCATCGACCTGCCGGAGAAAAAGCCGCTGGACAGCCGGAAAAAGCTGATCGCCTATCTGGTGCTGTTTGCGCTGTGTCTGCTGACTGTGGCGCATCTTCTGCCGTTTTCGGTGACGCTTGCGGTGGTGCTGGCGTATTTGCTGCTGTGCGACCGGAGCGTGTTTCGCAGCGTGGACTACTCGCTGCTGCTGACCTTTGCGGGCTTCTTTGTGTTCATCGGAAACATGGGGCGCATACCGGCGTTTTGCGATTTTTTGGCGGGTATCATCGGCGGCAGGGAACTGCTGACCGCCGTGCTCTCCAGCCAGATCATCAGCAATGTTCCGGCGGCGCTGCTGCTCTCCGGATTTACGGAGAATACACCGGCGCTGATCGTGGGGACGAATCTCGGCGGACTGGGGACGCTGATCGCATCTATGGCAAGCCTGATCTCCTTTAAGGCAGTGGCACGGGAAAAGAAGCAGCAGGTGGGAACGTATCTGCTCTGTTTTACCCTTGCCAATCTGTTGTTCTTAGCGGTATTGCTTGGCTTGGCAGTGCTGCTGGGTGCGATATAGCTAAGAGCTCGTGTTCATAGGCGTCTATCTACGTCTTTTCGGCAAATTTTGTTGCATACTGCGTTAAAAATTCTTGCCATACGAAAGTATGCCTGCAAATTTTTGCCTTGTCTGCAAAAAAATTTGCTCGAAAATCCGCATATATTTCCTACGAACACAAGCTCTAAAAATGGCAGCTGGAACGTTTTTGTTCCGGCTGCCATTCCTTATTTGTTAGATGCCTCCAGATGCTTTAAGATGAAGTCGTGAACTTTTTCCGGACGAATGCCCAGCACCAGACCGAATTCCTGATACACCCGATTCTCTGCGGCATACATAGCGCTCTCATCGGCAGAGGAGAGTTTGTGTCCGGTGTGCTTTTTACGCTCCTGTTCCTGATGCAGTGTCCGCATCATGCGGATGATCTCCCGATTGTCGTCGCCACGGAGAACTGTGTGGAACTGGTTCCGGCGTTCCCGGCTGTTGGTGCACCACGCTTCTTCCGACTCTGCGGGAATCTCGTCGATCAGGTGGTAGATCTCCTCTCTGGTCAGCAGCGGCCGCAGGCGCATTTCTGCGTGTTCCACTGGCACATAATAGGTGGAGTTTTTGCTGTCCAGCGGCTGTAATTTATAGTACTGGATTTCCTGTGTGCCGTCTGGGGATTGGGTTTCCTGACCAATGACACGGCAGACGCCGGAGCCGGCGTAAGAAACATAGTCGTCTGGTTGGTAGATGTGTTTGTCTGTGGTTTCCATAAAATGCAGCCTTCCTTTCAAGGTTTTTTTCTTTGTTTTTCTTTCTTTTTCAATTATACCACAATCTGACAGGAAATTCCAGAGGGATTTTCGCCAAAAACACCACTGATAAAATTGTGCACTATTTCAGAATTTTGCCAGCTGTTTCGGTGCATTTCGCTAAATTTCGGATTTTTTTGAAAAGAATTGCAGTTGGTACAATTCTGGAAAACTAAACTGCTATAATGGAACCAGAATCAAAGAGGAACCGAAATGCCCTTCCGGGCGTTTGCCGGAGGCGGTCAAAAAGGAAAGGAGAAACATCATGACAACCCAGAAAGAACAGAACAGACAGAATCTTTCCGCCATGTCCAACGAAGAACTGTGCATATTGGTGCAGCAGGGAAATCAGGATGCCCAGGCGCAGCTGCTGCTGCAAAATGACGGCATGATCCACACCATCGCATGGCGGGAGCGGAAGCGGTACGCCTACCTTTCCCTGGAGCTGGAGGATTTGTGGGCGGCTGGACAGCTGGGGCTGCTGCGGGCGGCAAAGCTGTTTCGGGAGTCCTGTGATGTCCGGTTTGCCACCTATGCATGGATTCACGTGCGGCAGGCGGTGCAGCGGGAGATCATGAACAACGGCATGGTGGTGCGGATTCCCGTTCATCTCCATGACCGGCTCCACAGGATGATGCTCTACCGTGATCCGTTTTCCGGCGTGGACTACCAGAAGCTGGCGGCGCAGATGACAGAGGATTCCGAGAACGGCGTGACCGTGACAGCGGCAGAAGTGCACGAGTGCGTCTGCCAGGTGGAACCCATGTCGGCGCTGCGAAGCCTGAATGAGATGGTGTCGCTGGACGGTTCAACGGAACGGCAGGAACTGCTGGCAGACCAGAACGTGGAAAATCCGGAGGAAATCGCAAGCCGCCGGCTTTTGATCGAAACGCTGATGGCACAGCTGGACGAGCGGGAGCGCCGGATCATCACCATGCGCTATGGGCTGGACGGTATGCCAGAGCGCACGCTGGAAGAGGTGGGAAAAACCTTTCAGGTGAGTAAGGAGCGTGCACGGCAGCTGGAACAGCGTGCGATGCGGAAGCTGCAATGCTGGGGTGCAAAGAATCGGATGGCGCTGGAAGTGTGAGAGGAGAGAGATGTGCTTCATAGGGACACGGGAAACCGTGTCCTTTTGTTTTGCAGGGACAGCTAATCCCGTTGAAAACGTTCCACCGGAACGTTTTCAAAATCAAGGCATAGCGAGCGGGAAACAGGGCGGAGCGGTCTTGTTCGCTCCGCTCTCGAAAAGCTGTCGCTTTTCTCACCCACCTGCTCCGTGCGCCCCAAAGCACGGGCGCAGGGAATTTCGCTGTCTGCGGACAGCGACTTAGAGGGCACGTGCCCTCTAAGAACACCTCGCCAGCTGCGCTCAGCTGGAGCAGCATTTTCGGGGAGCGTTTTTCAGAATCTTTTCGTTGTTGCACGATGATCTTTGTACTTGCATTCTCCTGAAAAATCCGCTATAATAGAAACAATGACTCAAAGAGAACGGAGCGTTTTTCTATATGAATGTATTATCGCAGATCGAACCGCTTCTGCTGCAGGTGCAGAAGCCGGCGCAGTATATCGGGGGAGAAGTGGGCAGCATTGTCAAGGAAATTCAGAATGTGGACGTGCGGTTTGCCTTTTGCTTTCCGGATACCTATGAGATCGGCATGTCCCACCTTGGCATGAAAATCCTGTACAGCCTCATCAACAGCCGGGAAAATTTCTGGTGCGAACGGGTCTTTGCGCCGTGGACGGATTTCGAGGCGCTCATGCGGGAGCATCAGATTCCGCTGTATGCGCTGGAGAGTCTGGATCCGGTGCGGGAGTTCGATTTCGTGGGCTTTACCCTGCAATACGAGCTTGCCTACACCAACATTTTGAACATGCTGGATTTGGCTGGGATTCCGCTCTATGCCAAAGACCGTGGCGAAGCGCTGGCACCGATGGTGATCGCAGGCGGTCCGTGTGTCTGTAATCCGGAACCGCTGGCGGATTTCTTTGATCTGTTCGTTCTCGGCGAGGGGGAAGAGGTTGAGCTGGAGCTGATGGACCTGTACCTCGCCATGAAGAAATCCGGCGCCACCCGTCAGGAATTTCTCCGTGCGGCAGCACAGATTCCGGGCATCTATGTGCCGTCTTTGTACAAGGTTTCCTATCATCCGGACGGGACAATTGATGCCGTGACACCGGAGGAGGGCATTCCGGCGACCATTCAGAAGCGGGTGGTCGACGATCTGGACAAGGTGTTCTATCCCCGACAGTTTGTCGTACCGTTTATGGAGGTGGTGCACGACCGTGTGGTAGAAGAAGTGCTGCGTGGCTGCATTCGCGGCTGCCGGTTCTGCCAGGCGGGATTTCTCTACCGGCCGTTTCGGGAAAAGTCACCGGAAACCATCAACCGTCAGTGCCGTACCCTGTGCGACAACACGGGATATCAGGAGGTCTCTATGTCCTCCCTCAGCACCAGCGACCACAGCCGGCTGGAGGAAACCCTAACTCAGCTGCTGCCCTACACCGAATCCCACCGCATCAACCTGACGCTGCCCTCTCTGCGGGTGGACAACTTTTCCAAGGAGCTGATGGAACAGATTCAGAGCGTGCGGAAGAGTAGCCTGACTTTTGCGCCGGAGGCGGGAACACAGCGTCTGCGGGATGTCATCAACAAGAATGTCACAGAGGAGGAGATGCTCCGCACAGCGTCCATTGCCTTTGCCGGCGGATACACCAACGTCAAGCTGTATTTTATGATGGGACTTCCCACGGAAACGCTGGACGATGTCGCCGGAATTGTCCGGCTGGCAGAGAAGATCATCGACTGCTTTTTTGAAACACCGAACCGCCCCAAGGGAAAAATGGTGCAGATCTCCATCAGCTGCGCCACCTTTGTGCCGAAGCCATTCACGCCATTCCAGTTTGAACCGCAGGTGGAACAGGAGGAGCTGCTGAAACGGCAGGAACATCTGCTCTCCTGCATCCAGCCGCGGCATCGGAAGAAAATCAAGGTCAGCTGGCACACCTACGAGATCAGCCGTCTGGAGGCGGTTCTGGCGAGAGGGGACAGACGGCTGAGCGCTGTCATCGAAAAGGCATGGCGCAGCGGCAGCAAATTCGACAGCTGGAGCGAGTGCTTCCACTATGAGATCTGGGAACAGGCGATGTCGGAGTGCGGTCTGGATCCGGCGTTCTATGCCAACCGCATCAGAGCCTATGACGAGGTGTTCCCGTGGGATCATCTGGACTATCTGGTGGACCGTGCCTTTTTTGTGCGGGAAAATCAGAAAGCGCACGATGCAAAGACCACACCGCACTGCCGCAGCGCCTGTGCCGGATGCGGTATCAATCGGAAACTGGGGAGGAATTGCTTTTGAATAACATCAGTGTTCGGGTTCGCTTTGCCAAGCTGGGCAGAGCCAAATACATCTCGCATCTGGATTTGATCCGCTGCTTCCAGCGTGCCGTATGCCGTGCCGGACTGCCGGCAGCCTATTCCGCCGGATTCCATCCGCACATGCAGACCTCTTTCGCCGCTACACTGCCGCTGGGCTTCACCAGCACAGCAGAGGTCATGGAGCTGAGTCTGTCTGAACCGGTGCCGCCGGAAGAGGTGCTGTCCCGCTTGAATGCGGCGCTCCCGCCGGACATCCGCATTCTGGAGGCGGGCGCTCCGCAGCACACCTTTCGGGAACTCGCTTACGCCACATATACAGTAGAGCTGCCCTGCGGAGAACCGGAAGCGCTGGCAAAGCAGTTTGACGCATTTCTGGCGCAGCCGGAAATTCTGGTGCAGAAGCGCAGCAAAAAGGGCATGCGTGAGGTGGATTTGAAGCCCATGGTAGAACAGGCTGAGGCAGTTCCGGAGTCGCAGCAGCTGGTGCTGCACCTGTGCCTGCCCTCCGGAAGCAGCAGTAGCCTGAATCCCATGCTTTTGCTGCATGCGCTGGAGGATTTTGTACAGATTCCCCTCCGGACACCGAGAATTTGCCGCACTGCACTGCTCACCGCAGAAAAAACAAAATTTTTTTAAAAAAACACTTGCATTTTTTTCGGAAGTGTGGTATGATATAAAAGCATTTGAAAATCCGCGCCCTTTGGCGTGAGGTTAATGCCGGAGGGGGAACGGAAAACGTCCGAACCGCTCCATATGACATTAAATCGGATCATCCGCTGACGTGTGCCGCTGGCTGCGCAACTTTGACGCACCGGAAAAATGATGCGGCAGTTCGTTTTCCCGCCCTGCAATGCTGAAACAGCGCACGGAAAACCCGTTTATGAAGGTTCGAAAATTTTTAGGAGGAACATAGAATGGATGCATTGAAGACAATCAGCGACGCTAGCATGAAGCAGGAAGTACCGCAGTTTGCAGTAGGTGATACTGTAAAGGTATACGTAAAGATCAAGGAAGGCGACAAGAGCCGTATCCAGCTGTTCGAGGGCACTGTAATCGCCAAGAAGCACGGCGGCATCAGCGAGACCTTTACCGTTCGTCGTGTTGCACACGGCTGCGGTATCGAGCGTGTATTCCCGCTGCACTCTCCGGTTGTTGACCGTGTAGAGGTTGTCCGCAAGGGTAAGGTTCGCAGAGCAAAGCTGTACTACCTGCGTGACAGAGTTGGTAAGGCTGCAAAGGTCAAGGAGCAGATTCGCTAAGAAAAAGGCGATTCGTGGGATTGAACACGCTGCGCCTCGTGAATTTCGAAATTGCACAAGGCAAAGACAGACGGTGGAAGTTGTTTTTGCTCCATCACGTCTGTCTGGCGGCAGTAAAAAAGGGACAGTATTGTCCTTTTTTTATTATCTCGACTTTGTCGGGATGTATCGGAAGCCGGGGAAATCCCGGCGGAAAAGCAGTCTGCTGCGGAAAATGTACTGCGCAGGCTGCCTTCCAAGGAAATGGAGAGCGATATCATGGAACAGCAGCAATTCAACACTATGGGAACTGAACCGGAGGAGGAAATGCCGGAGATGCAGGATCCGAAAGCGAAGAAAAAGAACGAAACGCTGCGGGATATTGCCGATATGCTGGAAACCGTTCTGGTATCGGTATTTGTCGTCGTGATGCTGTTTGCCTATGTCATCCGACCGGTGACTGTGGACGGCAGTTCCATGGAGGCAACGCTGCACAATGGCGACCGTCTGCTGATGACCGATTTTTTCTACACCCCGAAGCAGGGTGATATTGTGATCGTGAACAACGACTCCTCTTATACCTATGATTCGGAGGGCGATCTTCAGAAGGGTGCTGGTCTGTCCAAGGACAAGCGCCTCATCAAGCGTGTGATTGCTGTAGGCGGTCAGACCATCGGCATCGATTTCAACACCGGTGATGTAATGGTGGACGGCGAGGTTCTGGATGAACCTTATATCAACAACGCCACCATCATTGACGAGGGCGCATTCTCCTATCCGGTCACAGTGCCGGAGGGGTACTATTTCGTCATGGGCGACAATCGCCAGAACTCCACGGACAGCCGTTCCACATTTGTAGGATTCGTGCCGGATGATGCAGTTCTGGGAAAGGCAGTGTTCCGGATTTCGCTGAGCGATTTCGGCGGAATCTACGACAATTATTCGAAAAACTGAGTCGAAACAGACTCCGTGCAACATGGAGGGTGTATGGCGGAAGAGCTAATGCAGAACATCCAGTGGTTTCCCGGGCATATGACCAAGACACGGCGCATGATCGCTGCCAATTTGTCGCTGGTGGATGCCGTGGTGGAAATTCTGGATGCACGAATTCCCCGAAGCAGCCGCAATCCGGAAATGGATCGCATGGTGGGGACAAAGCCCCGTCTGCTGCTGCTGAATAAGGCGGACATGGCAGATCCGGCGGCAACATCCCGCTGGATTCAGGCGTACCGCAAGGAAAACCGTGTGGCGCTGGCGGTGGACTGCCGAAGCGGAAAGGGAATCTCCGGATTTGCACCGGCAGTGCGCCAGCAGCTTCTGCGGGAACTGCTGGAAAAACGGCAGGCGCACGGCATGAGCGGCGCACCGATTCGGCTCATGGTGGTGGGAATCCCCAACGTGGGCAAGTCCTCGTTCATCAACCGTATGGCGCAGTCCAAACGTGCCAAGGTGGAGGATCGCCCCGGTGTGACCCGCACCAAACAGTGGGTGAAGATCGGCAACCAGATGGAACTGCTGGATATGCCCGGCGTGCTCTGGCCGAAGTTCGAGGATCAGACTGTGGCGAGACGGCTGGCGTTTACCGGCGCCATCAACGATGATATCATGGATCTGGAGGCACTGGCAGGGCTGCTGCTGTGCTATCTGGCGAAAGCATATCCGCAGGTGCTGGAACAGCGGTACAAGATGACCGGACTGGATGAGATCGCAGAGGACGGCTACGCCATGCTGGAACTGCTGGGCAGAAAGCGTGGCATGCTGATCTCCGGCGGAGAAGTCAATCTGGAACGTGCGGCAATTACGCTGCTGGACGAGTTTCGCAGCGGAAAGCTGGGACGCATCACGCTGGAACTTCCGGAGGAGGCATGACCGTGGCAGAGAAAACGTGCGTGAAACGAACAACACCGGAGCTTTATGCGTGGGACAGAGAACAAATGCCGTCCGGCGGTTTTCTGTGCGGTGTGGATGAAGCCGGCCGCGGGCCGCTCGCCGGTGATGTGTACGCAGCTGCGGCGATTCTGGATCCGGCAAAGCCGATGATCGAGGGACTCAACGATAGCAAGAAACTGAGTGAGAAAAAGCGGGAGGCGCTCTTTGATGTGGTGCGGGACTCCTGTCTGGCGTACTGCGTGGCAACCGCAACGGTGGCGGAGATCGAAACCTATAACATTTTGGGCGCAACCATGCTGGCAATGCAGCGTGCTGTGGCAGGACTGTCGCAGACACCGGCGCTGGTGCTCATCGATGGCAACCGTCTTCCCAAGCTGGAATTTCCGGCGCAGACAGTGGTCAAGGGTGATGCCACTTCGGCAGCGATTGCAGCCGCATCGATTCTGGCAAAGGTCTCCCGTGACCGTGCCATGCGAGAACTGGATAAGCAGTATCCTGTGTATGGCTTTGCCAAGCATAAGGGCTACGGCACCAAGGCGCACTGTGCGGCAATTTTGCAGTACGGCGTCTGTCCGGCGCATCGCCCCAGCTTTTTGCGGAAACTCCGCCATGAAGACAACTGAGATCGGCCGTCGGGGAGAAACGGTAGTCTGTCAGTATCTGGAGGCCAATGGCTATGAGATCCTGCAGCGCAACTTTTGTATCCGTGGCGGGGAAGTCGACATCATCGCACAAAATGCGGAGTATCTGGCATTCGTAGAAGTAAAGACCCGCCGGCCCGGCAGCATGGTCTCCGGATTTGAGGCGGTGACAAAAAAGAAGCAGGCTCGTTTGATCCAGACGGCTGCCATGTGGTGTGCGGAACATGCCAATCCACGTCAGCCACGCTTCGATGTTGCCTGTGTTCTGATGCAGGGAACGCAGGTGCAGCAGGTGGAATATCTGGAAAACGCTTTTGATACGACGGGCAGTGATTTTATATTTTAGGCAGAAATCTGCCGTAGAAAAGGGTGGTTACAGTGTTTTACAAGAGCACCAGAAACAGCAGCATTCGTGTAGAAAGCGCAGCTGCAATTGCAAAGGGAATTTCAGAAGAGGGCGGCCTGTTCGTTCCGGAGTCCATTCCGGCACTTTCCATGGATGAGCTGAAGTCGCTCGCCGGAAAAACGTATGCACAGCGTGCAGCTTATGTGTTCTCCAAGTATCTGACAGATTTTACAGAGGCAGAACTGGTTTACTGCACCGAGAGTGCGTATTCCACCAAGAATTTTGAAACAGAAAATATTGCAGAGATCGCACACCTGTTCGAGGGCACTTATATGCTGGAACTGTGGCACGGCCCAACCTGTGCTTTCAAGGATATGGCGCTCCAGATCCTGCCGTATTTCCTGACCACTGCCGTGAAGAAGCTGCATATGGACAAGAAGGTAGTCATTCTGGTTGCAACCTCCGGCGATACCGGTAAGGCTGCTCTGGAGGGCTTCAAGGATGTTCCGGGCACAGAGATCATGGTCTTCTATCCGGAAGAGGGCGTCAGTGATATGCAGAAGCGCCAGATGGTGACACAGGAAGGCAAGAATGTCACAGTTTGCGCCGTAAAGGGCAACTTTGACGATTGCCAGAGTGGTGTCAAGAAGATCTTTACCGATCACGAGGTACTCAACGCACTGGACAACGGCAATATGACCTTCTCCAGCGCAAACTCCATCAACTGGGGCCGTCTGGTACCGCAGATCGTCTACTACGTTTCCTCTTATGTCTCTCTGGCAGAGTCCGGCGAGATTGCCTATGGCGACAAGCTGAACGTGGTAGTTCCCACCGGTAACTTCGGCAACATTCTGGCTGCTTACTATGCAAAGCAGATGGGTGTGCCCATCGGCAAGCTGATTTGTGCCTCCAACATCAACAAGGTGCTTACAGACTTCATCCGCACCGGCGTTTACGACCGGAACCGTCAGTTCTATGCTACCACTTCGCCGTCCATGGACATCCTGATCTCCAGCAATCTGGAGCGTCTGCTGTACCTGCTGACCGGCGAGGACGATGCACAGGTTCGGGAGTGGTTCACGGCACTGGCTGAGAGCGGACGCTATGAGGTGACCGATGCGGTCAAGGCAAAGATGAGTGAGCTGTTCTACGGCGGCTTCTGCGACGATGCAGCCACCAAGGCAACCATCGCAGAGATCTACCAGAAGTACGGCTATACCTGCGATACCCATACCGCAGTTGCTGTCAAGGTCTACGAGGACTACCGCAAGGAGACTGGCGACACCACCAAAACTCTGATCGCTTCCACCGCAAGCCCGTTCAAGTTCAGCGCCAGCGTACTGGATGCACTGGGCAAGAAGCCGGCTGAGGCAACGGATGAATACGACATGGTGGAGATCCTCCACGAGGCGTCCGGTCTGGACATTCCGGCATCTCTGGCAGCACTAAAAACCAAGCCCCGCCGTTTTGAGGGCAGTATCGACAAGACTGAAATGCAGCAGTTTGTGCTGCAGGAACTGCACCTGTCCTGAATGGGGTGAACATGCGTTTATTTACCATTGGAGATCTGCACTTGTCATTTGGCGTTCCGGAGAAACCGATGGACATCTTTGGCGGCTGGAAGAACTATCAGCAGCTGTTGGAGGAGAATTGGCTGCGTTTGATCGCACCGGAGGATACTGTGGTTCTGGCCGGAGATTTTTCGTGGGGCATGAACCTGCAGCAGGCAGAGGCAGACTTTGCTTTCGTGCACAAGCTGCCCGGTAAAAAAATCCTGCTGAAGGGAAATCATGACTACTGGTGGACTTCGAAAAAGAAAATGGAAGACTTCTTCACCGCCCACGGCTTCGACTCTCTCCACATCCTTCACAACAACCACTATGCCTTTGAACAGTATGGCATCTGTGGCACTCGCGGATGGGTGAGCATGCAGGGTGAGGCAGCGGATGCCAAGATTCTGGCACGGGAGGTACAGCGTCTTGCGGTTTCCATTCAGTCGGCAGTAAAGGCTGGGCTGGAACCGATCGTTTTTCTGCACTATCCGCCGATCTACGGTTCGTCAATGAACTATGAGATATTAGAAGTACTGCACCAGTATCACATTCAAAAGTGCTACTACGGGCACGTACATGGAAAAGGACATCACTTTGCGTTTCAAGGACGCTATGAAGAGACGGAAATGCGCCTGATTTCTAGTGATTATTTACAATTTATCCCTGAATTGGTTCTTTGATTTGTGGGAAATGTAGAAGTGTAAATTTTCGCTGGTCAAAATTGCACAGATATGCTATAATAGAGCAGTGTGCATGAAAAAATCCTGTACAGCAATATCATTTTGACTGATATACAGAGAAGATATCATATTGGAGGACATCAGCTATGAATTTGAAATCGTCAACGAAAACAGATGTAAACATGACCGAACTGGTTGTGGAAATCGATGCAGAAAGCTTTGAAAAGGCTCTGGAAGCTGCTTACCAGCGTCAGAAGAAGAACATCTCCATGCCGGGTTTCCGGAAGGGCAAGGTGCCGCGGAAGCTGTGCGAGCGCACTTACGGTGAGAACGTATTCTATGAAGATGCCATCAACGCTGCTCTGAACTTTGAGCTGCCGGCAGTGATTATCGAAGCAGGTCTGGAAGTTGTCGATACCCCGAAGGTAGAAGTTACCTCTGCTGACCGTGAGAACGGCGTTTCCCTGAAGGTAGTCTGCGTTACCAAGCCGGAGATCAACATCACCGATTATAAGGGCATTGAGGCTCCCCGTGCTGAAAAAGAAGTTACCGATGAGGACGTTGACCAGCAGATTCAGATGCTGCGCCAGCGCAACGCACGCATGGTTTCTGTAGAAGATCGTGCTGCTGAGATGGGCGATGAAGTAAATCTGGACTTCGAGGGCTTCTTCGGTGACGAAGCTTTCGAGGGCGGTAAGGGCGAAAACTACCAGCTGAAGCTGGGCAGCGGCCAGTTCATTCCGGGCTTTGAGGAGCAGGTTGCCGGCCACAAGATCGGCGAGGACTTCGACGTTACCGTAAGCTTTCCGGAAGATTACCAGATGGAAGACTATGCAGGCAAGGAAGCTGTTTTCAAGTGCAAGATCAACAGCATTTCCAGAGAAGAGCTGCCGGAGCTGAACGACGACTTCGCAAAGGAAGCTTCTGCTGAGGTAGATACCGTGGACGAGCTGAAGGCTGAGATCCGCAAGAATCTGGAAAAGAGCGCAGCAGAGTCTGCAACCCGCTCCTTCGAGAACACTGTGATCGAAAAGCTCATTGATAAGGTTGAGGATCCGATCCCGCACTGCATGTTCGAGCAGCGTGCAAACAGCCTGATGAACCAGTTTGCAAACCAGCTGAAGCAGCAGGGCGTTTCCATGGAACTGTACCTCCAGTACACCGGCATGGATCAGGATTCCCTGAAGGCCACTTACCTGGATCGTGCAGAGGGCGAAGTAAAGCTGCGTCTGGCTCTGGAGAAGATCGCTGAGCTGGAAGGTCTGAAGGTAACCGACGAAGAGCTGGAAGAAGAGATCAAGAAGCTGGCAGATGAGAACAATCTGACTGTAGACGATGTAAAGCGCCGGATCTATACTGAAGATCTGCGTACCGATATGCTGGTAACCAAGGCACTGGATATCGTCAAGGAAGCTGCAGTTGCAACCGAGGCTGAGGAAGAAGCACCGGCAGAAGCTGCTGCTGAGGAAGCTGCACCGGCAGAGGCTGAATAAGTCCTCCCCCGATTGACAGCATTTTTCAAAGAAAGAAACAGACGGGCGAACGGTTTAGTTCGCCCTCTGTGGTATCTGTAGGATTTTCGGATTTTGCAGAATTATGAGAGAGAAACCGCTTTTTTCAGAAAGGAAGAGGAACATGAGTAGTTTAGTACCTTACGTTGTGGAACAGACCAGCCGTGGCGAGCGTTCTTACGACATCTTTTCCCGTTTGCTCAATGACCGTATCATCATGCTGTCGGATCAGGTAAATGATGCTACCGCAAGTCTGGTTGTGGCGCAGCTGCTGTATCTGGAAGGACAGGACAATGAGAAGGACATCTCCCTGTACATTAACAGCCCTGGCGGTTCTATCACAGCCGGCATGGCAATTTATGATACCATGCAGTATATCAAGTGTGACGTTTCCACGATCTGCATTGGTATGGCAGCTTCCATGGGTGCATTCCTGCTGTCCTCCGGTGCTAAAGGCAAGCGTATCGCTTTGCCCAACAGCGAGATCATGATCCACCAGCCGCTGATTTCCGGCGGACTGTCTGGCCAGTGCACTGACATCAAGATTGCTTCTGACCATCTGGTTCGTGTCCGCAGCAAGATGAACGAGATTCTGGCTGCCAATACCGGCAAGCCGCTGGAAGTCATCGAGCGTGATACCGAGCGTGATAACTATATGTACGCAGCAGAGGCAAAGGAATACGGCCTCATTGATAAGGTAATCGCACATCGGTAAAAAGGGGTGCAAAATGGACGAAAAAAAGGAAAAACGCTGTAATTTCTGCGGGAAACCGGATCATCTGGTGGAGGGAATGATCTCTGCGGCAGGTGTTAACATTTGCAGCGAATGCGTGACCTATTGCTATGAGATGCTCTATGGTCCCGTCAATCCGGCAGATGCTGCCGCAAAGAAAAAGAAAGAGAAGTCCGGCGCATCGGAAGAGATCCACCTGCTGAAGCCGGCGGAGATCAAGAAAATTCTGGACGAGTATGTGGTGGGACAGGATATGGCAAAAATCACCCTGTCCGTATCCGTGTACAACCACTATAAGCGTATCCTGAATCAGTCGAAGGAGAAGGATGCACGTGAGGTAGAGCTGCAAAAGAGCAACGTGCTGCTGCTGGGTCCCACCGGTGTGGGGAAAACCTATCTGGCACAGACATTGGCGAAGATTCTGGACGTGCCTTTTGCCATTGCCGATGCAACAACCATCACAGAGGCTGGTTATGTGGGCGACGATGTGGAGAACGTGCTTCAGCGTCTGCTTCAGGCAGCGGATTTCGATGTGGAAGCCGCTGAGCGTGGCATTATCTATATCGATGAGATCGACAAGATCTCCCGAAAGTCGGAGAACGTCTCCCTGACCAGAGATGTCAGCGGTGAGGGCGTGCAGCAGGCACTGCTGAAGATCATCGAGGGTACTGTTTCCAACGTACCTCCGCAGGGCGGCAGAAAGCATCCGAATCAGGAATTTATCCATGTGGATACCCATAACATCCTGTTCATCTGCGGCGGTGCGTTTGATGGCTTGGAAAAACTGATCCAGAAGCGCATGGCGCCAGCATCGCTGGGCTTTGATGCGCCTATCGCACAGCAGAAGAAGGATCTGGTCAATATTTTCCGTCAGGTGACACCGCAGGATCTGGTCAAGTTCGGACTGGTTCCGGAGCTGGTGGGCAGACTGCCGGTTATCACAACGCTGGACGATCTGGACGAGGAGGCGCTGATTCGGATTCTGACTGAACCGAAGAATGCGTTGGTCAAGCAGTATCAGAAGCTGTTCGACTTCGACGAGATCGAACTGGAGATGACACCGGATGCCCTCACCGCAGTGGCAAAGGAGGCAATCGCCAGAAAGACAGGTGCCCGTGGTCTGCGCTCTATCATGGAGGCAACCCTCATGGACACCATGTATACCACACCGTCAGTAGAACACGTCAAGAAAATCGTGGTCGATGCGGACTGCGTCAATGGAACGGCACGGCCGAAGTTCTACGATGCACAGGGCAACGAAATCGAGAACGTACCGCCGGCTGAGGTGCACGCTTAAATGGACGACAAGAACGTGCAGTTTATGCTGGATTCCCTGAAGATTCTGCTGGAGTGCGGAGAAACGGAGCACGCCATTGCGCTCATCGACGCATATACCGAGGAATTGAAAGCGGAACAAGCGGAGGATTCCTCCACGGAAAACGCATAACAAAAAACAGCACCTGTTTCGGAGCTTCCGAGGCAGGTGCTGTTGTGTTTTATTTTTTCATATCCGGCTCAATGGATTTCACCAGAAATGTTTCCAGCGGTTTTTTCAGTAAGCGGTTGAAAAACTTGACCACGAATCCGGTACAGAGTGCGGCGAAAATCGTGCCCTCTCTGGTGCCCACCAGCTTGTGGAAAAACAGGAAAGACAGCAGAACGGCGATTCCCACACAGCTGACATCAAAGAATACTTTGACGTTGCCGAATTCCTTGTGGATGGTGTCGGAGAGCGCTTTGACGAACGCCTCGCCGGAGTTTAAAATGACGTTGGCAATGACTGCAAGGGAAATGCCGAAACCCAGCACAATTGTGCCTGCGATGACAAGACAAATCTGCATCCAGTATTTGGTCGGAGTAAAGAATGAAATCAGCCAGACACCGAAGTCCGTGAACCAGCCGAACAAAAAGGACAGCGGGACTTGCAGCAGCTGCATCCACTGGAACTTTTGACGCAGCAGGAGAATTTGTCCCAGAATCAGGGCGCAGTTCCAGATGATGAGCCAGTAACCCAGCGACAGCTGCGGCAGGCGAATGCTCATGACATTTGCCACAGAGGAGATGGGCGACACGCCGAGCTCTCCCTTTTTGGTGATGGCAACGCCCATGGCGCTGAAAAATAATCCGATGATAAAGAGAAGGTAGCGTTGAATGATGTCCTGTGCAAATGGGTTAATGTGTTTGTGCTGCTTCAATGGCAGTTCCTCCATTTCTGTATTTCTGCCTCCGGATTCGGGCACTGCATCCAGTGGGACATCACGCAGCAGCCCTCAGCACCTGCCAGACGCAGGGTATTCTGTTTGTCGGCGGTAATACCACCAATGGCATAGACCGGAATGGAAACAGTTTCACAGATTTGGCGGATAAATGGGATTCCACGGGGCGGCAGGCCAAGCTTGCATGCAGTGGGATAGACGTGTCCGGCGATGAGCCAGCTTGCCCCATAGGACGCTGCAAGCGCAGCATCCTGCGGGCAGTGGACGGATACCCCGATGGCGGGAAGCAGATGTTGTGTTTCTTGGGAGAGTGTTTTGAGAACGGGGATGGGAAGCTGAACGGGAAGCTGGAGTTGTACGGCAGTTTCTACAAACGTGTTCAGCCAGAGCGGTGTGGCAGTATTACGGCAGATTTCAAGGCATTGCTGTGCCAGCCGGCGGTATGCTGCCTCCGGAAGATCTTTCTCCCGCAGCAGAATAGCATCCACGCCGCTGGATGCAATGCGCCGGATGCGGTGCAGAAAGTCCTCCTCACAGAGCAGACGGTTTGTGACGCAGATCAGCTTCATAAGGTGTTGGTGTTGATGTAGTCGGTGTAGACCGGCTGCATGCCCTGATCCAGAATTGCCTGATGAATTTCCGCCAGAGAACGTGGGTCAGAGATCTCGAACTGTGCGTCCCCCTTCTGTTTGTGCTCTTCGTTGTGTCCGCCGATTCCCACATTGACGCCGGCGGAAATCTTGGTGGCAGCCAGCGGAAGCACATGGTCACGGAAGCCGGCACGTTCCCGTGTGGAGATGGTAAAGCTTGCAAACGGCAGGAAGATTCGGCATGCCAGCATCATTTGCAGCAGTTGTGTCTCGTGAACATCGTTGGGGTTGGTCTCCTCGTGGTTCTTATAAGGACGCAGACGGGGGAAAGAGAGTGCCATCTCTCCCTGCGGATATTTCTTTTGCAGCAGCGCAGCGTGGACACCGGCAGCGAACATGTCCTTTCGGAAGTCCGCCAGTCCCAGCAGTACGCCGAATCCGACACCACGCATACCGCCCATGAGAGCACGCTCCTGCGCACAGACACGGTAGGGGAAACAGCGCTTTGCACCGGCGAGGTGCATTTCGCCGTACCGCTCCAGATCGTAGGTTTCCTGAAAGACCGTGACGAAATCGGCACCGCAGTTCCGCAGCATGGCGTACTCGTCGGAGTTCATGGGATAGACTTCCAGTCCGATGGTGGAGAAGTACTTCTTGGCGATTCGTACTGCCTCAGCGATGTACTCCGGTCCGGAAACGCTGCGGCTCTCTCCGGTGAGCAGCAGAATCTCCCGCATGCCGGTGGAGGCGATGTTTTTCATCTCGGATTCGATTTCCTCGGCGTTCAGCTTGCAGCGGGTGATGGCATTCTTGCAGTTGAATCCGCAGTAGACGCACTGGTTTTCGCAATAGTTGGAGATGTACAGCGGTGTGAAAATCAGCACGTTGTTGCCGAAGTGCTTCTCCCGTTCTGCCTTGGCACGCTGTGCCATCTGTTCCAGAAACGGCTGGGCTGCCGGAGAGAGCAGCGCCGCAAAGTCCTCGAAAGACAGATTCTCCTTGCGCAGTGCTGCTTTCACCTGTGCAGCGGTGTAGTCCTCCGGCTGATACTGTTTTCTCGCCTGAATGACACGAGAGAAGATGTCGGAGTCGATCTGTTCCATGCCCGGCTGAAATTCCATGGGATCATAAATTTTACGCATGGGAACCCCTCCTTAATCCTGTAAGAAGCCGGTGAGGGGACTGGATGCCTCTGCGCCAGATTCCAGAACACGTCCCAGCTTTGCCAGATATGCAGCACGGCCAGCCTCGATGGCGAGTTTGAATGCGTGTGCCATCATGGGACAGTTGTCCGCAGTTGCCACGGCGGTGTTTGCCATGACGGCAGCAGCGCCCATCTCCATCGCCTCGCACGCCTGAGAGGGCGCACCAATGCCGGCGTCGACAATGACCGGCAGGTCGATCTCGTCGATGAGAATCTGGATGAAGTCTTTGGTACGCAGTCCCTTGTTGCTGCCGATGGGCGCACCCAGCGGCATGATGGCAGCAGCACCGGCATCTGCCAGACGGCGTGCTGCGATCAGATCCGGATACATATAGGGGAGCACATGGAAGCCCTCCTTTGCCAGAATTTCTGTGGCACGAATGGTCTCCGCATTATCCGGCAGCAGGTACTTGGCATCCGGAATGACCTCGATCTTGACGAAGTCACCGCAGCCCAGCTCCCGTGACAGACGTGCAATGCGCACTGCCTCCTCAGCGTTTCTTGCGCCGGAGGTGTTGGGGAGCAGGGTCAGATGTTCCGGCAGAAAGTCCAGAATGTTCTCCGGACTGTCCGCATTGGCACGGCGCAGCGCAATGGTGGCGATCTCACTGCCGCCGTACTGCATCACGTCCCGAATCAGCTGAAGCGAGAACTTGCCGGAGCCGAGAATAAAGCGGGAGTGGAATTCCTTTCCGCCCAAGATCAACGTATCCTTTTCCATGGTTTCCATAACAAACACCTTTCCTTATCTTATCAGATTTTGCAAACGGTTTCACATCCGCCGCCCATAAAGGAAACGACCTCGATGACATCGCTGTCGCTGAGCAGAACGGTAGCATAATCCGCCTTGGGAACGATCACATCGTTGTGTTCCACTGCAATGAGTGCAAGCCGATACCCCTGCTCCAGCAGGAATTCCTGCAGCGTCTGGGGCTTTTTCAGCGGTATTTCCTTTCCGTTGACTCGCATACGCATCCTCCTTTTCCAAAAAATGGAATTCTAAATACAGAAAATGGGCTGCACCCGTGGTGGTGCACCCCATTTTTCAACGTATTCGATTCACTACAGCTAGTATACCACATTTTTCGCTCCCTGTCAAGTTCGTTTTCCACGCTTTTGACGGTTGTTTTCCTTGGAAAGAAAACAGGCACATTTCGGGAATCCTCCGCATAGAATGCAGAGATACCGGAAAGGGGGAGTATTTTTGCACGCAGTCAATCGAAAAATTCTTCTGGGAAATCCATGTAGCATGGCAATGATGCACGGGTCACCGCAGCATCCGGAGATTCACGGCACAGTTTCCTTTTACCGTGCCTGCGGCGGCTCGCTGGTGGTGGCAGAGCTGTATCAGCTTCCGTCGGCGCACGGCATATTCGCCATGCACATCCACAGCGGTGCGTCCTGTACCGAAACGGCACAGGATGCATTTGCCGATGCCGGCGGTCACTGGGAACTCCAGCCGGCCGAACATCCGCAGCACACCGGCGATCTTCCGGCGCTGCTGAGCAATGACGGCTATGCGTGGTTTGCCGTGTATACCAACCGGTTTTCTCCGGCACAGGCGGTGGGAAAGACGGTCATCATTCACGCTGATCCGGATGACTACCGCACCCAGCCTGCCGGAAATGCCGGCGCACGCATTGCCTGCGGGACAATTTTAGCCTAGGATTTCACCGGTCACTTTGTAGCCTTGCTTCTCCACGGCTTCTTTCAGCTTGGCGGAGTTGATCTCCTGATTCAGGGACACAACGGCGGTGCCAGCCTCGTGGCTGACCTCTGCCTGTTCCACTTCCGGAAATGCCTCCAGACATTTCTTGACGGTTGCCTCGCAGTGACCGCACATCATACCTTTGATATTGAGTGTCAGTTTCATGGTAGAATCCTCCTGTGTGAAAATCGGCTGCATGTGGAATTTGAGTTTCTTGTCACGGTCTGTGCGGTGCAGCCGGAACCAATTCAGCCGAAGGGCATTGGTTACCACACAGAAGCTGGACAGGCTCATGGCCGCTGCGCCGAACAGGGGGTTCAGCTGCCAGCCGAACAGCGGAATCCAGACACCGGCTGCCAGCGGAATGCCGATGACGTTGTAGAGAAACGCCCAGAACAGGTTCTCGTGGATATTCCGCAGGCAGGCACGGCTGAGCCGGATGGCTGCCGGAACGTCGGAGAGCCGGCTCTTCATCAGCACCACGTCCGCAGCGTCAATGGCGATGTCTGTTCCGGCACCGATGGCGATGCCAATGTCCGCCTGTGTCAGAGCCGGTGCGTCGTTGATGCCGTCACCGACCATTGCCACCTTGCCCTGCTGTTTCAGTTTGCGGATGACGGCTTCCTTGCCGTCCGGCAGCACGCCGGCGATGACGGTATCCACGCCCACCTGCTTGCCGATGGCGTTGGCAGTGCGGGTATTGTCGCCGGTGAGCATAACCACATGGATTCCCATATTTTGCAGCTCCCGAACTGCCTGCGGACTATCCGCCTTGATGACATCTGCAACGGCGATGATGCCGGAGAACACACCGTCCCGACAGAAGAAGAGCGGGGTTTTTCCGTCCTCGGAGAGCTGTTCCGCAGCCTGTTCCATCTCCGGAGAAACCGCAGCGTAGGACTGAATGAAAGCGAGGTTTCCGCCGTAGAGTGCTGCGCCGTTTTGTACGGCAGACAGTCCGTGTCCGGCATGCACCTGAAATTCCTGTACTTCCTCCGCAGGAAGCTGCGCTTCCTCTGCTTTTTGCAGGATTGCCTTTGCCAGCGGATGCTCGCTCTTTCGCTCCAATGCATACGCCAGCGCAAGAAGCTGTTCCTCGGTTGTGCCGTTTGCCGGCAGGAGGTCGGTGACCTTCGGGGTGCCCTGTGTAATGGTGCCGGTCTTGTCCAGTGCGATCATCTGTACCTTGCCGGTTTCCTCCAGCGACTCCGCCGTCTTGAAGAGAATCTCATGTTTGGCGCCAACGCCGTTGGCAACCATAATGGCAACAGGAGTCGCCAGACCGAGGGCGCAGGGACAGCTGATAACCAGTACCGAGATGCTGCGTGCCAGCGCATATCCCACAGTCTGCCCTGTCAGCAGCCAGACGATCATGGTAATTAGAGCGATACCAATGACAATGGGCACAAAAACGCCGGAAACCCTGTCGGCGATCTTGGCAATGGGGGCTTTGGTGGCAGCAGCATCGCTGACCATACGGATGATCTGGGAGAGGGTGGTGTCCTCGCCCACACGGGTCGCCTCACAGCGCAGAAAACCGGACTGGCTGATGGTGGCGGCGGAAACCGCATCACCCTCGGATTTGTCTACCGGAATGCTCTCGCCGGTCAGCGCCGACTCGTCCACGGCGCCGGCACCCTCCAGAATGACGCCGTCCACCGGAATGTTTTCGCCGGCACGTACGACAAACTGGTCGCCTTTCCTGACCTGTTCAATGGGAACTGTGATCTCCTTGCCGTTCCGCAGCAGCACTGCTGTTTTGGGGGCAAGCTTCATCAGACTTTTCAGCGCATTGGTGGTTTTGCCCTTGGCACGGGTTTCCAGCATCTTGCCCACGGTAATCAGCGTCAAAATCATGGCAGCAGATTCAAAGTAGAACTCGTGCATGTAGTGCATGACGGCGTCAGCATCGCCCTTGACCTGGGCATCTGTCATGGCGAACAGCGCACAGGTGCTGTACAGGAACGACACACCGGAGCCGAGCGCCACCAGTGTGTCCATGTTCGGGGCACGGTGGAGTAGGCCACGGAATCCGCTGATGAAAAACTTCTGGTTGATGACCATGACCGCAGCCGTCAGGAGCAGCTGAATCAGTCCCATTGCCACATGGTTTCCCTCTAAGATGGACGGAAGCGGCCAGTTCCACATCATGTGTCCCATGGAGAAGTACATGAGAACGATCAGAAAAACCAGAGAGGCGATCAGGCGCTTTCGGAGCACCGGCGTTTCATGATCCTCCAATGCATCTGCGTCGGCACGCTGCTGCTTTCCGCTGTCGCTGCCGTTTTGCAGGGAGGCGCCGTATCCTGCAGCCTTGACGGCATCAATGACCGCCTGCGGTGGGGCGGTGCCCTCCACACCCATGGAATTGGTGAGCAGGCTGACAGAGCAGGAAGTGACGCCCTCCACTTTCGACACCGCTTTTTCCACACGGTTACTGCATGCAGCACAGCTCATTCCGGTTACTGTATACTGTTCCACAAAACATCTCTCCTTTTACTTCATCAATTTTTGAAGCGTTCGCACCAGCTCATCGATCACTTCGTCCTTTCCGGCACGGATATCATCTGCCACACAGGTGCGGATGTGGTTGGCGAGCAACTCTTTATTGAAGGCGTTCAGCGCTGCATTGACAGCTGCGACCTGTACCAGAATATCCGGACAGTATGCGCTGCGCTCCACCATGCCGCGAATGCCGCGAATCTGCCCCTCGATGCGGTTGAGGCGGTGAATCAGCTTGGTGTATTCCTCTTCGGTGCGTTCCTTTGTCTTATGACAGCAGGGACATCCCTCTTCGTGTTCCATGTTGCGTTCCTCCTTTTTTCAGAATATTCGGCAGACGGAATCACCGCTGCCTCTTCGTCTATTATATACCCCTATGGGGTATTTTGTCAAGTGCTTTTGCACAGAGCATTTTTGGATACAGTATGTGTATTTAGTGTATATTTCATGCAGACAGCGCAAAAATCTGTTTAGTTCAAAAAAATAGGAAGAAAAGCGAATAAAAACCAGATTTCGCACTTGACTATTTTTGGCGAATATGGTATAATGCCAACAGATGGAACACAGAGATGTGGTTTCGTCACAAACGCAAAAAATACGATCACTACAAGGAGGATGGGCAGATATGTCTTATTCAACAGAAATTGCTTCGCAGATGGTACAGTACTTCGAGGATGACAACGCACACTATGAGTTTGACGAGGAGCGTGGCACGCTGTCGGCAAACTATAGCATGGGTGACGATTGCGCAATCTCCAGCGCAAGACTGTTTGCACTGGTGCACGACAACGGTTTCACGATCTATACGAAGGTGAGAGGAATCAATGCCAAGAAGAAGAATTTTGGAAATCTGGCTCTGTTCCTCGCCTACGTAAACGACGGCATGCGCTACGGCAACTTCGAATTCGATCTGGATGACGGTGAGGTAGTATTCAAGTACAGCTCCATCGTGCCGGAGGGTGCCGATCTGGATTACGATTACTTCGACCACATTGTACTGCTCTCGCTGGCAATGCTGGACAAGTATGCAGACGGACTGATCGCCATGATGCTGGGCTACTCGGACGATCCGGAGGGCGCATATAAGAAGTGCATGGAGAATGACGACTAAGACGCAATACATCTGACAGAACTGTGAATGACAGAAAAAAGACCGTTCCCTGTTGACAAGCAGGGGACGGTCTTTGTGCGTTATCTGTGTGTAATGGCTCAGCGGAACCAGCCACGTTTTTTCTTTTTCGGCTTCGGCTCGGAAGCACGGGCTGCCACAATATCTGCCATCTCGCCCACGTTTTTCATGCCGGACACCTCACGCATCTGGAACTGCATGTTGAATTCCGATTCCACTGCCTCAATGAGGTTGATGTGTTCCAGACTGTCCCACGCCTTGATGTCGTTGGCGGTGGTAGTTTCGGTGACGGTGATGCTGTCGTCATCAAACACGTCCCGAAAGATCTCGTTGAGTTTTGCCATAACTTCTTCGTGTGTCATTTTTCCGTGGTTTCCTTTCTCTTTTCGATTTGAATGACGTGGTTGCGTTTTTCATAGGAGGCAACCGGCAGCATCCATGTGCTGTCGCCGTTTTCGAATTGTTCGGTTTTGGTGAAACCAAAGGTGCCGAATAGCTCCCGCACCATGGCGTTTTTTGCCGTCTGGTAGTAGTAGCCGTAGATGGTGCGAATCCCACGTGTCCGGCACTGTTCCACTAGTTCGTCCAGCATGGCAAGCTCCATGTCCCGCTTTAGAACACGGCAGCTCATGAGCCACAGGTCGATGTGCAGGGCATCGCCGGAGATCTCGCCGATGACGACGGACACAATGCCATTGTCGCCGAACTTGTCCCGCAGTCTGCCGTAGAGCCGGATGTAATTAGGACTCTCCGCCACCTGTTCCATTTCGCTCTGGGTGTAACGGCGTGTGGTCAGGTTGAACTGGTTGCTCTTGTTGGTGAGCTGGACGATGCGGGGGAGTGCCACCGGCGTAAAGTCCTGAATCTCTGCGATCATCTCCAGCCCCAGCAGGTATTCGGTGTAGTTGGCATAGGATTGCTGGAGCTGTGCCCGCTTGGCGTTTGCCTGATACATCTCGCTGCGCTTGGCGTCGGCAGCGGAGAATGTTGTAGTTTCAAAATAACCGGCACGGTCCAGGATACGGATGCACTCGGCGGGGGAGTCGAATTCCGGCACGGCAATGCCGGGAATCTGTGCGGAAACGATCTCCCGTTCTGCCGGGTTGTCGTCCACAAAGACGAAGCTCTCCGGAAGCAGCGAGAGATCCTGTGCAGTTTTGCAGAGGTTCAAATCCTTCGGCTCCCAGTTTGCCTGAATGGAAACGAAGTCATCGGCGTGCAGCACAGAGTCCGGGTGCGCCAGTCCCAGCAGGGCATTTTCCGGTTCATTTTTGGAGCAGATGGTGAGAAGCACGCCCAGCTGCTTGTGCGCCTTGCAGTACTCCTGCACCTCGGTGTACGCCTCTGCTGTAGCAGTTTCCTGTCCAATCTCAATGCCCTCCTGTCCGTCGTCACCGATGACACCGCCCCACAGGGTGTTGTCCAGATCCAGCGCCAGCACCTTTTTGTTTTTGCCATAGATGGAGCGGATGATGCGGGTCAGGCTGTAGGCGAACTCCGGAATTGCCGGAAGCGCCAGAGCATACTTATACAGATACCAGTACGTGGAATCCTGCCATGCGTCCAGTCCGTAGCAGGCGGAGAGATACTGAATATCATGGAGATAGAAGTCCGTGTGCGAGGCGGCATACTGGGCAAACCGGCGGTTCAGCTCGTTGACGAACCAGACCATGCCATGGCAGTCCCAGGCCTCCCGGTTTCCCATCAGCCGGTAGGCGGGAAATTCGAAGTTGTTTTGCAGAATGGGACAATGATAGGTCTGCTCCAGATGTTCCCACATCTGGGTGAAGTGCGCCATCTGCCGTTCCAGCGCAGCCTCCGCCTCTTCCGGCGCTGCGGAGAGCGGCAGGGGCGCTTCGGTGATGTTGCGTACGGTGGTGTGAATGAAAATCAAGTCGGGGTGAAATTCCAGCAGTTCCGGATTGTCGAACATGGCGTCCTGCCAGTACTGGGCGTACTCCGACTGGTAAAAGACGGGGGCAATGCCCTCCTGAAGCAGGAACAGTTCCAGCATGGAGGCAATGTCATTGGTGGTAGAACCGCCCAGAATGGCAATGCGCTTTTCCATGCGCAGCGTGCCGTCGGCCAGAAGTGCCCTGCGGATCTTGCGGCGGTTTTTCAGCAGAAAGCTGCTGTCAAAGGGATATTCTAGTTCTTTCATGGAAATATGCTCCTCATTGTGTGCGAATGGTTTCCAGACACTCGCTGTTTGCACCGGTGGCGCTGAACGTATTCATGGCGAACAGCACATCGGTTGCGCCGACCTGTTTCATAAAGGAAACGGCATTGATGTCGAAATAGCGCATGTCGATGACGTAGATGTCCTCAAAAGACTGGGTGAGATAGGGAACAAGGGCGTTGCCGTAGCTGTCCTTGACGATGACCAGCGTGCGGGCATTGTTGCAGTCCGTCTTGACGTGGGTGATTTTCTCGTCGCCGCCCATAAACACCAGATACCAGCTGACCGGTTCCACATTGTCCAGCGAGATCATTAGGTCGCCGTCCGCCTCGTTGGTGAAGTCCGTGTCATAATATTGAGTTGTGAACTTATTCTTCGGCGTATAATAGGTGAAGTCCTCCGGATTGTCCCGCAGAACAGCGCTCTTGGTGAACGTGTACATGCTGCCAAGATAGCCGGAGAGGGTGGTTCTCTGATAGGCGGAGAGCGGCGGGAATGAGAGGTCTGCCGTGTCTGCAAACGCCTGTGCCGCATAAAATGCCCCTAGCGGCAGCCAGTGGTGATCGGTGCGGGCGTAGATGTTCTCGTCCGTGTGCTTTTCCAGAGCGCTGTAGGCATCGACAGGGATGACACCGTCCAGATTTTCGTTGATGTGCTGGATGTTATCCCATTCGCTGGCGGTATAGGAGGCGTAGGACGACGGCAGATAGAACGAAACCGCCGTGGGTGCGACCAGCGAGTACACGTTGACAGCGCTTCCCAGTTCTTTATGGTAGGCGTTCAGTGTGGCAGCATATGCTTCGCCACGAGTGAAGCTTCCGCCGTAGACACTGATGGCACGCTTGTCCACCAGCACAATGCCATCACCGATCTCCACAGGGTCGGCCTCCGGCTCGGTGGTGACAGTGGTTGTGGTAGATTTCTCCGTAACAGAAGAGATCAGGGTTTCGCTGCTGACGAGTTCGGAATCTTCTGCGGGGGCTGTGGTCGTCTTGGCATTTTTCAGCTGGGTGATGTCGCCGTAGAACTTGACATCCTCCTCGCCCTGTAATCCGGCGTAGCTCTCCATGGTACTGATGAGCCGTTTGAACGTGCTTCTGCCGGGAACGGTGTCCTCGTAATAGTTCATAAGATCGGCGGTATAGGAGCCGTTCAGCAGCGCATCCTTGGAAAATGCGGGAAATTCCGCAAGCTTCCGGTTTTCCTCGGCGGATTCCGTGGGACGTGCACCGACCAGCAGGAAAATCGAACCGCCCAGGAGAATGGCGCTCAGCGTGAATGTGCGCAGGACCGCCCCAATGCGTGTGGTAATGAGCATCTGCCGGCGCTGCTTGTAGCGTGCCTTGCGCTCCCGTGCCGTTTCACGCTCCTGTTCCGGTGTTTTTTTCTGTGCCGGAACAGCAGGGGGTGCTTCTTCCGGCACCACCGCAGGTTCTTCCGCCGGAGCCTCTTCTGCGGGTTCTTTCGACGCAGCAGGCTTGGCATCCGCTATGGGCGTATCATTCAGGGTACGGAAGTGATCCAGATCCTCTTCCACCTGCTGAAATTTCTCCTCCAGTGCAGCGTCCAGATCCGCAGATTCTGCGGATTCTGAGGGTTTCTGCGGCTGTTGTGTTTTCTCCATTGCAGGCAACTCCTTTCCTTAAAATTTTGTGTACAAGAACGGCGTGTTGGTAGAGTCCACCAGCAGAATGCTGCTGATGACCAGCAGTGCTGCTGCAAGCACTGTTCCGCAGACGGAGAGCACCAGATTGGCACCGGAGCTTTTCGCCATCCAGCGTTTCGGCAGCTCCAGCAGCGGGAAGCAGCAGAGGAGCGCTCCGATCAGCAGGAACAGATTGTTCTGCACTGAAGTGAGCAGCACAGCGTCAAACAGTCCCTTTCCGTTTTGTCCCGCCATAGCGAGGAACAGGCTGCCCAGACGGGAGATACTGCCGGTGCAGTAGAAGATGCCGAATCCGATGACAATAATTAGCTTGTTCAGCACATGGCGAATCACTGCTGGAATTTTCTTCATGCGTTTCTTGCCGATACAGGTTTCGATGAAAATGAAAACGCCGTAGTACAGTCCCCAGATGATGTAGTTCCAGCTGGCACCGTGCCAGAGTCCCGTGCAGAACCAAACCAGAAAGAGTCCGCCGAACTTGCGCCGTTTGCCGAAAATCGGCACATACAGCAGATAGTCACGGAAGAATGTTCCCAGAGAGATATGCCAGCGCTGCCAGAATTCTGTGATGTCCCTGCACAGGAACGGATGACGGAAGTTTTCCTCCAGATGGAAGCCGAAGATGCGGGAGATACCGATCGCCATATCAGAATAGCCGGAGAAATCGAAGTACATTTGCAGGGCATAGAGCACTACGCCGTACCATGTGCCGAGGGTAGTCTGAGAGGCGATGTTGTTTCCCAGGAACTGTTCCACGATCACGCCCAGGTTGTCGGCGAGAATGACCTTTTTACCAAGTCCCGCAGCAATGCGTCCCAGTCCGTCGCTGAGGTCGTTTGCAGTGACGGTTCTGCCGTGGAGTTCCTTTTGGATGGTTTCATAGCGCACGATCGGGCCGGAAACTGTGATAGGGAACAGGGACACATAGAGCAGGAACGAAAAGAAATTGCGCTCTGCACGCACCTTGCCCCAGGCGCAGTCGATGAGGTAGGATACGATTCGAAATGTATAAAAGCTGATGCCCAGCGGCAGCGGCAGATCCGGAATGGGAATGGAGAGGGAAAAGGCGGCGTTGATGTTTTCCAGCACAAATCCCGTGTACTTGAATCCGATGAGTACGCCAAGATTGAGAATCAGCGCCAGCGCCAGAAACAGCTTTCCGGCGCCCTTGTCACGGAAGCGTTCCAGCAGCCTGCCGAAGAGGTAGTTGACCAGTGCGCTGAGCACCAGCAGCCACAGGAAAGACGGCTCGCCCCACGCATAAAACAGCAGGGAAAAGACGATCAGCACTGTGTTGCGGTAAGCGTTTTTCTTGGTGGCAAAATAGCATAAGAAACAAATGGGAAAGAAGAGATACAGAAAGAATAATCTGGAAAATATCAATCAATTCACGTCCTTTGGTAGAATAGTATCATTATACAACATCTTTCGGCAGGATTGCAAGCCGCAGTGGGGAAAGCCGCAAAGTTTTGAAAAAAATCGTTTTTTTTCACAAAAAAGGACGGCATTTCGCCGTCCTGTTTATCTACATTTTGTTTTGGCAGAAATCGGTCAACGCCGGTCATTTTTTCGGTGCTGCTGCGGATTCCTTGGGTGCCGGAACCTCACGGAACGAATCGTCGCTGGAGATCACGGCTTCCTTGATGCCGGCTGCCAGACCGGCAAGCCCCTGGATTTCGCTGGGGATGATGATCTTGGTTGCCTTGCCGTCTGCTGCCTTTTCAAATGCTTCCAGTGCTTTCAGCTGCAATACCGATGCGCTGGGGTTTGCCTCGTTCAGCTTGACCAGACTGTCTGCCAGTGCTTTCTGCACCAGCTCGATTGCCTGCGCCTCACCGACAGCGATGCGCATCTTCTGCTCCTTGATTGCCTCGCCACGGAGGATCACGGCTTCCTTGTCAGCTTCAGCCTTGAGGATCGCAGTCTGCTTTTCTGCCTCGGCACGGAGGATCTTGGCGTCCTTTTCACCCTGTGCAACAGTGACCTGATACTCTCGCTCGCCCTGTGCACGGAGAATCTTCTCACGCTTTTCCCGCTCTGCCTTCATCTGCTTTTCCATGGCATCCCGAATCTCTGCCGGCGGAAGGATGTTCTTCAGTTCCACACGGATGACTTTAATGCCCCAGCGGTCGGTTGCCAGATCAAGGGTTTCGGTAATACGGGTGTTGATGAGGTCACGGGAGGTCAGGGTTGCGTCCAGTTCCAGCTCGCCGATGATGTTTCGCAGAGTGGTTGCCGTCAGGTTTTCGATGGCAGCGATAGGATGTTCTACGCCGTATGCAAACTGTACAGAATTGGTGATCTGGAAGAATACGACGGTGTCGATCTGCATGGTGACATTATCCTTGGTGATTACGGCCTGCGGTTTGAAGTCAACGACTTGTTCCTTGATGGAAACCCGTTTCGCCACACGGTCAATGAACGGCACCAGAAAATGGATGCCGGTACCCCATGCCTTGTAAAAAGCACCGAGACGCTCAACGACGTAGACATTTGCCTGCGGTACGATGCGGATGCGGGTGACAAATATCAAAATGATGAAAATAATCACGAGCAGTAAAACAATCAGCATAAATGTGTCTCCTTCATTTGAGTTAGTGTGAGTTAGTGACTGCTGGGTGCAGCAGCAGGTTGGGAATCTTCCAGCGGGGCGACAATGAGTTTGCTTCCGTCCACGGCGATGACCCGAACGCTGGTATGGTTCGGAATCGGCGCACCAGTCTGTGAAATGGCGATCCAGTCTACACCGTCCAGACGAACCCGTCCCGTTCCCTGTACTGTATCGATGGGCTGAATGACCGCAGCAATTCGTCCGACCTCCTGCATGTTGGTGTTCTTCACGCCGAACGAAAAGATCTTTTTCGCAATGGGGCGCGTGAGAATCAGAAGCACCACAGAAACCAGAAGGAACAGAACCGTTTGCAGAATCACAGAACCGCCAAAGCATGCGGCAAGGAATGCCGCCAGAGAGCCGGCAGCGAACCAGATGCTGATGAGCTGCTGGCTGGCGAATTCTGCAATGACAGTAATGACAAATAATCCGCCCCAAATCAAGAATGGCAGACAAGCTTCCATGACGGGAACTCCTTTCCGATGCTCCGGCAGCAGCCGGAATTTTGTGATTTGGCAACAATTTTATTATACCATAATCGCATATTTTTGTAAAGATGTTTTTTCTAGAAATTTGTGTTAATTTGTGTTATGCTTTAGGAAGTGCGCTGTAGTGCAGTCCCAGAAGACTGCATATCTGGCGCACCACGCCGTTGTCCTCGTTGGAGGGTGCCAGATAGCGTGCGCACTCCCGCACACGGGCGGGAGCATTCTGCATGGCAAAGCTGTAGTCCGCACATTGCAGCATGGAGATGTCGTTATCATAGTCCCCGAACACCGCCGTTTCCGCTGCCGTGATGCCCAGCTGTTCCTGAAGATGCCGGACGGCAGTGCCCTTGGTAATACCCTTGCACATGACATCCATCCAGCAGTCGCCGGAAACCAGCAGCTCGTAGCGTTCTTGCAGAATCTGATGCAGGAGCGGATACGTATGTGTTTCCGGTCCGTTTTTGTCACAGACAGCCACCTTGAGAATGGGTTCCTCCACCTGAAACAGCGCATCATAGGGCAATTCCTGAATGTCCCAGTAATACCGCCGGATCTCCTGCATCAGGTCATCCTCCATGCCAGCCGGACAGTAGATGTGGTGAAATCCGCAGAGTACCGGCATGACGTGGGGCAGATTGTGACATTGAGTCAGAATCTTCGCCAGAACAGCCTTGGGAAGACTATGCAGAACCGGCGCCTCGTGGGGCTGCATGACGCAGGCGCCATTGTCGCAGATGAAGATCATCTCCTCTGCCAATTCCCCGAACAGAGAAGTGAGCATCATGTGCGAGCGGCCGCTTGCCACGGCGAATGTGATATCTCTTCGGTACAGTTCTTCCAGAAGCGCAGGGAGCTGCGGCGGCAGCGCCTTCTCCGAATTTAAAAGCGTTCCGTCCATGTCCGTTGCGATTAGTTGAATCATGGTATCATCCTCCTAGGCAATAGTATAACACATCTTTTTCAAAAATCAAGCTTGCGGATGTAAAAAATGCGGAACTTTGTCAAATATCACAAATTGTTGCGGGATTTCGGAAGATAGCGCACAAAGCCGTTATGCAGTTCGGCTGCGGCGGAGCAGGAGCGCCAGCATGCCGGCAGTGAGCAGCTCGCACAGGGGGAAAGAGAGCCATACGCCGGTCATCTCTAGAAACTGCGGCAAAATCAGAACCAGCGGCACCAGCAGAATTGCGCCACGGAGCAGGGAAAGGGACGTGCCCTGTTTCGGCAGCTCTACGGCGCTGAGGTAAGCGGTCATAACAATGTTGATACCAGCAAAGAAAAAGCCGATGAAGTACAGGCGCAGTCCCTCCCGTGCCAGAGGAATCAGCGCTGTGTTGTGCTCACTATTGAACACAGCGATTACCTGGTCAGAGAAGAGAAAGATCACTGCATAGAATGCCGCTGCCAGAAATAGCGCCAGAAGATTGGCGGCATTGCGCACCTTTTTCAGCGAATCTGCTTCTCCCGTGCTGTAGAACCGACTGACCAGCGGCTGGATGCCCTGTGCGATTCCAGTGAAAATGGCGACGGCGACCAGCGCAATATTGGCGATAATGCCGTAGGCTGCCACGCCAAGGTTTCCGGTGATGCGCAGAATGATGAGATTGAACACCAGCAGTACTGCGCCGGAGGCAACCTCTGTAATCCAGGAGGAGAGCCCCAGCGTCATGGAACGGCCGATCTGCCGGAACAGAATTCGGCAGCGCACCAGCTTCAGGGTGTGCTGTTTCCGGAAAAAATGGATGGAGAGGACAAACAGGCTAAAAATGGGGGAGAAGCCTGTGGCAATGGCTGCGCCGGATATGCCCATCTTCATGGGAAACATGAAAACATAGTCGAGGATGACATTGGCGAAGCTTCCGGTGAGCATGGCAGCCATGGCGATGTGCGGACTGCCGTCGTTGCGGACAAATGCCAGTGTGGTTTGGTTCAGCAGAAACGCTGGCGCAAATCGCATGAGAATGCGCAGATAGGAGGTTGTCATAGAAAGAGCATTGCCGTTTGCACCGAGCCATGTCGCCAGAGTCGGCGCAGCAAACAGTCCCAGTAAGAAAATGAGCAGCCCGATGGAGAGCGCTGTCAGAACAAGATTGGTAAAGATGGCGTTGCCGTGCCGGATGCCCTCCTTTGAGCGCACCAGCGTGTACTGCATTGCCCCGCCTACGCCCAGCATCAGACCGGTGGCATTGATGAGGGAGTAGAGCGGAATGGCAAAGTTCAGGGCAGCAAGCCCCAGGCTTCCCATTGCCTTGGAGACAAAGAATGTGTCTGCTAAAATATAGCAGGAGAGTCCGATCATGCCCAGAACGTTGCAGGAAACGTACTGGGCGAACTGGCGGGATACCGCAGAATGTTTCATAAATCCTCCCTAGTCCATAAAAAATGCCCGAATGCATCTCTACTAAGACCTAACGAGATACATTCGGGCACCTTCCCCGCTACCCGGTGGCAGCGGCGGCACAAACTTAATTTTCTTTAGTTTAACATAGTTGAACCGAATTGTCAATGGACAAGAAGCAGTTTTTATTTTAAGAGCCTATTTCATCCAATGGTATCATCCAGCACTTCCAGCTTTACCACATGGCAGAGCTGTGCCGGATTGGATTCCAGTACCTCGCCGGTGTAAGTGACAGCGATGGTGTTGCCCTGCTGGAGTGCGGACGCAGCGACAGCAGTACTTCGCCATGTGATGGGGGTATCGTGGGACACTGTGAAAAAGAATGCGCCACGGCCGTTGATGTCGTTGACCGGCAGCCCCTCCACGGTGATGGCATCGCCGCTGATCTGGGTGATCTCCCCGTAGATGGTGGTGCAGTCCTGCACATCTATGATCTGCTGCTGTTGTTTCAGCGTCTGCGCCTTTCCCAGAAAGAAACCGCCTGTGCCGCCTCCCGCCAGCAAGAGCAGCGCTGCGGCAAGCAGCAGGCGCTTCTGTTTTCCCTCCGCTGTCATTGTGCGTGCTCCCGCATCAGTGCGATCTCTGCGGCATATCCCTCGTCCTCGTTGGGCGTTTCCAGAATAAAGGGGAGGTTTTTCAGTGCCGGATGGTTGACCACCCGAATCAGCGCCTCCAATCCGATGCAGCCCTGTCCCAGCTTCTGGTGCCGGTCTTTGTGGGCACCGCAGGGGTTCATGCTGTCATTGAGGTGAACCGCACGCAGGCGGTTCAGACCGATGACCTGGTCAAACTGTGTTAGAATGCCGTCCAGATCGGAAACGATGTCATATCCGGCATCCCAGATGTGGCAGGTGTCCAGACAAACGCCCATTTTTTCGGACAGGGTGACACGATCTAGAATCTCCCGCAGTTCCTCAAACGAGCGTCCGATCTCGCTGCCCTTGCCCGCCATTGTCTCCAGCAGAACAGTGGTGTGCTGCTCCGGCGTGAGCGTCTGGTTCAGTGCATCGGCGATCTGCACAATACCGGCTTCCACGCCCTGTCCAGTGTGGCTGCCAGGGTGGAAGTTGTAGTACTGGTTGGGGGTGTATTCCATGCGCTTCATGTCGTCCTGCAGCATGCCAAGCCCGAATTCCCGGATGTCCGGTTTGGCGGAACAGAGATTCATGGTGTAGGGGGCGTGTGCCACTAGATGATCGATGTCGTGTTCTCTGGCGTAGGCGAGGAATGCCTGAATATCCGCCTCATCAATGGGCTTGGCAGTACCGCCTCTGGGGTTTCGGGTGAAAAATGCAAATGTGGTTGCCCCAAGCTTTACGGCGTGCTTGCCCATGGCGAGGTATCCCTTGGAGGAGGGAAGATGATTTCCAATTCGCAGCATTGCGGGTACTCCTTTCATTGCGGCAGCGTGGTCTCTGCCTCTGTGGTTTCCGGCGGAAGATCCTCCGGTTCCTGCGTGTTGTCCAGATCTGCCATAATGCGCTCCAGCACCTTGGCAGCGATGTCGTAGTTTTCCTGCATCTCTTCCTTGCTGTCGTAGGTCTTGACCGGTTTGCGCAGCCCGATGGACAGGTCACGATCCACGTTGCCGGGGTAGCCGATCTTTGTGGCAAAATCTGTGTGGCGCAGGTAATAGCCGTTGCCACGGATGTTCTTGTGGCCGGGGAAAGCGGTTTCCAGATCTTCCAGTGTTTCATCAGCGTAGATGTACCGGTTCGCCTTGGCATCCGTGATGACCATGACGCTGTCCGCCATCATCATCTGGGTGGAGAGCTTGGTGGCATCGCCGGTGTAGTAGTCGTTTTCGCCGATGTTGTCGGTGACGGGGATGGGGTAGATGTCCACCTGAATCTTGCCGTCGCCGTTTTCATCGTCGGTGAACTGTTCCAGATATGCCTCCAGCGCTGTGGTATCGCTCTGCAGCTCTGCATCGTCTGTCAGAAGCATGACGATCAGGTCCGGCTTTACCTTGGAGAAATAGTCCACGATCAGAAAGGTGAAAATCGCCACCAGTGCGGTGGTGATTCCCAGCCACCATTTGTTGTGATAGAAGAAGTTGCCGACTTTTTTCCAGAAAGGAAGCTTTGGCTTCTCCTCCTTTTCCTCGTGGATGGTGTCGCTTTCGGTGATGACGCCCTGCTTGAGACGGATCAGCTCAATGCGTTCCTGCTGAATCTTCTTGGCGTATTCCTCTTTTTCCCTGCGCTCCCGTTCCGCACGGATGGCACGAATGCGTGCCTCCTCCTCAGCCTCCCGCTGCGCCTCTTTTTCGTCTATCTCCCGAATCGTCTCCAGAATCGACTTGCCCTTTTTCTTTTTGGTGTCGTCTGTATCGTCTGTGGAGGAGATGTGTTTTTCTTCTTCCTGCATAGCATGACCTCTGTTTCAAAAAAGGGGAATCGTGCGGACGCAACATTCCCGTCCATACCGATTCCCCCTTGTTGTTTTGTGTGGTGATGAAACTTTATGCTTCGGTTTCTTCTTCCGCAGCGTCCTCTTCTTCCTGTCCCAGCTTCGGCAGCGGCCGCATGGTGGGGAACAGCAGGACATCACGGATGGACGGGCTGTCGGTCAGGAGCATAACCAGTCTGTCCAGACCAAGTCCCAGACCGCCCGTGGGCGGCATGCCGTATTCCAGTGCTGTCACGAAATCCTCGTCCACTTCGCCAGTCGTATCGCCCAGCGCACGGCGAGCCTCCACCTGCTTGACAAAACGCTCCTTCTGATCTACCGGATCGTTCAGCTCAGAGAATGCGTTGCCCATTTCACGGGCATAGATGAAGTACTCGAAGCGCTCGGTGAACGCCGGATTTTCCGGCTTGCGCTTTGCCAGCGGAGAATTCTCGACCGGATAGTCGTAGATGATGGTCGGCTGAATCAGCTGCTCTTCGACGAATGCATCAAAGAATGCGATCAGAACGTGACCCTTGGTTGCGTTTTCGCCCTCTTCGACTTCCACGCCCTTTTCCTTGGCGCAGGCTCTTGCGTCAGCATCCGTTGCCCAGTCGTTGTAATCCACGCCGGCATACTTCTTGACAGCCTCCGCCATGGTCAGACGCTCCCACGGTTCGCCCAGACGGATGTCTGTGCCCTGATAGGAGATGATGTCCTTGCCGCAGATCTTCTTTGCCAGCGTGCGGTACATATCCTCGATCAGATCCATCATGCCGTGATAATCGGTGTATGCCTGATACATTTCAATAGAGGTGAACTCCGGATTGTGAGACGGATCCATGCCCTCGTTCCGGAAGATGCGTCCCACTTCGTAAACACGGTCGAAGCCGCCGACGATGAGCTTCTTCAGATTCAGTTCGGTTTCGATGCGCAGGAACATGTCCATGTCCAGCGTGTTGTGATGGGTCACAAACGGCTTTGCCGCAGCGGCAATTTGCAGTGGCAGCAGAACCGGTGTTTCCACTTCCAGATAGCCGATGCCGTCCAGATAAGCACGGATTTCCCGCAGGATCTGGCTTCTGGTGACAAATGTCTGCTTGACATTCGGGTTTACGATCAAGTCCAGATACCGCTGACGGTAACGGGTGTCCTGATCCTTCAGACCGTGCCACTTCTCCGGCAGGGGAAGGAGGGACTTGGAGAGCATGGTGATCTCTGTGGCGTGGATGGAAATCTCGCCCTTGCGGGTACGGAATACGAAGCCCTTGACACCGACAATATCGCCGATATCCCACTTCTTAAATTCCTTGAATTCCTCCTTGCCGATGTCGTTCATGCGGACATAGACCTGAATGCGATCGGTGTCGTCCCGTACATCGATGAAGTTGGCACGTCCCATGTCACGCCAGCTCATGATACGGCCGGCAATAGAGATGGGCTGTCCCTTCAGCGTGTCCAGCTTTGCCTGAAGCGCTTCTTCGTCGTCACCGGCCTCTGCCTTGAACTTCGCTTCGGTTGCCTCATATTCGGTTTTGATGGCAGCAGCCTTTGCAGTCACATCATACTTGGTAATGGCGAACGGGTCGTTGCCCTCTGCCTGTCTCTGCCGCAGCTTTTCCAGACGGATCTGCCGCAGGGTATTGCTGTCCTGCTCCTGTTCCGGAACAGGCGGATTGGTTTGATTTGCCATTGGATACACTTCCTCTATTCTTACTTGCTGATTTCCAGAATCTCAAATTGCAGTTCGCCGACCGGTGCTTCGATCATGAAGCTGTCGCCGACCTTTTTCTTCATTGCGCCGGCACCGATGGGGGATTCATCCGAGATCTTGTGCTCTGCAAAATTTGCCTCATTGCTGCTGACGATCTGGAGGGTTTCGATTTTGCCGTTGCTGTAATTCTTGAGCTTGATGATAGAGCCGAGTCCGACTTCGTCTACAGAGATGGCATCATCATCGACGATTTCAGAATTGTTCAGGGTTGCCTGAATTTCTGCGATCTGGGCTTCCATGATCGCCTGTTCGTTTTTGGCTTCATCGTATTCCGCATTCTCGGAGAGGTCGCCCTGAGAACGGGCTTCCTTCAGCTTCTGTGCCATTTCCGGACGGCGGACGGTGATCAGTTCTTCTAATTCCTTTCGCAGTTTTTCTGCACCGGATCTGGAAATTTGTTTTTTTGCCATGATAATCCATACTCCCTTGTTGTAAAGTTGCAGCATCTGCTGCACATGCGTTTGCGTCACATTACGCAGAACAGTCTTATTTATTATAGACGATTTTTCCCGCGTTGTCAACTGTGGATTTTTGAACGAACCATGTTTTTGCATAAGCAATGCGCTGATTCAGTCCGTTGCCGTTGAATCAGCGCATGTGAAAATCATTGGAAATAGCTCATCAGGTTGCACTGGATCATGCCGTTATAGAGCTTTCGTTTCTTATTTGCCGGTTTGCCGAAGTGCAGCTCGAAGTCTGCATCCGGCGTAATGATGTAGCAGGGGTGAGCTTTGTCTGCTGGAAAGACATCCCCCATAATGCGGTAGATGGACTGTGCCTGCTGGATGTCCAGCATACGCTCGCCATAGGGCGGATTGCAGATGGTGATGGCACCCTCTGGCGGCTGGAACTCCGCCACATCCTGCTGTACCAGCCGGATGCGCGGCTTGACACCGGCACGGCGGCAGTTCTCCTCGGTGAGGGCGATCGCTGCTTCGTCAATGTCCGAGCCGATGGCAGTGAATGTTGCATCCCGCTGGATGCGTGCCACAGCTTCGGAGCGTGCTTCTTTCCAGACGCTCTCCGGAATCTGCGCCCATTTTTCCGCTAAGAACCGGCGGTGCATGCCGGGGGCAATGCGCAGCGCCTTGAATGCCGCTTCGATCAGAATTGTACCGCTTCCGCAGAACGGGTCGCAGACAACGCTGTCAGAGTGCACCCGTGCCAGATCGACGATGCCGGCGGCGAGTGTCTCTTTGATAGGTGCAGCGTTGGCGTTTTTCCGGTATCCGCGCTTGTGCAGCCCGATGCCGGAGGTGTCCAGATAGATGGTGGCGATGTTTTTCCGGATGGTAAAGTGCAGGGGATGAATGGCGCCGGATTCCGTGAACCAGCTGGTATGGTAGACGGATTTCAGCCGTTCCACCGCTGCCTTTTTCAGGATGGACTGGCAGTCCGGCACGCTGTGCAGCTTGGAGTCCAGCGCATGTCCCTTGACCGGGAAGGCATCGTCCTTGCCGATCCACTGTTCCAGCGGAATGCTGCGCATGCCCTGAAACAGCTCCTCGAAGCTGTAGGCGGGAAACTGCCCCAGCTGAATGAGCACACGTTCTGCCACAGAGAGGGAGAGGTTTGCCTTGGCGATGGTGAGCGCATCGCCGCGAAACAGGACACGACCGTCCTGCGCTGTGATGTCGGTTCCGCCGATTTTTGAGATTTCGAACCGCAGCGTGCGTTCCAGTCCGAAATGACAGGGACAGCAGAGAAGATAGAGTGGCTGCATAGAAAACACTTCCTTTGTTGAAAATTAACGCTTATCCTTGACTGTTGCCGTCAGCCGGTGCAGCTGTTGTGGCGGCGGGGGTCTGTCCGTTGGCAGCCTGTGTGGAGGTCTGCTGTGTGTTGCCGCTTGCCCCCGAGGCGGTTGTCGTAGTAGCAGGCTGCTGCTGGTAGCTCTTGGTACAGGTGTCGCAGACCGGCGCATTGGAGGACTTCCAGTAGCCGGTGCTGGTGGAAGTGCAGTTGGGACCGGCGATCTTGCCGGACTTATCGCACATGGGAGCTTCGACTACCTTGTCATTCTTGGGGTACTCAGCGCCAGTGTTCAGGCTGTTGGCGTATTCGCCAATGACATTCTGCCAGATTTGTGCGGATTTGATGTTGTGGTCTTGCAGCTCGGAACGCTCGGTGTAACCGATCCAGATACCGCTGACGAAGTCTTCGGTGAGTCCCACAAAAGTCAGGTCGTTCCAGTCCTCAGTGGTACCGGTCTTGCCGGCAACGTGTTTGTTTTCCAGCTTTGCAGCGGTACCGGTACCGTTGTTGACGACGTTCTGGAGCAGCTTGTTCATGACGTAGGAGGTTTCTGCACTGACTGCCGTCTGGGGGTTGCCATCGTTTTCATAGACCAGTTCGCCGGCGCCCTTCATGACTTTGCTGACCAGATGCGCCTGATACTGCGTTCCGCCGTTGCCGTAGGGGATGTAGCCATTGACCAGATTTTCCAGTGTGACACCGTAGGTCAGCGCACCAACAGTCAGCGGGGAGTAATCCATATCGGTGTGGCCGTCGCCGGAATCTTCACAGAGATCCAGCCGGAGCTTGCTGGTGGCAAACTCAAATACTTTCTGGGGTGTCAGCGCCTGACACAGCTGCGCCGGAACGGTATTATAAGATTTTTCCAGTGCCTGATAGATTTTCAGATCCTTGTGGCTGATGCTCATGGCGGAGCTGTCCTCGCTGTAGTTGGTTGGCCATGCTTTGCCGTTGACCTGAATCGGCTCGTCTTTGTAGATGGCACCCCAGTGAATCAGATCGCTTTCCAGCGCCAGACCGTAGGTGGTCAGCGGTTTGATGGTCGAACCGGGCTGACGGGGTTCCATGGTTGCGTAGTTCCAGCAGAGGGACTCGGTTTTCTCACCGATCGCACCCACAACGGCAAGAATATTGCCCTGATAGTCCATGGCGATAAACGAGGACTCCGGATATTCCACCTCTTCCGGCGAATAAACGCCGTCCCCGTCGTTGTCCTGCCACTTGGCGACACGGGAGCTCTCCACCAGATTGTTGATGTCGGCATACCGCTGTTCCACGTATTCCTGCATGTCCAGATTGGCGGTGGTGTAGATCTGATAGCCGCCGTCATTGATGCGGGCGACTGCCTGCTCCTGTGTCAGGTTGAACTTGTCCTCCAGATAGGATGCCACTTCATAGATGGCAGCGTCCACAATCCAAGAGGTTGCGGTGGAGCTGTCGGCAATCTGCTGCTTGTCCGCATCGGGGTGGGCAGCCTTGTACTCGTCGGAATCTGTAAAGACCAGCTTTTCGTGCAGCGCTTTTTCGTATTCGTCATAGGTCAGTGCGCCGTTGTCGTACATCTGCCAGAGCACATATTGCTGCCGGCTGCGGTTCTTTTCCTTGCCGGTGTTGACCCACTCTCCGGTGGCATCGTCGGTGTAGCCGGCAAAGGGGTTGAGCGTCTCCGGACTCTTGGGGATGGCTGCCAGACACGCCGCCTCTGCCACGTCCAGCTCGCTGGCGCTCTTGCCGAAATATTTCTGGGCGGCGTGCTCAATGCCGTTGGAGCTTCCGCCGAATCCGATGTAGTTCAGATAGGTTTCCAGAATCTTGTCCTTGGAGTAGGCTCGCTCCAGCTCCATGGCACGGAAGATCTCACGAATCTTACGGGAGGGGGACTGCTCGCTGTCGCCGGTGATGTTTTTGATGAGCTGCTGGGTGATGGTCGAACCGCCCTGATTGGTGTCATAGATGTGAATGAACATGTTCACGAAAGCTGAGAGCGTCCGCTTATAGTCCACGCCGTCATGGGTGTAGAACCGCTCGTCCTCGGCGCAGACGAAAGCGTCCCGCACGTGCTGGGGAATGGTGGAGATGTCCACCGGAATACGCTGGGACTGGTTGCTGACCTCGTAGATAGGAACCCACTCGTCATTCTTGTCCTTGGCGTAGATATCCGTGTTGTAGGACAGCTCCATTTCTTCGATGGTGACGTTGGAAACGTCATCCCGGAAATGCATGACATAGACCACCAGCGCCGTTGCCACGATGGTGCAGGTGATGATGAGAATGAGGAAGAGGGAGATCAGAGTAGAGCCGAGAATGGACAGCGTCCGGCTGAGCGCCGGAAACCGTTTCGGTTTGGCAATGCCCTCGTCCAGTTCCGGTGTGTGGTAGGGATATTCCGGCGTTCCTGTGGGACCGTAGTACTGTCTTGCTGCACGGTTGGGTGCGCCGGATTTCGCCGAAGCGCCTTTTCCTCTTTTTTGCTGCTTTTTATCCATGGTATCCTTGTTCCTTCCGAAAAATCTATGGAGATCACTGCATAGCGGTGCAGTGAACACCGAGGCAATATATACAGATTTATTATAGCACGTTTTTCGCTGGATGTTAAGAGGAAATGCAAATTTTCTTTGGAAAATATACAAAATGCATAAACTTCTGGATTTCGGAAAGAATATTTCTAACATTTCCATGAAAAACAGGAGGAAGGCATATGGAAAAACGAAAGATGGCGTGGATGATTCTGACGGCGCTGGCAATCTCTCTGGTGATCGTCGCCGGCGCAATGACGGGCACAGTGCAGCGGGAACGCAGTCATGCGCAGGAGAATGTGACAGAGGTAACAACGGCGGAGGGGCAGTACCGAATCCAGATCACAGACGGCAAACTTGCCCTCTACCGCACCGGCAGCAGCGTTCCCTATCAGAAGCTGGACATGCCCCTGAGTCTGCTGTCGGAATACGATCTGGAACAGCTGGAATCCGGCATCACCGTGGGGACAGAGGCAGAGCTGCGGCAGCTGGTGGAGGATCTGACTTCCTGACAACAAAAAACGGGCAGCCGAAGCTGCCCGCAGAAACGCCGTGCGTTTTTATTTTTGGATGAGATTACTGGAAGTAAGCGACACCGCTCTCGAAGATCTTCTGATCCTTTTCGCCCGGTACGTTCCGGTACAGGTTCTGACCGATACGCTCGCTGTGTCCCATCTTGCCGAGGACTCTGCCGTCCGGCGAAGTGATACCCTCGATGGCCATCATAGAGGTGTTGGGGTTGAAGTGGATGTCCATGGTGGGGTTGCCTGCCAGATCAACGTACTGGGTTGCGATCTGACCGTTCTTTGCCATGTCTGCCAGCAGCTCCGGCGGCGCAACAAAGCGTCCCTCGCCGTGGGAGATGGCAACGGTGTGCACATCGCCAACCTCTGTGCCGTACAGCCACGGGGACTTGTTGGAGGCGATTCTCGTATTGACCAGCATGGACTGGTGGCGTGCGATGGTGTTGAAGGTCAGTGTCGGCGAAACATCTGTCATGTCCATGATCTCGCCGAACGGGACCAGACCAAGCTTTACCAGTGCCTGGAAGCCGTTGCAGATACCCAGCATCAGACCGTCACGGTTTTTCAGAAGCTCGTGAACAGCGTCCTTGATGCGGGGATTGCGGAAGAATGCGGTGATGAACTTACCGCTGCCCTCCGGCTCGTCGCCGCCGCTGAAGCCGCCGGGGATCATGATGATCTGCGCCTGCTTTACCATGGCAGCGAATGTGGTGATGGAATCCTCCATGGCTGCTGCGGAGAGGTTGCGGATGATAAAGGTCTGAGGTCTTGCACCGGCACGCTCAAAGACACGTGCGGTATCGTATTCGCAGTTGGTGCCGGGGAATACCGGAATCAGAACACGGGGCTGTGCGCTCTTGACGGAGGCGGACAGGGTGGTCTTTCTAGTGTAGGAAAGCTTCTCCGGCACTTCGTTTGTGGTCTTGATGCGGCAGGGGAAGATGGGTTCCAGCTTCCGCTCCCAGCAAGCCAGCAGCTTGTCCAGCTGGAGAGTGTAGTTCGGGCAAATGATCTCCGGCTTTTCCGCAGTCGTACCGATGACATCCTCGCCCTCTTCAGCATCGCCGCAGAGTTCCAGCAGGAATCCGCCGCAGCAGGGCTGGAACAGTTCAGCGTCTGTCAGCTGGCGGGAGAATGTGAAGCCGATGCCGTTGCCGAAACACATCTTTGCGATACCCTCTGCTGCACCGCCGTAGTCGATGACCCAGCCGGCACGGATGCGGCCTGCTGCGATCATTGCCTCTACCTTGTCGAATGTGCTGCGGACGCTCTCGAAGTTCGGGATGCCGTTTTCGTCAACGGTCGGGCGGAGCATTACGACCTTGTCGCCTGCCTGCTTGAATTCGGTGGAAACGACCTTGTCTGCCTTGGCAGTGGAAACAGCGAAAGATACCAGCGTGGGCGGTACGTCGATGTTCTCGAATGTACCGGACATGGAGTCCTTACCGCCGATAGAACCGCAGGACAGTTCCAGCTGTGCCTTGAATGCGCCCAGCAGGGCTGCCATGGGCTTGCCCCAGCGCTTGGGATCGTTCTGGGTGCGCTCGAAGTACTCCTGGAAGGTCAGCCAGCAGTGGTGCCAGCTTCCGCCTGCTGCGACAACCTTTGCCACAGAGGTGATAACGGCGTCCATAGCACCCAGATACGGGCTGTGTTCGCTGATGGTGGGATTGTAGCCCCAGCCCATCAGGGAGCAGGTATTGGTTTCGCCACGGAGTACCGGAATCTTGGCAGCCATTGCCTGAGAGGGCGACAGCTGATATACACCACCGAACGGCATCAGAACAGTGCCTGCGCCGATGGTGGAGTCAAACTTCTCGATCAGTCCCTTCTGTGAGCAGATATTCAGGCTGGACAGCAGTTCCATCCAGGCATCTGCGCTGTCAGTCAGGGTGGAGGTCTCCGGTGCAGACGGTTCTGCAATGGAGATGTCAGTGTGTTTTACGGCGCCGTTGGAGTTCAGGAATTCTCTGGAGAGGTCAACGATGGTGTTGCCGTTCCAGTTCATGCGCAGGCGGGGCTCTGCCTTGACGACTGCTACAATGGTAGCCTCCAAATTTTCTCTGCTGGCTTCCTTGATGAACTTCTCGGCATCCTCCGGCGCAACGACAACTGCCATACGCTCCTGGGACTCACTGATGGCGATTTCGGTGCCGTCCAGACCGTCGTATTTCTTGGGCACGGCGTTCAGGTCGATTTCTAGACCGTCGGTCAGTTCGCCGATGGCAACGGAAACACCGCCTGCGCCGAAGTCGTTGCAGCGCTTGATCATGCGGGTCACTGCCGGATTGCGGAACAGACGCTGGAGCTTGCGCTCTTCCGGCGCATTACCCTTCTGTACTTCTGCACCGCAGTGCTCCAGCGATTCGATGGTGTGGGACTTGGAAGAACCGGTTGCGCCGCCGCAGCCGTCCCGTCCGGTCTTACCGCCCAGCAGGATGACAATGTCGCCCGGCACCGGTGCTTCCCGACGGATGTTGGATGCCGGAGCAGCGCCCAGTACCGCACCGATTTCCATGCGCTTTGCCATGTAGCCGGGGTGGTATACCTCGGCAACATGACCGGTTGCCAGACCGATCTGGTTGCCGTAGGAGCTGTAGCCGTTTGCTGCGCCGACGGTGATCTTTCTCTGGGGCAGCTTGCCGGCGATGGTGTCCTCTACCGGTACCAGCGGATTGGCTGCACCGGTGACACGCATTGCCTGGTACACATAGGAACGACCGGACAGCGGGTCACGGATGGCACCGCCCAGACAGGTTGCGGCACCGCCGAACGGCTCGATCTCGGTGGGGTGGTTGTGTGTCTCGTTCTTGAACATGAGGATCCAGTCTTCGTCCTTGCCATTGATGTCCACCTTGATCTTCACGGAGCAGGCGTTGATCTCCTCGCTCTCGTCCAGATCGTTCAGCTTGCCGTCTGCCTTCAGCTTCTTGGCAGCGATGGTTGCCAGATCCATGAGGGTCATGGGCTTTTCGCCTCTGCCCAGCTCCTGCCGAACCTCACAGTAAGCATCATAGGTGTCCTTGATGTAGCCGGTGGGAATGTCCACGTTGGAGATATGAGTGAGGAATGTGGTGTGGCGGCAGTGGTCGGACCAGTAGGTGTCGATCATGCGCAGCTCGGTAATGGTGGGATCACGGTGCTCAGTGTCACGGAAGTATGCCTGACAGAACTGGATGTCGCCCAGATCCATGGCAAGACCGTATTCATTGATAAACTGCTTCAGCTCCTCTTCCGAGAGCTTGGTGAAGCCGTCCAGTGTCTTGACGGTGGTGGGAATGGTGTAGTTGGTGTCCAGCGTCTGCGGCTTCTCCATGGATGCCTCACGGCGCTCCACCGGATTGATGAGGTACGATTTCAGACGGTCGAACTCTGCGTCGGTGAGGTTGCCGGAGATGACGAATACCTGTGCGGTGCGGACACGGCAGCGTTCTCCCTGTAGCAGGATCTGGATGCACTGTTCGCAGCTGTCTGCACGCTGGTCAAACTGTCCCGGCAGATATTCGGTGGCGAACATGCGCTGACCCGGCTCCAGTGCCGGCAGCTCAGTGTAGATGTGGTCTACAGCCGGCTCCGAGAATACCGTGGGGATGGCACGCTGGAATGCTTCTTCCGTCAGATGATCTGCGTCATAGCGGTTGAAGATCCGGACGTTCGTCACATTCAGACGAAGGGCGGTTTGCAGGTCGCTGAGCACAGCACGTGCTTCTACGGCGAACTCTGCTTTCTTCTCAACATAAATACGAGAAACGGACATGGTAAAACTCCTTTTTTATCGTGAATTTGGCAGGGCGGCAGGAGATGCAGCACTGTCAGCTGCGTCCTGTGCCACGAGTGTTCCGTAGCAGCAGTCCGCATCATTCTCTTCTATTCTAACACAAAAAATCCGATTACGCAAACTTTTTTTTGATTTTTCTGCAAAAACCCGGATAACGGCACCGTTCGGGGCGTGTCCGATGTGGTATCCGTCCCCGCGTTCCCGCTCAAAAAGCACGGGGAACGTCTTTCCGATCTGCGCCTTGAAAAACGCAAATTTCGACGCTTTTGCGAGGCTTTGCGCCTGCTCCATCCGTGCCTTTTTGACGCTTCCGGAGATCTGTTCCGGAAATTCTGCGGCACGGGTGCCGGCTCTGGGGGAATAGCGGAACACGTGGATGCCGGCAAAGCGGATTTCCTCCGCAAACCGCACGGCATCCTCAAAATCCGCATCGCTCTCTCCGGGGAAGCCTACCATCCAGTCGGTCGTGATGGCGCAGTCCGGAAATCTGGAGCGGATGCGGCTGCAGATGCCGGCGTACTCCGCAGCGGTGTACTTGCGGTTCATCCGGCGCAGGGTGCGGTCGCAGCCGCTTTGCAGGGACAGATGAAACTGGGGGCAGAACTGCGGCAGCGCTGCCAGCCGGTCCAGCACCTCGTCCGTCATGCGCTCCGGTTCCAGCGAACTGAGGCGGACACGGCGGATTCCCGGAATGGTACAGCACAGCTCCACCGCATCGGCAAGACTGCCGCCCCACTCCATGCCGTAGAACCCCAGATTGATGCCGCAGAGCACCAGCTCCTGATAGCCGTGCTCCGCAAAGGTACTGGCGGCACGGCGCAGCTCCTCCGGCGGCAGAGAACGGCAGCGCCCTCTGGCATAGGGGATGATGCAGTAGCTGCAAAAGCAGTTGCAGCCGTCCTGAATCTTGAGAAAGGCACGGGTGTTGTCCGGCATGATGTCGCAGGGAAGTGCCTCAAAGGTGTCGTGTCCGGTGTAGGCATCCACTGCGCCACAGGGCGTGTGTGTCTGCTGCCATGTTTCCAGCAGCTCCGGCAGACGGCTGCGCCCCTTGGTACCCAGTACCAGATCGGCTTCGGGAATGGATTCCGCCTGTTCCGGATATGCCTGCGCATAGCAGCCGGTGAGCACCAAAAGCATGTCCGGATAGCTGCGGCGCAGTTTGCGCAGAGCGGCACGGGTGCGGTTGTCGCCAGACTCTGTGACAGTGCAGGAATTGAGGATACAGACATCCGCCTCCTCCGGGGTCGTGACAATGCAGTGTCCGGCGCTGCGCAGCATGGTTTGCATGGAAGCGGTTTCGCAGGTGTTGACTTTGCAGCCGAACGTCAGAAAATAACAGTTCAAAGATTTCTCTCCTTGTCGTTTTTTTGCAGAATATATCCGGTGCTATGTAACTTCTTACATTTCGGATACAGGTTCTGAACAGCCGGCATTGTGATTTTCGACAGGAATTTCGCAGGGTTTTCACATGTTTCTCATAAAACTTAACGCTCATGTCAAAAAACAATGCGGTATTTCACCCCCTATTATACTATATCGACGAAAATGTTGCAATCGTCTTGACAAGAAAATTTTTTCGTGGTATGCTATAGCTACAGAACAAATCAAAGCGATGTGCGGCATGCACGTTGCCGAAAACAGCGTCGAGGTTTCCGTTCTGTTATTTTGACAACATGGAAAGATCAGATGATCGTATTCCTAAGGAGGTAATTGTTATGTATGAAACAACAATTCAGCTGAATGCAATCAACGATGTCAAGGATTTCGTAAATACTGTCATGATGTTTGACTATGATATCGATCTGGTTTCGGGCCGTTATGCCATTGATGCAAAGTCCATCATGGGTATCTTCAGCCTGGATCTCTCCAAGCCGATCAAGCTTCAGGCTCACACTGAGGATCCGGAAGCACTGATCAAGGCAATCCAGAAGTACATCATTGCTTAAGACCGGAGTCGCCGGTTGCCTTTTAGAGGCACTCTGCTTCTGAAAGGGATACACGCAGGCAACTGCGTGGTATTTGAAATGTAACACCACTTTCAAAGATTGAGTAGAATAGTAAGAGGGAAAGGCGGCGCTCCGGAAACGGGGTGCCGTTTTTCTGTCCGACACATGTTTTTTCACACAGGCGCATACACTTTAAACCGGAGGTGGTCGCTGGTGAAACGGATGTGTGCGATCGGAATGGCGGTGCTGCTGGTATGGCTTGGACTGTGCCGTATCTCGGCTTCGGCGGAGGAAACGGAGATTCCCGCTGCTGCCTATGTGCTGATGGAGGCGGAAACGGGAACGGTTTTGCTGGAGTCCAACAGTGATGCGCCGTTTTCCTGCGGGACGATGGCGAAGCTGATGACCGCCCTGCTGACGGCGGAACAGCTGACATCCGGCAGCTGGACGCTGGAGACGGAACTGACTGCCGGAGAGGAAGTCAGTGGGATTTCCGGTGCAGTGATCTGGCTGGTGCCGGGGGAGAAGATGACGGTATCTGACCTGCTGAAAGGGCTGATAATCGGAAATGCCGGCGATGCAGCGGCAATGCTGGCGGTTGGTATTAGCGGTGATGTGGCATCCTTTGTCATGGAGATGAACGCACGTGCCTTTGATCTCGGTATGCGCAGCACACGCTTTGATGCACCGCAGGGCAGCAATGCGGAAACGCAGTACACCACGGCGGCGGATCTGGCTCGGCTGTGCCGGGCGCTGTCGGAATATGATGTGCTGACGCCCTATTTTCAGACGTGGCGGGATTTTCTGCGTGGCGAGGAGACAGAACTGGTGAATGAGAACACCTTTGCCCGTACCGACGACACCAGCATCGGTTTCAAAGCGTGCCACACAGAGGCGGACGGCTGGAGCATTGCCGCCGGTGCGGAGCGGAAGCAGATGAAGTGCATCGCTGTGGTGCTGGGATGCCAGACAGATGACAGCCGCTTTGCACTGGCAAAATCCCTGCTGCGGCGTGGGTTTGCCGGCTGGCAGGTGGTGCAGCCGGCATTCTCGGCGGAGTTCCTTTATCCGGTGACGGTGCGTGGCGGTATCTGCCGTTCCGTGCTGGTGGAGCCAAAGCGGCTGCAGGGGCTTGTGGTGCCGAAATCCGATCAGGAGGTGGAAACGGTGCTGGTGCTGCCACGGTATGTGCTGGCGCCGGTGAAAAAGGGACAGCGCCTTGGACGGGCGGCGTTCTACCACGGGGACACTTTGCTGGATGAAACGGCGGTTGTGGCGTCGGATTCTGTGCGGCTGCGGAATTTTGAGGATTCGCTGTCACAATTTGTCGTCAAACTGCTTAAATTGTAGAGCGCGATTTTGTGTAGATTGAACAAGAATCCGGATTCCACTTGCAATCAGACGAAGAATATAGTATGATATAGTGGTAAAGTGGTTGAAGTAGGTCTGCATCGCAGACGGTGCATCGTGCCGGAGAATTCCGCAGGATGCGCAGCTGCCTGAAAAAGGCGGCTTGGCTGCAACGCCTTTTAGAAAGTGGAGGGAATTGTATTATGTCTGTAAAGCTGAATACAAAGTATCTGGCAAAATTTGTTGGGGAAGACGAACTCACCGGAATCAAGCATCAGGTGGAAGCGGCAGCAGAGATGCTGCACAGCAAGACCGGACTCGGTTCGGACTTCTTGGGCTGGCTCACCCTGCCCACCGATTATGACAAGGAAGAATTCGCACGGATTCAGGCTGCTGCCAAGAAGATCCAGAGCAATGCGGATATCCTGATCGTCATCGGTATCGGCGGTTCTTATCTGGGTGCCCGTGCTGCCATCGAGTTTCTGAAATCGCCGTTCTACAACAACTTGAAGAAAGATACACCGGATATCTACTATGTCGGCAACAACATCAATCCGACTTATCTGAACGAGGTACTCTCGATCTGCGAGGGCAAGGATATCTCCGTAAACGTCATCTCCAAGTCTGGTACGACAACAGAACCGGCGCTGGCATTCCGTGTGTTCAAGCAGCTGGTTGAGAAGAAGTATGGCAAGGATGGCGCAAAGGATCACATCTTTGCAACTACCGATAAGGCAAAGGGTACCCTGAAGGAACTGTCGGATACTGAGGGCTATGAGACTTTCGTTGTTCCGGACAACGTTGGCGGACGGTACTCCGTTCTGACCGCAGTTGGTCTGCTGCCCATCGCAGTTGCCGGCTGTGATATCGCTGCCCTGATGGAAGGCGCTGCACAGGCACAGAAGGACTACATGGCTGACTTTGAGCAGAACGACTGCTACAAGTACGCTGCACTGCGGAACATTCTGTACCGCAAGGGCAAGGCTGTGGAAATGCTGGTTTCCTATGAGCCGAGCTTCGTAATGATGTCTGAGTGGTACAAGCAGCTGTTCGGCGAGAGCGAGGGCAAGGACAACAAGGGAATCTTCCCGTCGGCTGGCGTATTCTCCACCGACCTGCACTCCATGGGTCAGTACATCCAGGAGGGCAGCCGCATTCTGTTTGAGACCGTTGTGGATATCAAGAAGCCGAAGCAGGATTTCTATCTGGAACCGGACGCTGAAAATCTGGATGGTCTGAACTTCCTCACCAATCAGAACATGTCTGTGGTAAACCGGAAGGCACTGGAAGGTGTTATTCTGGCACACACCGACGGCGGTGTTCCCAATATGATTCTGGAAGTGGAAGATGTTTCCGAAAAGAGTCTGGGCTACCTCATCTACTTCTTCGAAAAGGCATGCGCAATCTCCGGTTATCTGCTGGGTGTCAACCCGTTCAACCAGCCGGGCGTTGAGAGCTACAAGAAGAATATGTTTGCACTGCTGGGCAAGCCGGGTTACGAAGACCAGAAGGCTGCTCTGGAGGCAAAGCTGGCAGAATAATTTCTGCACAGCTCCAAAATTGAATGCGAGAGCGTGTCGGATTTCCGGCGGTCTCTTTCAAAACATGTGCCGCTTTTGCGGTACGAAAGGAGTTTCACTATGATTCAACTGATTACAGGAAAAAAAGGAAGCGGAAAAACTAAGGTCATCATCGACAAGATCAATGCAGCAGTAAAGAACACCAACGGCTGTCTGGTATGCATCGAAAAGGGCGAGACACTGCGCCGTTCCATCAGCTACAAGGTAAGATGGTGTGATGCAGAGCAGTTCTGCATCGACAGCTTCGATTCCTTCTACGGCTTCATCGCTGGCATGCTGGCAGGCAACTACGACATCAAGGAGATCTATGTTGATGGTATCCTGAAGATCGCCGGCGCTGATTTCGATGAGTTTGGCCGGATGCTGGAAAAGCTGGACAAGCTGACCGGAGAGGATTCTTCTGTTACCTTTACTGTTTCCGCAGATCCGTCGGAGCTGCCGACCTCCGTTACTCGTTTCATCGACTAAGAGTGACGCAATTTCGCCCTCTTTTCGGTTTTTGAAAAAAATGCTTGACAAGCTGGGGCAAAATAGTATATAATAAATAATGCAATGCGTGAAAGGGAACAGGTATGGTTTTACAGCTGCGAGAACTATTTCAGATAGAAGGAATGCGTTTCCCGATTGAATACCAGATCATGCCGGAGGAACTGTCCGGTGTGCACGGCTATACGTTTGACGGGCCGGTGACGGTCAAGGGAATGTTTCGCAATCGTGCCGGTATTGTGACACTGCAATATACGGTTTCTTGTGTGCTGCATGTTGTCTGCGATCGCTGCCTTCAGGAATTGACGCGCGAGTATTCGTATGACTTTTCTCACACAGTCGTACCATCGCTGCAGAGTGAGGGCGACGTTTATGACACATATCTGGTTGCAGAACACGACAGCATTGATATGAATCAGACAGCAATCTCGGACCTGCTGCTGATGCTGCCGACAAAGATGCTTTGCCGGGAGGACTGCAAGGGTCTGTGCGATATCTGCGGGTGTAACCTGAACGAAGCCACCTGCGACTGTCGAAAATAAAAGGAGGTGCGAAAACATGGCTGTACCGAAGAATAAGGTCTCCAAGGCAAGACGGAATAAAAGACGTTCTGCTGTTTGGAAGCTCGATGCACCGGCAATGAGCACATGCAGCAATTGCGGCGCATACAAGGCACCGCATAAGGTTTGCAAGAATTGTGGATATTACAATGGCGTTGCCGTTCTGAAGATGGACGAAGCAGAGTAAGACTCTGGGCATGACATTTGTACGAGGAGGAGAGGCGGCCTTGGCTGTCTCTCTTTTTTGTATTATTTGTCGGTTTTGGAAGAAGGAGATGAGAAAATGGCATTGCCAGTTGTAGCAGTTGTAGGGCGGCCAAATGTGGGCAAGTCCACGCTGTTTAATAAGCTGATCGGAAAGCGGCTTTCCATCGTAGAGGATACCCCAGGTGTCACACGGGACCGAATCTATGCCAAGGGCGAATGGAGAAACCGCCAGTTTATGCTGGTGGACACCGGCGGTATTGAAACCTCGACAGAAGACGTCATTCTGAAACAGATGCGCCAGCAAGCAGAGCTTGCCATTGAACGTGCCGATGTCATTATTCTGGTGACAGATGTGCGGTGCGGTGTCACGGCGGACGACAGTGCTGTGGCGAGCATGCTGCAAAAGAGCGGAAAACCGGTGATCCTCGCCGTCAATAAGTGCGACACCATCGGCGAACCGCCTATGGAACTGTATGAGTTCTATAATCTGGGAATCGGCGATCCCTATCCCATTTCTGCGGCACATGGTCACGGCACCGGCGATATGCTGGATGCCCTCTATGAATACCTGCCGGAGGAGGATGCGGAGGATGACGACGAGGATAACATCAAGGTTGCCATTATCGGTAAGCCGAATGTGGGCAAGTCCTCGCTGGTCAACCGCATCGCCGGAGAGGAACGTGTTATCGTTTCCAATGTGGCAGGGACAACACGTGATGCAACGGATACCGTTGTGGAAAACGAAGAGGGCACTTTCACCCTCATTGACACCGCCGGAATCCGGAAAAAGGCAAAGGTTACAGAGCGCATCGAGCACTATAGCGTGCTGCGTGCCTATATGGCGGTAGATCGGGCGGATGTCTGCCTGATTCTGATCGATGCCGCAGAGGGCTTTACGGAACAGGATTCCAAAGTTGCCGGCTATGCCCACGAACAGGGAAAGGCGTCCATCATCGTGGTCAACAAGTGGGATCTCATCGAAAAGGACAACAAGACCATGCGGGAATACGAGGACAAGCTGAAAAACGACTTCAGCTTCATGTCCTATGCGCCGTTCCTCTTTATTTCTGCCAAGACCGGTCAGCGGGTACAGAAGCTGTTCTCACTGATTCGGGAGGTATACTTGCAGAATAATATCCGCATTTCCACCGGTATGCTGAACGATGTGCTCGCCTATGCGACCACCAGAGTGCAGCCGCCCTCGGACAAGGGCAAGCGCCTGAAGATCTACTATATCACACAGGCAAGTTCCAAGCCCCCCACGTTTGTCATCTTTGTCAACCGTGCCGATCTGTTCCACTTCTCCTACCAGCGGTATCTGGAAAATCAGATTCGCTCTACGTTCGGACTGTCCGGAACACCGGTGCGCTTTGTGGTGCGGGAACGTGCCAAGGACGAGAAATAAGAGGTGGATGGAATGCTGTTTTTGGCAATTGTTTTGTCTGCGCTGGTGTCCTATCTGCTGGGAAGCTGCAACAGCTCCATTCTGGTGGTTCGGCTGCTGAAACATCAGGATGTGCGGGATTTCGGCAGCCACAATGCCGGCCTGACCAACACCCTGCGCTGTTTCGGAAAGGGCTGCGCTGCGCTGACGCTCATCGGCGATCTGGCAAAGGGCATCATCGCCGTGTTCCTCAGCCGTGGCATCTGCCACTGGATGGATGTGGGACTGACGGCACAGCAGGACGTGCACTTCATCGGCTATATCGCCGGAATCTTTGCCATTCTGGGACATGTCTTTCCCCTGTACTATCATTTTCGTGGGGGAAAGGGCGTGCTGGTCGGCGTGTCGGTCTTTCTGGGAATTGATCCCAAGGTATTCGGATGTCTGATCCTGATCTTTATCATAGTTCTGGCAATTTCGAAATACGTTTCCCTCGGCTCGATCATCGCTGCGGTTTGCTGCCCGATCATTACCTTCCTGTTCCAGATGCTCCAGCGTGGGGATATGCCCATGTGGTACGTCTGGCTGAACACTGTGCTGGCTGCGGTGATGGGTGCTATGGTCATCTGGATGCACCGCACCAACATCCAGCGCCTGAAAAACGGGACGGAAAATCGGTTTTCTTTTCATAAGACAAAAAACGTGTGAGAACGCCGGAGCGTGTTCCCATTGACAGAAGGAGGTTTCCTGTGGCAAATGTAACCATACTGGGTGCCGGCGGATTCGGGTTGAGTCTTGCGCTGACGGCGTATCATAACGGCCATACTGTGACGGTCTGGAACCATTCTCAGCAGACCATTGCAGAGATTCGGCGGGACGGCGAACGGCGGGATAAGCTGCCGGGCGTGCCGATTCCGGAGAAGATCGCACTGACCACCGATCTTGCCTGTGCATCTGACTGCGAGCTGCTGCTCTTTGCTGTGCCGTCCCGTCACATTCGGGAACTTGCAAGACAGGTTTCCCCCTATGTCCAGGCGGGAACGACTGTGGTCAATGCCAGCAAAGGGCTGGAGGAACAGACGTTTTTGACCATGAGTCAGGTGCTGCATGAAGAGATTCCGCAGGCAGCAGTGGGAACCATTACCGGTCCCTCCCATGCGGAGGAAGTGGGGCGGGAAATCCCTACAACAGTAGTCGCAGCGTCGGCATCGGAGGAGACCGCAGCGCTGATTCAGGACATTTTCACCAGCCATGCCCTGCGGCTGTATATCAACACAGATATCATTGGCTGTGAAATTGGCGGTGCGCTGAAAAATATCATTGCGCTGGCAGCCGGTATTTGTGATGGTCTGCACTGCGGTGACAACACCAAAGCGGCGCTGATGACCCGTGGCATTCATGAGATCACAAATCTGGGCGTCACGATGGGCGGGAAGCCGGAGACATTCGGCGGACTGTCCGGCATCGGTGACCTCATCGTTACCTGCTGTAGTATGCACAGCCGGAATCGCCGTGCAGGAATTCTCATCGGCGGCGGCACTTCGCCGGAGGAGGCGGTGCGTCAGATTGGTACGGTGGAAGGCTATGACTGCTGTCATGCAGCGTGGCAGCTGGCGCAGAAGCATCAGGTGAGCATGCCCATTACGGAGCAGCTCTACGAGGTGCTGTTCGCCGGAAAGAGTGCGGCGCAGGCGCTGCAAAACCTGATGAGCCGTCCGAAAAAACACGAGTACGAGAGCTTTTCCTGTTAGAGCCTGTTTCGCATCTTTTTCCGCACGTTTTTTCGGCAGATTTTGCCGGTGACTGCGTCAAAAACCCTTGCCAGACACAAAGTATGCCTGCGGATTTTTTCCTTGTCACCGACAAAATCATGCTCGAAAATCCGCACATAAAAGATGCGGAACAAGCTCTTAAAAAAGATCACCAAAAATGCATGTGTCCTGCTGTGAAAACGGCGGGGCACATTTTGTTTTGAGTGACAGTTTCCGGAAATCGTCATACAATGAAGGGAATATCATTGGAAAGGGGAAACTGGAATGCCTTTGGTGAGTTTGTGCATGATCGTTCGGAATGAGGAAGCGGTGCTGGAGCGCTGTTTGGACTCGGTGGCGGAACTGGTGGATGAGATCATTCTGGTGGACACCGGTTCTACAGATGATACCAAGAAGATTGCGTCGAAGTTTTCGGCGAAAATCTACGATTTCCCGTGGCGAGACGATTTTTCCGCCACAAGAAACTACGCCGTGGCGCAGGCGGTGGGGGACTATTGGTTCTGGCTGGATGCGGACGATGTGGTGGAGGGAGAGAATCAGGAGAAGCTGCGGCGAATTCTGGCGCATCCGGATGCGGACGTGGTGTTCCTGCCCTATCAGCTCTCCTTTGACGAGGACGGAAAACCGCAGATGATCTCCTGCCGGGAGCGCATTTTTCGGCGCAGTGTAAAGTTTCAGTGGGAGGGTGCTGTGCACGAGGCAATTGTGCCACGGGGAAAGGTGCGCTATGGGGATGCTGCCATCTCACACCGAAAAATCGGCGCTGGCAGTCCTGATCGCAATTTGCACATCTATCAGCAGAAGCTTATGCGTGGCGAGAACTTTTCCCCCAGAGAACAGTATTATTACGCCAGAGAACTGTACGACCACCGTGCCTATCGGGCAGCACTTCCGGTACTGGAGCAGTTTTTGCGGGATGGAAAGGGCTGGGCACCGGACTGCATGGGAGCGTGTCTGCTCTGCGGAAACTGTTACCGAAAACTGAAACAGCCGGCGCAGGCGCTGAAAAGCCTGCTGCGTGCGCTGGAATACGGTGCGCCGACGCCGGAGCTTTGCTGTGAACTGGGCGCTGTCTTTCTGGATCAGGAGCAGTATCCGACGGCGATCTTCTGGTACCAGCTTGCTATGGAGGTGGGTGAGGATTCCAGAGAGGGATTCCGTGTGCAGGCGTGCTGCGATTATATTCCGGCGATGCAGCTCTGTGTCTGCTATGACCGGATGGGGGACACTTTTTCCGCAGCGGCATATAATGAATTAGCCGGAAGCGTCCGGCCGAAAGATGCGGCTGTGGCGTTCAACCGGCGGTATTTTGCAGAAAAGGGAATCCAATTCCATGATGCAGAAAATCACAAGAGAAAGGAGTTGTGAGAAATGGCATATTGTCATTGTCAAGGCAGTGCGGAAGAGCCGTATCGTGGCTGCTGTCCGCCAGTACCGCCTCCGGCACCCTGCTGTCTGGAAGGGCCGCCCGGCGTGACCGGACCGATGGGCGCTACCGGTCCAGTCGGCGCAACAGGCCCTACAGGCGCTACCGGTGCAGCTGGCGCAGCCGGAGCAACAGGCGCAGTCGGCGCAACAGGTGCCACAGGTGCGACTGGTGCGGATGGCGCAGTTGGCGCAACAGGTCCCACAGGTGCGACTGGTGCGGACGGCGCAGTTGGCGCAACAGGTGCCACAGGTGCAACTGGTGCAGTCGGCGCAACAGGTGCCACAGGTGCGGACGGCGCAGTCGGCGCAACAGGTCCCACAGGTGCGACTGGTGCAGTTGGCGCAACAGGTGCCACAGGTGCGACTGGTGCAACAGGCCCTACAGGTGCAACCGGTGCCACAGGCGCAGCTGCAACCATTACACCGGCAGCTGCGGTGAACGATTCCGTTGGCACAGTCGATGTGGTGGAGCAATTCAACACACTGCTTGCGAATTTGCGGGCAGCAGGGCTGCTGGAATCCTGACCAAATGAAAAGAGCTGTCCCGTTTGGGGCAGCTTTTTTGTCGGGTTTTGCGGATGGACTTGCATTTTTTTCGGAAATGGCGTATACTGAGAGCAGAGAAAAGGGGGTGGGAGCATGTCTTATTTTTGGCTGACATTGGAACGGATTCCGGATGATTTTGGATTTTCGCTGTATGATAGAACGCATCTCTGCTGGCTCCTTGGGATTTGCGCCGGAATTGTTCTGCTGGCGTGGGTCTGCCGCCGCATTTGTGAGGATACCTGCCGCCGATTGTTACAGGGAATCGGCTGGGGAATGCTGGGGCTGGAGGTGCTCAAGGTAGCAGTTCTTCTATCAACGGGACAGTTTCGGGCGGCGTATCTGCCGCTGGATTTGTGCGGACTCTCCGTCTTTCTGGAGTTTGCTGCTGTCTGGAAACCGCATCCGCTGCTGTTGGAATTGCTATACAGTCTTTCCCTGCCGGGGGCGTGTCTGGCACTGTTGTTTCCCAACTGGTTTCCGCTGCCCCTCTGGAACTTTTTCAGCATCCATAGCTTTGTGATTCACGGGCTTCTGGTGGCAGTGCCGATGATTTTTCTGGCACGTGGGACACTTCGTCCCGATTGGAAACGGCTGCCCTTTTGCTTCACTATGGTGGCAGCAGCGTGTATTCCCATTGTGTGGGTGAACCACCGGTTTCACACAAACTTTTTCTTTCTGTCGTGGCCGACCAGCGGTTCGCCTTTGATCTGGTTCGGGCGGGAGTTCGGCAACTACCGCATTGGGCTGCCCGTACTGATGGCACTGATCTGGACGGGCATGTACGGGATTCCGGCGCTCTGCCAGCTGATACACCGCCCCAGTTCAAAATAGCAAGCGCTCAAAAAAACGCCATCGGATGGTTTTCCGATGGCGTTTTTCATTTAGCACCTGCTGATATACAGCGAGCGCAGATGTTTCATGAGAGAATCATAATTCGAGATCTCCTTGGAAATCACTGCGTGCTTGCCATGAAAGGACACGTGCACAGTATGTTTCTTTTTCCGGATTCGTGTGACTTCCGTCACCGGCGTTACACGGATTCCGTCCATGGAAAGCGTGCCATCCAGAAGTTTTGCCAGCGTGTCCGGCTGATGCAGTACAGACAGCAGCTGTTCCTGTCTGGCAATGGCACTGGAAACACGATTCTGAGCGCCGGCACCGGGAATCCTTGCGGAGATATGGTAGAGTGTTCCTCGATAGAACGCCCATTCCTTGAACTGTGCTCGGATTTTTCCAGAGAGCCGAGTTCCTGTGACAGAGAGGTAGAAGATCACCGCCAAAACCACTGCCAGCACCAAAATCAGACACAGTTCTGTTTCCGTAGAGGTGGTTTTGTATACGGCATCTCGATTTTGTTCAGAATCCTTTGTAAGCTGAAAGAAAAACGGGATCATCGAAACGGCAAGTATTGCAAAAGAGAGCAGCACACGCCACAGCATTTTGCGTGCTGCTTCTTCTCGTGCCACATGGGGCGGATGATAAATTTCAAGCATACGGCTTCTCCTGTCCGGCAAGCTGCTCTGCGCACCACAGAAATCCCTTGGCAGTGCGGGCAGCATTGTCCTGAAAGTGATTGCCGGAGTTCCACTCCAGCGTGGTATTTACCCCGCACTGCGTCAGGCGTTCTGCCTGTGCTAGGATTCGTGCTTTTCCGGTGCGCAGCAGCGGATTTCTGGTCTTGTGTTCCTTGTTGCCAAGGCTGAGGTAGACGTGGGAAGTCTTTGGCTCATGCGCTGCGATGTAGGTGTCCCAGTCATCGAACCACACGGAGGGGGAGCAGGCAGCCACTGCCCGAAAGGCATTCGTCTGGTAGGCTGCCCAGAGGCTAAATAATCCCGCCAGAGAATAACCGCCCAGCACACACGGCATGGTTTTCGGCAGAGCGAGCGCCGGCAGCAGTTCCTCCAGAATCCACCGCAGCGTTTCTCCGGCGTTTCCGCCGAAAGGTTCGCTGCCGAATGCCTGTCTTGCGCTCCACGGGGACAGCTCACGGTTCCAGTCCGTTACCGGAAAGGACACCAGCGTCACGTCACACGGCGCATGCTGCTGAATCTGCGCTGCCTCTTCCGCAAGACCGGCAAGCTCGTGTGTGCCAGTTGGCTGGATGAGCACACATGCCGGCGCATCTGCGGAAAAGATGGTGCAGTGTTTCCCGGCAAGATCGGTTGCAACTTGTGACATGATTAGAAGCTCTCGTGGAATACGGTTTCTGTCAGCGGTTTGCGCTCCGTGTCATAGCGCTCCGGCGACTTGACTGCCTCTGGATTGGCATAACCCAGACACAGCATGGAAACCGGCACATAGTTCTCCGGTAGGTGGAATTCCTCCCGCACGATCTCCGGATCAAAACGCTCTACCCAAAGAGAGCCGAGTCCCTGTTCTGTTGCCTCCATCATCATATAAGTAGTGACAATGGAGAGATCGATCTCCTCAATGCGGTGTCCGTCGAAGCTGCGAATCCAGCAGTCATCCACATCGGCGCAGGCGATGATAACGGTCTTGGCAGTGTAGGCATTGGTATTGTGCATTGCTTTTGCGACCTTTTCCAGTCCCTCCGCAGACTGGACAACCAGCAGACGCTGAGGCTGGTGATTCTTGCCTGTGGGCGCAAGGCGTCCTGCCTCCAGAATTGCCTGAAGCTTTTCCGGCTCGATGGCTTTGTCCTGATAGGAACGGATCGAGCAGCGTTTCTTTGCGAGTCCTGTAAAATTCATGATGGAATTCCTCCTTTTCGATTTGCTCTCAGTATATCACACTTCCCCTGAAAATGCAAGCGTTTGTAAAAACAGGGGAGAATGAGGGACAGACACTTTCCTGTGTTAACAGATTGAAAAGTACGAGACGAGAAAAAACAGACGCAATTGCGTGGGCTTTTCGCTTTGTAAATTCGTATTTTTCCAGATTTAACATTTAAACTAGATTTAACATAAGCAAGGTGATGGATTTTACAGGCAGCTGGTATAATGAGATTGTTCATTGGAACAGAGGAAATAAATTGTGTGAGAGCGTGAAAAAACGCTCAGGATTTCCCGCATCGGGAAAGAAATGGAGTTTTGTAAAATGAAAAAGAGGATTCAGATGATCGCAGGTATCGCAGCACTGGGCATGCTGGCAAGTGCTATGACTGGTTGTGGCGCAGGCGGCGCAAATGGTGCGATCAGCGTCATCACCCGTGAAGACGGTTCCGGTACCAGAGGCGCATTCACTGAGCTGTGCGGTATCGTCGCAGACGACAAGGACAACACTGTTTCCAGCGCAGAGGTTACCAACAGCACCGCCGTTATGCTGACCACCGTTGCCGGCAACTCCGCAGCCATCGGCTATGTTTCCATGGGTTCGCTGGATGACTCCGTAAAGGCAGTCAAGGTGGACGGCGTAGAGGCAACACCGGAGAACGTCTCCAACAGCAGCTATTCCATTTCTCGTCCGTTTAACATCGTCACCAAGACCGACGGTATCAGCGATGCTGCACAGGACTTCATCAACTTTATCATGAGTGATGACGGTCAGGCAGTGGTCGAAGATGCGGATTACATTCCAGTTAGCTCCGGTACGTATGAGGCAGCCGATGTCAGCGGTAAGGTAACTGTTGCAGGTTCTTCCTCTGTAACACCGGTCATGACCAAGCTGAAAGAAGCATACGAAAAGATCAACACCAATGTGACTGTAGACGTACAGCAGAGCGACTCTACCACCGGCGTTACCTCTGCCGTACAGGGCATCTGTGACATCGGTATGGCATCCAGAGAGCTGAAGGATAGCGAAACTTCGCAGGGCGTGGAGGCAACTGTCATTGCAATGGACGGCATTGCAGTCATCGTCAACAAGGAAAACACCATTGAAGACCTGACACTGGACCAGATTCGCCAGATCTATGTAGGTGAAGTTACAAGCTGGGATGAACTGAACAAATAAATGAAACGCTTGTCGAGAGGACGACGTACATGAAAAAATATCGTGAAAAAATCATGCAGGTTGTGTTCCTGATCGCTGCATGTATCTCCATCGTTGCCGTTGCGCTGATTTGTATCTTTCTGTTCGCAAACGGGTTTCCGGCAATCGTTGAGATCGGGCCGCTGAAATTTCTGGGCGGTATGACATGGAAACCGACGGAGGGACAATACGGGATCTTCCCCATGATCATCGGCAGCATCTATGTCACAGGAATCGCCATTCTGGTCGGCGTGCCGATCGGATTGTTCTGCGCCGTATTTATGGCAAAGTTCTGTCCGAGAAAACTCTATAAGATTCTGAAGCCGGCGATCTCTCTGCTGGCAGGCATTCCCTCCATTGTCTATGGCTTTTTCGGGCTGGTCGTGATCGTGCCGATCATGCAGCAGCTGGTGGGAACGGGAAAAAACGTACTGACCGCCGGCATCCTGCTGGGCATTATGATTCTCCCCACCATCATCGAGATCTCGGAATCCTCCCTCCGTGCCGTGCCCCAGAGCTATTATGAGGGCTCGCTGGCACTGGGAGCAACTCATGAGAGAAGCGTCTATTTTGCCACGCTTCCGGCAGCAAAGTCGGGCATTATGGCAGGCATCATTCTGGGCATCGGCAGAGCCATTGGCGAGACCATGGCAGTTGTCATGATCGCCGGAAACCAGCCGGTATTGCCCAAGAGCCTGTTTGCCGGCGTGCGGACGATGACGGCAAATATTGTCATGGAAATGGGCTATGCAGAGGGTCTGCACCGTGATGCATTGATTGCAACGGGTGTGGTTCTGTTCGTCTTTATCCTGCTGATCAATGTTTGCTTCTCGCTGGTAAAACGGAAGGAGCAGTCATGACAAAGACAAAAGAAATGGGCATCAATCACCGCACCATGAAACAAAAGCTGGCGGAGTACCGGCATCAGCCTCTCTCCCTGCTGCTGTTGGCGCTGACACTTCTGGCAGCAGTCATTACTGTGGGTGTACTGCTGTGTCTGATTGCATACATCCTGTACAAAGGCATCCCGAACATGCATCTCTCCCTCTTTGCGTGGAAATATACCACGGAGAACAGCTCCATGATGCCTGCCATCATCAACACGCTGCTGATGACAGTGGTAACCCTGATGATCGCCGTGCCCATCGGTGTATTCTCCGCCATCTATCTGGTGGAGTACGCCAAGCGCGGCAACAAGCTGGTCAAGGTCATCCGCATGACAACGGAAACATTGCAGGGCATTCCCTCCATTGTCTTCGGTTTGTTCGGCTTCCTGATGTTCGTGGTGGCATGCAACTTCGGCTTCTCGCTGCTGGGCGGTGCCATCACACTGGCACTGATGGTGCTGCCGCTGATTATGCGTACCACGGAAGAGGCACTGCTCAGCGTGCCGGACTCTTTCCGGGAGGGCAGCTTCGGACTTGGCGCAGGACGTCTGCGGACGATCTTCCGCATCATTCTGCCCAGCGCAATGCCGGGAATCCTCGCCGGAATCATTCTGGCAGTGGGACGTATTGTGGGCGAAACTGCCGCACTGATGTACACCGCCGGCACTGCTACTACAGTATGTACAGGGCCGTTCCGCTCCTGCCGTACCCTTGCTGTGCATATGTACCAGCTGCTCTGTGAGGGACAGTATATGGGACCGGCATATGCCACAGCGGTTGTCCTGCTGGTGATGGTTATTGTCATCAATGCGCTGTCCGGCTGGATCGCAAAGAAACTGACCAAATAACAGGAAGGAGTGCGGTGCAGCGGCAGACGGCTGCGCACCCAGTGAAACCATGGAGAAATTTGAAATCCACAACATGGATCTGTACTATGGCAGTTTCCATGCGCTGAAAAATATCAATCTGGATCTTCCCGCCAATCAGGTGAGTGCCTTTATCGGGCCGTCCGGATGCGGAAAATCCACGTTGCTGAAATCCCTCAACCGCATGAATGATCTGGTAGAGGGCTGCCGCATCACCGGCGATATCCGGCTGGATGGGCAGGACATCTACGGGGACATCGACATCAACCTGCTGCGGAAACGGGTGGGCATGGTGTTCCAGAAGGCAAATCCGTTCCCCATGAGCATCTATGACAACATTGCCTATGGCCCCCGTACCCACGGTATCCGCTCCAAGGTGAAGCTGGATGAGATCGTGGAAAAGTCCCTGCGGGATGCCGCCATCTGGGATGAGGTAAAGGATCGCCTGAACAAGAGTGCGCTGGGAATGTCCGGCGGACAGCAGCAGCGTCTTTGCATCGCACGTGCTCTTGCCGTACATCCGGAGGTGCTTCTGATGGATGAGCCGACCAGCGCACTGGATCCAATCTCAACTTCTAAGGTAGAAGACCTTGTCATTTCCCTCAAAAAGGAGTATACTATAATTATCGTGACGCACAACATGCAACAGGCAACTCGTGTCTCCGATCGTACAGCGTTCTTTTTGCTGGGCGAGGTTGTAGAATATTCCGAAACAGAAAAGCTGTTTTCTAATCCGCAGGATAAACGTACCGAGGACTATATTTCGGGGAGGTTCGGATAATGAGAGAGTACTACACCGCACAGCTGGAAACCCTCAATACCAACATGATTCAGATGGGCGCACTTTGCGAGGATGCAATTTCCGCTGCCATTCAGAGTCTGCTGGAGGACGACAGGACAATTGCCAAGAAGGTGGCAGACACCGAACTGGAGATCGACCAGATGGAACGGGATATTGAGCGCCAGTGCATGCGTCTTCTGCTCATGCAGCAGCCGGTTGCCACTGATCTTCGGGTGGTGTCCTCGGCGCTGCGTATGATTGCCGATCTGGAGCGCATCGGAGATCAGGCGTTTGATATCGCCGATATCACCAAGTCCGGCTCGTTTCAGGGCTTTTCCGGCAAGGTGCACATCAAGGAGATGGCGAAAGCAGCCATTCACATGGTGACGGACAGCGTGGATTCCTACGTGAAGCAGGATGTACAACTGGCAAAGCGTGTGACAGAGGAAGATGACGTGGTAGACGAACTCTTCCTGAAAGTGCGTCGGGAGCTGGCGGAACTGATCCATACCGATCAGAACGCCAGCGAACAGGCGTTGGATCTGCTGATGATCGCAAAGTATCTGGAGCGCATCGGGGATCATGCCGTAAACGTTTCAGAATGGGTGATTTATTCTGTCACCGGAAAGCATATGTAAAGCGCATAAATCATTGGAACAGGCTCTGACATTCCGGAACAGGTTCTGAATACCGCCATTGAAAAGGAACTCTCTCACCGGTGTTCCTTTTCTGTGTTTCAAAAGAAAGGCAACACAATATGATTTATTTGGTAGAAGACGACGACAGCATTCGGGAACTGGTGATCTATACCCTGCACAGCACCGGAATGGAGGCACAGGGATTTGCAGTGCCCTCTGCGTTCTGGACGGCGATGGCAGAGCAGGAGCCGGATCTGGTTTTGCTGGATATCATGCTGCCGGAGGAGGACGGTCTGGAAGTCCTGAAAAAGATTCGGAGCAACACGGCAACAAAACATCTGCCGGTGATTATGCTCACCGCAAAGGGTACGGAGTACGATCAGGTCATCGGACTGGACTGCGGCGCAGACGACTATGTGACAAAGCCCTTTGGCATGATGGCGCTGATGGCACGCATCAAGGCGGTGCTGCGCCGTTCGGAGAAGGCAGATGGGGAGAAGATTCTCCAGTTCGGCGACCTTCAGGTCAACCCGAAGCGGCATCTCATCTCCGCCGGCGGAACACAGATCAGCCTGACACTCAAGGAGTTCGAGTTGCTCTGTCTGCTGCTGGAAAATCAGGGCGTCGTCTTTACCCGTGACCAGCTCCTGAACCGCATCTGGGGCTATTCCTTTGACGGAGAAAGCCGTACTGTGGATGTTCACGTGCGCCATCTGCGTCAGAAGCTGGGGGATTGCGGTGCATACATCGAAACCGTGCGGGGTATCGGCTATCGGCTGGGAGATGGCAGCGTATGACCAGGAAGATCTTCCAATCGACCATTACCGTGGTTATCACCATGCTGCTGCTCAGCTTTCTGCTGATTACCGGTGTGCTGTACCAGCATTTTGAACAGATGCAGCTGAATCAGATGCAGTCCATGGCGACCTTTGTCATGCAGGGCGCAGAAGAGGACGGCGTGGACTATTTCAAGGACTTGAAAGAAACTGAGGTTCGTGTGACATGGATCGCAGCGGATGGCACAGTGCTGTATGACAACTGTTATGACGCTGCCAAGATGGAAAATCACCGCAACCGGCAGGAAGTACAGGAGGCGCTGACGGCGGAGTCCGGCATAAGCATTCGCCGTTCCTCCACACTGTCGGAGCACACCATCTATTATGCCAGGAAGATGCCGGACGGCTCTGTGATGCGTCTTGCCACGGCGCAGAGTTCTGTGTGGTTTCTCATCGGCGGACTGCTGTCACCGGTGCTCTTTATCTTTCTGGCAGCATGCGCTCTCGCAGGCGTTCTTTCCTATCGTGTTTCCAAGAAAATCGTGCGTCCGCTGAGCGAGATCGACCTAAAGCATCCGGAGCAGGTGGACACCTATGAGGAGCTTTCGCCGTTCCTGCAGCGCATCGCCATGCAGAATCAGGAGATCGACGCACAAATGGCGGAGATTCGCAAGCAGCAGCAGGAGTTCTCTATGATTACCGAGAACATGAGCGAGGGACTTCTGGTGGTTGACCGCAACTATCAGCTGCTCTCCTATAACAAGAGTGCCGTGCGGATTTTTGGCATCTCCAATCCGGCAGCCGTGAAAAACGTGCTTGCTGTGAATCGGAGCCAGGAATTTCGGGAGGCGATGGAAAACGCATGGAAGGGCAGACACACCCAGCAGCGGCTTCAGATGGGCGAGCGTATCTATCAGGTCATTGCCAACGCTGTCTCTGATCCGGAGGACACCGAGGATCTTTTGGGCGCAGTGATTCTGGTACTGGATGTGACAGAGCGTGAGGAGCAGGAAAAGTACCGGCGGGAGTTTACTGCCAATGTCTCCCACGAGCTGAAAACGCCGCTGACCTCCATTTCCGGCATTGCGGAGATCATGAAAAACGGCATTGTCCGGCAGGAGGATATTCCCCACTTTGCCGGAAAGGTCTACGACGAATCCCAGCGGCTGATTACGCTGATCGGAGACATCATCCGTCTTTCTCAGCTGGACGAGAACGAAGTGCCGCTGGAGCGGGAACAGGTGGATATGCTGGAGCTGGCACGGGATGTGGTGGACAGCTTGCAGTCTGTGGCACAGCAAAACAGCATTTTGCTGGCGGTGCACGGGACACATGGCGTGGTGTACGGCGTGCGCCGTGTGCTTCATGAGATGGTGTATAACCTGTGCGACAATGCGGTGAAGTATAACCGTGCCGGCGGCCGTGCGTGGGTCTCTGTGACAGCGGAGAAACAAACTGTTTCGGTTTCTGTGCGGGATACAGGCATCGGGATTCCGGATGCTCAGCAGTCCCGTGTCTTTGAACGGTTCTATCGGGTGGATAAGAGTCATTCCAAGGCGGTCGGGGGAACTGGTCTGGGGCTGTCCATTGTAAAGCACGGCGCTGTGCTGCACCATGCGGAAATCACGCTGCACAGCGAGCTGGAAAAGGGAACGGAGATCATCCTGAAGTTTCCGCAGAGCAGCATGTTCGATACGCAAAATGAAAAAAATTGAATTGGCGGAAAAAATACTTGACAATTTCGGCAGATTATGATATAATATTAGCACTGTCGAAATTGGGGTATAGCCAAGTGGTAAGGCAACGGACTTTGACTCCGTCATTCCGCTGGTTCAAATCCAGCTACTCCAACCATACGTAAAAAAGCACGCAACTTCCGGTTTAATTCCGGAGGCTGCGTGCTTTTTGTTTGATTCTGTGATGGCGTTATCCCATCACCGGAGCAGGCGCTGTCTCCGGACAGTCCTGAAAATACGGCGGATAGCAGTGCAGGATTGCCTCGCCCTCCGTCTGGTAGTCCGCCGCACGCTTGGGAAAGTCGTGGGGACAGACTGCTGCCATTTTGGCAGCGAGGAGGTGAAGCACGCCGGTTTCCACAGGGTTTTGCAGCTTCTGACATGCCTCCTGCGCCAGTGCCCAATCCTCCAGATAGGCGGAGTCCTGTCTTTGACAGCGGAAATAGGCGAGGAACGCTTTGACCATGGGCTTTCCCATGAGGGTCAGTGTGTTTCCGTAGGCAGTGTCTGCCATGCGAAAATACTGCTCTGCTGTTTTTGAGTCGCCGGCGGAAAAATAGGTTAGCGCCAGATCGGTGTAAAACGTGGGCGCAATGCTGCATCCCTGTTCCCGACAGAGCGCAATCGCCTTGTTATAGTAGAGCACCGCCTCAGTGAGTGCGCCGGTGCGCCGTTTGATTTCCCCCAGATAGTTGTAGACGGCGGCGATGTTCAGAGTGTACGGCTTAGTGCGCATCTCCGTCTTGGAAAAATAGTCCACGGACTGCATCAGAGAGGTAAAGGCGTGTTCCCAATCACCGGTGTAGATGTAGTATGCTCCGCGCAGCCGGTGATAGAACGCATGTTCCAGACGGTTCTGGGTGCGCTGGGAGATCATCAGACCGTCTTTGGTGCAGCGGTCCAGCAGCTCGGTGTCGTGGAGCTGGAGGGCATAGTAGGCGGACTGCCGCATAAAGCGCAGCAGGAATGCAGCGTTCTGCTTGGTGTACGGATCAGACAGTCCGGAGTCCAGACACTTTTTTCCCTCAGTGTAATTTCCGGTCAGAATGCAATAGCGGCTCTTGGCGTGCATCAGACGGGCAAAGAACTCGTGAAACTGCGCAAAATCCGGATTCAGCCGGTGGTATTCCAGCAGGTCGTTTTCGATGTGCTCAAAGTAGTGCAGCACATTGCTGGACGGTGTGGCAGTTTCTCCGCCGGTGGCGTCCAGCACCGGATACAGTTCATAGTTCAGACCGGAGTATGCCTCGATGTTCCAGATCTCGTAACACAGGCATTTCTCCCGATTTCTGGCGTGCTGGTAGTGGAAGAGAATCGCCTTGAGAGAGGGCATGTCCATGTCTGTTTTCAGGCGCAGTTCCAGCGCTTCGGCGACTTTGTTGTGGAGAATGCGCCGGCGGGAGGGGGAGAGTTTCTCATAGATGTAGAGCCGCATCTTGCTGTGCACAAAGGTGATGTGCGGTTTTCCTTTCTCGCTCTTCTCCTGAATCAGGGCGTGTTCCTTCAGCTCTTCCAGATCGCTCAGCAGTTCCACGGAGTCCTGTTCATGGATCATGGTAAGGGTATTGAACGTGGCGAAATCGTGAAAGACGGAAATCGTGTCCAGCAGCGCACGTGCGGAGGGGGACAGTCCGTTTAAACGGTCATCCAGAATGCCCCGTGCAGAGAGAGATAGAAAACTGATGTTCTTTTGTTCCCGCAGATTGGCGGCCATCTCAGATAGGAAAAAGAAGTTGCCCTGTGTTTCCGCATAGATCTTTTCCAGCATTTCCGGCGTAAAATCGGCGTGGGAGACGTGCGCCTGTAAATAGCGTGCGGACTCCTCCAGCGTCAGCCGTTCCATGCGAAGCGGCAGCAGCAGCCCCTCTTTGGAGAGGGAACTGAAAAAGGTGATGGTGTCGTAGTCGGCGGTGGGCAGACTGGTGAGGACAAAAAAGATGTTAGGATTCCGCAGGCGGATGATGCTGGATACCAGTTCCTGTCCCATGGCATCCATGGCGTTGATGTTATCGAAATAGAACACCAGCCGTTTGGTGGCTGCCAGCTGTGTGATGATGCGCAGGATGCTGTTCTTGCAGGAGCGATAGCGAAAGCTTTTGGAGAGGTCATCTGTCAGCGGGATGTCCTCCGCCATAACACCGCCGAAGGTGGGAAAGAACTGCGCCACACTGTTGATGAAAGACTGCTGCAGCGAGATCTGCTGCATCTGAATGGCGCTGTCTATTTGAAAGATGATGTCGTTCCACGATTGGAGCGGCATATTTTTTTCGGCGAGAAAACAGGTTGCTGCAAGCACCAGCGTAGTATCCTGTGGGATCTCCGTCAGAAATTGCCGTACCAGATAGCTCTTTCCTGCGCCGTGTTCGCCGGTGATGAGAACGTTCTGCATAGCAGCATAGGCAGTGCGCAGTTGGTTCAGCAGATCGCTGCGGAGCATTTCCGGTGCAGCATTCGGTACAGCTGGCTCTGCGGGCGGCTGCGGTACAGTTTCCGGTTCTGCCGAGGCATCCAGCCAGTGGTTCAGCAGAACGTGATACAGATCGCTGGCTGCTTTGGAGGGCGCAATGCCGAATTCCTCCTCCAACAGCTGCTGAAGCTTCTGGTAGAGCTGTACGCCCTTGTGGAACAGCTCCTTTTTCTGATAGATGCCCATGAGTGCCATGTAAATGCGTTCGTCGAAAGCGTCCAGTGTGGTGTATCGCTCAAAGAGTTCCTCCGCCTGTTCAGTTTCCAGCGCATCGGACTGCATGTGCTGATAAATGGCGTTGAGGTAGCGCCCGCTGTAGAGGGCGCGCTTCTCCTCCAGCCACTGGGTGTAGTTCTCCGCATTTTTGACGGAGAAATCCTTGAGAAATTCGTCGTATGCGGGAAGCGAGCCGTCTGCGCTGCCGTCCAGGCTTTCGAGATCGGTGGATACCGCTGCCGATGGATTTAGCTGAAGCATGGACTTCTGCGGCGAGATGACCACCTCGTCATGAAACATTTTGCGGATGATATAAATGGCGTGGCGCAGGTTCTTTTTTGCAGTCAGCTCGTCCTCGTCCTCCCAGAGCAGGAGGGCAGCCTTATCACGGGAAATGGATTTTTCTACGGCAAGATAATAAAAGAGTGCCTCTGCCTTTTTATAAGGAAAGCGAATCAGCACGCCGTCTTCTTCGATTTTCGGAAATGAAAGCAGTTGTATCTGAATCATCATTGTCACCTGGTCTTTTTTTAGTTTCACCCATTATAACATATTTCGATTTTGAATGCAACTAAAACTTTATTTTTTTTAGAAATGGATGCGGAATTTGTACAAAAGCAAAAAGCGACTCGGAAAACGTCTAAAATTCAACGCTCCGGATTCGGCAAACTCGATTTTCGTCGAATGGTACCGTTTGGAATCAACGTTCTTTTGACAGGCGAGGAGTATAATGGGAACCAGAAAGCAGGACAGCCGACCGAAACGAGCGGGCGCAGTGCTTTTCCAGAAACCGAGGAGGGAATCACAATGAACTATAATCAGGCAGCAGAACAGGCAATGACAATTCGACTGGATATGGAGTTGCCGGAGTATCCGGAATTTGTGGAGGGCATTCGCCGTGCACCGAAACGGGAGTCCAAGCTGAGCGAATCCGATATCCGTCTTGCCGTAAAGAATGCGCTTCGCTACATTCCGGAGCGGTATCACGAGCAGATGGCAAAGGAGTTCTACGATGAGCTGATGGAACACGGCAGAATTTACGGCTACCGCTTCCGCCCGTTCGGCAGAATCTACGGCAAGCCAATCTCCGAGTACAAGGGAAAATGCATCGAGGGCAAGGCGTTTCAGGTGATGATTGACAACAATCTGGATTTTGAAATTGCCCTGTATCCTTACGAACTGGTCACCTATGGCGAGACCGGTCAGGTGTGCCAGAACTGGATGCAGTACCGGCTGATCAAAAAGTATCTGGAGGAACTCACCGATACCCAGACGCTGGTGCTGGAATCCGGTCATCCGGTGGGACTGTTCCGTTCCTCCAAGACCTCGCCGAGAGTCATCATCACCAACGGTCTGATGACCGGCTTGTTCGACGATCTGGAGAATTTCAACCGTGCCGCAGCTATTGGCGTGGCAAATTACGGGCAGATGACCGCTGGCGGCTGGATGTACATCGGGCCGCAGGGTATCGTCCACGGCACATTCAACACCCTGCTGAATGCCGGAAGATTGAAGCTTGGTATTTCCAAGGATGAAGATCTGAAGGGCAAGCTATTCATCTCCTCCGGTCTTGGCGGAATGAGCGGCGCACAGGGAAAGGCTGCTGTGATTGCCGGTGCGGTTAGTGTGATCGCAGAGGTGGACATCTCCCGCATCCAGACCCGATACGAACAGGGCTGGGTCAGCTGCATCATGGACAATCTGGACGAGATCGCAGCCACGGTGCAGGAAAAGCAGGAGAAAGGCGAGGCATACGCCATTGCCTACCACGGCAACGTCATCGACCTGCTGGAATACTGTCTGGCAAAGAACATCCACATTGATCTGCTGTCCGACCAGACTTCCTGCCACGTTCCGTATGACGGCGGATATTGTCCCCAGGGCATCTCGTTTGAAGAGCGCACCCGCATGCTGGCAGAAGAGCCGGAGGCATTTGTGGAACTGGTCAACCAGTCCCTCCGCCACCACTACGAACTGATCTGCCAGCTCTCCAAGCGTGGCACCTACTTCTTCGACTATGGCAACAGCTTCCTGAAAGCAGTGTACGATGCCGGAGAGAAGAGCATCTGCAAGAACGGCGTGGACGAAAAGGACGGATTTATCTTCCCATCCTACGTGGAGGACATCCTCGGACCGCAGCTGTTCGACTATGGATATGGTCCGTTCCGCTGGGTATGCCTCAGCGGGAAGCCGGAAGATCTGGCAGCCACCGACCGTGCAGCTATGGAATGTATCGACCCTAACCGCCGGTATCAGGACAGAGATAATTACGTCTGGGTGCGGGATGCCGAGAAAAACCATCTGGTGGTCGGCACACAGGCACGTATCCTGTATCAGGATGCGCTGGGCAGAATGAAGATCGCCCTGAAGTTCAACGAGATGGTGCGAAACGGCGAGATCGGGCCGGTCATGCTGGGAAGAGATCACCACGACACTGGCGGAACGGATTCTCCGTTCCGTGAGACCTCCAACATCAAAGACGGCTCCAACATCATGGCAGATATGGCAGTGCAGTGCTTCGCTGGCAACTGTGCACGTGGCATGAGTCTGGTTGCCCTGCACAACGGCGGCGGTGTCGGCATCGGCAAGTCGGTAAACGGCGGATTTGGCATGGTGCTGGACGGCAGCGAGCGTGTGGACACCATCCTCTCCATGGCGATGCCGTGGGATACCATGGTGGGTGTTTCCAGAAGAAGCTGGGCACGCAACGAAAATTCCATCACAACGTGTCTGGAATATAACAAGCTGTATCAGGGCACAGATCACATCACCATTCCGTATTGTGCTGATGATGCAGTGATCGAAAAGGCGATTTCCGAATAAAGAAGGGAGCGGTTGACCATGAAACTGACAAAAGAAGAACAGGCAATGCTGGACGGCGAATTTGGTGCCGGTGTACAGCTTGCAATGAAAATACAGGTGGCAATCGGGGAGGCATACGATGCGCCGTATATGGTGCCCGTATCCAGAACCCATGTGGCGCTGAGCAATCAGGAGGCAGACCTCTGGTTTGCGGAAAAGCTGGTGGCTGGCGGTGCGACGTGCCGGGTTCGCCCCACCGTCAATCCCTCTTTCAACTGGGAGCAGCTCAGCTGCGTCACCAAACTGGAGCCGGAGGATGAGGCAATCGTCAAGCGAACCCATGCGGCATACAATGCGCTGGGTGCGATCATGACGTATGATTGCACGCCGTATCTGGAGAAGAATGTGCCTCGGTTCGGCGAGATCTGCTCTTTCTCGGAGTCCAGCTGCACCCCGTTTATGAATTCCGTGTACGGTGCAAGAACCAACCGTGAGGCAGCACAGAGTGCCCTTTGCGCAGCGGTGACCGGCGTAGTTCCGTATTATGGCTACCTGCTGGACGAGAACCGCAAGGGTGAGATTCTGGTCCATGTGGAAGCCGACATGGAGAACGATTTCGACTATCAGCTGCTGGGCTACTTTGCGCCGCAGAAGATCGGGTTCAAGCTTCCGGTGTTTACCGGACTGAAAAATCCCACCAAGGAATCCCTCATGAATCTGGGTGCGCAGCTGAACACCGGCGGCAATGTGGCAATGTACCACATCGTCGGATTCACACCGGAGGCACCCACCATTGAGGCAGCGTTCCACGGCGAGGAAGTGCGGGAGGAGGTCACCATTACCAACGACGACCTGCGCTCCATGCAGTCCATGCTGACCGATCCGTACGGCAAGATCGATTTCGCCCTGTTCGGATGTCCTCACCTCACCATCGACCAGATCGGTGTCATTGCTGAGATGGTCAGGGGACAGAAGCTGGCAGTGCCGCTGTTTGTGATGACCTCCGGACTGTCGCTGGATCTGGCGAAAAAGATGGGCTACGAAGAGACGATTCGTCAGGCAGGCGGTCATATTTTCTCGGATACCTGTATGGATCAGCCATGCTGGAAGTTCCTGTACGGCAAGAAGGGCGTCACCGATTCGCCCAAGTGTGCATATTATACACGCCGCCGGCAGATGGAATTTGTGGTTGTCCCGCTGGAGCAGGCAGTAGAAGCTGCGCTGCGCGGCGAGATTCAGGGTTACCGAAAGTAAGCGAAGGGGGAACGAAGCACCATGAAAACTTATTCGTGTCATAAAATCTCAGAGGGATGTGCAGAGGGCGAGATTCTGCTCTCCAAGGACGACTTCTGTTTTTATCTGGTCGATCCGAAAACAGGCGTTGTGATTGAAAAGAACCACTGCCTGTTCGGCAAGAGCATCGCCGGAAAGATTCTGGTTTTCCCCAACGGCAAGGGCAGCTCTGTGGTACAGGCGGACGGCATGTACCAGCTGAAAATGACGGGGATGGAACCCAAGGCAATGATCATTCAGAATCCGGACACCACGCTGGTGGCAAGCGCCATCATCATGGAAGAACCGCTGGTGGATCGGGTGGATCCGGAGTTCTATGCAAATATCAAGGACGGCGACAAGGTCGCAGTGGATGCGACCAATGGCGTGATCACCGTAAAGGAGGAAGCGTAAGATGAAAAAGACAGTCAGCGGAAACGAAGCCATTGCCTATGGCGCTCTGCGTGCCGGCGTGAAGGTGGTCAGCGGTTATCCTGGCACCCCCTCCACAGAAGTGATTTCCAGTCTGTTGAAGATGGATCTGCCGGGAACCTACGTGGAATGGAGTACCAACGAAAAGACAGCGTTTGAAGTGGCAGCCGGTGCTGCACTGGCGGGAAGCCGTGCGCTGTGCACCATGAAGATGTCCGGTCTGAACGTGTGCTATGACTCTCTGATCGGTATCGCTTATTCGGGATGTAAGGGCGGTCTGGTCGTCTATGTAGCAGACGATCCGGGTGTGACCGCCGGTATGTGCGAGCAGGACACCAGAGGCTTTGCCCTTATGTCGGATATGCCCATGCTGGAACCGTGCTCTGTGGCAGAGACCTACGAGCTGACCAAGTTTGCGTTCGAGCTTTCCGAGCAGATCGGCGGGCCGGTGTTTGTGCGGCTGGTGACTAACAACTCCCAGTCTCACGCCTGCATCGAGATCGAAGAACGTATCCTGCCGCCGGAATCCCAGCCGCTGCCGGTACGGGATACCGCAAAGTTCACTAAGGCCGGCGCTGCCATCTGTATGACGCAGCACCGTGACCTGATCGCACGTCTGGCAAAGGCGGAGGAAATCATTGCACAGCAGGATCGGAACCGCATGCGTCTGGGCAAGAAGGATGGCGTCGGCATTATCTCTGTGGGCATCACCAACGGCTACCAGAATGAGGCGCTGGAGAGTCTGTCGGAGGCTGGTGTGGATGTATCTGAGATCTCATCGCTGGAGCTGATCGCTTCTATTCCCTTTGCCAAGGAGAAGATCGAAACCATGATCTCCCACTGCTCCACCCTGCTGATCGCCGAGGAGCTGGAGGGACACATTGAGAAGTACGTTTACATGCAGGCGTATAAAATGGGCAAGCAGGTGAAGATTCTCGGCAAGGAGGACGGCACCTATGAGCGTATCGGCGAATACGATGCGCAGATTCTCCGCAAGGGTATCTGTAAGGCACTGGATGTTGCACTGCCGGAATGCTTCGCCGATTTCAAGGCTGCACCGGAGGACAACTGCACCAAGCGGCCCATCGGCTTCTGCGCAGGCTGTCCGCACCGTGGCACGTACATGGGCATTGAAGCCGGACTGAAGAAAGCCGGTCTGAAGAAGAAGGACGTGCTCATCACCGGCGACATCGGATGTACCATTCTGGGCATCAGCCCGCCTTTCGAAATCCTGTGGACAGAGCTTGCCATGGGCGCTTCGATTCCGCTGGCACAGGGCTTTGCCTACAGTAATATCCCGTCCCCGATCATTGCCACCATTGGCGACTCCACGTTCTTCCACGCCGGTATGACTGGTCTGGTCAACGCCGTACAGCACCACATCAACATGACAGTAGTCATTCTGGACAACGGCTGGACTGCAATGACCGGCATGCAGGTCAATCCGGGTACCGTTCAGTCCTGTCAGATGGGCGAGTGGCAGCAGCTGGATCTGATTCAGGTAGTCAAGGGTCTGGGCATCTCCGAGGAGAACCTCTATGTGGTTGACCCGTACGATCATCTGTCTGTGGCAGATGCCGTAAAGGAATGTCTGGAAAAGGATGGCGTCAAGCTCATCCTCTCCAGAAGAGAGTGTGCAATTCAGGCAGCGAGAAGAAAGGTCAAGTATTCGCCGGTCAAGGTCATTCCGGAAAAATGCATCATGTGCAGAAAGTGCATCCATGTTTCCGGCTGTCCGGCAATCACACTGGGCGAGAATTCCATTGCGCTGGATCCGTCCACCTGCAACAACTGCGGACTTTGCGCACAGGTTTGTCCGGTCGGTGCCATTGAAAAGCAAGCGGAATAAGAAAGGTGTGGTACGAAAATGAAGAACTATTTTGATATTTATATCGTCGGTGTCGGCGGTCAGGGCGTGCTGACCATTGCAGATATTATCACACTCACTGCCACACGGGAGAATGTGGACATCAACTATTATCCCACCAAGGGCATGGCACAGCGTGGCGGATTCGTCAAAGCGCAGCTGCGTATCGGCAGAGCGCCGGATACCTTTAGCCCCAGCATCAGCCAGAGAAGCGCCGATCTGGTGGTTTCCATGGAACTGTGCGAAACCCTCCGTGCCATCCGTTACGCCAAGCCCGATGCAGAATATGTGGTGCTGGGCGAAAAGTGGCTGCCCACGGATGTCATGCTGGGACACGGCGCATATCCGGAAAAGGAGACCGTGTGCAGCGAGATTCAGAAGGCAGGCGGTTCCTACAGCTACATTCGTTCGGAGGACGTGCCTTCTTATGCACGCCCGAACCTGTTCGTGCTCGGCGTGATCTTCGCCAACACAGCGCTGCGGAATCTGTTTTCTGTAGCGGACATTGAAGAAACCATCGCCAACCGCTGGCCGAAGGTGGCGGAGAGCAATCTCAAGACGTTTCGTGCCGGACTGGCATATGCAGCGGAAAAGGCTTAACTCATAGAACAATCAGAAAGGCAGGCTGAGGACAATGAATCTGGATGTAATGTTTTCCCCGAAGAGCACGGCGGTATTTGGTTCCGCTTCCCCCGGAAAGCTGGCAAACGTGCTGGTGCATCGCCTGATGGAGGGCGGCATGGAGACGATCTATGCGGTCAATCCCAAGGGCTTGGGCGTGGAAGCCGTGCCGGGATATACCTCGATTCTGGAAATCGAAGGGCCGGTTGATCTGGCTGTCATTGCAGCACCTGCCAAGACGGTGGCAGGCATCATGGAGGAGTGCGGACAGAAAGGCGTAAAGGCTGCCATTATCATCAGCTCCGGCTTCTCGGAAGCTGGAAACGCAGCAGGAGAAAAGGAGGTCATGGCGATCGCCGGAAAGTATGGCATTCGCTGTGTCGGCCCGAACTGTGCCGGACTGATCAACACCCACGGCAATCTGGTGGCAACGCTGGAAACTATGCCGCCCAAGGGAAGCATCTCCATGATCTCCCAGAGCGGTGCTGTGGGCGGTGAATTTATGGCACTGTCCGGCAACGATGGCGTTGGAATTGCCAAGTTCCTGAGCTACGGCAACGGCGCCGATCTGACCGTCATTGACCTGCTGGAATACCTGAAAACCGATGCGGAAACCAAGGTCATCGCTCTGTATCTGGAATCTGTCAAGGACGGCAGAGCCTTTATGGAAGCGGTCAAGCAGGCTGCACTGGTAAAGCCGGTGGTTGTCGTCAAGTCCGGCCGTTCCAGCATGGGACAGCGTGCGGCAATGTCCCACACCGGCGCTATGGCTGGCTCGGATGCAGTGTTCGATGCAGCGCTAAAGCAGTGCGGTGCCATTCGTGTGGATACGCTGAAAGAACTGTTTGAGGTCTGCAAAGGCTTCTCCCTGATGCCGCCCATGGAGGGACGGAAAATCGCCATCGTCACCAACTCCGGCGGTCCCGGTGTCATGACCACCGACCGTGCGGATAAGCTGAATATGCAGGTGCCGGAGACCTCGCCGGAGATCCGGACAGCACTGGCAGAATTCCTGCCCGCCTATGCCGGCATGAAGAATCCGGTGGATATCACCGTGGAGGGAACCGGCGAACAGTATGGCAGGGCAGCGCAGACCATGCTGCAGGAGATGGACGGCTCTGTGGTGATTTACGTGGGCACGCCTTACCTTCAGTCCATGCCGGTGGCAGAACAGATCGTGGCATCTTCGAAATCCGTTGGAAAGCCGGTGTGTGCAGTGATGCAGGTGGGTACCGATGTGACAGAGAGCATCGCCTATTTGCAGGCAAACGGCATTCCGTGCTATGAGATCGGTGAGGATGCAGCTTTTGTGCTGGAAAAGATGGCTGCCTACAGCGAGTGGAAACAGAGCGCAGGCGATGCCTCCTGTTTCGCTGCCGCAGAACCGGAGGGCAAGCTGTTCGAAACCTCGAATCGTTTGCTGGAACCAGAGGCAATGGCACTGCTGCAAAAGAATGGCATTCCCGTTCCGGACTATGCATTTGTCTGCACCAGAGAGGAAGCCATGGCAGCTGCTGCGGCACGGGATACCGAGCTGGTCATGAAAGTGGTTTCGCCGCAGATCATTCACAAGTCGGATGTGGGCGGTGTCATTCTGCACATCTCTACGCCGGAGCAGGCGGGAGAGGCGTTTGACCGTTTGGAGAAGATCGGCGAGGGAAAAGATTTCCGTGGCGCAATTTTCTGCCCCATGCTCAAGAGCGGTAAGGAAGTCATTCTGGGGCTGACCAGAGATTCCCAGTTCGGGCCGGTGGTTGCATTTGGCATGGGCGGTATCTACACCGAAGTGCTCAAGGATGTGACATTCCGTGTTGCGCCGGTTTCCGAGGAAACTGCCCGTGAAATGATCGGCGAGATCAAGATGTATCCGCTGCTGAAAGGTGTTCGTGGCGAGTCTGGCTGCGATCTGGATGCGCTGGCAAAGGCAATTGCCGCATTTTCAGAGCTGCCGTTCCGGTATCCGGATCTGGAAGAAGCCGACCTGAACCCCATCTTCCTGTATGAGGATGGACTGTGTGCCGTAGATGCGAGAATTTTGGGAAAGCGATGAGAGAGGAGATGTGTTCTCATGGAAAAACCGTTGATTTGGATCATTGATGAGGAGTGGCCGGATTATGAGCTGGAGAAGCAGCTCCTGAAAACACAGTATCCGGACTGTGACATTCGCTTTTCCACCTACGACTATGCCGCAGATCTGGACGCATTCGGGGAAAACGCCGATGCCGTCATCTGTCAGGTATATGCTCCCATGCCGGCAGCCACCATTCAGCGCTTGAAAAAGTGCAAGATCATCGCTGTGTACGGCGGCGGTTATGATCGGGTGGATATTGCAGCAGCCAAGGAAAAGGGTATCTATGTCACCAACGTGTCCGGCTACTGCGCCGAGGACCTCTCCGATTATGTGATGGCTGCGATTTTTGCGGCAAACAAACATTTTCTGGTGGCAGAGGAAGCGCTTGCCGCTGGCAAGTGGGGTGCCAATGCGGTGGAGGACAAGGGCATTCGCCTGCGGGAATCCACACTGCTGATTGTCGGATGCGGCACCATCGGCAGCCTTGTGGCAAAGAAAGCACAGGTGCATCAGATGCATGTGATCGCCTATGACCCGTATGTCAGCAGGGAAGCGCTGGCGGAAAAAGGCGTGGAAAAGGTGGATACGCTGGAGGAGGGCTTCTCCCGTGCAGATTATGTCAGCGTCAACGCCATCCTCACGCCGGAAACTACCGGACTCATCACCTATGCGCAGCTGCGGCTGCTGAAGCCATCAGCATTTCTGGTCAATACCGCACGCGGCAAAGTCTTTGTGGAGGATGACCTCATTCGTGCCAAGCGGGAGGGGCTGTTCCGAGGAGCGATGCTGGATGTCATTTCCGCAGAGCCGCCCACGTATCAGGAGGAGATTTTCGACTGCGACGGGCTTTATGTCACACCGCATATCTCGTACATTTCCGTGGATTCCTTCGAGGAACTGAAGCGCCGTGCCTGCGGCAATGCCATTACCACACTGGAGGGCGGCGTGCCGAGAGATTGGGTCAATCCGTAATGAGGGAGGAAAGAACATATGAAACCGTTGATCTGGATCATTGATGACGAATGGGAGAGCTACGCAATTGAAACCAAGGTCATTCAGGAAGCCTTCCCGAATGCGGAGATCGTGGTTTCCGGCCGCAGCTATCGGGAGGACGCAGAAAAATATGCGGAAAGCGCTGATGCCATTCTGGTACAGGTGAGCATGCAGCTGGATGCGCCGCTGATTGCACAGCTGGAAAAGTGCAAGATCATCTCGGTGTACGGCGTAGGATACGATAACGTGGACGTGGATGCTGCTACTGTAAAGGGCATCGCCGTTGCCAACGTTCCCGGCTATTGCACCGAGGATGTGTCGGACTACGTGATCGCTGCCATCTACCACTGTAATAAGACACTGCTGGCATATGCCAAGAGCTGCCGTGGCGGTGCGTGGGGCGCAATGGCTGCCAAGCATCTGATTCACCGCATTGCCGGTTCGAAGCTGCTCATCATCGGGCTTGGCAGAATCGGCGGAGCCGTTGCCGCTAAGGCAAAGGCAATGCGCATGGAGGTGCTCTGCTACGACCCCTATGTTTCGTCGGAGCAGGCGCAGGCAATGGGTGTGAAAGCAGTTTCGCTGGAGGATGGTTTGGCGCAGGCGGATTATGTCAGCCTGAACATGCGTCTGACCGAGGAAACCAAGGGCTTTCTGAGTACCGAGGCATTCCGGCAGATGAAGCCGACTGCCTATCTCATCAACGCCTCCCGTGGCGGAACAGTGGATGAGGCTGCGCTGATCGAGGCAGTGCAGTCCGGGGAGATTGCCGGTGCTTGTCTGGATGTTCTCTGTGAAGAACCGCCGAAGCCGGACAATCCCATGCTCCATACAGACGGGATTTTTGTTACACCCCATATCTCCTATTTAACACAGTCCTCTCTGGACGAATTGCAGCGCACTGCTGCAGCAAATGCAGTTGCTTTCCTGCGGGGAGAGCCGGTTGCGTCAGTGGTCAATCCGGAGGCGGGCGAAAAAAAGGACTGATGGTTTATGATGAAGAAGGATTCGCCGACTATGACCGCAGCAGAACTGCTGGTGCGGTGTCTGGAAAATGAAGGCGTGAAATATATCTTCGGGATTCCCGGAGAGGAGAATCTGGACGTCATGCAGGCGCTCCGGAATTCCTCCATTCAGTTTATCACCACACGGCACGAACAGGGCGCAGCATTTATGGCGGATGTCTATGGCAGACTGACGGGAAAGGCAGGTGTCTGTCTTTCCACGCTGGGGCCGGGCGCAACCAATCTGGTCACCGGCGTGGCAGATGCCAACAGCGACGGCGCACCGCTGGTTGCAATCACCGGTCAGGTGGACACCAACCGGATGCACATCACCTCCCACCAGTTCCTGGATCTGGTGCAGATGTTTACGCCCATCACCAAGCGCAGCAAGCAAATCGTCCGTCCGGACTCCATCAACGAGATCGTGCGGATCGCATTCAAATATGCCGAGAGCGAGAAGCCCGGTGCAGCGCACATCGATCTGCCCAATGACATCGCAAAGCTGCCCGTCCCTGAAGATCCCAACGTCATGCCCATGCGCCACACCGCAGTGCATCAGGAGCTGACAGGCGTGGCAGATGTGGAAAAGGCTGCCGGTCTGATCTTTCAGGCAGAGCATCCGGTGATTCTGGCAGGACACAGTGCCGTTCGTGCCCATGCAGCAGAGGCGCTGACAAAGTTTGCGGAGCAGCTGAAAATTCCGGTCATCAATACCATGATGGCAAAGGGCATCATCCCCATGGACAACCGGTATTCTATGGGAACTATGGGCATTCCCCAGCGGGATTTCCAGAACGTCATGCTGGATAACAGTGATCTGGTTATCGCTGTGGGATACGATATCGTGGAGTTCTCTCCGTCGAAGTGGAACCGCACTCAGAACCACAAGATCATCCATTTGGACGTGCGTCCGGCGCACATCCACAGCCTGTACCAGCCGCAGGTGCAGGTAGTGGGGGATATCTCCGATTCGCTGGAGAAGATTGCTGTCCGCTGTCATCGGGAGAACGAGCCGGAGCTGTTTTTCCGGCTGAAAAAACTGATGCTGGAGGACTACAGCGCCGCAGAATCCGATGACGGATTTCCCATCAAACCCCAGCGTGTCCTGCACGACATTCGGCAGGTGCTGGGACAGGAGGATATCCTGATCTCTGATGTGGGAGCGCACAAGATGTGGATCGGCAGACAGTACAACTGTTACCATCCCAACACCTGCATCATCTCCAACGGCTTTGCCTCCATGGGCATCAGCGTGCCGGGCGCAATCGCTGCGAAGCTGATCTATCCGGAGAAAAAGGTGCTGGCAGTGTCCGGCGACGGCGGGTTCATGATGAACTGTCAGGAGATGGAAACCGCACTGCGCATTGGTGTGCCCATTGTGGTGATGATTTTCAACGACAGCGGCTATGGGCTGATTCGCTGGAAGCAGGAGGATCACTTCGGTTCCAGCTGCTTTACGGATTTCACCAATCCGGATTTCGTGAAGTTTGCGGAGAGCATGGGCGCAAAGGGTTACCGCATTCAGAGCGCCGAGGAAATTATTCCGGTGCTGGAGGATGCATTTTCCCAGAACGTGCCGTGCATCATCGACTGTCCCATTGACTACAGCGAGAACACACGCCTTTCCGAACGGCTTCAGAAAATGGATGCATGGATTGCGGAGCGTCTGTGATCGTCTTTGAAAGGAGTGTTCCCCATGGCAAAATTATTCGAATTGGAATCTTATGATGGCAGGCAAATTGTACTGCATAAGAACACCAAGGAATTGTGTGTTTCGGTTCGGGTATCGCTGGATTATCTTCCGGATTTGGAAAATCAGACGATCTGTCATTTGGATTTGCTGAAAGGAAATGATCAGCATCACAGCTGGGAATCGGCTTTTCATGCTATGGGTGAGGCGCTGCGGAATACATTGGCAGAGAATCCGTGGAGAGTTGCCTCCCACAATCCGTATTATGGTGAAGAGGGCATTGCAGATGCCTCGCTCATTTAAGAAGGTGAACAGAATGAACATCAACATTGAACGTCTGGAAAAGAATTTGCAGGAGCTGGGGAAGATCGGCAGAAATGCCGGTGGCGGAATTGGCCGTGCTCTTGGCTCGCAGGCAGATCGGGAGGCACGGCAGTGGATTCTGTCGTACTGGAAGAGTCACCTGAACGTGGACATCCAGATCGACGGCATCGCCAATCTGTGGGCATTTGCAGCGGGAACAGAACCCCTTCCGCCCATTGTGTTCGGCTCGCACCACGATGCTGTGCCGGACGGCGGAATGTTTGACGGTGCTCTTGGTGTGCTGATCGCCACGGAGATTCTGGAAACCCTGCAGGAAAACGGTATGAAAACACGCCATCCGTTCGGGCTGGTCAGCTTCACCGGAGAAGAGCCGAATCCGTTTCAGGTGTCCACACTGGGAAGCAAGGTGCTCAGCGGCCGGCTGACACGGGCGGATCTGGAACGGCTGCGCAACCGTATCGACGGCTCGGATTTACAGAGCTGTATGCAGCAGATCGGCGGAGATATCACTAAGGCGGACGATATCCGGATTCAGCCGGAGCAGATTCGGGCATTTTTGGAGTGCCACATCGAGCAGGGCTGTCGGCTGGAGGAAAAAGGACTGCACACGGCATCGGTTAGCTGCATCACCGGTATCTATCGGGAGGACATTGTGTTTACCGGCGAGGCAAACCACGCCGGCACAACTACGATGAAGCGCCGGAAGGATGCGTTCAATGCAGCAGCGGAGTTCTCCCTTGCCTTTGAGAAGCTGCTGCAGGAGCGTGCATCCGATGATGTTGTGGGAACGGTGAACAACCTCACCATGGAACCAAACGCCGTGGGCATTGTGCCGGGAACGGTAACGCTGACCATGGAGATCCGCACTTGTTCGGAAACCGTGACGCATGAGATCGCTAAGGCAATGGATGCAGTCTGTGAGAAGATTCAGCGGGAGCGTGGCGTGGAAATTCGCCGCCGCCTGAATCTGGATCAGCCGCCCATGCCCATGGATACACAGGTGCAGCATTTTGTGCAGGAGGCAATGCTGGAAACCGGCGAGGGCGATCAGGTGCTGGTGAGCATGGCGGGACACGATGCCGCCAATATGCAGCGTGTCACTAAGGGCGGAATGATCTTCACCCGAAGCGTGGGCGGAAAGAGCCACTGCCCACAGGAATACACCGAACCGGAGTCCATTCGGCGCACGGGCAACGCCATGCTGCTGGCGCTGCTGAAAATGGACGAGGGACTAGACTGAGAAAGGAAGCGGGAAAAATGACGGTACTGTATCAACCTCAATATGTATATCTGGACCATGCATTTCAGAAGGGCATGGGTGTCCTTTGCGAGGACGGGAAAATCAAGGAAACCGGAACGCTCGAATTGCTGGCGCAAAAATATCCGGAGGCGAAGCGAGAGGTTTGGGACAATCTGGTGATGACTGCCGGTACTGTCAATGTACATAACCACTGCTTCCAGAGCCTGCTGCGTGGTCTGTCCTGCGACCGCCCGTTTCTGGAGTGGCGGGATGAGGCGCTCTACCGGTTCTCGCCCCGTCTGACCAGAGAGGACATCTACCGTGGTGCGGTCTTTGCATTCAGCGAGATGATGAAGTGCGGTGTGACCACAGTGAGCGATTTCTTTTATATGCACACTTACGGCAGAGAAAGTGATGAGATGATCGTGAAAGCTGCGCAGGATGTGGGCATTCGTCTGGTGCTGGCACGCACCATGTACGACTGGGACGGCGCACCGGCTGGCTATGTGGAGGACGTTGCCACGGCAACGGAGAACACACGGGAGCTGATGAAGAAATACAACGGCACCGGCGACCAGATGGTTACGGTTCTGCCGGCACCCCACAGCCTTCATGCAGCTTCTACAGAGATGGTACTGGCAGGGCATCAGCTGGCACGGGAGATGGGCTGCTGCTATCACATCCACGTGGCAGAGGAGCCGTTCGAGGTAGAACAGGTGATGCGGGAACACGACGGCATGACGCCCATTGAGTATCTGGATCACATCGGCGTGGTGGATGACAGCATGGTCATCGTCCACGGCGTCTGGCTCAAACAGGCGGAGATCGAGCTGCTGGGCAGAAAGGGCGGAAAGCTGGCATATTGCCCGTCCAGCAACATGTTTTTAGCAGACGGCATCACCAATCTGGTGGACATGAAGAAGAGTGGTGTGCTCATCGGACTGGGAACAGACGGCGCTTGTTCCAACAACCGCATCAGTGTCTTTGAGGAGATGCGCATGGCAGCGCTGCTGCAAAAGGCATCCACTCTCAACGCCATGTGCCTGAATTATGAGGATGCGTTCCGCATGGGAACGGAGGACGGCGGAAAGCTGCTGGGACTGCCCGTCGGTGAGATCAAGGCGGGGAATTATGCCGACTTTGTGGGCGTGCGAACGGATGTCATGTCTATGCAGCCCATCTCCGATTCCGGCGAACAGATTTTACCGAATCTGGTGTACTCCATGCAGCCGGATGCCATTGCACGTGTGGTGGTCAACGGTGAAACCACCATGCAGGACGGCAAGCTGCTGCGCATCAGCGAACCGGAGGTTCTGGAAATGGTACAGCAGACCATGCACAGCATTGGCGCATAATCACAGAGCTTGTGTTCATAGGAAATATATGCGGATTTTCGAGCAAATTTTTTTGCAGACAAGGCAAAAATTTGCAGGCATACTTTCGTATGGCAAGAATTTTTAACGCAGTATGCAACAAAATTTGCCGAAAAGACGTAGATAGACGCCTATGAACACGAGCTCACAGATCGAAAAGAGGGTGCAGCAATATGAAAACCATGGTATACAACATCGGGCAGCTTGCCACGCCGCTGGGGACTTCCGCACGCCGGGGCAAGGAGATGGGCGAGCTTCGGGTGCTCTCCAATGCGGCAGTGTATGCAGAGGACGGCATAATCCGTGCAGTGGGCAGTCAGGAAGAGGTGCTCCGGGAACACCCTCTGACAGAGATGGATTGCTGCATGGATGCCGGACAAAAGGCAGTCATTCCCGGCTTCGTGGACTCCCACACTCACTTCCTCTTTGGCGGATATCGGGAGCAGGAGTTTCTCGATCGCATTGCCGGTACGCCCTATCTGGAATTGCTGCGGCGTGGCGGCGGCATTCAGGCGACCGTCTCTGCCACACGGGAGATCAGTCGGGAGGAAATGAAGCGCCTTGGCAAACAGCGGATGCGTGAGATGCTGGCACAGGGCGTGACCACCATGGAGGGTAAGAGCGGTTACGGACTGGACGAGGCATGCGAACTGAAAATGCTCTCTGTCATGCAGGAACTGAAACAGGAGAGCTGCATGGATCTGGCGGTCACCTATCTTGGCGCTCATGCCGTTCCGCTGGAATACACCGGACGCTCCAAGGAATACGTTCGCTTTCTGACGGAGCGGATGCTGCCCATGATCCGGGAACAGCATCTGGCGGAATTTTGCGATGTGTTTTGTGAGGACGGCGTCTTTGACATCGAAGAGACCCGTACCATTCTACAGGCGGCAAAGCGTCTGGGTTTTGCGCTGAAGCTTCATGCAGACGAGATCGAGTGCCTTGGCGGTGCAGAGCTTGCTGCAGAACTGGGCGCAACTTCCGCCGATCACCTGCTGGCAATCTCCGACAATGGCATTGCAGCGCTGGCGGAGAAGCATGTGGTGGCAACGCTGCTGCCCAACACAGCGTTCTGTCTGGCGAAGTCATACGCACCGGCTCGAAAGCTTATCGACGGCGGTGCAGCGGTAGCGCTGGCAAGCGACTACAATCCGGGAAGCTGTTTCTCCAACTCTATTCCGCTGATGCTGGCGCTGGCAGTCATTCACATGCACATGTCTATGGAGGAGGCACTGACGGCGCTGACGCTGAACGGTGCTGCTGCACTGGGACATGCGGACACCATCGGTTCCATTGAGGTTGGCAAGAAAGCAGATCTTTTGATCTTGCGGTATCCCAGCTATCAGTTTTTGGTCTACCACACAGGTGTCAATCAGGTGGAGCACGTCATCAAGGCAGGCAGGATTCTGGAGGGAGGAAAGATATGAGCTATGTCATTATCACGCCGGAACAGATGCAGACCAGCCGCTGGAGCGGCGGGCCCACCCCGCAGGTGATGAACTTTTCAGCATCAAATTCCTACCGCAATCGGGACTTCCGGTTCCGCATCAGCAGTGCTGCGGTGGAGGATGCGGTTTCCGTGTTCACCAAACTGGACGGCGTAGAACGATTCCTCACGGTGCTGGAGGGGAAGATCTCCCTCCGCACTGGCGTATCAGAGCCACAGGAGCTGAACGCCTACGACACCATCCATTTTCACGGCGGAGATGATACCGTCAGCGAGGGACAGTGCGTGGACTTCAATTTGATGCTGCGGGGCTGCAGAGGGGTGCAGAAAGCGTATTTTTGCCAGGGCAAGGATTTGTTCTATGCGGCAAAGCAGGCGCACAGCATGCTGTACTGCCGGGATACAGACATGACGCTGAAGCTTGGCGGCGAGGAGATTCGCCTGCCGGTGGGAAGCTTGTTTGTGCGGGAACCGTCGGAACAGGAGGAGGTCATCGAGCTGCTGCCGGGGAAGCCGGCGTATGTGGTGATTGCCGAGGCGTTTTGCTGAGCTGTTTTCCAAAATGGAATCAGTGTAAGGGTGGAGTGATCCGCCCTTTTTTGCTATAAAAAAGATGGAAATAGATTCTTAAATTTCAACGCAGTTTCGACACTTTTTAGACGTTTCCTTTGTATAATAGAATCAGAAAAATACAGCAGCGTGCAAAGAAAAAGAGAGAACAACGGCGTTCGACATGCGGGACAGCTTTCCCGTTCCGGATGCCGCTTTTTATTTGCCATCAGTATTTTTTAGAGCTTGTATTCATAGGAAATATATGCGGATTTTCGAGCAAATTTTTTTG
>OGOY01000049.1_pt1 | contig 128539 bp, 114 predicted proteins | sample 1552811 | NCBI WGS metagenome assembly OGOY01 (sample SAMEA2580132, study PRJEB22360) | human gut metagenome | biome: human gut; feature: human-associated habitat; material: faeces | place: Denmark | collected 2008/2010 | reverse complement strand
ACTCATCCGGCGGGAACCGGTTTCCGTTCCGGCACAGCCGGCTGCACCTGACGCAGAGGAATCGCCCTACCAGTTCCTGAGCGCCAAGGCGTTCCAGCGCCGTCCGGAGCCGGAACAGCTTCCGCCGCCCAAGGCGGAAGCGCCGGAAAAGGTGCGTGTCATCGGTGAGATTTTCCAGAACTATATTTTGGCGGAGCTGGACGACCGTCTGCTGATTTTCGACAAGCACGCTGCCCACGAGCGGGTGATTTTCGAGCGCCTGAAATCCGGCGCATCCCGCCAGACCAGCCAGATGCTGCTGCGGGAGAGCGAGACGCTGCTCTCCATGGACGAGTTCTCTGCTGTGCAGGAAAATCTGGAACGGCTGGAGGCGATGGGATTCCAGTTCGATTGCAGTGATCCGCCACGCCTGCGGGCAAAGGCAGTGCCGTCCTTTGTGCTGGATCTGAACATCGACGAGGTGGTGACGGAGATCGCCCACAATCTGGCACTTGGAAAATCCGACCCGCAGGTACATACCTTTCAGGATATGCTGCACACCATCGCCTGCAAGTCGGCGATCCGTTCCGGCGATCACAGCACGCTGGAGGAATTGCAGCAGCTGGCGCAGGAGGTGTGGGGCAACGAGGCGATTCGCCATTGTCCCCACGGCAGACCAGTGCTGTTCGTCATCCGGAAATACGACTTGGAAAAACAATTTCGGCGGAGGGTATAGCCCATGACAGAAGCAACAAAAATCCCGGTTCTGGCGGTAGTTGGCCCCACTGCCTCCGGAAAAACGGCGGCAGGCGTGATGCTGTCCCAGTGCTACCACGGCGAAGTAGTCTCCGCCGACTCCATGCAGATCTACGAGGGATTGGACATCGCCACGGCAAAACCAACACCGGAGGAAATGTGCGGGATTCCGCACCACCTCATCGGCTGCGTTCCCATGGATGCGAATTTCAGTGTGGCGGATTATCTGGCACTGGCAAAACCGGTGATCGCCGACATCCATCGGCGTGGGAAACTGCCGGTGCTGGTGGGCGGAGCAGGCATGTACGTCTCCTCGCTGCTCTCCAACGTCCAGCTCGCTCCCACACGGCAGGATGCCAGGCTGCGGGCGGAGTTCCAGCAGTACGCTGCGGCGCACGGCAACGAAGCGCTGCATCAGAAGCTGGCACAGCTGGATCCGGAGGCAGCGGCCGCCATTCACCCAAATAATCTGGTGCGTGTCGTGCGGGCGCTGGAGGTCTGCACCCTCACAGGAAAGACCTTTACCGCATGCAAGGCGGAAAGCCGTATCATTCCCAGCCCTTACCATTCTCTTCAGATCGGTTTGATGTACGAGGATCGGCAGGTGCTCTATGACCGCATTGACCGCCGTGTGGATGAGATGGTGCGGGCAGGCATGGTGGAAGAAGCGCATGCCGTCTATCAGAACGAGGCGCTCCGGACGGCTTACCACGCTATCGGGTACAAGGAACTGATTCCGTACTTCGAAAATACCATGCCGCTCGGCGAATGTCTCGACAAAATCAAACAGGAAAGCCGCCGGTACGCCAAACGGCAACTGACGTGGTTTCGCAAAAATCCTGATATTCAGTGGATAATTCTCAGCAAGTTTGACAAGAAACAAGAAATTTTGGAAAAATGCAAAAAAACAATAGCCAATTCCGATTTATTGTGCTATAATATAAGTTGAGTCAGGCTCTCTTTGCGGAAAATGGCTCATTGTACTGCAAAAATCTCATGCGATTTCCCTCGGAATCCAATTCGGCGGGAATGCGGAAACTAGGTGATGAAACGAACAATGGCTTCTATTTCCAGTAACAAAATGTCCAATGTCCTGCTGGGACTTCTCTCGGCATCGGTGCTTGCGACGTTCGGAACGATCTTCTACCATTTTGTGGATACCAGCTACGAAACGGAAACGGCGATTCGTGCCACCGCAGATGAAGCTGTTGTCTTTCAGGGTGTGTATGTGCGGGACGAAAACGTCTTGACCTACAGCGGAACCGGTGCGGTAAGCTACCGGATCTCGGACGGCGGAAAGGTTGCCGTGGGCGACGTCATTGCGGAAATTTATCCCGATGAGTCCGCCATTGAACAGAAGCAGCAGATCGACACGCTTCAGGAAAAGCTGGACACGCTCCAGCGCATTTCCAGTCCCGGCACCCTGGAACAGGCGCAGCCCGCCGACCTCTCCCGACAGGCGACACAGTATTATAAGGATATTGTGAAGGGTCGGGAACAGGAGAACTTGCGCAGCGTTTCCGCATCCCGCCAGAAGTTTCTGGAGGCACTGAGCATGTACCAGATCGTGGTGAGCAAGGGCGCAATTTCTTTTGACAGCCAGATCGCCGACCTGAATGCGCAGATTCAGACGCTGCAGGCGTCCCAGAGTCAGGCGGTGGGAGAAGTGGTCTCCGATGCGTCGGCGTATTTTGTCAGCCATGTGGATGGTTTTGAATCTCAGCTCAATGAAGAATCTCTTTCGGATATGACACCAGAAAAATTGAACGATATCATTCAAGAGGCGAGCAAGGGTTCTAATGCATCCGCAGACGGCGTGATCGGCAAGACGGTCTCCAATTACGACTGGTACATGCTGGGCGTGATCGACAACACCGATTTGAAGTATCAGGTCGGCGATTCCGTGACGCTCCGCCTGATTTCCACCGGCGCAGAAGCACCGGCAACCATTCAGGAGCTGCGGAGCACCGGTACGGACGGCAAAGTCCTCGCCGTGGTTTCCTGCGAGACCATGACCTCCGATTTCGTGCAGAACCGCACGGAGCGTGTGGAAATGATCCGTGGCGAATATGAGGGGATCAAGGTTCCCCGAAATGCGATCCGGTTCAAGGATGTGGAAGAAACCACCACCGACGAAAAAACCGGCGAGGAAAAGACGGAGACTGTGAACTGCCGTGGTGTCTATGTGCTGGACGGCGAAAAGGTAGAGTTCCGCCGTCTGGATGTCATCTACGAGGGAAAGGATTATGTCCTGTCCAGCCTGAACGCAGGGGACGGATATTTGATCCAGTATGACTCGATTATCGTGGAGGGTATTGATGCAGATGGAAACTAGTTTTAAGTATATCGACGAAAATTACAAGCGAATCGCTTACGAGATCGGCGAGGCAAAAGCAAAGTACCGCAAACCTGCCGATGAGATCACATTCATGGCTGTGACCAAGACGGTTGCGCCGGAGGCGGTAAACCACGCCATTGGTTGCGGTATTCATGTGCTGGGAGAAAATCGGGTACAGGAATACCTCTCCAAAAAGGAGCTTTACCTGCCGGAAGCGGAGGTGCACATGATCGGGCACCTGCAAACCAACAAGGTCAAGTATATCATTGAGGATATGGCGCTGATCCACTCGGTGGATAGCCTGCATCTGGCACAGGAGATTGACCGCCATGCGGCGAGAGTCGGCAAGGTGCAGAATATTCTGATTGAGGTCAATGTGGGTGCGGAATCCTCCAAGAGCGGCGTTTCGCCGGATGCGCTGGAGGAATTGTTGTTGCAAATCGGACAGATGTCCAACGTGCATGTACAAGGCCTGATGGCAATTCCGCCGGCTGCCGGCAGTGAAAAATTTCTTTGCGAAATGCAGGAACTTTATCTTGACATTTCCGCCAAAAAATTAGATAATATAGATATGAAGATCCTGTCCATGGGTATGTCCGGCGATTACGCTGCGGCAATCCGCTATGGATCGACAATGGTTCGGATCGGCTCCGCACTGTTTGGTGCGAGAAAATATACCTAAGGAGCCAGTTCAGTATCTAGCGATATCTGTTTTCTCTGAAAAGACGAGATGAAAGCCTGCCGCATCCGCACAAATGGCGGCGGGATGATACTAATCATATGTGCGGGGAATGGAGAACATTATGAGTTTTATCGATGGTATTAAGAATTTTTTTATTCCTGAAGAAGAGGATGGCAGAGATACAGTTCCCAACGACACTCCGGCAGAGGAACCGGCAGCAGAGGCAGCACCCAGAACCGCGCCCGGCAGCTATGGCAGACCCTCTGGCTCTATGCCGTCTGCATCTTCCTTTGACGAGTCCCGCGGAAAGGGCGACCGCTACACCACCATTAAGACGACTGCACAGTTTCAGGTCGTTCTGGTGAAGGCGTCCGTCTACACCTCGGATTCCAAGAAGGTTGTGGATTACCTGATGCAGAATAAGACGGTCGTTCTGAATCTGGAGGGTGCCAAGGAACCGGATATCCGCCGCATCATCGACTTCGTTGTCGGCGCAGCTTATGCAATGCATGGCCGGATCCGCCCCATCGCAAACCAGACGTTCCTCATCATTCCGCAGAATGTGGGCTTTGACGGCGACAGCATCGTCGGCGAGCTGCAGGACAGCGGTCTGGTTTAAACACAAGTATTTCCGGAGGACAGAAGGGGAGATAAACACGATATGTCGTATCTGGGGAAGGGGAGGACTGTGCCGGAATCCCAGCAGCTGTTAGAGGCGCACTGGGATGATCTGGCACGGCGCTCCGATCGGGACAATCGGCCGTATTTTTCGGCGTTTTACCCGCAGGAGGATCTTCAGGCGGCGGAGCGTATTGCAGCTGCAAACGGTGTGACGTGCACCGCTTGGGGCGGTACGGAGGGAACTGCACGGGTCATGTTCGGCTTTGCGCCGGAGTGGAGCGTGCCGGAGTTTCCGCAATTTCCGCTGACCTGTCTGACATTCCGCTGGCGTGGCGCAGAGAACCCGGGACATCGGGACTTTCTGGGCGCACTGATGGGATGCGATCTGGCACGGGAGACCGTCGGAGATATTCTGATTGCCGATGGGATTGCGCAGGTCTTTGTCTGTGTTCCGGCAGCTTCTGTGATTTTGCAGGAACTGCATCAGATCGGACGTGTCGGCGTGACCGTGACGGAAGATGATCCGGTCTGCTTGTCGGCGGAGACGGCGTACCTCTTGATCGAAGGTTCTGTCGCCTCGCTGCGGGCGGACGCAATTACGGCTCTGGTGACGAAACAGAGCCGGGAAAAAGCAGTGCTGCTCATTCGACAAGGCCGGCTGACCTGCCGTCACGCAGTGATCAATGCCCCTGCTGCACCCCTGCAAGTGGGAGATGTGTTCTCGATTCGTGGCTACGGAAAGTTCCGGCTGGCAGAGGACGGCGGACTCACCCGAAAGGGAAGACATCATATTACGATTCAAAAATATCAGTGAGAGGAGATCCCAAATGATTAGTGCAAGTGAAATCCACGAACTTCGGTTCGAAAAGGCTGCTTTTGGATATAAGCAGGAGGACATTGATGAATTTCTGAACCGCCTGGAACAGGAGGTCGCTGCCGCACAGCAGGAGCTGGACGACAGCCACAACAAGATTCAGGTGCTGGCGGATAAGGTTCGGGAGTACATGCGGGACGAGGACGCACTGAAGGATGCACTTCTGGGCGCCCAGAAGGAAGGTCACCGTATTGTTGCCGAGGCAAACGCACGTGCCGATGAGATCATTGCGCAGGCGCAGCAGAAAGCGGACGCAATGATGGACGAGGTGACTGTGCAGCACGATGCCCTCATTGAAAAGAATGAGGCAGAGATCGAGGAGGAGCACAAGAAGCTGGCCGCTGCCAGAAAGCAGGTCGCTGACTTCAAAAAGGCACTTTTCGACATGTACAAGGAACATCTGAGCATGCTCTCCGCAATGCCGGAAGAGGATGATACCACATTCGGCGTATCCGCAGAAGCTCCGGCAGACGACAGCACCGCAGAGGATGCTGCCCCTGCCGCAGCACCGGCAGCATCTGCAGCCGCAGATCCTTTTGCCGGCGCACAGTTCTCCGCCAAAACCATTCAGGGTGCTTATGACTCCCGTTTTGGCGACCTCGGTGCACTGGATTCCGAACACAAAGACTAATTTCAGGGAAAGGAGCGGCTTTTCCCGACGGGAAGAGCCGGAAGCAAGCTATGTCACAGGATTATAACAAAACCTTAAATCTGCCCAAGACAGATTTCCCCATGCGTGGAAACCTGCCCAAGCGTGAGCCGGATACTCTGCAAAAGTGGGAGACCGAGGATCTGTACGAAAAGATGATCGCCAAGAATGAGGGCAAGCCCCGTTACATTCTCCACGACGGCCCGCCCTATGCCAACGGCGAGATTCATCTGGGTACAGCGCTGAACAAGATGCTGAAGGATTTCATCATCAAGTACAAGAACATGAACGGTTTCTGCGCTCCCTACGTACCCGGCTGGGATACCCACGGACTGCCCATCGAGCTGAAGGCAATGAAGTCCATCGGTGTGGAAAATGGCGCAATTCCGCCGGTTGATCTGCGGAAGCACTGCCGTGATTTTGCCATGATGCATGTCAAGAATCAGATGGCACAGTTCAAGCGTCTGGGAAGCCTGGGACATTACTGCGATCCGTATCTGACCCTGAAGCCGGAGTATGAGGCTCGTCAGGTCGAGGTGTTCGGCGAGATGGCAAAGCGTGGCTATATGTACAAGGGACTGAAGCCGGTTTACTGGTGTCCGGACTGTAACACTGCACTGGCAGAAGCTGAGATCGAGTACGAGAACGATCCGTGTTATTCCATCTATGTCAAGTTCCAGGTAACCGATGACAAGGGTCTGTTTACCAAGCTGGGCATCGACAAGAAGCAGATCTACTTCGTCATCTGGACAACCACTACCTGGACCATTCCGGGCAACCTGGCAATCTGCGTTGGTCCGGCATATGAGTACACACTGGTACATGTGGGTGATGAATATTACTGCATGGCAACCGAGCTGGTTTCCGCAACCATGAAGGCTGCCGGCATCACCGAATATGAGACCGTTGGTACTTTCATGGGCAGCGAGCTGGAGCACATGAAGACCAAGCACCCGCTGTACGATCGCCTTTCTCCGGTCATCGTGGGCGACCACGTCACACTGGAGAGCGGTACCGGCTGCGTACACACTGCACCGGGCTACGGCGTCGAGGACTTTGAGGTCTGCAAGAATTACGACGATATCGGCATTCTGGTCTGCGTAGACGACAAGGGACGCCAGACCAAAGAGGCAGGCGAGTTCGAGGGTATGGATACCGATGAGGCAAACCGTGCCATTGCTGCAAAGCTGACCGAGGTCGGCGCAATGCTGGCAACCGAAAAGATCGTCCACCAGTATCCGCACTGCTGGCGCTGCCACAAGCCCATCATCTACCGTGCAACCGAGCAGTGGTTCTGTTCCGTCAATGGCTTTAAGGATGAGGCAATCAAGGCAATCGAATCCGTCAAGTGGATTCCGGAGTGGGGCGAAGAGCGCATTAAGGGCATGGTTCGTGACCGCAGCGACTGGTGCATCTCCCGTCAGAGAACATGGGGCGTACCGATCCCGATCATCTACTGCAAGTCCTGCAAAAAGCCCATCGTCAACGACACCACCATTCGTGACATCGCCGCTCTGTTCCGCAAGGAGGGCGCTGATGCTTGGTGGACAAAGGATCTGTCGGAATTCCTGTCGCCGGAAGTACAGTGCGAGTGCGGCTGTAAGGAGTTCACCAAGGAATATGACATCATGGACGTCTGGTTCGACAGCGGTGTTTCCCACACTGCTGTCATGGAACAGTACGATTGCCTGCAGTGGCCGGCTGATCTGTATCTGGAGGGCGCCGACCAGTATCGCGGATGGTTCCAGTCCTCTCTGCTGACCTCTGTGGTTTACAAGGGCAGCGCACCGTACAAGGCAGTCTGCACCCACGGCTGGGTCGTTGACGGTGAGGGACGCAAGATGTCCAAGTCGCTGGGCAACGGCATCATGCCGGATGAGATCGTCAAGCAGTATGGCGCAGATATCCTTCGCCTGTGGGTCGCTTCTTCGGATTACCATTCGGATATCCGCATCTCGAAGGCAATTCTGGGACAGCTCTCCGATGCCTACAAGAAGATCCGGAATACCGCAAGATTCATTCTGGGCAATCTGGGCAACGGCGACGGCTTCCATCCGGATCGTGACAGCGTGGCAGATGACCAGCTGCTGGAACTGGATCGCTGGGCACTGATGCGGTTGGATCGTGTCATCGAAAAGGTACACGAGGGCTATGAGACATTCGATTTCCACATCGTATTCCATGCCATCCACAACTTCTGCACCACCGATCTGTCCAACTTCTATCTGGATATCATCAAGGATCGCCTGTACTGCGAGAAGGAGGATTCGCTGGAGCGTCGTGCTGCACAGACCACCATGTACCGCATTCTCAGCGCAATCACCCGTCTGATCGCACCGATCCTCTCCTTTACTGCAGAAGAGATCTGGTCTTATCTGCCCCACGCAGCTTCCGACGATGCACAGAGCGTGTTCCTCAATGAGATGCCCAAGACCAGCGGCATTTCTGAGGGCGAGGCATTCCTGGAAAAGTGGAATCTGATCTATCAGACCCGTCTGGAAGCAAACAAGGTGCTGGAAGAAAAGCGCAACGAGAAGCTGATCGGCAAGTCTCTGGAGGCATGCGTGACCATCGCTGTTGCCGACGAAAAGCAGTACGAGACTCTGTCTGCTGCGGTAGATGTGCTGGCAAAGGTGCTCATCGTTTCGGAAGTGCATGTGGAAAAGGCAGAGAGCGGCGAGACCGCTTATACTGTCACCCGTGCAGAGGGCGGCAAGTGTGAGCGCTGCTGGATGTACCTCAAGAGCGTCGGCACAAACGCAGAGCACCCGACACTGTGCGCACGCTGTGCCGCAGTGATCGCACAGTCCTAAGCGATAGGAGGAGCAGCGAGTGCTGATTGCTTCTTTGCTGGGGATTCTTCTGCTCGCCGGCGCAGACCAGCTCATTAAATACTGGGCGGTGACGCAGCTCCAGCCGGTAGGCGAAAAGCCGTTTCTGCACTTCGGTGATTTTCAGATTCTGGGCTTTCGCTATCTGGAAAATGACGGCGCTGTGTTCAGCAGTTTTTCCGGCATGCGCTGGCTGCTGATCGTCTTTACCTCCCTGATGATGGTGGTGTGTCTGATCTATCTGATTCGGGAGTACCGGAAATCCAAGCTGCTGACAGCAAGTCTGACACTGATCATTGGCGGCGGCATCGGCAACCTGATCGACCGGATTTTTCGGGACGGTCTGGTGGTGGACTATCTGGATGTGAAGCTGTTTCACTTTGCCGTGTTCAACTTTGCGGATTGCTGCGTGGTCGTCGGTGTTGTGCTGCTGGCGTGGTATCTGCTGTTCGGCGAGCGCCGGCAGAAACCAGCGGAAAAACAGGAGTCGAAGAATGCCTGAACATGTAACTTTTACGGTACCGGAGGAGTTCGCCGGCGAACGTCTGGACAAGTGGCTTGCCGCACCGGAGCGTGATCTGCAAATGACACGTTCGGCAGTGCAATTGCGCATGGAACAGCAGGCGGTGCTGGTGAACGGAACGCCGGTTCCCAAAAACTACCGCCAGCGTGGCGGCGATGTCATCGAGATCACCCTGCCGGAACCGGAGCCGCTGACGCTGGAACCGGAGAACATTCCGCTGGATATCGTCTATGAGGACGCCGACCTGCTGGTGGTGAATAAACCCAAGGGCATGGTGGTGCACCCCGCACCCGGCCATGCCACCGGAACGCTGGTGCATGCGCTGCTGTATCACTGCGGTGACCAGCTCTCCGGCATCAACGGTGTCATTCGTCCCGGCATCGTTCACCGCATCGACCGCAACACCAGTGGGCTGCTGATGGTGGCGAAAACCGATGCAGCACACCATTCCCTGTCTGCACAGATTCAGGCGCACTCGTTCACACGGGAGTATCAGGCAGTGGCGGTGGGACGCTTTCGGGAGCCGTCGGGCACTATTGATGCCCCCATCGGCAGACATCCGGTGGATCGAAAGAAAATGTGCGTGACCCAAAAGAATTCCAAGCGGGCGGTGACGCACTACGAAACGATTTTGGCGTACCAAAAGGCAACCCATCTGCGGCTGCGGCTGGAAACTGGACGCACCCATCAGATTCGGGTGCATCTGGCGTATCTGGGGCATCCGGTGCTGGGGGATGACGTCTACGGAAAGCCTTACCCGGGGCTGGAGGGACAGTGTCTGCATGCAGCGAAAATCGGATTTGTCCACCCTACAACGGGGCAGTATCTGGAATTCGAAAGCCCGCTTCCCGACTATTTCCGGCGGGTGCTGCGGCAGCTTCGCACCTGAGGAAAAAAGGAGTGCTGTTGTATGAAACGATTGGATACCACGTTGCTGATGACAGATCTGGACGGCACATTGCTGCCGTCCACAAAAGAGATTCTGCCGGAGGAGCTGGAGGCAATCCGGCAGTTTCGGCAGCAGGGCGGAAAGTTTGCCATTGCGACCGGACGCACCCTGCAGGCGGCGCAGCGCTATCTGGATCGGGTGCAGGCGGATGTTCCGGTGATCCTGTTCAACGGCGCCGGCATTTATGATCCGCTTTCCGGAACGATGCTGGACACGGAGTCCCTGCCGGCAGAGGCTGCATTTCAGATGACCCGGCAGGTGCTGGAGGCATTTCCGGAGGTTTCTGCAGAGATTCTGCGTGCGGACGGCACCTATGTGCCACGGATGACGGAGTACGAGCGGGAACATCTGGAGATCTGTCGGGTAGAGCCGGTTCTGCTGCCGCTGGAAGAGATTCCCCGCGGGGAATGGCTCAAGGTGCTGTTTGCCATTGCGCCGGAGCGCATGCCGGAATTGACGGCATTTATTCAGGGGCAGGGCTGGCAGGAACAGGCTGATTTTATGCAGTCCGAGGCACGCTTCTATGAGATGCTGCCAAAGGGCGTGACCAAGGGCAGCGCCCTCCGGAAATACCGGCGCTTGTGCCACATGGAGGAATTCCGGATCGTGGCGGCAGGCGATTTTGACAACGATTTGGAGATGCTCTGTGCCGCTGACATCGGGGCGTGTCCGTCCAACGCACAACCGTGTGTGAAAGAAGTTGCGAACATCCAGCTGACGCAGTCGTGTGAGACTCATGCGATTGCTGAGCTGATCGCACGTATTATGACTGACCTGTAAACAGGTTGCATATCCAACAAATTGGAGGTTCCTAGAATGGATGAAATGACCAAAAAGCAACTGCAAGCGATTGCCTGCCGTGTGAGAATGGGTGTCATCGAGGGCACTTATCACGCAAAATCCGGTCATCCGGGCGGCTCTCTTTCCATCAGCGACACGCTGACTTATCTGTATTTTGCAAAAATGCACGTAGATCCGAAGAATCCGGAGATGCCGGATCGGGATCGTTTTGTCCTCTCCAAGGGACACTGCGCACCGGCACTGTATGCAACGCTGGCAGAGCGCGGTTTCTTTGACAAGGAGGAGCTGAAATCCCTGCGCCACATTGGTGCAATGCTGCAGGGACATCCGTGTATCCACATTCCCGGTGTGGACATGTCCAGCGGCTCTCTGGGACAGGGCATCTCCGCAGCGTGCGGTATGGCGCTGGCTGCCAAGATCGATAACGCACCCTATCGGGTTTACACCATTCTGGGTGACGGCGAGATCGAAGAGGGTCAGGTCTGGGAGGCTGCAATGTTCGCAGCACAGTACCGGCTGGATTCTCTGGTTGCCATCGTGGACAACAACGGCCTGCAGATCGACGGCAAGCTGAGCGATGTCTGCTCGCCGGAGCCGATTCCGGAGAAGTTTGAGGCATTCGGCTGGCACGTGATCCGCATGGATGCCCACGATTTCGATTCCATCGAGGCAGCAATGCAGGAGGCAGAAACCATCGTCGGCAAGCCGGTTGCCATCATTCAGAAGAGTGTCAAGGGCAAGGGCGTTTCCTTTATGGAAAATCAGGTCGGCTGGCACGGCAAGGCTCCCAACGATGCGGAATACGTACAGGCAATGGCTGAACTCACAGCACAGCTGAAGGAACTGGAGGGTTAAACAATGGCAGAGATGCAGAAGAAAGCAACAAGAGAGAGCTACGGCGAAGCACTTCGGGATCTCGCTGAGAAGTATCCGGAACTGGTGGTTCTGGACGCCGATCTGGCTGCCGCAACCAAGACCGGAATCTTTAAGAAGGCATATCCGGAGCGGTTCTTTGACTGCGGTATCGCCGAGGCAAATATGATGGGCGTTGCAGCTGGTTTGGCAGCCTCCGGAAAAATCCCGTTCGCCAGCACATTTGCCATGTTTGCCGCCGGAAGAGCTTACGAGATCGTCCGCAACTCCATTGGCTATCCCCACCTGAACGTCAAGATCGGTGCGACCCATGCGGGAATCTCCGTGGGCGAGGACGGTGCAACTCACCAGTGCAACGAGGATATCGCACTGATGCGCACCATTCCGGGCATGACCATTCTCAATCCGGCAGACGATGTGGAGGCAAAGGCAGCTGTAGAAGCAGCCATCCGGTACGAGGGTCCGGTTTACCTGCGCTTCGGCAGACTGGCAGCGCCGATCTTCAACGATCCGGCAACCTATCAGTTCACCATCGGCAAGGGAATCACCCTGCGGGAGGGCAGCGATCTGACACTGGTTGCCACCGGTCTGATGGTTTCCGAGTCCCTCAAGGCTGCGGAACTGCTGGAGGCCGAGGGCATTCACGCACGTGTGCTGAACATCCATACCATCAAGCCGCTGGATGAAGAGCTGATCTGTCAGGCAGCATCGGAAACCGGTCTGCTGGTAACTGTAGAAGAACACAGCATCATCGGCGGTCTGGGCGGCGCTGTGGCAGAAGCTGTGACATCCTGCTGTCCGGTACCGGTGGTTCGCATTGGTGTCAACGACGAATTCGGTTACTCCGGTCCGGCAGTAGAACTGCTGAAGAAGTTCGGTTTGTGCGCAGACAACATTGCCGCAGTGGCAAAGAAAGCATTTGCAGAGAAGAAGTAATCGTACCTTACAATCCATATCAATGTGAAAAGCAGGCGTTTCTCATCATCTTAAACGCCTGCTTTTTTTAAGAGCTTGTGTTCGTAGGAAATATATGCGGATTTTCGAGCAAATTTTTTTGCAGACAAGGCAAAAATTTGCAGGCATACTTTCGTATGGCAAGAATTTTTAACGCAGTATGCAACAAAATTTGCCGAAAAGACGTAGATAGACGCCTATGAACACGAGCTCTAAAATATGCGATAAAATGCACGAAGGGAGAAGATGAGGATGGAAACAAAAACAAAAGGAAAAAAACTGCAAACCGTACAGCGGCTGTTTCTCTATTTCATGATGGCCGCAGTCATTGGGTGGTGCTATGAGGTCTTTCTGGAAGTGGTTGTGTATCACTGGGGATTCCATAACCGGGGCGTGCTGTTTGGCCCGTATTGTCCTGTTTACGGTGTAGGGATGCTGGCTTTTCTCATCTGTTTTGGAAAATTTGTACAGATGCCCATGCGCTGGAGCGTTCGCTGGATGCGTCCGATTTTAATTTTCCTGGGATGCGGCGCTGTGGCCACTGGAATCGAACTGATCGCTAGCTACCTGCTGGAATGGATAACCGGCAGCTGGCCGTGGCAGACTTATGCTGATTATGCGTGGAATTTCCAGGCCAGAATTGCACTTTCTCCGTCAATGCGGTTTGGAATCGGCGGTGTCCTGTTTTTGTATTTGCTGCGGCCGCTGTTTGCTAAAATCACAGGCTGGATGTCGGAAAAAGTTCTGGCATGGGTGAGCGGCATTGCAGCAGCAGTATTCGGAATCGATCTGGTTGCAACCATACTTTTTGCTGTTTTTTCGTGAAAGTTTTCGCCAAATTCGCATAAGCTAGCTTTGAGGTGAAAATGCTATGGTTTGTACGCTGGAGGAACTGCGCAGCAAGGATGTGATCAACGTGGTAGACGGGGAGAATCTGGGGCGTGTGGACGATCTAGAGGTAGATGCGGAAACCGCAGCCGTCACTGCGCTCATTCTCTACGGCAGACCACGCCTGCTGGGGCTGTTCGGACCGCGGGATAACTGTGTCATCGGATTCCGGCAGATTCGTCTGATCGGCAGGGATGTGATTCTGGTGGAGCTGGGAGCTGCGGGAATGTATACAAAATGCACAAAAATTAAGCCGTGAGCATTCGAAAAATCTACACTGCAAAACTTGACCAAGTCCGTCGGTTTTGGTATAATAAAAAGGCAGTTCGCACGCCTGCCTTGGAATCTGCGGGTGCTTTTCCGAAATCTGGAGGAGTTGCAGGTTCGATAAGGGCGGCGGAGGAAGCAAAACCATTTTATTTAGGAGGACTACACAATGGGCGTAGTATCAATGAAGCAGCTCTTGGAAGCTGGCGTACACTTTGGTCATCAGACCAGAAGATGGAACCCGAAAATGGCTCCGTACATTTTCACCGAGCGGAACGGTATCTATATTATCGATCTGCAGAAGACCGTAAAGAAGCTGGACGAAGCTTACATGTTCGTTCGTGATCTGGCAGCACAGGGCGAGTCCGTTCTGTTTGTCGGCACAAAGAAGCAGGCTGGCGATTCCATCAAGGAAGAGGCTACCCGTGCCGGTGCGTACTATGTAAATGCACGTTGGCTGGGCGGTATGATGACCAACTTCACTACCATTCAGAGAAGAATCAAGCGTCTGGAACAGCTCCACGAGATGGAGACTGACGGCACATTCGATCTGCTGCCGAAGAAGGAAGTCGGCAAGCTGCAGCTGGAAATCGAAAAGCTGGAGAAGTTCCTGGGCGGTATCAAGGATATGAAGAAGCTGCCGGGCGCTCTGTTCATCGTTGACCCCCGCAAGGAGCGCATCGCTGTTGCTGAGGCAAAGAAGCTGAACATTCCGATCATTGCAATCGTAGACACCAACTGCGATCCGGATGAGATCGATTATGTAATCCCGGGTAACGATGACGCAATCCGTGCCGTAAAGCTGATCGCTGGCGTTATGGCTGATGCAATCATCGAAGGCCGTCAGGGCGCAGATGCAGAAGCAGCAGAAGCTGCTGAGGCAGACGCAGCAGCTGCAGAAGAGGCAGCTGAATAAGGTTCGCAGATTCTGCGGACACATTAAGACAGAAAATGTGACCGAATATGTAGTGCTTGTCATGGCATATTCGGTTTTTCTGAAAGAAAGAAAATTCTAGGGAGGAATCATCCAATGGCTAATTTTACAGCAAAAGATGTTAACGAACTGCGTAAGTCCACCGGTGTTGGCATGATGGACTGCAAAAAGGCTCTGACCGAAGCAGACGGCAACGTAGAGAAGGCAATTGAGCTGCTGCGTGAAAAGGGTCTGGCAACACAGGCGAAGAAGGCTGGCCGTGTTGCAGCAGAGGGTATGGTTGTTGCAAAGGTAAATGCAGACAATACCGTAGGCTGCGTTGTCGAGGTAAACTCCGAGACAGACTTCGTTGCAAACACTGACGAATTCAAGACATTTGTGAATCTGGTTGCAGATACCATCATTGAGAAGAATCCGGCTGACGTAGAGGCTCTGAAGGCTACTACCGTTGCCGGCGGCACAATGACTGTTGACGAAGCACTGCAGGAACTGTTCCTGAAGATTCGTGAGAACCTGCAGATCCGTCGTTTCGTTCGTCTGGAAGGCATTCTGGTACCGTATATCCACGGCGGCGGAAAGATCGGCGTTATGGTTCGTGCAGAGTCTCCGGCTGGCGCAACTCCGGAAGTTCTGACCGTTGCTAAGGACTGCGCACTGCAGGTCGCAGCAATGAACCCGCCGTACCTGAAGCGTGAAGATGTTCCGGCTTCTGTTCTGGACGAAGAGAAGAAGATCGTTCTGGCACAGATGGCAGAAGACCCGAAGATGGCAAGCAAGCCGGATCAGGTTAAGGAAAAGATCGCAGCTGGTAAGGTTGGCAAGTACTACGAAGAGAACTGCCTGCTGGAGCAGTCTTTCGTGAAGGAGCCGAAAGTTTCCGTTCAGGAGCATGTGGCAAGCGTTGCCAAGGCAGCTGGCACCTCTATCGCAATCGCTGAATTCGTTCGTTTCGAGCGCGGCGAGGGCATCGAGAAGAAGGCAGACAACTTTGCAGAAGAAATTGCAAGCATGATCAAGTAAATCTTTCTGCCGGAAATCAGAAACAAAAATGGGAGCATGGCGAGTGCCATGCTCTTTTTTTGATTTTTTCCCGGAAATGGCTTTACATTTCGTGAAAAATAGTGTAAAATAAAAGCAGGAGATTTGTGCGTCCGAAAGCAGCGCTGCATTCGGACGGAGAATCATCTGGAACGAGAACGTAGGAAAGGAATTGGAAGCATGGAACCAAAATACAAGCGTGTACTTCTGAAGTTGAGCGGTGAGGCTCTTGCCGGCCCGAAAAAGACCGGTTTGGATATGGATACGATTCGTCCGATCTGTGAGAGCATCAAGCATTGTGTGGATGCCGGTGTGCAAATCGGTATCGTCGTAGGAGGCGGAAACTTCTGGCGTGGACGCTCAAGTCAGAATATGGACAGAACACGTGCAGACCACATTGGAATGCTTGCAACTACAATGAATGCACTGGCAGTGGCTGATGTGCTGGAATCGCTGGGACTGGAGGTTCGTGTGCAGACTGCCATCAGCATGCAGCAGATCGCAGAGCCATACATCCGCAACCGTGCGATCTCTCACCTGAAAAAGGGAAGAGTCGTCATCTTTGGCTGTGGCACGGGAAGTCCGTTTTTCTCCACCGATACGGCGGCAACCCTGCGTGCCGTGGAGATCGAAGCAGACATCCTGCTGAAAGCAACCATGGTGGACGGCGTATATGACAAGGATCCCCATAAATTCGACGACGCTGTGCGCTATACCCGCCTGACATTCAGCGACGTGCTCAACAGCGCTCTTCAGGTCATGGACAGCACCGCTGCCTCCATGTGCCGGGATAATGAAATGCCCATGCTGGTATTCGATCTGAGCCGTCCGGAAAATATTTACGATGCAGTGATGGGCAAGGAAATCGGAACTGTCGTTGCCGAATAAGCCCTTTAAAAACCGTTCAAAAGAGAGGAAAAAGAAATGAAAGCATTACTGAATGAAACTGAAGATAAGATGAAGAAGTCTGTTGCGCGTCTGGAGCACGAGTTCACCACCATTCGTGCAGGCCGTGCCAATCCGGCAGTTCTGGAGCCGGTTGTGGTAGATTACTATGGCGTGCCCACCCCCATCCAGCAGATGGCAGCTGTTTCCGTTTCGGAGGCTCGCATTCTGGTGATCCAGCCGTGGGACGCTTCGACCCTGAAAGCAATCGAAAAGGCAATTCTGGCTTCGGACATCGGCATTACGCCGACCAACGACGGCAAGGTGCTGCGTCTGGCATTTCCGCAGCCCACAGAGGACCGCAGAAAGGAACTCTGCAAGAGCATCAAGAAACTGGGAGAAGAGGCAAAAGTTGCTGTCCGCAACGTGCGCCGGGATTCCATCGAAAAGCTGAAGGCAAAGAAGAAGGCTTCGGAGCTGACCGAGGATGAGGTCAAGGACGGCGAGAAGAAGATCCAGAATCTGACCGATAAGTACTGCGCTTCCGTAGACCAGCTGGTTTCCGAGAAGGAAAAGGAAATCATGAGCATCTGACGAGATAGGAGCTGATCGAAATGGCGCTGCCATTTTTGAAAAAGTCTCCCCCGAAAACTACCGCTGCCGGACTGCCGGAGAATCTGCCGCAGCACATCGGCTTTATTATGGACGGCAATGGCCGCTGGGCAACCAAGCGTGGGATGCCCCGTAAGTTCGGCCATCGGGAGGGCGCAAAAAATTTCCACGATATCACACGGTACTGTCGCTCCATTGGCATCCGCAACATCTCTTTCTACGTGTTCTCCACCGAAAACTGGAAGCGACCGCAGGAAGAAGTGGATGCGATCATGAATCTGCTGTGGGAATATCTGAATGACTGTGACGAATACCTGGAACAGGAAGTTCGTATGATTTTCATTGGAGATAAAAGCCGCCTGCCGGAGCGAATCGCCAAGCGCATGGTGGAACTGGAACAGGATTCCGCCAAGTATGACAAGATGAACCTGATCCTCGCCATCAATTATGGCGGACGGGATGAGCTGAAGCATGCGGCGCAGCTGATCGCACAGGAAGTGAAGAACGGCAAGCTGGAGGTAGCGGACATCACCGAACAGACCATCGCAGACCATCTCTATACGGCTGGGCTGCCGGATGTGGATCTGCTGATTCGTCCCAGCGGTGAACTGCGGCTCTCCAACTTCCTGATCTGGCAGTGTGCCTATGCGGAGTACTATTTCACCAATGTCCTCTGGCCGGATTTCAATCGGGAGGAACTGAACAAAGCTCTTGTCGATTTTTCCACACGGGGAAGACGATTCGGAGGCGTTTAAACCATGAAAGTTCGTATTATTTCTGGCGTGGTGGGTGGTATTCTGGCAGTTCTGATTCTGCTGCTGCATAAGACTTTTGTATTCCCTCTTGCCATTGCAGCGCTGACCTGCATCGCCCTGTTTGAACTGTGCCGGGCAGGAAAATGCCTGCACTGCCGCATTTCCGTGGGTGCCGGTATGCTCTACGGCGCAGTGATGCCGTTTCTCTGTTACTACGGCAACGCTTCTGCTATGACTGGAATCGCATTCCTGTGCGTCATGGCGATGTTCCTGGAAATGGTGCTGCTGCACAAGCACGTGCGCTGTCAGGAGGTACTCTTTGTGGCAGTGGTGAGCCTTTTGGTGACGGCATCCTTTGACATGCTGATCTCGCTGCTCCACGGAAGCGCCTATGGCTTGGCGTGCGTGATTCTGGCGCTCTGTTCGGCATGGATCTCGGATACCGGCGCATACTTTTCCGGAACATTTCTGGGCAAGCACAAGCTCTGTCCGGAGATCAGCCCGAAAAAAACCGTGGAGGGATTTTTCGGCGGCATTATTGCCGATATTGCGGTAATGATCGTTTTCGCCCTGATCTGCCACCTGATTACCGGTGCACATGTCCACTATCTCTGGCTGGCATTCGCTGCCGTTCTCTGCGCTGTCATCAGCGTGCTGGGCGACCTGAGTGCCTCGGTGCTGAAGCGGCAGCAGGGACTGAAAGACTTTGGCAACATCATGCCCGGTCACGGTGGTGTGATGGATCGGTTTGACAGCGTGCTGTTCACCATTCCCGCATTCTATGCGCTGGAATGCCTGTACCCCATTTTTTATTGAGAGCTTGTATTCATAGGAAATATATGCGGATTTTCGAGCAAATTTTTTTGCAGACAAGGCAAAAATTTGCAGGCATACTTTCGTATGGCAAGAATTTTTAACGCAGTATGCAACAAAATTTGCCGAAAAGACGTAGATAGACGCCTATGAACACGAGCTCTGAGGATGAATCAGCCTGTCGCATGACAAAATATAAGGCAAGCTTTTTAGAAACACACGATGTAGAGGCAGATCAGAATGAGAAGCTTTTCTGCATCGTGTGTTGTACTGTACGCTGGAAGGAAGGCAGTACGTCTGCCAAGCGGAAAGGAATTTTGACATATGGAGAAGAAACAGATTTCCATTCTCGGCTCCACAGGTTCCATTGGAACACAGACGCTGGAAGTGGCACAGGCACACGGCATGGGCGTCTATGCCCTTGCTGCCCATCATAACATCAGGCTGCTGGAACAGCAGGTGCGGCAGTTCCGCCCGAAAAAGGTCTGCATCTACGAGGAGGGACAGTACGCTAAGCTACAGGAACAGCTGGCAGATCTTCCGGTGCAGGTGCTCTGCGGAATGGAGGGGCTGTGCGAGATCGCCGGCGACACCCATGCGGATATTCTGGTGAATGCCGTAGTTGGTATGGTGGGACTCCTTCCCACGCTGACGGCGATTTCCGCCGGATTGGATATTGCGCTGGCAAATAAGGAAACACTGGTCGCCGGCGGTTCGCTAGTCATGGAACAGGCGGCGAAAAAAGGCGTTGCCATTTACCCCGTGGACAGCGAGCACTCCGCAATTTTTCAGTGCCTGCAGGGCAATCGGCGGGAACAGCTGCATAAGATTATTCTGACAGCCTCCGGCGGGCCGTTCTTTGGCAGGACACGGGAGGAGCTGGCGAACGTCACCGTTGCCGACGCTCTGAACCACCCCAACTGGAGCATGGGCAATAAGATCACCATTGACTCTGCCACCCTGATGAACAAGGGGCTGGAGTTTATCGAGGCGAAGTGGCTCTTCGACCTGACACCGGATCAGATCGAGATCGTGGTGCACCGTCAGAGCGTGGTGCACTCCGCCGTGGAGTATCAGGACTGCTCTGTCATCGCCCAGCTTGGCGTACCGGATATGAAGATTCCCATTCAGTACGCCCTGCTGTATCCGGAGCGGATGCCCTGTCCCACCAAACGACTGTCCCTGACGGATTATAGCACGCTCACCTTTGAGAAGCCGGATCCGGAGACATTCACCTGTCTGAAGACAGCTATCGCCGCAATTACCGCCGGGGGAACGGCGCCGTGTATTGTCAACGGTGCCAACGAAGTGGCAGTTGCAGCATTTCTGGCGGGGAAGATCGGATTTCTGGACATCGGCGCACTTTCACAGCGTGCCATGGAGTCCATCGAGAAAACGGAGATCACTTGTTACGAGGATGTGATTGCAGCCGACACCAAGGCACGGGAGTTTGTCCGCAGTGCCATTTCGAAATAAGAAAGGACACCAGCCATGCAGCATATTGTAACGCTTTTGATTGCGATTCTCATTTTCGGGTTGATTATTGGGATTCATGAGTTCGGACATTTTATCGTGGCGAAGCTGAACCATATTCAGGTCAACGAGTTCGCCATCGGTATGGGACCGAAGCTCCTGCACTTTCGGAAAGGGGAGACAACGTATTCCCTTCGTTTGTTCCCCATCGGCGGATTCTGCTCCATGGAGGGGGAGGATCAGTCCAGCGAAAATCCCAACGCATTCGAAAAAAAGGCAGTCTGGCGCAGAATGCTGGTGGTACTTGCCGGAGCGTTTATGAATCTGGTGCTGGGCTTTGTGCTGATCACGGTTCTGCTGTGCACCTCCACGAAAATTCCGTCCACAGTGATTGCGAGGTTTGCGGAAACGACAAACTCCGCCGGCGAAACAGTCACTGCTTCCGAGAGCGAGCGCTCCGGCTTGCGGGTGGGCGACAAGATCATCGCCATTGACGGCAGTCACATTCTTTCCGCCACCGATCTGATCTATAAGTTACAGACCACGGAGACCGATTCCTACGATGTGACGGTAAAGCGTGACGGGGCACGTGTGGTCGTCGAGAACGTGAAATTCCACAACGACAACACAGACGGACTGCTGGACTTTGCCGTGGAGGGCAAGTCCAAAAATCCTGTGAACGTCGTCACCTACGCTGCCAAGGATACGGCAGCCACAGCGAAACTGATCTGGATGTCGCTGGTGGAGCTGGTCAGCGGAAAATATAGTCTGCAAGACCTTTCCGGTCCGGTGGGTACAGTGAGCGTCATCGAACAGGCGGCATCCAGCGGCGAGAATCTGCTGGAACGGGTGCAGTCGGTAATGAACCTGACCATTTTCATTACGGTAAACGTGGGTGTGTTCAATCTGCTGCCCATCCCCGGACTGGACGGCAGCCGATTTGTCTTTTTGCTGATCGAGGCGATTCGCCGGAAGCCCGTGCCCAAAAACCGTGAGGCAATGGTGCATCTGATCGGTATGGCAGCGCTGTTCCTGCTGATGATTCTGGTAACGGTGCAGGATATCACACGCTTTTTCCGATGAGGAGGAGAAAAACCATGAGAAATGTAAAACCGGTTTCCGTCGGCAGCTGCACGCTGGACGGGAAACATATCTATATCCAGTCCATGCTGAACACACGATCTGACGATATCGCCGGAAGCGTGGCGCAGGCAGCAGCACTGGAACAGGCGGGGTGCGAGATCGTGCGTGCGGCAATTCCGGACAAATCCGCCATTGCGCTGATTCCCGCCATCAAGGAGAAGATCTCCATTCCGCTGGTGGCAGACATCCACTTCGACTATCGGCTGGCGCTGGAAGCAGCTGCTGCCGGAATTGATAAGATTCGCATCAATCCCGGAAACATCGGGAGCATGGAGCGGGTGCGTGCTGTGGTAAAGGCATGTCAGGCACGGAAGATTCCCATTCGCATCGGCGTCAACTCCGGCTCGCTGGAAAAGGAGATTCTGGCGAAGTACGGCGCACCCACAGCGGAGGCGCTGGTGGAGAGCGCCATGGGTCACGTGCGGATGCTGGAGGCGTGCGACTTCGATGACATTGTAATTTCTATGAAGTCCTCGGATGTCAATACCATGATCGAGGCGTACCGTCTTTGTGCGCAGCAGTGTCATTATCCGCTGCACCTCGGTGTGACGGAGGCCGGCACAGAGCGTATGGGACTCATCAAGTCCGCCATCGGCATCGGAACGCTGCTGCATGACGGCATTGGCGAAACCATTCGTGTCTCCCTCACAGAGGATCCGGTGCGGGAGATCAAGGCAGCGCAGGACATCCTCAAGTGTATCGGAAAGCGTGGCGGGCCGCAGATCGTGTCCTGTCCCACCTGCGGCAGAACCCGAATTGATCTGGTCAAGACCGCCAAGGAAGTGGAAGCAGCGCTGGAACATGTGGAAAAGGACATCAAGGTCGCTGTCATGGGCTGCGTTGTCAACGGTCCCGGCGAGGCACGGGAAGCTGATATCGGCATTGCCGGCGGAGATGGCTGCGCCGTGCTGTTCCGCAAGGGGACGGTGCTGCGAAAGGTGGCAGAAGAGGAGATCGTGCCGGAGCTGCTGGCAGAAATTGAAAAGCTTTAGGAGTTGAAAAAATGGAGTTGAATTTTGCGGCATTTTTGGAAGAGTATGTGCCGGTGCTGCCGGATTCGCTACAGGACGGTATCTTGCAGCGCATGACATATTCGGAGAATTTGACGAAAATTTCGTTTTATGTGCATTTCCCGCATCTGGTGCTGGCACAGGATCTGCTGGCATTGGAGCACGAGCTGGAAATTCGGCTGGAAATTCACTCGGTACGGCTGCACCCCCGATTTGCACCGGAGCTTTTCTCGCTGGAGTACTTTGCCGATCTGGTGGTCTTTCTCAAACGAGAGATGACCGTGGTCAACGGCTTTATCAATGATGCTGATGTTTCTATGGACGAGGACACGCTGCACATTACCCTGCACAACGGCGGATACGACATTCTGGAGAAGTACCATGTGGCGGATTATTTTTCCGGTATGCTGGAACAGATGTTCTCCCGCAGATTCCACGTGGTGTTTCACGGCGCTGCCAGCGTGACAGAAGAGGAGTTTCAGGCAATCATCGACAAGGCGGAGCAGGCGCTGCCCAAGCACGACGCCCAGTTCCAGCAGTCCGCAGCCGCTCCCGCTACAGGCGGTGCAGCTGCCAAGGCACCTAAACCTGTGGCGCAGAGTGTTGCCATGAACGAGAGCATCTCCGGCATTGTGCCGGACAGTGCTGTCCTCATTAAAGGACGGCAGATTCGGGACGTGCCCATGCCTATTCGGGAGGCAGTGGAGGTGCAGGGTCAGCGTGTCGTAGTGATGGGCGATGTCTTTGCCATGGAATCCCGTGAGGTGCGTGGGGAACGCACTGTCATGACGTTCCAAATCACAGACGGCACATACTCCGTACTGATGAAGCTTTTTGACTCCACCGAAAATCTTTCCAAGCTGCCGCTGGGGGACATCAAAAAGGGCAGCACCCTCCTGGTGCTGGGACGCATCGATTACGACTCCTTCGCCCGGGAGGACGTGCTGAAACCGGACTCTATTGTCATGGTCAAGCGGAAGCGGAAGATGGACAACGCACCGGTAAAGCGTGTGGAGCTGCATTGCCATACCAATATGTCTCAGATGGATGCTGTCACGCCCTGTGCCAAGCTGGTGGAGCGTGCCCACGAATGGGGGCATCCGGCGATCGCCATCACCGACCACGGTATCGCACAGGCATTTCCGGATGCGATGAACGCATGGCGTGGGTTCAAGGACAAGGACTTCAAGGTGATCTTCGGCTGCGAGGCATATGTGGTCAACGATCTGGATCGCCAGCTTATCATCGACGAGCCGGGGAATCGCACATTGCAGGATGAGATTATCATCTTCGACGTGGAGACCACCGGACTCAGTCCCGCTAACGACCGTCTGACGGAAATTGGCGCAGTGAAAATGCGGGGAATGCAGGTGGTGGATACCTTCGGCATCATGGTCAATCCGGAGCGCAAAATCCCGGAGAACATCGTGGAGCTGACCGGCATTACCGATGCCATGGTGCAGGATGCGCCCAAGGAGGAAGAGGCACTCCGGAAGTTCATGGAATTCTGCGGAGAGAATCCGGTACTGGTGGCGCACAACGCCCGATTCGACACCGCATTTGTCCGCAATGTCTGCCAGCGCCACAACATTGACTTTTCGTTTGCCACATTGGATACCCTGATTTTGTGCAAGGCGATGCTGCCCAACATGTCCCGTCATAAGCTGGACGGCGTGGCAAAGGCGCTGAAGCTCGGCAAGTTCGATCATCACCGTGCTACAGATGATGCGCAGATGCTGGCGAAAATCTATAAGGAACTGGTGAGCCGGCTCATCCAGACCAAGAAAGCAGCGCTGCTCTCCGACCTGAACACCAAGACGCAGGAAATCGATGTCAAAAAGCTGAAGTCCTATCACCAGATCATTCTGGTGCGGAACAACATCGGACTGAAAAATCTGTACAAGCTCATCTCCTACGGCCACATCGAGTGTTTCTACCGGAAGCCCTTGATTCCCAAGTCAGTGCTGATGCAGCATCGGGAGGGCTTGATTTTCGGCAGCGCCTGTGAGGCGGGCGAGCTGTTTCGGGCGATGGTGGAGGAGAAGTCCCACGAGGAACTGGTGAAGCTGGCGAAGTTCTACGACTATCTGGAGATCCAGCCCGTTGGCAACAACGCCTTCATGATCCGCAATGGCACCGCTCCCAATGTGGAGGCACTTCGGGATTATAACCGGCGCATTGTGGCGCTGGGCGACGAGCTGGGGATTCCGGTCTGTGCCACCTGCGACGTGCACTTCATGGACAAGGAAGATGCCATCTACCGTGAGATCTTGCAGGCAGGGCAGGGATACGACGACGCAAAGTTCCAGCCGCCCCTGTATCTGCGCACCACAGAGGAGATGCTGGAGGAGTTCGCCTATCTCGGCGAGGAAAAGGCGTACGAGATCGTGGTCACCAACACCAATGCCGTTGCCGATCAAATTGAGAAAATCCAGCCGTTCCCCAACGGCACTTTCACCCCCACCATCGACGGTGCGGAGGAGGATTTGGTGAACATCACCACCACCAAGGCAAAGGAGATCTACGGCGATCCTATGCCGGAACTGGTGGAAAAACGCCTGAACCGGGAGCTTTCCTCCATCATCAAGCACGGTTTCTCCGTGCTGTATATCATCGCCCAGAAGCTGGTATGGGACAGCGTGGCGCACGGCTATCAGGTCGGCTCCCGTGGTTCCGTCGGTTCGTCCTTTGTGGCATCCATGGCAGGTATCTCCGAGGTAAATCCCCTTGCGCCCCACTATGTCTGCCCCAAGTGCAAGCACAGCGAATTTATCACAGACGGCAGCGTCGGCTCCGGCTTTGACCTGCCGCCAAAGAACTGTCCGAACTGCGGGACGGAGATGAACCGGGACGGCCATGACATTCCGTTCGAAACCTTCCTCGGCTTCGACGGCGACAAGGCGCCGGATATCGACCTGAACTTCTCCGGCGAGTACCAGTCCTCCGCCCATCGTTACACGGAGGAGCTGTTCGGACGGGACAACGTGTTCAAGGCGGGAACCATCGCCGCCGTTGCCGACAAGACGGCTTACGGCTATGTCAAAAAGTATCTGGAAGAACGGGGCTTGGAGTACAGTCCCACGGAGATCAACCGCCTTGCCATTGGCTGTACCGGCATCAAACGAACCACCGGTCAGCACCCCGGCGGTATGGTCGTTGTCCCCAGCGACTACGATGTCTATGACTTCACGCCGGTGCAGCATCCGGCGGACGATGCGGAGTCGGACATCCTAACTACCCACTTCGACTTCCACTCCCTGCACGATACCATCCTGAAACTGGACGAACTGGGACACGTCGTCCCCACCATGTATAAGCACTTGGAGGAGGCAACCGGACTCTCCATCCACGACGTTCCCACCACAGATCCCAAGGTCATTCAAATGTGTACGGATGCCTCGGTGCTGGGCGTTACGCCGGAAGAAATCTACTGCAAGACCGGCAGTCTGGGAATTCCGGAAATGGGCACGGGCTTTACCATCCAGATGCTGCTGGATTCCAAGCCCAAGAAGTTCAGCGACTTTTTGCAGGTTTCCGGTCTGTCCCACGGAACAGATGTATGGCTGGGCAACGCCAAGGATCTCATCGACAACGGCACCTGCACCATTTCTGATGTCATCGGAACCCGTGACAGCATCATGACCTATCTGTTGCACAAGGGCGTTGAGCCGAAACAGGCGTTCCAGATCATGGAGGATACCCGTAAGGGCAAAGCGCCCAAGACCTTTACGCCGGAGCGCATCCAGATGCTGAAGGACCACAATGTTCCGCAGTGGTACATTGACAGCTGTCTGAAAATCAAGTATATGTTCCCAAAAGCGCACGCTGCCGCCTATGTTACGGCAGCCATTAAGCTGGGCTGGTTCAAGCTGTACTACCCGCTGGCATACTACGCCGTGTATTTCAGTACCCGAGGAGATGACTTCGATGCGGTGCTGGCATTGCAGGGAAAGGATGCCGTGCGTGCCAAGATCGATGCGCTCAAGGAAAAGGGCAACGAGCGCAGCAAGAAGGAATCCGATCTGCTGGACACCCTGCTGATCGTCAACGAGATGCTCAGCCGCGGCTGCGAATTTCTGCCCATCGACCTCTACAAATCCCACGCCAGCCGCTATCTGGTGCAGGACGGCAAGGTGCGCATTCCGTTCAGTGCAATCCCCGGCATCGGCGCAGCGGCTGCACAGAATCTCTATGAAACAGCGCAGAAACGGGACTTTATGTCCATCGAGGAATTCCAGTCCAAGAGCGGTGCGTCAAAAACAATAATTGAAACGCTGGAGCAGATGAACGCTTTGGGCAATCTGCCGAAATCCAGCCAGATGACACTCTTTTAAATCAGAGGGACTTGACATCGATATTATATTGTGCTACTATAGTATTATGTTAGCACGGTAAAGTGAATGAGGAGGAACATATGAAGAAATATAATCTGATTACCCCGGAGGGAACAAAGGATTTTTTGTTTGAAGAGTGTCTGGTGCGCCGGAAAGTAGAAAACCGGCTGCACGGGATTTTCCGCAGCAAGGGCTATTCGGAGCTGATTACCCCCAGTCTGGAATTTTTCGATGTGTTCCAGACGGAGTCCACCCATTACCCGCCGGAGCGTCTGTATAAACTGACGGACAGCAAGGGTCGTCTGCTGGTGATGCGTCCGGATTCCACCACACCCATTGCCAGGGTTGTGGCGACCCGTCTGCGGGATGCAGCGCTTCCGCTTCGCCTGTATTATAACCAGACGGTATACCGGTTCGAACCGGCGCTGAAGGGCAGAAGCGATGAGATCATGCAGATGGGCATTGAGCTGCTGGGCACATCATCCTATATGGCAGACGTGGAGATGGTGACCACTGCTATTGATGTGCTGGCTGCGTGCAGCGACGGCAGCTTTTCGCTGGAACTGGGAGATGCCGGCGTGTTCAAGGAACTGATGCGGGAACTGAATGCGACACCGGAGGAACGGGAGAACATCCGCTATCTCATCGAAACCAAGAACTATCCGGCGCTGAACGATGTGCTGGATACCATGGGGGACAGCAAGATCGCTGCGGCTCTGAAAAAACTGCCGGCGCTGTTCGGCGGAGAAGAGGTTTTCGACAAGGCTTCGCAGCTGTATTCCAGCCAGCGCATTGACGAGATTCTCACTGATCTGAAGAAGCTGTATCAGGATATTTCCAAGGTCATCGGAACAGGCCGGCTGACGGTCGATCTGGGTATGGTCAACAATGCGGATTATTACACCGGCGTCATCATCAAGGGCTATCTGGAGGGCTATGGCGAAGAGGTGCTTTCCGGCGGACGGTATAACAAGCTTCTGGCAGATTTTGGCTATGACATTCCGGCAACCGGCTTCGCAGTCAACGTGGACGCTGTTTCCAACATTGTCCGCCAGAACGGGGAGATTCCGGTACCCTCCGCAGACGCTGTGATCTATGCGGAACAGGGATACGAGATGAAAGCGGTTTCCGTGGCAGAGCAGCTCCGGAAAAAGGGCATGGTCGTAGAATACGGCTTCTTTGACCAGCTGGAATTGGTGCGGGAGTACGCACGGGAACGGAACATCGGAAAAATTGTCATCGTGGATGAAGAAGTTACGGAGGTAGAATAAATGGCAAAACCGCTGAGAATTGCCCTGACCAAGGGCAGACTGGAAAAGGATACGGTCAGTCTGTTGGAGAAGCTGGGCTATGACTGTACGGCAGTTCGGGAAAAGGGCCGGCGGCTGATTCTGCCGATTCCGGATGCCAATCTGGAAGTCGTTCTGGCAAAAGCAAACGATGTTATCACTTACGTGGAGCACGGCGTCTGCGACATGGGCGTTGTAGGAAAAGATACCATTATTGAGATGCAGGGCAAGTTCTTTGAACTGGTCGATCTGGGATTCGGACGCTGCAAGTTTGCGCTTGCCACCAAAAAGGGCAGCGACTTCTACAGCGGATTCGGCGTGAAGTGCATTGCCACCAAGTACCCCAATGTGGCACGCCGTTTCTTTGAGAGCAAGGGCATGGACGTGAACATTGTCAAGATTGAGGGCTCTGTGGAGCTGGCACCGCTGCTGGGGCTGGCAGACGGCATCGTGGACATCGTGGAAACCGGCGTGACGCTGCGGGAGAACGGTTTGGAGGTCGTGGAGGACGTTGTGCCCATCTCCGCACGGCTCATTGCCAATACCGTTAGCCTGAAACTGCGTCAGTCCGAAATCGAAGCTTTGATTCAGAAAATTGAGGAGGCTCTGTCATGATTACAATGAAAACCATTAACGCCAGCAATCAGGAGGAACGGGATGCGTTCTTCACCAGTCTGGATCAGCGCACCGGCGAGACCAACCAGCGTGTCACAGAAACCGTCAGCGAGATCATCCGCACAGTCAAGGCTGGCGGTGACGAGGCGGTCAAGAATTACACGCTGAAATTCGATGGCAGCCTGCCGGAGTACTACGAGGTGCCACGGGATGTCATCAATGATGCCTTGACCAATGCGGACGGCGAGTTCGTCAGTGCGATGCTTAACGCCATTGAGAACGTCCGTGACTTCCACCAGCGTCAGGTGCAGGAGGGCTTCATTAACGCCCTGCCCAACGGTGTGATTCTTGGACAGCGGGTTCGCGGTCTGGAGCGTGTTGGTCTGTACGTGCCGGGCGGTACGGCAGCTTACCCGTCCAGCGTCATCATGAATGCTGTTCCGGCAAAGATCGCCGGCGTGAAAGAAATCATTATGGTAACACCGCCCTGCAAAGATGGCACACCCAATCCAGATATTCTGGTGGCTGCCGGACTGTGCGGGGTAGACCGTGTATTCCTCTCCGGCGGTGCGCAGGCAATCGCAGCGCTGGCATACGGCACAGAGGAGATCCCGAAGGTGGACAAGATTGTCGGCCCCGGAAACATCTTCGTTGCTACTGCAAAGAAGCTGCTGTACGGTGTTGTGGACATTGATATGATCGCAGGCCCCAGCGAAGTAATGGTGCTGGCAGATGAAACTGCTGATCCGAAGTATGTGGCTGCCGACCTGATGTCCCAGGCGGAGCACGACGTGATGGCATCTGCCATTCTGGTAACCACCTGTCCGGAGCTGGCAGAAAAGGTACAGGCAGAGGTCAACCGTCAGGTGCAGTATCTCTCCAGAAAAGAGATCATCGAGAAGTCTATGAATGAGTACGGCGCAGTGCTGCTGTGCAACAGCCGGGAAGAGGCTGCGCAGCTGGCAAACATGGTGGCACCGGAGCATCTGGAAGTGCTCATGGAGAACCCCATGGAACTGCTGGGCGCACTGGACAATGTTGGCTCGCTGTTTCTGGGCGCATATGCCTCTGAACCGCTGGGCGACTACTATGCCGGCCCGAACCACGTTCTGCCCACCAGCGGAACGGCACGGTTCTTCTCGCCGCTGGGCGTGCAGAGCTTTACCAAGCGTTCCAGCTACACCTACTATACCAGAGATGCTCTGCGGGAAGCCAAGGATGACATTGTGCTGATCGCCAATAAGGAGGGGCTGACCGCACACGCCAATGCAATTACGGTGCGGTTTGAGGACGAGCAGTAATTTCGATACAAAACCGATAGAAGCACCACAAGGAGGAATCCATATGCGGCAAGCACAACTTGCACGAAAGACCAAAGAGACAGACATAAAAATCGCCGTAAAACTGGACAACATGGGAACTGCCAACATCGATACCGGCATCGGCTTTTTTGACCATATGCTGACAGCACTGTCTGTTCACAGCGGCATCAGCATGGACATTGCCGTCAAGGGTGACCTCTATGTGGACGGTCACCATACGGTCGAGGACACCGGAATTGTTCTGGGTAAGGCGCTGGGGGAGGCGCTGGGGGACAAGTCCGGCATCACCCGCTACGGCAGCGCCTTCATTCCCATGGACGAAGCGCTGGCGTTTTGCAGCCTGGATATCAGCAACCGCCCGTTTCTGGTATTTCAGGGGACGTTCACCAATGCCATGATCGGACAGTATGATGCCTGCCTGACGGAGGAATTTTTCCGTGCCTTTGCATTCAATGCCGGAATTACCCTCCATGTCAATATGATGTACGGCGTGAACGACCACCACAAATGCGAAGCCGCATTCAAAGCCGTGGCGCACGCACTGAAAACCGCCGTGACGCCGCTGGAAGCCGGCAAAACCTTATCCACGAAAGGAGTGCTGTAAGATGATCGCAATTATCGACTACGGCGCAGGCAACATTTTCAGCGTCAAGAATGCGCTGGATTATCTGGGACTTCCCGCTGCTCTGACGGCAGATCCGGAGGCCATCCGGAATGCAGATGCATTGATTCTCCCCGGTGTGGGAGCTTTCCCCAGCGCCATGCAGATGCTGCACGACAGCGGACTCACCGGCGTGATTCGGGAGGAGTCCCGCAAAAAGCCGTTTCTGGGCATCTGCCTCGGCATGCAGCTCATCTTTGAAAAGGGCTATGAATTCGAAGAATGCGACGGTCTGGGACTGGTTCCCGGCAAGGTGGAAAAAATCGAAGCGCCCGGCATGGTCATTCCCCATATGGGCTGGAATAAGCTGGAAATGCAGCACGACTGTCCCATTCTCCGGAATCTGCCGGAGGAATCCTACGTGTACTTCGTCCACTCCTATCAGGCAATTGTGCCGGACGAATATCTGGCCGCCTATGTGGAATACGGCACGGCAAAGATTCCGGCAATGGTGTATGACGGAAAGACGGTCTACGGCGCACAGTTCCATCCGGAAAAGAGCGGCGAGATCGGACTGCAAATTCTGCGGAACTTCGGAGGGCTGATCGGATGATTATTTTACCGGCAATTGATATCAAGGACGGCAACTGTGTCCGCCTGTTCAAGGGCGATTTTTCCACCGTGGAAAAGGTTGCCGCAGATTACATGGAAACGGCAAAGGGCTTCGAAGCAGCCGGTGCCTCCTGGATTCACATGGTAGATCTGGATGGTGCCAAAGAGGGCAGACCGGTCAACCAGCATATCTATGAGGACGTGGCAGCAAAAACCGGTTTGAAGGTAGAGGTCGGCGGCGGTATCCGGAATCTGGAGACCATCGACACCTACTTGAAGAGCGGTGTGGAGCGAGTGATTCTCGGTTCAGCAGCGCTGAAAAATCCGCAGCTGGTCAGGGATGCGGTGCAGAAATTCGGCAGCCGGCACATCGCTGTGGGCATTGATGCGAAAAACGGCATGGTTGCCACAGAGGGCTGGCTGGAAGAATCGGATACCGACTATATCACACTGGCGAAAGAGATGATCGCCGTGGGCGTGGAGTACTTCATTGTCACAGATATCGCCAAGGACGGTACACTGTCCGGCGTGAATCTGGAACAGCTGAAAGCGCTGCGGGATGCCACTGAGGGCAAGTGCAGCATCATTGCCAGCGGCGGTGTCCACACCATCGAGGACATCCGTGGCTGCAAGGAACTGGGACTTTACGGGACGATCTGCGGCAAGTCGATTTATAAGGGGACACTGGACTTGAGAGAGGCCATTGCTCTGGCGGAAGGAGTGTAACGCATATGTTGGCAAAACGAATCATTCCTTGTCTGGATGTGCGCAACGGCAAGGTGGTAAAGGGCGTAAACTTTGAGGGAATCAAAGATGTCGGCGATCCGGTGGAGTGTGCCTATGCTTACAATCAGCAGGGCGCAGACGAGATCGTGTTTTACGACATCACTGCTTCCTATGAGGGCAGAGGTGTCATGCTGGACGTGGTACGGGAGACGGCGAAAAAGGTTTTCGTACCGCTGACCGTGGGCGGCGGCATCAAGACCGTAGATGATATTCGGGAGACGCTCCGTGCCGGTGCAGATAAGGTTTCCGTCAATTCTCAGGCTGTTCAGAACCCCCGGCTCATCAAGGACGGCGCTGACATCTTCGGCTGCCAGTGCATTTGCGTGGGCGTCGATGCCAAGAAAATCGGCGAAAACAAGTGGACGGTGTTCATCAACGGCGCACGTGTGGACATGCATCTGAATCTCATCGACTGGGTGAAGCAGTGCGAACAGCTGGGCGCCGGCGAGATTTGCTTGAACTCCATCGACACAGATGGTGTGCGTGGCGGATTCGATCTGCCCATGCTGAAAGCTGTTTGCGATGCGGTGCAGATTCCGGTCATCGCCAGCGGCGGTGCCGGAAAGCTGTCTGATTTTGCAGATGCTTTTCTGGAGACCGGCTGCTCTGCGGCACTGGCTGCGTCTCTGTTCCATTTCCGGGAGCTGACCGTGCAGGAAGTCAAGGCGGACTGCCGTGCCAAGGGAATTCCCATGCGGTAAAAGGGCAAAGGAAGTGTGACTATGCGTTTTCTTGTCTTTTGCCTGCTCTTGATTCCAGCTGTTCAGCTGGCTGCCGGATGGGCAATGCGGTATCATGCACCCAAAAAGATCAACTCATGGGTTGGATACCGTACAGAACGCTCCATGCAAAATGAGGAGAGCTGGAAATTTGCAAATCAGTATTGCGGCAGACTCTGGATGCTTTTCGGCGCAGCAATGCTGGTTGTTTCTGCGGCATCCTGTATCAGTCTGCGGTTTGTCTCAAAAAAGACGGCGGCGCTCCTGGCAGCTGTTGCTGTCAGCGTACAGACCGCGGAACTGCTGCTGACCCTGTTTCCGGTGGAGCGTGCACTCAAAAAGAAATTTCAAAAATAAGAAGGAGAATCACATGGTTGAAATTGATATCAACAACCTGGATGTCTATTTCCAGAAGGGCGAGCTGATTCCGGCGATTGCCTTTGATGTAGACACAAAGACCGTGCTGATGCTGGCATACATGAACAAGGAGAGCTTGCGCAAGACGCTGGAAACCGGCTATACCTGGTATTGGAGCCGTTCCCGTCAGGAGCTCTGGAACAAAGGCGCCACCAGCGGCCATCTGCAAAAGGTGGTTTCTATATACAGCGACTGTGATAACGACACGCTGCTTTTGAATGTCAGACAGACTGGTGTGGCATGTCACACCGGATCTTACAGCTGCTTTTTTAATAAAATGTATCAGGAGGACAAGACAAAATGAACGCATTGGAAGAACTGTATGAGGTTGTCATGAGCCGGAAGGCAATGTATGAAAACGGAGAGGTGGATGTAGAATCCCAGAAGTCCTACACCTGCTATCTGTTCTCCAAGGGACAGGACAAGATCCTGAAGAAGTGCGGTGAAGAGTGTTCGGAAACCATCATCGCTGCCAAGAACAACGACAACGATGAACTCAAGAACGAGATTGCAGACCTGATGTATCACATCATGGTACTGTGCGCACAGCAGGGCTTGCCGTGGTCGGAGGTGGAAGCCGTTCTGGAGGAACGCAGCCAGAAGATCGGCAACCTCAAGACCTTCAAGAACGTGGATCACAATTCGTAAGCACAGAAAAATTTTCCCAAGCAGTCACATTTTCAGGAGCCTCCTCATAAACTGTAGAGAAGCCGCTATCAGATCAGCTGGTGGGCTTGCAACAGCTTATGAGGAGGTCTTTTTATGAGCCAATACCATCCTATGCCGGAGCAGTGCGCAGACACTGTTCCCGTGAAAGTGAATCGGGTGTTTGACAGTTGCAGTGATCGTGACTGCTTTTCCAATGTGCAAATTTTAATGGACGGTGGAGAACTTCCTGCCAACGTCACAATGGTAAAGAGCCGGTGCGTGCGGGTGTCAGACATCTGTATGAACATCGAGCCGGTGCCGTTCAACCGCGGCTTTTACTCCATTGATCTGACGTATACGTTTCGGGTGGAGCTGATGGCATACGAGCGGTCGTGCAGCAGTCCGGTATTGCTGACCGGAACGGCGTACACCAGTAAGAACGTCATTCTGTACGGTGGAGAAAGCAACACCAAGACGTTTTTCAGCAGCGGCGAACAGATCGGCGACACCAATGCCTGCTGCGAAACCATCAATCTCCCCACGGCAGCCGTGCAGGTGGTCGAGCCGATCGCACTGGAAGCACGCATCGGCTCTGTCTGCGGGCCGGATGGCGTAGCGCCGGTGCGGACGGTCATCATGACACTGGGGCTGTTCTCTGTGGTGGAGCTGTTCCGTCCGGTGACGATTCTGGTGCCCACGTATGAGTACACCATTCCCGCTAAGGAATGCCATGCGGACACGGAATCCCCCTGTGCTGTGTTCGATAAGATTCGGTTTCCGGCGGAGGAGTTCACACCGGCAACACTTTCCGGCAGCGCCAAGGGCGAATCCTGCCATTGCGGAGAGACTGTACAGCAGAACGAGGACAGTACATCGTAAGCGCCGGAAACGGTGCTTCGGGAGCATGTCCACTTTGGAAAACGGGCGGCAGAACTGTCGCCCGTTTGATGTGTCCGGAAGGAGCTATGTATGAGAAAACAGGTCTATGCCCAGCGCCGTGCCTGCGTTCGTTCCCTCGTTCTCTTTCTTCTGGCTGTGGCACTTCTGCTCTTTTTCCTGCTGCGCACCGACCGAGCCGTTCGTCCGAACTTGGAGGCGGTCTGTGCGTCGGAGACCAAACGCTACGCCACACAGGTGCTGGCGGACAGCGTGGGGGAGGTGCTGTCCCGGCACCCGTACCAGTACAGCGATTTTGCAACGCTGCTCTATGACGATTCCGGCAATGTTACCGCTGTGGAGACCATGACCGAGCAGGTCAACCGGCTGCAATCGGCGATGCTGCAAAGTGTGCAGGAACACCTCACCCGGTGTCGGGATGCGGAGCTGACCGTCTCTCTGGGAACTGCCACCGGCGTGTGGCTCTTTGCCGGAAAGGGACCGGAGATCTCGGTGCGCCTGATGCCCATCGGAACAGCATCGGTAAAGCTGGTGAGCGAGCTGGCGTCCGCCGGCATCAACCAGACCTGCCATACCATTCGGGCAGAGGTGACAGCGGAGATGCAGGCAGCCATTCCGTTTTCCCGGACAACGGCGGAGGTGACCTATACTTGTCTGCTGTCGGAAACGGTGATCGTGGGGACAGTGCCGGAATCCTATCTGGAATTTGACGGAACAGAGCGGACAGAAAGAGAAACGGAAAAAATGCAAGAAAAAAGATGAAAAAATTGTAAAAGGTCTAGCATATGCCGTTGGTTTGTGGTATAATAAAAGAAGTGTGCCGGCAGTGTACGCCGGCTGCCACAACAAGGAGAACAGAATTATGGATGAAATCACAGCAAAACAGCGGATCTCAGAACTCCGGAAACTTCTGGAAACCTATAACGAACAGTATTATATGCAGGACAATCCGTCCGTGTCGGACTATGAGTATGACATGCGGATGCGGGAGCTGGAGACGCTGGAACAGCAGTTTCCGCAGTTCGCTGCGCCGGATTCCCCGACTCATCATGTGGGCGGCGGTGTCTCCCGTACTTTTGACAAGGTGCAGCATACCGTGCAGATGATGAGTCTTCAGGACGTTTTCTCGTTTGCAGAGATGGATGCGTTTCTTCAGCGCTGTCAGGAGGCAGTTCCGCAGCCGGAATTTATCGTAGAACCGAAAATCGACGGACTGTCTGTGTCGCTGGAATATACCAACGGCGTATTTACCCGTGGCTCGACTCGTGGGGATGGCTTCGTGGGGGAGGATGTCACAGCGAATCTCCGCACCATTGCCAACATTCCCCGGCAGCTCCATGGCGCACCGCCGTTTCTGGAGGTGCGTGGGGAGGTGTATATGCCCCGTGCCAGCTTTGCCGCACTGGTGGAGCAGCAGGAACAGAACGGGGAGACACCGGCAAAGAATCCCCGAAATGCCGCCGCCGGCTCTCTCCGGCAGAAAGACGCTGCCGTCACAGCACAGCGCAGTCTGGACATCTGGATTTTCAACATCCAACAGGCGGACGGCGACTATCCCCAGAATCATCTGGATTCCCTCCGCTATCTGGAGTCGTTAGGCTTCCCTACCGTGATTCCACGGAGCGGGCGCTGCCAGACTGCAGCGCAGGTGCAGGCAGAGATCGAGAAGATCGGCGCTGCACGGGACGGCTACGCCTACGACACTGACGGCGTTGTGGTCAAGGTGGACTCCTTTGCCCAGCGGGAGGAAATGGGGGCGACTTCCAAAGTGCCCAAGTGGGCAGCTGCTTTTAAGTTCCCGCCGGAGGAAAAGGAAACCGTTCTGCGGGAGATTCAGCTCAGTGTGGGCAGAACGGGTGTCATCACGCCGGTGGCGATTTTCGACCCCATCCAGCTCGCCGGAACCGCCGTTTCCCGTGCCACGCTCCACAATCAGGACTTTATCTCCGAGCGGGACATCCGGCTGGGCGACACCATTGTGGTGCGGAAAGCCGGAGAGATCATTCCGGAGGTGCTGCGAAGCGTGAAGCACGCCGGGGATGCTGCGCCGTACCAGCTGCCGGAATGCTGTCCGGTCTGCCACACGCCTGCGGTGCGGGATCCGGAGGAGGCTGCGCTGCGCTGTCCCAATCCGGATTGTCCGGCGCAGCTTATGAAGCGGATGATCCACTTTGTGTCCAAGGACGCCATGAACATCGACGGACTGGGACCGCAGAATCTGGCGGCGCTCCAGAACGGCGGGCTGCTGCACTCGGTGGCAGATCTGTACCGCCTGACTGCGACGCAGCTGGTGGAGCTGGATCGTGTGGCGGAGAAATCGGCGGACAACCTGATCAGGGCAATCGATGCCTCCCGTGCCAACTCTCTCGACCGGCTGATCTTTGCGCTGGGCATTCGGGGTATTGGCTCTCGTGCGGCGAAGCTGCTCTGCGAGCGATTTCCCTCTATGGATGCCCTGCTGTCGGCAACGGCGGCGGAGATTCAGGAAATCGATGGCTTCGGCGAAGTCATGGCGGAGAGCGTGGTTTCCGCCTTGCAGGAACCGCACATGCGCCAGCTCATCCAGCACCTGCGGGAGGCCGGATGCAATATGACGTATCAGGGCGCCGTGGTGGAGGACACCCGCTTTGCCGGCATGACCTTTGTTCTCACGGGAACACTCTCCGCCATGAAGCGGAGCGAGGCGAAGGAACAGATCTTGCGCTACGGCGGAAAGGTCAGCGGCAGCGTGTCCAAAAAGACCACGTATGTTGTTGCCGGAGAGGCTGCCGGAAGCAAGCTGGACAAGGCAAATGAACTTGGAATCCCTGTTCTCAGCGAAGAGGAATTCCGCCAAAAACTCCAAGAAAGGAACGAAACAAAATGAAAATTGATATCGCACATATCGCAAAGCTGTCACGGCTTCAGATCTCGCCGGACAAGCTGGAAAAGTTTGAAACCGATATGGCTGCCATTGTGGATATGGTAGACCGTCTGCCGGACGTGGAGGATGAGCTGACACTGGACGCAGAGCACCCCATGAAGCTCCGTGAGGACGTGGCTGTGGAACACAAGTTCCGCCGGGAAGAGATGCTGGCAAATGCGCCGGAGGTACAGTCCGGCTGTCTGGTCGTACCGAAGACGGTAGAATAACATAGGAGGAAAAGATCGAGATGAAGCTTTTTGAAAAAAATGCGGCAGAACTGTCTGAAATGCTGCAAACCAAAGCGTGCAGCGCTGTGGAGCTGACACAGGATGTGCTGTCCCGCATCGATGCTGTAGAGCCGAAAGTAGAGGCATATGTCACTCGCTGTGAGGATTGTCTGGAACAGGCAAAGGCAGTGGACGATGCCAGAGCCGCCGGAAAGGAACTGCATCCGCTGGCAGGTATTCCCATCGGCATCAAGGACAATATCTCCACCAAAGGAATCCGCACCACCTGTTCCTCCAGGATGCTGGAAAACTATGTGCCGCCCTTTGATGCAACCATCATGCAGCCGATTCGGGATGCCGGCATGGTCATCACCGGCAAGATGAACATGGACGAGTTCGCCATGGGTTCCTCCACGGAGACCTCTTATTTCCACAAGACTCATAACCCCCACAATCTGGACTGCGTTCCGGGCGGTTCCTCCGGCGGCAGCGCAGCAGCTGTGGCAGCGGGCGAGGCAATCCTGACACTGGGTTCGGATACCGGCGGATCCATCCGGCAGCCGGCTTCACTGTGCGGCGTCGTTGGTCTGAAGCCCACCTATGGCAGCGTTTCCCGTTACGGTCTGGTGGCATTTGCCTCTTCGCTGGATCAGATCGGACCGTTCGGAAAGTCCGTCAAGGACGTGGCACTGCTGCAAAGCCTGATTCAGGGGCACGACAGCATGGACGCAACCTCTGCTTACCGTACCTATACCAACCTGTATGATAACCTAAACGGCAATGTACAGGGTCTGCGCATTGGTGTCCCGAAGGAGTACTTCGGCGAGGGCGTGGATGCCGATGTCAAGGAAACCGTTTGGAATGCCATCCGTCAGCTGGAACAGAGCGGTGCAGAGGTCAAGGAGATCTCCCTGCCCAGCACAGAATACGCCATCAACACCTACTACATCATCGCATCTGCGGAGGCATCCTCCAATCTGGCACGGTTTGACGGTGTGAAGTACGGCTATCGTGCTAAGAATTATGACGGTCTGACCGATATGTACGAAAAGACCAGAAGCGAGGGCTTCGGCGACGAGGTAAAGCGCCGCATTATGCTTGGAACATTCGTGCTCAGCTCCGGCTTCTACGATGCGTACTATAAGAAGGCAAAGCTGGTACAGCGCCGAATCGCACAGGAATTTGCAGATGCATTCCAGAGCTGTGATGTCATCATCACACCGACCGCACCGTCTGCGGCGTTCAAGATCGGCGAAAACATCGGCGATCCGCTGAAGATGTACTACAGCGACGTCTGCACCGTAACCGTCAATATCGCAGGTCTGCCGGCAGTCAGCGTCCCCTGCGGCAAGTCTGCATCCGGACTGCCGCTCGGCATGCAGCTGATCGGCAACAAGTTCGCAGAGCAGACCATTCTGAACGCTGCATATGGCTATGAACAGATTTGCGGCGGATTCCGGCTGATTCCGGAAACACTCTGAGCGGGGAGGAATAACACTGATGAAAGATTATGAGATCGTTGTGGGCCTGGAAGTCCACGCAGAATTGAATACAAAGTCCAAGATTTACTGCAACTGCCGCAACGCCTTTGGCCTGGAGGTCAACTCGCAGGTTTGCCCGGTCTGCATGGGTATGCCCGGCACGCTGCCGACGCTGAATGAAAAGGTCGTAGAATACGCCATCAAGATGGGACACGCCATGCACTGCCAGATCAACGGTGTATGCAAGCAGGACAGAAAGAACTACTTCTATCCCGACCTGCCCAAGGCATACCAGATCTCGCAGGCAGAAGTGCCCCTTTGCGGAAAGGGCTATCTGGATGTCATGGTAGACGGCGAGATGAAGCGCATTGGCGTCACCAGAATCCACATTGAGGAGGATGCCGGAAAGCTGCTGCACGATGAGGCATTTGCAGGCTCTCTGGTGGATCTGAACCGCTGCGGTGTTCCGCTGATCGAGATCGTTTCCGAGCCGGACATCCGGAGCAGCGCCGAGGCAAAGGCATGCCTGGAAACCATCAAGTCTATCTTGCAGTACCTGAACATCTCTGACTGTAAGATGCAGGAGGGCTCCATCCGCTGCGACGTCAACGTCTCTGTACGGGAAAAAGGTGCGGCTGAGTTCGGCACACGCTGCGAGATGAAGAACGTCAACAGCTTCAGTGCTGCTGTTCGCGGCATTGAGTACGAGGCAAAGCGCCAGATCGAGATTCTGGAAGCCGGCGGTACCATTGCACAGGAAACACGCCGCTGGGACGATGCCAAGGGCATGAGCATTGTAATGCGTTCCAAGGAGGACGCACAGGACTACCGGTATTTCCCGGAGCCGGATCTGCTGACCATCGTTGTGCCGGAAGAGAAGATCCAGGCACTGAAAGAGAGCATTCCGGAGCTGCCGAACGTGAAGCTTCAGCGGTACGTCTTTGACTTCGGACTGTCCCAGACTGATGCAACCCTGATCGCTGAGGATGTGTCCCGCTCGACGCTGTTCGATGCCTGCGTTGCCATCGGCACCTGCAAGCCCAAGAGCATTAGCAACTGGATTCTCTCGGACATCGCAAAGTACACCAACGAGACCGGCAAGCGCATCGAGGAAACTGCACTGACACCGGAGCACCTGACTGCACTGGTAGAGCAGGTGGAAAAGGGCGTCATCTCCAATGCTTCGGCAAAGAAGGTGTTCGCTGTGATTGTCGAAGAGAACAAGGATCCGGTGGCTGTCATCGAGGAAAAGGGTATGAAGCAGAATTCGGACACCGGCTTCCTGGAACAGCTGGCAAAGGACGTCCTGGCACAGAACGAAAAGTCTGTGAATGACTATAAGAACGGCAAGACCAATGCGCTGGGCTATCTGGTTGGCCAGTGCATGAAGGCTTCCAAGGGCAAGGCTAATCCGGGCATTGTCAAGGAGATCGTAACAAGAATGCTGAACGAGGGCTAATCTGCACCCGCCGGAGGCATTCCCATGAAAAAAAGCACCTGCGCTTCGGTTTTTCGGAAGCGCAGGTGCTGTATCAGAAACCAATCTTAAATCGAAACAGTGGGGAATTCCTTTGTGACAAAGGACGGCACCGCTGTGCGAATCGTCATGCCATTGAGATCGGAAAGGCAGGTATCCGGGTACGGCTCCAATGTGATCTGATATGCCCACAGAAGCTGGTACTTACAGTGCCTGTCCCGATTTTCCCGCATGTTGCCGTACTTGGTATCGCCGAGGATGGGCGTTCCGATGTGTGCCAGATGGGCACGAATCTGATGCGTCCGCCCCGTGATCAGGTCGACAGCCAGAAGAGCATGGCGTTCGTTGGCAGCGAGGACACGATAGCCGGTGATGATCTCCTGAAATCCCGCCTGCTTTTTGTCCAGAATGGTGACGGTGTTGTGACTGGCGGATTTCTGGTGCCATGCGTGAAGCACCGCCTGCTTTTGCCGTGGCGTTCCTACTGTCACACAGAGGTAGGTCTTGCGGATGCGGTTTTCCCGAATGAGACGGTTGACCTCCCGCAGTGCTGCGGCAGTTTTGGCGGCGATGACAATTCCGCCGGTGTTGCGGTCCAGCCGGTTGCAGAGTGCTGGTGTAAAGCTCTGTTCCTGCGCCGGACGGTATGCGCCGGTATCGTAGAGATAGTGGAGGATGCGGTTGATGAGGGTGTCCGGTGTCTGCCGGTTGTCGCAGTGTACCACTAGCCCCACCGGCTTGCACACCAGGAGTACCTGTTCGTTCTCGAACAGGATGTCCAGCTTTGCCGGCGCCTGCAAAAATTCGGGGGCTTCTGTCCGGGACTGCGGACTGGCTTCGAAATAGGTGTCGCTGACAAACAATGTGACAGCATCGCCCACCGCCAGCCGCTGATCCGGTGTGCAGCGTTTTTTGTTGACCTTGATGTGTTTGGTGCGAATCCATTTGTAGAAAAGACTCTTGGGAAGCTCCGGCAGAATCTTTTGCAGGAATCGGTCTAACCGCTGACCGCTGTCATTTTCTTGGATGCAAAATTGTTTCATGGGATCATTACGTTTGCTGCTGCGTACTGCGGCAGCACTCCTTTTCTCTTGATGTTTCTAGGGCTTGTTTGAAAAATCCGTACATTTGTCAAAACGCCCATAAATCACTGTCTGTGTCGTCGAAAATCCTTGTCAGGCGACAGCCTGCCTGCGGATTCTCTCCTAACATACAGTAATTTCTGTGCATTTTCCCAAACATCGCTATTTTTCAAACAACCCCTAGTATACCATATTTTCGGAAAAAAGAAAAGCAGTTTTTATGGAGGTGAATGCGCTGTGCGTCAGAAACAGGACGATGGAAACGCTTCCGCACATCCCGCCCACTGCCACGGCGGACATCGGGAACGCATGCGAAAGCGATTTCAGGACAGCGGACTGCAAGCCTTTCAGCCCCACGAGGTACTGGAACTGCTGCTGTTCTATGCGCTTCCACGGGTGAACACCAACCCCATCGCCCACGATCTCATGGCAGAGTTTCACTCGCTTTCCGGCGTGCTGGATGCGGACATCGAGGACTTGAAGCGCATTGACGGCATCGGAGAAAATGCGGCGGTGCTGCTGAAGCTGATTCCGCAGCTCTGCCAGATGTACCAGCTGGATAAAATGAGCGACAGTGATGTCATGGACACGCTGCCGAAACTCTGCAACTATCTGAAAGCGTGGTTCTCCGGCGTCATCTCGGAACAGGTCGTCCTGCTCTGCCTGAATGAGTCCCTCCAGCTGATTCGCAGCGAAGTCATCGGCGATGGCACCACGCAGGAGGTGTTTCTGGATGCCCATCGGATCGCTTCCTGTGCCATTCGTCTGCGCTGTACCCGTGTGGTGCTGGCGCACAATCACCCCAATGCATCTGCTGCACTGACCGATGCCGACATCTTCTCCACCAACCAGCTCCGCAACATCCTGAACGGTTTGCAGATTGTGCTGCTGGATCACATTGTGGTGGGAAAGTACGGGGATACGGTTTCCATGCGTCAGCTGATGGGCTGGTCATAATCGGTTTTTCCAAGGAGGAATGGATATGGATCATTTTGAACTGCATGCGCCCTTTGCGCCAACCGGAGATCAGCCGGAGGCAATCGCCAAGCTGGTGCAGGGTATTCGGGACGGCGACCGTGAGCAGACGCTTCTGGGCGTAACCGGTTCCGGAAAGACATACACCGTTGCCAACGTCATCGCACAGGTGAACCGCCCCACGCTGGTGCTGGCGCACAATAAGATTCTGGCAGCACAGCTCTGCTCGGAACTGCGGGAGTTTTTTCCCAACAATGCGGTGGAATACTTCGTTTCCTACTACGACTACTACCAGCCGGAGGCGTATATTCCAAGCACGGACAGCTATATTGAAAAAGACTCCGCCATTAACGATGAGATCGACAAGATGCGTCACAGCGCAACGGCTGCGCTGGCGGAACGGCGGGATGTCATCATTGTTGCCAGCGTGTCCTGTATCTACTCGCTGGGCAGTCCGGAGGAATACCGCTCCATGATCGTGTCCGTTCGTCCGGGTATGGAGAAGCCAATGGAACAGCTGATGCGGGAATTGGTCGCCATCCAGTACGAGCGGAACGATGTCAACTTCGTCCGGAACAAGTTTCGGGTGCGGGGCGATGTCGTGGAGATCTTTCCGGCTTCCTCGACCGATAAGGCGATTCGGGTGGAGTATTTCGGCGACGAGATTGACCGCATCTGTGAGATCAACGCCGTGACAGGTGCGGTAACGGCGACCATGCAGTACGCCGCCATCCTGCCCGCTTCCCACTATGTGGTCAGCAGCGAGAAGATCGCCACAGCGGTGCAGACGATCCGGCAGGAGATGGAAGAGCGTGTGGCGTGGTTCAATGCCAATCACAAACTCATTGAGGCGCAGCGGATTCAGCAGCGGACACAGTACGACATGGAGATGCTTCAGGAAATCGGCTTTTGCAGCGGCATCGAGAACTACTCCCGCATTCTGGCCGGCCGTCCTGCCGGCAGTGTTCCGTATACGCTGCTGGATCACTTTCCGGAGGACTTCCTGCTGGTAGTGGATGAGAGCCATGTGACACTGCCGCAGGTGCGTGCCATGTATGCCGGCGACCGTGCCAGAAAGCAGACGCTGGTGAACTACGGATTTCGTCTGCCCAGCGCCTTTGATAACCGTCCGCTAAACTTCGACGAGTTTTACAGCCACGTGCATCAGGCAATTTACGTCAGCGCCACGCCGGGGCCGTTTGAACAGGAGCACTCCGCACAGGTGGTAGAACAGGTCATCCGCCCCACAGGACTGGTGGATCCGGAGATTTTTGTGAAGCCGGTGGAGGGGCAGATCGAAGATCTGTTCTCCGAGATTCAGACACGGGCAGCCCGAAACGAGCGTGTGCTGGTGACAACGCTGACCAAGAAAATGGCAGAGGACCTGACCGCCTATCTGGAACGCATGGGCGTGCGTGTCCGGTACCTGCACCACGGCGTGGATACGGTGGAGCGCATGAAGATCATTCGGGATCTCCGTCTGGGCGAGTTCGATGTGCTGGTGGGAATCAACCTGCTGCGGGAGGGACTGGACATTCCGGAGGTCTCTCTGGTCGCTATTCTGGATGCGGACAAGGAGGGCTTCCTGCGCAGCGAAACAGCAATGATCCAGACCATTGGCCGTGCCGCCCGCAACGCCGGCGGACAGGTCATCATGTACGCTGACGAGGTGACCGGCTCCATGGAGCGTGCCATCACGGAAACCAATCGCCGCCGTGCCATTCAGATGGCGTACAATCAGGCGCACGGCATTACGCCGAAAACCATTCAAAAGGATGTGCGGGATGTCATCGAGATTACCACCAAAACAGAGGTGGAGAAAAAGACGAGCAGGAAAAATCTGCGCGGCAAAGAAAAGCAGGAACTGATCGAACAGCTTCGTGCGCAGATGAAGGAGGCGGCAAAGCTGCTGGAATTCGAGCATGCGGCATATCTGCGGGACAAGATTCGAGAGCTGGAGGGAGAATAAGCTTATGCTGGACAAAATTGTGGTACATGGCGCACGTGCCAATAACCTGAAAAACATCGATGTGGAACTGCCAAGAGATAAGCTGGTGGTGATGACCGGTCTGTCCGGCTCCGGCAAATCCTCTCTGGCGTTCGATACGATTTTCGCCGACGGACAGCGCCGGTATATGGAGAGCCTCTCCTCCTATGCACGGCAGTTTCTGGGACAGATGGAGAAACCGGATGTGGACAGCATCGAAGGACTCTCGCCGGCAATCTCCATCGACCAGAAAACCACATCCAAGAATCCCCGCTCCACTGTGGGAACGGTGACGGAGATCTACGACTACCTCCGCCTGCTCTATGCGAGAATCGGCATTCCCCACTGTCCGGTGTGCGGACGGGAGATTCGCCAGCAGTCCGTGGATGAGATCGTTGACCGAATCCTTCAGCTGGAGGAGGGGACACGTATCCAGCTGCTTGCCCCCATTGTTCGAGGCAAAAAGGGAGAGCACAAAAAGGAACTGGAAAACGCCAGAAAGTCCGGCTATGTTCGTGTCCGTGTGGACGGCAGCCAGTACGACCTCTCGGAGGAGATCACGCTGGAAAAGAACAAGAAGCACCACATCGAGATCATTGTAGACCGTCTGGTGGTGAAGCCCACCATTCGTACCCGTCTGACCGATAGTCTGGAAACCGTACTGTCCCTGACCGGCGGTCTGGTGATGGTGGATGTCATCGGGGGAGAGGAGCTGCTGTTCTCCCAGAGCTACGCTTGTCCGGAACACGGTGTTTCCGTGGAGGAACTGACACCACGGATGTTCTCGTTTAACAACCCCTTTGGCGCATGCCCCCGCTGCACAGGACTGGGAATGTTTCAGGAGGTAGATCCGAAGCTGGTCGTACCCAATGGGGATCTGAGCATCCGGCAGGGCGCTATCAAAGCGCCGGGCTGGAACAGTCTGACTGATACTTCCATCGCCATGATGTACTATCAGGCGATTGCGGAGAGATACGGCATTTCGCTGGATGTGCCGGTGAAAGACCTCTCACAGGAACAGCTGCATCTGTTCCTATACGGCACAAAGGGCGAACCGCTGCTGCTGCATCGGGAGACCGCCGGCGGAAAGAGCGAGGGGTATCACGCACCCTTTGAAGGGGTAATTCCCAATCTGGAACGGCGGTTCGCCGAGGGCAGCGAGTGGTCGAAGGATGAAATCAGCGCTCTGATGAGTGACGTGTCCTGTCCCGTCTGCCACGGCAAGCGCCTGAAGCCGGAGGTCTTGGCTGTCACAGTGGGCGGACTGAATATCATGGAACTGACCGCTCTCTCCGTGACCAATGCGCTGGAATTTTTCGAGAAACTCCAGCTGACCGAACGGGAACAGCTCATCGGCGCACGCATCATCAAGGAGATTCGGGAACGGCTGGGCTTTCTGCGGAATGTGGGCTTGGAATACCTCACCCTCTCCAGAAGTGCCGGAACGCTCTCCGGCGGTGAGAGCCAGCGCATCCGGCTTGCCACACAGATCGGCTCGTACCTCATGGGTGTGCTGTATATTCTGGACGAGCCAAGCATCGGTCTGCACCAGCGGGACAACGACAAACTGATTGCCACACTGAAGCGGCTGCGGGATTTGGGAAACACGCTGATTGTTGTGGAACACGATGACGACACCATTCTCGCTGCGGATTATGTGGTGGATATCGGCCCGGGCGCCGGCGTTCACGGCGGAAATGTGGTCTACGCCGGCGATGTGCAGGGGCTGCTTGCCTGCAAAGAGTCTATTACGGGGCAGTATCTTAGCGGTCGCCGGCAGATTCCGCTGCCGGAAAAGCGCCGGCCGGGAAACGGAAACTGCCTCACCATTCGTGGCGCACGGGAACACAATCTGAAAAACATTCAGGTGCAGATTCCGCTGGGCGCATTCACCTGTGTCACGGGTGTCTCCGGTTCCGGCAAATCCTCGCTGGTCAATGAAATTCTCTATAAGTATCTGGCAGCCAAACTCAATCGGGCACGGACGAGATACGGCAACTTTGACGGAATGGACGGGCTGGAGCATCTGGACAAGGTCATTGACATTGACCAGTCGCCCATCGGAAGAACGCCGCGTTCCAATCCGGCGACTTACACCGGCGTTTTTACGGACATTCGGGAGCTGTTCGCCAAGACCAACGATGCCAAGGCAAAGGGCTACACCGCCGGACGCTTTTCTTTCAACATCAAAGGCGGACGGTGCGAGTCCTGTCAGGGCGACGGCATTTTGCGCATTGAGATGCACTTCCTGCCGGATGTCTACGTGCCCTGCGAAATTTGCAAGGGAAAGCGCTATAATCGGGAGACACTGGCGGTCAAGTATCGGGACAAGTCCATCTATGATGTGCTGGAGATGACCATTGACGAGGCGGTCGTCTTTTTCGAGAATATGCCCAAAATCGCACGAAAGCTCAAAACGCTTCAGGAGGTGGGACTGGGCTACCTCAAGCTGGGACAGTCGGCGACTACGCTGTCCGGCGGTGAGGCGCAGCGTGTGAAGCTGGCAACAGAGCTGTCCAAGCGCCCCACCGGAAAGACCATCTATATTCTGGACGAGCCGACCACAGGTCTGCACACCGCAGACGTGCACCGTCTGGTGGATGTGCTCCAGCGCCTGACGGATGCCGGAAATACGGTCGTCGTGATTGAGCACAATCTGAACGTCATCAAGATGGCGGACTGGATCATTGACCTCGGGCCGGAGGGCGGCGACCGTGGCGGTACGGTCGTTGTCAGCGGAACACCGGAGCAGGTGGCGGACTGCGCAGATTCTTATACGGGACAGTACCTCCGTCCGTACCTGCACGGAAACAGTTCGGCAGAAAATTGATGCGTTGTTGCAAAAAGCACGTCCCCGCAGAATGAAATTTAGACTTTTCAGAAAAAATCGGGGAAATACTTGCAAAAATTTGAGAAATGGTGTATAATAGGATTGCTTGCGATGCGGAGGGAAAGGTGCGTGTCTGCACGTTCCTTTTGCGTCCATGTAATGTAATTTCTATTTTATGGAAAGGATGTCAATGATATGGCAGGTTTAAACAAAGTATCGGTAGACGACATTTCAGTAAAGGGAAAGCGGGTTCTGGTTCGTGTGGACTTCAACGTTCCGATGAAGGACGGCGTGATCACCAACGACAATCGTATTCAGGCTGCACTCCCGACCATCAACAAGCTGGTTTCTGAGGGCGCAAAGGTAATTCTGTGCTCGCATCTGGGCAAGCCGAAGAATGGTCCGGAGGATAAGTTCTCCCTGAAGGCTGCTGCTGCCCGTCTGGCTGAGCTGGTTTCCGCAAAGGTTACCTTCGTTCCGTCCGATGTTGTAGTAGATGATACCGTAAGAGCTGCTGTTGACGCAATGCAGGACGGCGAGATCATCGTTCTGGAGAACACTCGTTTCCGCAAGGAAGAGACCAAGAACATTGAAGACTTCAGCAAGGATCTGGCTTCCATCGCTGACGTATTCGTTATGGATGCATTCGGCAGCGCACACAGAGCACACTGCTCTACCGTTGGCGTAACTGAGTATGTGCCGGAGACCGCTGTTGGCTACCTGATGCAGAAGGAGATCCAGTTCCTGGGCAATGCCGTAGAGAATCCGGTTCGTCCGTTCGTTGCAATTCTGGGCGGCGCAAAGGTTGCAGACAAGCTGAACGTAATCTCCAATCTGCTGGAAAAGTGTGACACCCTGATCATCGGCGGCGGTATGGCTTACACCTTCCTGAAGGCACAGGGCTATGAGGTTGGCACTTCTCTGGTAGACGATACCAAGCTGGACTACTGCAAGGAAATGATCGAAAAGGCAGAGGCAAACGGCAAGAAGCTGCTCCTGCCGGTAGATACCGTAACTGCTGCAGCGTTCCCGGATCCCATCGATGCTGAGATCGAAGTTGCAACTTATGATTCTCACGAGATTCCGGCTGACAGAATGGGTCTGGACATCGGCGAAAAGACACAGGCTCTGTTCGCAGATGCTGTAAAGACTGCAAAGACCGTGGTATGGAATGGCCCGATGGGCGTATTCGAGAACCCGATCCTGAGCAAGGGTACTGTTGCAGTGGCTCAGGCTCTGGCAGATACCGATGCAACCACCATCATCGGCGGCGGCGACTCCGCAGCAGCAGTAATGCAGCTGGGCTTCGCTGACAAGATGAGCCACATCTCCACTGGCGGCGGCGCTTCTCTGGAATATCTGGAGGGCAAGGTGCTGCCGGGTGTTGCAGCAATCGCTGACAAGAAGAACTAAGCGCCAAGCTGAGAGGTGCAGCGCTTCTCCGTTTGAACCGCATTGAGAAAGGAATGATCCCATGAAAAAATGTGAATTGCAGGAATCCGTAAAGTCTGCGTTTCTGAATCCAGCAGCAGCATTTGCGCTGGGTGCAGTGTGCGGTCTGGCAGTGGGAATGCTTTTCCTGCCTTTCTCAAAAGGCATTGTGATCGGAAGTCACAACGGAAGCAACAACAAGAGATCCCACGAAGAGGGAGATTATATCACAGATGCTGATGCGGAGTGATTCGCAGGGCGCTGTGGGAAGAAAGAGGAATTTGCTATGAATAAGGCACTGAGAAAGGCAATTATTGCCGGCAACTGGAAGATGAACAAGAACCGTCAGGAAGCTACTGCACTGATCGAGGCTCTGAAGCCCATCGCAGCAGACAAGACCTGCGGAGTCATCATCTGCGTACCGTTTACCAATCTGGAAACTGCACTGCGTCTGACTGAGGGCACCAACATCGAAGTTGGCGCTGAGAACGTGCACTTCGAGAAGAGCGGCGCATTCACCGGCGAGATCTCCGCAGATATGCTGACCGAAATGGGCGTAAAGTACGTGATCGTTGGCCACTCTGAGCGCAGACAGTACTTCGGCGAGACCGATGAAACCGTCAACAAGCGCACCACTGCTGCCATCGAAGCTGGTATGACCGTTATCCTGTGCGTTGGCGAGACACTGGCAGAGCGGGAACTGGGCATCACCGGCGAAACTGTTGCAAAGCAGGTAAAGGTCGCTCTGCACGGTCTGACCGCAGATCAGGTAAAGAACATCGTCATCGCTTACGAGCCGGTATGGGCAATCGGTACCGGTAAGACTGCAACCGCAGAACAGGCTGAGGAAGTTTGCGCATTCATCCGTGCAACTGTTGCAGATCTGTATGACAAGGCAATTGCAGACGGCATGACCATCCAGTACGGCGGTTCTATGAACGAAAAGAACTGCGCAGAACTGCTGGCAAAAGAAGATATCGACGGCGGTCTGATCGGCGGTGCTTCTCTGGTTGCAGAGAAGTTCGGCGTTCTGCTGGCAGAAGCTTCCAAGTAAAAAAGAAAATTGCCGTACAGACGACAGCCTGAAAACGAGGGAAAGGAAGATCACAAATGAGTAAAAGACCTGTTGCATTGATTATTATGGATGGATTCGGCTACAATCCGGACGCCTATGGGAATGCAATTCGTGCTGCAAAGAAACCGAATCTGGAGAAATACCTGAAGGGACCGCACACCCTGATTGGGGCAAGCGGTCTGGATGTTGGTCTGCCGGACGGTCAGATGGGCAATTCGGAAGTCGGACACACCAATATCGGTGCGGGCAGAATCGTCTATCAGATGCTGGTGAAGATCACCAAGGACATCGAAAACGGAACTTTCTTCTCCAATCCGGCACTCTCGGATGCAATGGATGCCTGCAAAGAAAAGGGAACCGCACTGCATCTGATGGGGCTTCTCTCTCCGGGTGGCGTACACAGCCATATGTCGCATCTGTACGGTTTGCTGGAGATGGCAAAGAAAAAGGGTCTGTCCAAGGTTTATGTGCACGCATTCCTGGATGGCCGTGACGAGCCGCCAGCATCTGCTGCGGGCTTCATGAAGGAAGCTGCTGCAAAAATGCAGGAGATCGGCGTGGGCAAGGTCGCAACCATCTCCGGTCGTTATTATGCCATGGACCGTGACAACGCATGGGATCGTGTGGAAAAGGCTTACGCCGCAATGGTTTACGGCGAGGGCGTGACCGGCGGTTCCGATCCGGTTCAGGCAATTGAAGACAGCTATGCCAATGACGTAACCGATGAATTTATGCTCCCCACAGTTCTGGACAAGGACGGCGTTGTAAAGCCGGAAGACAGCGTGATCTTCTTCAACTTCCGTCCGGACAGAGCAAGACAGCTCACCCGCTGCTTCGTGGATCCGGAGTTCAGCGGATTCTCCCGCAGAAACGGCTATTTCCCGGTACAGTTCGTCTGCATGGCGCAGTATGATGCGTCTATGCCGAACGTCACCGTTGCCTATCCGCCGGAGGATCTGCACATGACATTCGGAGAATATGTCAGCAAGTGCGGAAAGACACAGCTGCGTATTGCAGAAACCCAGAAGTATGCGCACGTAACGTTCTTCTTCAACGGCGGCAGAGAGCAGACCTTCCAGGGCGAGGATCGGATCCTGGTACAGAGTCCCGACGTACCGACATTCGACCTGAAGCCGGAAATGAGTGCTTACGAGGTCACCGACAAGGTTGTAGAAGCCATTGAAAGTGATAAGTATGATGCGATCATCCTGAACTATGCAAACTGCGATATGGTTGGCCACACCGGCGTATTTGACGCAGCAGTGGCAGCTGTAGAGGCAGTGGATACCTGCGTTGGACGCATGGTAGAGGCAATCATGGCAAAGGGCGGTATCGCATTCATTACTGCGGATCACGGCAATGCAGATAAGATGCTGGAAAAGGATGGCACGCCGTTTACGGCACACACCACCAATCCGGTTCCGTTCATTGTTGTCGGCATGGATCGTCCCCTGCGGGACGGCGGCGTACTGGCAGATATTGCGCCGACCATGCTGGAGGCAATGGAATTGCCGCAGCCGGAAGAGATGACCGGAAAGAGCCTGTTCGCATAAGTTTTACGACAGAAAATTATATCAGAAAGTCCTGCGAAGGAGTCCTCCTTTGCGGGACTTTTTTGAATTCTTTTTGAACATCGCTGATTTTGCTTGACATTTTTTTCGAAAATGGGTATAATAAAAGGGTAAAAGAGAGTAGCTGGCGGGGAAAATCCCGTTTATGCGGCGTCAGTACGGTTGCACTCACGCAACCCGCTTCATATCTAAACGGCAAGACTTTTACGGAGCACGCAGACAGGTAAGCTGTCGGTTCCGTAGGGTTTTGCCGTTTTTTCTGTCTGTGTGCTGCCCATTCTCCCGCAAAATGCTGCAAAAAAGGAAAGGAATGTTGTGTATGCAAGAACACTATCGTCAGGATCTGGAGGAACTGTATCAGGAGCTGGGCACATGTCCAGAGGGTCTCTCCTCCGACACCGCTGCAAAATGTCAGGAAAAGTACGGGAAAAATGCCATTGCAGAGGGGAAGAAGAAGCCCACCCTATTGATCTTTTTGGAACAGTTCAAGGATTTTCTGGTTATCATCCTGATTATCGCCGCACTGATTTCCGCATTTACCGGAGATCTGGAGAGCTTTCTGGTCATCATTGCGGTAATCACCATGAACGCCATTCTGGGAACGGTGCAAACGGTCAAGGCGGAAAAATCCCTGTCCAATCTGAAAAAACTCTCCTCGCCTACGGCAAAGGTGCTGCGTGACGGACAGACTGCCATCTTGCCGGCGGAGGAAATCACTGTCGGGGATGTGGTTTTGCTGGAGGCGGGAGATCAGATTCCGGCGGACGGACGGCTGATCGACTGCGCATCGCTGCAAACCAATGAGAGTGCCCTCACCGGCGAGAGTACCAACGTGGAAAAGAGCATGGATGCCATCTCGCAGGAGGTGCCTCTGGCGGACCGGAAGAATATGGTGTATTCCGGCGGATTCGTCACTTACGGCAGAGGCGCATTTGTCGTAACCGAAATCGGCATGCAGACTGAGGTGGGCAAGATCGCTTCACTGATTCAAAATGCTGAGGCGAGAAAAACGCCGCTGCAAAAGACACTGGATCAGTTCGGCAAGCGGCTCTCCATGGCCATTCTGATCATCTGCGCACTGGTATTTGTGCTGAGTCTGGTGCGGTCGGATGCCGTGAACTTTGACTCCGTGATGTCCTCCCTGATGTTTGCCATTGCGCTGGCAGTTGCGGCAATTCCGGAGGCGCTCAGCTCTATTGTCACCATTGTGCTCTCTTTCGGCACACAGAAGATGTCCCGTGAAAACGCCATCATGCGGAAGCTTCAGGCAGTAGAGGGACTTGGCTCTGTCTCTGTCATCTGCTCGGATAAGACCGGCACTCTGACCCAGAACAAGATGACCGTTCGGAAAATCGTGGTGCAGGATCACATCATCGCTGCAGACGATGTAAGTCCGGAAAATCCGGAGGAACAGGAGCTGATTCTGGCGTCTGTGCTCTGTAACGATGCCACCTATCAGGACGGCACGGAGATCGGCGACCCAACAGAAACAGCACTGGTGCGGTTTGCGCAGACTTGCGGACTGTCTGACGCCCAGATGCGGGAGAGCCACGCACGAATCAGCGAGATTCCCTTTGACTCCGACCGAAAGCTGATGTCTACCCTGAACGAGTGCGGTGGTGTGCGAAAGATGTACACCAAGGGCGCAACCGATGTGCTGCTGGATCGCATGACATGTTCGGAGGCGGAGAAGCAGGAGATCGTGGAACAGGTGGAGGAACTCTCCAAACAGGGGCTGCGTGTGCTCTGCTTCGCTGCAAAGGAGTTCTCCGGCGAGGCACTGGATATTTCCGATGAGAACGATCTGACTTACCTTGGCCTGATCGCCGAGATGGATCCGCCTCGGGAGGAATCCAAGCAGGCGGTTGCTGAGTGCCGGTCTGCGGGTATCAAGCCGGTCATGATTACCGGAGATCATATTGTCACCGCTTCCGCCATCGCCAAGGAAATCGGCATTCTGGAAAAGCCGGAGGAGGCCGTGGAGGGTGCAGCGCTGGATGCTTACACCGACGAGCAGCTAGTGAACTTCGTGGCAGACAAATCGGTCTATGCCCGTGTGACACCGGAGCACAAGATTCGAATCGTGCGTGCATGGCAGACCAGAGGCAACATTGTTGCCATGACCGGTGACGGTGTCAACGATGCCCCTGCACTGAAACAGGCGGATGTGGGTGTTGCCATGGGCATCACGGGCACAGAGGTTTCTAAAGATGCCGCAGCCATGATTCTGACCGACGACAACTTCGCCACTATCGTTAAGGCGGTAAAGAACGGCAGAAACATCTACGAGAACATTAAGAAGGCAATCCTGTTCCTGCTGTCCGGCAATTTGGCAGGTATTATCGCTGTGCTCTTCTGTTCGCTGGCAGGTCTGCCGGTGCCCTTTGCGCCGATTCACCTGCTGTTCATCAACCTGCTGACCGACTCGCTGCCGGCAATTGCGCTGGGACTGGAACCTCACTCCGATGATGTCATGAAGCGCAAGCCCCGTCCGGCAGGGGAATCCATCCTGACCAAGAACTTTCTGGCAAAGGTGGGCTATTCCGGTGTCATCATCAGCCTTGCCACCATTGGCGCATTCCTGCTGGGATATTTCTATCAGGGCGCACACAACGCAAGCGCAGCCATGACCATGGCATTTGCCACCCTGTGCATGTCCCGTCTGTTCCACGGCTTCAGCTGTAAGTCTGACAAGCCGGTGATTTTCTCCAAGCGTCTGTGGAACAACAAGTTTGCAATTCTGGCATTTGTGGCAGGAATGGTACTGATCAACGCCGTGCTCTGGATTCCGGCGCTCCACGGACTGTTCCAGATCGAAAACAATCTGGCAGGCGTGCTCATCGGTGCAATCTACGGCTTCAGCTTCGGCTCGATGATACTGATCCAGATCGTCAAGGCAATCGTTGCTGCTGTGAAAAAGACGAAGTAACACAGCCAAACCATAACAACCCAAAAAAGCCCGCGCTCTATGAATCTGAGCGTGGGCTTTGTGATTATCTCTGCTGGATTTTTTCCAGAATGGAAAGACTTCGTGCCAGAATCCCGTTGAGGTAGGCGATCAGCACACCATAGTTGGTGTAGGGGACACCTTGTTTTGCAGCCCGTGCTGCACGGCTCTCCATCTCCCGCTGGTTCAGCATGCATCCTCCGCAGTGCACCACAAGGCGGTATGGTGTGAGATCCTCCGGAAAGCTGTTCCCAGAGGCAAACGCAAACTGAAACGTCTTTCCTGTGTGCGCCTGAATCCAGCGGGGCAGCTTGACGGTGCCAATATCGTTGCACTGCCGGTGATGGGTGCAACCCTCGGAAATCAGGATACGGCTGCCGTCCGAGAGCTGTTCCAGTGTTTGCGCTGCTTTTCTCGCCGGTTCCAGCACGCCCTTCAGCTGTGCAAACAAAATGGAAAAGGAGGTGAGGGGGATCTCCGCCGGAACGATCTCCTTGATCTGTCCGAACGCCTGACTGTCCGTCACCACAAGGCGTGGCGGTCGGTTCAAAAGCCGGAGCACTGCGGGAAGCTGCTGGGGCTGCGCTGCCAGGCAGATGGCGTGACCGTCCAGAATCTCCCGAATTGCCTGCACCTGCGGGAGAATCATGCGTCCCTTGGGGGCGGATTCGTCGATGGGCGTGACAAGCACTACCACATCCTCTGGCGCAAGGAGATTCCCGAACAAATGCCTGGGTTTCTGCGTGGCAGTCCGTTCACGGTAGAATGCGCCAAGCCGTTCTTTCAGCGCCTCGATTCCATCACCAGTCGCTGCGCTGACGGCAATCGCCCCCTCCGGCAGCACCGTATTTTCCGCCAAATCCCATTTGTTCCAAACCGATAGGGCGGGGATGTGCTTTTCCGTGAGCGCCTGTAAAATCCGGCGGTCGTCCTGCGTCATTCCCACCGATGCATCCACGACCAGCACGGCAATGTCCGTGTGGGAAAACGTCTGCTTTGCCCGCTGTACCCGTAATTCTCCCAGCGCACCGCTGTCGTCCAGACCGGGGGTGTCGATGAGCACCACCGGCCCAATGGGCAGCAGTTCCATTGCTTTCTCCACGGTGTCCGTTGTTGTGCCGAGAATGTCCGAAACCACGGACACCTGCTGTCCGGTGACGGCATTGATAAGGCTGGACTTGCCGGCGTTGCGTCTGCCAAAGAATCCGATGTGAATGCGGTTGGCACGGGGTGTCTGATTGCGATCCTGTTCCATGCGCTTTCTCCTTAAAACCGGAAATCACGCATGCCTGCGGCGATTTCCTTGAGATATGCCTCCGCCTTTTCCCGCCGTGCCGGATTGGGAATCTGCCGGATCTGGCGGGCGATCAGCGCCTGACCGATTCGTTTGGTCTCCGGCGCAGCGTAGTCCTCCAGATATTCCTGTAGCGTCATCAGAGCGTTGGGATGGCAGTAGTTCAGAATCTGTCCGCTCTTGCAGAACGACATAAAACGGTCGCCGGTGCGTCCCTCCCGATAGCATGCCGTGCAGAAGCTGGGAATATAATCCAGCTCCATGAGCCAGCGCACCACCTCGTCCAGGGTGCGGCGGTCGCTGACATCGAACTGTGCGGAATTGTCGTCCGCTGCCTCTGGCACATCGTAACCGCCCACACTGGTGCGGGAGCCGCCGCTGATCTGGGAGATGCCCAGCGGGAGGACACGTTCCCGCACGGCCTGGCTCTCTCTTGTGGAGATGATCATACCGGTATAAGGAACTGCCACACGAATCAGAGCACAGATTTTGGCGAAAACGTCGTCGCTGATGCCGTTGTCGAAGTCGTCTGGATTGATGTCCTCCGCCGGTTTGATGCGGGGGACGCTGATAGTGTGGGGGCCGACACCGTGTACTGCTTCCAGATGTTCAGCATGCATCAGCAGCCCCACCAGCTCGTAGGGATAATTTTCCAGCCCGAACAGAACGCCAAGTCCCACATCGTCGATACCGCCAGCCATGGCACGATCCATTGCCTCGGTGTGGTAGTCGTAGTTGTGTTTCGGCCCGGTGGGATGGAGCTTTTCGTAACTCTCCTTGTGGTAAGTTTCCTGAAAGAGAATATAGGTGCCGATGCCAGCCTCTTTCAGCATGTGGTATTCCTCTTCAGTGGTCGCTGCAATGTTGACATTCACACGGCGGATGGCACCGTTCTTGTGACGGATGTGATAGATGGTGTCGATGCACTCCAAAATGTAGGAGATAGGGTTGTGCAGCGGGTCTTCGCCGGCTTCAATGGCGAGTCGTTTGTGTCCCATGTCCTGTAGTGCCGTCACCTCCCGCACAATGTCCTCCTGCGTCAGCTTCTTGCGGGAAATGTGTTTGTTTTTGGCGTGGTAGGGACAATAGGTGCAGCCGTTGACGCAGTAGTTCGACAAGTAGAGGGGAGCGAAAATGACGATGCGGTTTCCGTAGTATGCCAGCTTGATCTGATTGGCAAGCTTGTACAGCTGTTCTGTCACTGCCGGATCTTCGTTCAGCAGGAGCACCGCAGCTTCCCGATGGGAGAGCCCTTTGTGAAGACGTGCTTTTGCCAGAATTTCCGACAGTAGCGTGGTATCATTTTTGCGTGTTCGGGCATACTCCAAAGTGTCCATAATTTCTGCATGATTGATAAATTCTTCTGCATGGAGTGAGTTGGGATTGTACAAGCAAAATCGCCTCGTTATCTAAAAAATTCGGAGCAAATCCCGCACGGTTCATGCGGTATCTGTCCTGTCTTTCATCATAGCATAATTCCGGTTGCTTGTCAATTCTCACAGAATTTATAGCGCAAATCTGGTGAAAATGTCATATTTTTTTGTGAGGATTGACAAGAAAATAGGAATGATGTATAATGATATATGTGAGATTTGTTCGGAACAGCCGAACATCATCTTCGATGTGGAAAAAGGAAAGGAAGATAATATGCGTAAGTTTTGGAAACGTGCAGGCAGCGTCGGCATTGCCGCAGCACTGCTTGCCGGAATTTTACAGGTCGCACCGACCTCATTCGTTTCAATGGCGGCAGATGAACCGCTGTTCTCCTCGGAGTGCGAGGACTTGACTCTGTCCAGCGATGCAACTGTTGCAACAAAGGTGTACAACGATGAGTATCCGGGCTACACCGGAGAGGGCTTCGTCTGGGTCACCAGTGCCGGTACGATGTCCTTTACCATCGATGCGCCGGAAACGGGCATGTACCGCCTGATGACCAGATGCCTGGTGTATCTGGGCAACGTTGGCGAAACCCGTCAGGCAACGGTTAGCGTCACACGTTCGGATGACAGCACATGGTCTAAGGACGTGAAAATCGCCCACACAGAGAGCTGGAACGATTACAGCTGGGGCGACATCAAGCTGACCAAGGGCGAGAACACCATCACCTTTGGCGGCGGCTGGGGTTACTGCCTGTACGACAACATGACGCTTTCCAAGACGCCGAAGCCGGAATACGACAAGGCAACGGATGTTCTGACAGATGCCAAGGCAACTTCTCAGACGCAGGCGCTCATGACCTACCTGAAGAGTGTCTACGGTTCGCATATCATCTCCGGTCAGCAGGAGATCTATGGCGGTGGTCATGACAACAACATGGAACTGGAATTCGACTATATCAAGAACACCACTGGAAAGCTGCCGGCAATCCGTGGCTTCGACTTCATGAATTACAATCCGCTGTACGGCTGGGAAGACGGTACCACAGAGCGTGCCATCGAGTGGGCAAAGGATAGAAATGGTATCGTTACCGCATCGTGGCACATTAACGTCCCCATTGACTTTGACAAATATGAACTGGGCGACGAAGTGGATTGGCAGAAGTGCACCTATAAGAACTATCAGGTTTCCAACAGCACCTTTAACACCGCAAACGCTGTCAAGGAGGGTACCAAGGAGTACGAATACTTCCAGGAGTGCATGAAGGACTTGGCAGAACAGCTGACCAAGTTACAGGATGCCGGCGTTCCGATCATTCTCCGCCCGCTGCATGAGGCACAGGGTAACGAGGGCAACTACGGCGACGGCACCGCATGGTTCTGGTGGGGCGACCGTGGCGCAGAGGTTTACAAGGAACTGTGGAAGCTGCTGTACAACACGCTGACAGAAAAGTATAATCTCCACAACATCATCTGGGAATACAACAGCTATAACTACGCAAACTCCGATACCTGGTATCCGGGCGATGACTATGTAGACATTGTGGCATATGACAAGTACAACTGCGAATACAACCGTGACGACGGTCTGAGCTTTGGCACACCGAACCTGAGCGCAATCTCCTCCGTTTTCAACTACCTCTACGAGCTGACAGACGGCAAGAAGATGGTGGCAATGGCAGAGAATGACTCCATCCCGTCTGTGGAAAACATGACCATTGAGAATGCTGGCTGGCTGTATTTCTGCCCATGGTACGGCGATCACCTAATGTCCAGCACCTACAATGATCCGGATGAGCTGAAGGTCACCTACAACAGCGATTACTGCATCACACTGGACGAACTGCCGAAGAATCTCTATGGCAGTGCAACGCCCGGAACGACCACTGAAACCAAAGAAACCACGACGGCTGAGGAAACCACGACAACAGAAGCAACAGAAACCACAGACGATACAACTGTAACCAGCGCAGAAACAACAACTGCCAGCACGGATGAGAGCACCAAAACAACCGTGACGACCAGCGACAGTACAAAGAGCACGGAGGAAACCACCGTTTCCAGCGATACAACAACAAGCTCCGAAAAAACTACTACAGTAAGCACCGATGAGAGCACCGAGCCTTCGGCTGATCTCTACGGCGATGTAAACCTGGACGGCGACGTTGATCTGTCGGATGCCGTTCTGATGAACAAGGCAATTGCCGGACAGGTTTCGCTGAACGCTGCTGCAAAGGCAAACGCAGACTGCCAGAAGGATGGCATCATCTCCAGCGACGACAGCATGACGCTGCTGAAGTTCCTGGTACATCTGGTAAATTCGCTGCCGCAGTAAAGAATTTTCTCAACGAATGACACAAGCAGACCGCTTCCCGTTTTCGGAGAGGCGGTCTGTTTTGGTGTGTGGGACTATTTGTGAGAGATCTCTTCTTCCTCCTGCTGCTTCCGCAGGGCATATTTCCGCTTGGTGGCGAGTCCGCCCCGAATGTGGCGTTCCTGTTTGTTCTGTTCCAGAATTTCCTTGACCTGCGCATATAATTCCGGCTGAACCTGTTCCAGCCGTTCACTCACATCCTTGTGTACGGTGCTTTTCGACACGCCAAACCATTCCGCAGCTGCACGAACGGTGGCTTTTTGCTGTACAATGTATTCGCCGAGAATCACTGCTCGAGTTTCCGGCTGCTCTTTCATAATACCTCACTCCAGTTGTCGTATTTGTACAACATATGCGGAAGCTGCGGCAATGAGAACTAAAAAACTTTTCGAAAAATCATTGACGTATGGAGGATTGTGTGTTACAATGAAAAGCAGTGTTTGGGAAATACAGAACACGGAAAGGATCGAAAGATATGGTAATTGAATTGCTGAAGGCACTGGTCTTTGGTATCGTGGAGGGCATTACAGAGTGGCTCCCCATCAGCAGTACCGGCCACCTGATTTTGCTGGACGAATTTCTGTCGCTGAAAGCATCGGACAATTTCAAGGAGATGTTTGACGTTGTCATCCAGCTGGGTGCGATCTTGGCGGTTGTGGTCATCTACTGGAAAAAGCTCTGGCCCTTTGGACGGGAGAACAATCCAAAGCCTTTGACAACCTCTGGCTTCGGCGCATGCGTCAAGAAAGACATTCTCCAGATGTGGTGCAAGGTCATTGTGGCAACTGTGCCGGCAGCGGTCATCGGGTTGCTGCTGGACGATTGGAGTCAGGCGCATCTGTACAACGCATGGACAGTTGCGATCATGCTGATTTTGTTTGGTGTCGCATTCATTTGGATTGAGAAGTGGCACAAGAATCAGAAACCCAAGATGAACAGCATCGGCGCACTTCGGTACAGTACCGTTTTAATGATCGGTGTCTTTCAGCTGATTGCGGCAATCTTTCCGGGAACTTCCCGTTCTGGTGCGACGATCGTGGGAGCACTGCTGCTGGGCGTTTCCCGTACAGCGGCAGCGGAATTCACTTTCTTTCTGGCGATTCCGGCAATGTTCGGGGCAAGCCTGCTGAAGCTGGTGAAGTGCGGTCTGCCTTCTACCGGCATGGAAACGGCGATGCTGCTGATCGGTATGATCTCTGCGTTTGTGGTTTCCATCGTGGTGATTCGTTTCCTGATGAGCTACATCAAGAAGCATGACTTTACTGTGTTCGGCTGGTATCGTATCGTTCTCGGCGTTCTGGTGCTGATCTGCGGAATTACCGGCGTCATCGGTTGAGTTTCAACGGATTTTGATGCATAGAAAAGCGGCCCTGTGAGAAATTACACTCATGGGGCCGTTTGCTTTTTACGGATTCGTTTGATTACGGTGTTTGCAGCGGTGCAGAGGTGACCGGCGGAATTGTCCCGCCATCCGGCGGTGTGCCAGTACCAACAGCGGTGGTCGTGGTCTGTACCGGTGTGGAGAATGTCGCAGCGCCGCCCTTGACAATGGCATGCTGCATCAGGTAGTTTTTCCAGAGGGAGAGGGAGTTGCCGAGAAGATGAATGCCGTCTGATGTGTAATCCGCATTCAGGCAGCCGTTGGCATCCGTGACAGCTTCGTTGACATCCAGATAGAAAAATGTCTGCTGGTCTGCCAGTGCTTTCAAAGCTTCGTTTCTGGTGCGCACATTGTTGTTGTTGATGTATCCGGACGGGTCGTCCTGTGCTGCGGATACCACGAGAATACTCTGGATGTAGATGATGGCATCCGGCTGTGCCTGATGGATCTGATCGAGCACTTCCTTGTACTTCTGTGCCCATTCCTCAGTGGTGCCTGTGCCCAGTTCGTTGAGTCCCAGCATCACATAGACCTTGCCGTATTTTTTCTGCCCCAGTTTTTGCGCCAGTGTACACTGTTCCCCCTCGTTGGGGTTGCCTGCCACGACATCCCCGACCTCATAAATGGAAAGTCCGATGTTACAGAAGTAGTCGGCATTGGTGAGGTCACCGTACAGCGCCAAGCCCTCTGTGCGAGAGTCGCCGATAAACAGGGCGTCGTCAAAATAGGAGAGATCAACCGTCTGAAATGTGAGTGCCGGCGGTGCAGTGGTTAAGACAGGTGCAGCACCAGTGACAGCTTCTGTTCCGGCGGACAAAAGCGGTTGGCTGGTAGTTTCCTCACTGACCGCCGTTGTCACCGCCGGTTTCTGTGCAGTCACGGCTTTTTGCTGGTCGGCTTTTTGTGCAAAGCTCCAGATGTTGACCACGACAACGGCGCCGAGAAAAATCAGGAGCATAGAAAAATTCTGAAAAATCTTTTTGAAAGGTGTCATATCATCATTTCCTTATAGGCTCTTAGAATTGGAAGTAGAGGAACGGGTTGTTGGTCTGCGTCATCATCGCACGAATGGAGAGAATGAAAATCACAATCAGGAGAATGATGCAGAATGCACTCTTCCGGTACTTCTTATAGTAATGCAGGGGGAGCGGTGTGCTGAACAGAACGCAGGGGATGAGAATCTTCCAGTAATTGTGCAGTGCCACCATAACGTCCCGTGTGTTCGCCGTAACGGTGTCAGAGGACAGGAACGGGAAGAGGCGTGTGAAGTAGGTGGCGAGCTGGTGCATGTCGGAGATGGCGAATACCATCCACGTCAGCGGAATGAGGAAGATGATGTAGACATGCTTGAACACGTGTGTTTTGTTCAGCAGCTTTCCGTAAATGTTCTTTTCCAGCATAATAAGCACGAAGAAAATCAGTCCCCAGAGCACGAAGTTCCAGCTTGCGCCGTGCCATAGTCCAGTGAACGCCCAGACGCAAAACGTATTGCGCAGGGTCTTCCAGCGCCCCTCACGATTTCCGCCAAGCGGGATGTAGATGTTGTTGCGAAACCAGCGTCCCAGCGTGATGTGCCATCTCCGCCAGAACTCTGTGGCAGAGCCGGAGATATATGGCAGGTTGAAGTTCTGGGGCAGTTCAAAGCCCAGCATTTGGCCAACGCCAATTGCCATCATGGAGTAGCCGGAGAAGTCGAAGTAGATCTGGAAGCTGTAGGCGAATGCGCCGAGCCATGCATACTGTGTGGAAATGCTGTCGTATCCGATGACAGACAAGTTGTTCCAAAGACCGCCCATTGGGTTGGCAAGCAGTGTCTTTGCACCGAGTCCCAGCACAAAGGTTTCCAGTCCGCTCTCCAGCTGTGCAATGTTGACCCGCCGCTGGTGAATTTGCGGCTGCATCTCTCCATAGGTGGTGATCGGACCGGAGATCAGCTGCGGGAACATGCAGAGGAATGTCCCAAGCTCCAGAAAGGAGTTTGCCGGTTTGATCTTTTTGAGGTACACATCAATGAGATAAGACGTGATCTGGAATGTATAGAAGCTGATGCCCAGCGGCATGATGAGATGCGCCGCCGGAATCGCAAGGGGAATGTGGATGGCGGAGAGCAGCGCATTAAGATTTTCCACAAGGAAGTTGGTGTACTTGAAAATCGCCAGCCACCCGAAGTTGTAGATCATACCGCCGATGAAATAGTGCTTGGCTTTTTGGGGGTGGTTCTTCTGTAAACCGCCGATCATATGGGAGAGCCAGAAGTTGACCACAAGGGAGAGCAGGAGCAGGAGCGTATACCAGCCGCTGCCGATGGAATAGAACACCAGACTGCCGATGATTAGCGTGACATTTCGAAACCGTGGGGGAGTGAGATAGTAAGCTGCGAGAAAGATTGGTAGAAACTGGAACAGAAATTCGATTGTACTGAATACCATTGAAATAAATTCCTCCGTTCAAAAAACATGAAAAGTAGAGAAAATAAATGCAATACGATAGAAACAAATACCCCGGCAAAGCCGGGGCGTGTTTGCTCTTTCTAATCATAAGCGAAAATTATCAGAAATGCAAGCTTTTTGTCGTAACAATTGAGTTACATTTTGATGACGAAATGGAATAGCTTACTTTTGGTAACACTCGAACACCTGATCCACATAGGCGGTATCCTTCACCTTGGTGAAAGCGCTGACCAGCGGAACGATGATCAGCGAGAGAATCATGCAGATCGCACCGGCGTTGATGGGGGAGGCCATGTTCAGCGGCAGGGAAGCAGCGGCTTTTGTCAGTTCCGGGAACCAGCCGAATCCAAACAGGAACATGTGCAGCAGCGTCAGACCGATTCCCAGCACAAAGCTGGTGCCAACCGCAGCCTTTGTCACTTTTTTACTGAACAGTCCATACATAAACGGCCCGAGGAATGCGCCTGCCAGTGCGCCCCAGGAATAGGACATCAGGGTAGAGATGGAGGCGTTCTTGTGGAAGGCGATAAAAACGGAGATCAGGAGGAACACAGCGATCAGCACACGCATGATCACTACCTCTTTTTTCTCCGAGGTCTTTTTCACCTTCGGGCGAATCAGGTCGATGGTCAGCGTGGAACTGGAGGTCAGCACCAGTGAGGACAGCGTAGACATAGATGCAGAAAGCACTAGTACAACCACCAGTCCGATGAGCAGATCCGGCAGCGCAGCCTGCAAGGTCGCCGGAATCATGGCGTCATACTCCGGCTTGCCGTTGGAAAGTGTGGCAATGGCAGCCTTTCCGCTGTCGCTGCCGTCCAGTGTGCAGAACAGCCGGTCGAAACCGCCCAGCAGGTAGGAGCCGCCGGCAACGATCAGCGCAAAGAACGTGGAGATGACCGCACCCTTTCCAATCTCTTTCTCGCTCTTGATGGCGTAGAACTTGTGCACCATCTGGGGAAGTCCCCACGTGCCCAGAGAAGTCAGGATGACTACGCCGAACAGATTGAGCGGATCTGGGCCAAAGATGGAGTTCAGGGTATTGGTCTTGCCGTTGACTTCGATCTTGCCCAGCTCTGCCAGTGCGTTGGAAAGTCCGCCCTGATAGTGGATGGCGCAGTAAACCACTGCGGCAATGCCCAGCAGCATGACAATGCCCTGAATGAAGTCGTTGATTGCAGTGGCTGCGTAGCCGCCCAGAATAACATAGATGGCGGTGAGCATTGCCATCACCACAATGATAAGCTTGTAGGCACCCTCGGATTCGATTTGGAACGCCATATTGAACAGACGGGAGAGTCCGTTGTAAACGGAGGCGGTGTAGGGAATCAGGAACACAAAGACGATAATGGCTGCGGCAATTTTCAGCCCCTTGGAATGCCAGCGCAGTTCAAAGTACTCCGGCATTGTCTTTGCGCCCAGGGACTGCGTCATGATACGGGTGCGTTTTCCCAAAACTACCCATGCCAGCGCACTGCCCAGCAGCGCATTGCCCACGCCGACCCATGCGGCCGATACGCCGTAGCTCCAGCCAAACTGTCCGGCATATCCGATGAAAACGACTGCGGAAAAATAGGATGTGCCATAAGCGAAGGCGGTCAGCCACGAGCCTACGTTTCTTCCGCCCAGCACGAAATCATTGACCGACTTCGCCTGCTTGGACGTGTATACGCCGATGCCCATCATAATTGCAACATAAATGATGATCATCCCGATTGTGATTGCGGTTGTCATAATTCCTCTCCTTTGTGCGACGTGCGGTCGCAATACTATAAATTATTTTACCTGGCTAAAGCAGGCACGTCTCTTATTATAATAGAACGCAGAGAAAATGTCAACAGTTTTTCTGGAAAAACTGGCAGCTTTTTTGTACTTTTGCTGATTTTTGCAAAAAAGGGGAACTTTTTACAGAAAGCCGAAGAAAATCGAAAAAAAGGCTTGACAAAGCAGCATATCTGTGTTATTCTATAGTTAGTCAAGACTAACGAGGCGGTCTGGCATGGCCCCTGGATCGGATTTTCGATTGATGCCAGGCTGCTGTTTGCTTGACATGCCAGAAATACAAGATGTCCGGCCGGAACGAAATGGGCAGGATGTCACAACAACAGAGAGGTGAATTACGATGAGTGTTGTAATTATCGGCGGAAACGAGAGAATGAGCCGTCAGTATGCAGACGTTTGTGCAGCCCACGGCTACGATGCCAAGGTGTTTCCGAAAGAAACCGGTCCGATCGAAAAGAAGATCGGCTCGCCGGATCTGATGATCCTGTTTACCCAGACCGTTTCCCACAAGATGGTGCAGGGTGCTGTCAAGGCAGCCAAGAAAAATAATGTGCCCATTGCACGGGTACAGAGCAGCAGCATCACAGCGCTGCGGAATCTGCTGGGAACCCGCACTGCAGTAGCATCCTGAAAGTTTTCGGACAAGCATGAATGATCGGTTAAAGAAGAGCGGCATTTCCTGCATCAGCAGGGGATGCTGCTCTTTGCCCATTTTTTGCACCTGAAATCGCAAAAATTCTTGACAAACTGCCGAATTTATGGTATGATAAATTTATCAACAGCTTGTGCAGCCGGCTTGTGCGGATTGTACAATGGAATGGAAAAGCAACATGATCATGATAAGGAGTGTATTCAACATGAAGAATTGGAAGAAACGAATGGCAGCGATCCTCTCGGCAGGAACGCTGGCAATGACTGGGACGGTTTCCGCACTGTCCGGGTGGAGCGCTTCGGCAGATGCCACGTTTTCCTATGGCGATGCCCTGAAGATGTCCCTCTATTTTTATGATGCCAACCAGTGCGGGCCGGATGCCGAGAACAACTGTCTGACATGGCGTGGTGCCTGCCACACCTATGATGGAGAGGCATCTCTGAGCAATGCCGAAGGACTCTCGTCTGCTTCGCTGGCTGCCATCAAGGCGGCCAACGGCGGAAGCGATACCGTAGATGTTTCCGGCGGTTACCACGATGCCGGCGACCACTTGAAATTCTCTGTAACCATGGGATTTTCCACCGCATCGCTGGCGTGGTCTTACTTTGAGAACCCGAAGGCATACACCGAAACGGGCTGTGAGGATCACCTGCTGTACATTCTGAAAGAAATGTGCGATTACATGATGAAAGTGACCTATCTGGACAGCAGCGACAATGTCATCACGTTCTGTTATATGGTCGGTGACGGCGGTCAGGATCACGGCGTCTGGACAGCGCCGGAGGGGCAGACCATGAATCGTCCGACTTACTGGGCAGATGCCTCGCATCCGTCCGCAGATGCTGCCGGCGAAATGGCAGCAGCGCTGGCTTCGACCTCACTGGCATTCCAGAGCAAGAATCCGGAATATGCGCAGAAGTGCCTGAAATACGCCAACGCATTGAAGGACTTCGCTGCAAAGTATCCTTCTGCAAGTTATGATGGTATTGGCTCATTCTATGCATCTGGCAGCCAGAACGATGACGTGGCATGGGCAGATCTCTGGTGCGCAATTGCCAACAACGGCGGAAAGCTGCCGGATTCCTATCGCCCGATCTCTGTTTCGCAGGGCGTATATGAGGGGAATCAGTATGACTACTGGGTATATTCCTGGGATAAGGTATGGGGCGGCTATGCAGCACTCCTGTATTCACAGGGACGTGAAAGCTATGGCAATGAACTGGTTTTTGAGATGGACAAGCTCATCAGCAATAAGACACAGTACTTCCCGATTGGCGGATGGGGCGGTTCCCGTTACAACTGCGCATGGCAGATGTACGCACTGACCTATGCAAAATACAGCGGCTCTTCTACCTATAATGAGTACGCTAAGAGTCAGATGGATACTCTGCTGGGTACAAACTCTGCAAACCGCACCTACCTGCTGGGATGCGGAGATACCTGGCCGCAGCACATTCATCACAGAGCTGCCAATCCGAATAAGGATACCATGACATATACACTCTACGGTGCATTGGTCGGCGGTCCGGATGCCAACGGTTCTTATGACGACAACACCGACAGCTACAGCTGCACCGAGCCGGCGCTGGACTACAACGGCTGCTTCGCACTGGCTGCTGCCGGACTTTACAGCGTTTACGGCGGTTCCGCAGATAAGGCAGATGCAACCATTGCCAGCGCAAGCGAAATCAAGAGCGACTATGTCTTTGATTACGGCGGGGGTTCGGTTATTCCGGAGCCGGAGGACACCTGGAAGATCGTACCGGATACCATGACTGTCGGCGAAACTGCTGAGGCAATAATTCAGCACTACATTGGTGGAAATGACTACATCTTCACCTCTTCTGATCCGGACGTTCTGGAAGTCAGCGGAAGCGGACTTTCTGCAACTCTGACCGCAAAGAAAGCCGGAAGCGTCATCCTGACTGCAACGTGCGGTGCACAGGTATTGACGCATGGCATCACCGTAATTGGAGAAACTACCACCACAACAGAGGAAACCACGACGACAACCACAGAATCCACGACTACCACAACGGAAGAAATTACGACCACCACAGAAGAAGTGACCACAACTACCGAGGAGTCCACCACAACGACCACTTCGTCTTCGGAAACCACCACAGAGAGCACATCCACCACCACAGAAACTACCACCAGCACGACCAACGGCGGTTCTGTTGACCCGACCTTGTTCTACGGCGATGTCAATCTGGATGGCGATATTGACCTTGCAGACGCTGTCCTGCTGAATAAGGCAGTTGCCGGCGTGGTTTCTCTGAACGAGCTTGCAAACAAGAACGCAGACTGCAATGGCAACGGCACTGTGACTGCAGACGATTCCATGATGCTCCTGCAGTTCTTGGTACACCTCATCAACCAGCTGGGACCGGAGGCATAAGGAGTGCCGGAAAGGAGCTTGGAGTATGAATCGAAAGGCTTTGCAGAAATTGTCCTATGGCGTGTATCTCGTCACGACAGCGAACGGCAACCAGCTTGCCGGATGCGTGGCAAACAGTGCGATGCAGATCACCTCTGCGCCGGCGCAAATCGCCGTCAGCCTGAATCATGACAACGCCACCCACGATGCCGTGGTGCAGGCGGGCAAGTTTGCCGTTGCCGTGCTTCCCACGGATGTGGAGCCGTCCCTGATCGGTGGCTTCGGCTACCGTTCCGGTCGGGATATCAATAAGTTTGCCGAAATCCTGTACCAGATGCAGGACGGCATGCCGGTTCCGAGAGTGGCAATGGCGTGGATCACCTGTGAAGTGGTACAGACCATGGATGCCGGCACGCACACCATCTTTCTGGGGAAAGTGCTGGATTGCGATGTGACACGGGAGGATACGTTCCCCATGACCTATCAGTATTACCACACGGTTATCAAGGGGCAGAGCCCGAAGAATGCGCCGACCTATGTTCCGCCGGAAGAAAATGCTTGACAGTTCCCGCAAGTTGTGCTATAATAAGACACAACACGACAGTTCGCTTGCACCATCCTGTCGCTAAACAAAACTAGGGCATTCCAATAAGACCGGATTTTAAAATCTGATAGATTGGATGCAGCCGTTTTGACCAAACGGCTGCATTTTTTTGAGGTGAAAACATTATGTATTACTTAAAAACATCAGCAGCTTTTGACAGCGCCCATTTTCTGTCCGGCTATCAGGGCAAGTGCTCCAACCTGCACGGCCACCGCTGGACGATAGAAGTTCTCGTCGGCAAGGAAACGCTTCAGGAAGCAGGGCAGATGCGTGGTATGGTGCTGGATTTCGGCGACCTCAAGCACGCCCTGCGGGAACTGGCAGCATGTTATGACCACGCTCTGATCTACGAGGAACATTCCCTGCACTCCACGACAGTGGAGGCGCTTCTGGCGGAGGGATTCCATCTGATTGCCGTGCCGTTCCGTCCCACGGCTGAGGAATTTGCCAAGCATTTTTACCAGAAGTTGCAGGAACAGGGAATGCCGGTTCACCGTGTGACCGTCTACGAAACGCCGGATAACTGTGCGTCCTACGAGGTGTGATCATGGGAACATTTTCAGTGGTAGAAACATTTGTGAGCATCAATGGGGAGGGACCTCACGCTGGAGAACTGGCGCTGTTCCTGCGGTTTCAGGGCTGCAATCTGGCGTGCAGCTTCTGCGATACTAAGTGGGCAAACACGGACACTGTCCCCACCGAACAGCGCACTGTGGAACAGCTGGTGCAGCTCGCACAGCAGGAGGGCGTGCATAACATCACCCTGACCGGCGGCGAACCGCTGCTCCAGCCGGACATTGCGGAACTGATTACGGCGCTCTGTGCGCTGGGGTATCACGTGGAGATCGAAACCAACGGAAGCGTACCGCTTGCACCGTTTACCTCGCTGGCGTTCCGTCCCAGCTTCACCATGGACTATAAGCTGTCGTGCAGCGGAATGGAATCCCATATGCTGCCGGAGAACTTCGCCTGTCTGACCATGAACGACAGCGTGAAATTTGTGGTGGGAAGCCGGAGCGATTTGGAACGTGCTGTGGAGGTTGTCACGGAACATGGTCTGACGGCACGCTGCCCCGTGTACTTTAGTCCGGTGTTTGGCAGCATCCAGCCGGCGGAGATCGTGGACTTCATGAAAGAACGGAATCTCAACCGTGTTCGGCTGCAATTGCAGCTGCACAAATATATCTGGGATCCGCAGAAACGTGGAGTATAGAGAAAGGGAAATCAGAATGGATACGAAAGCAATTGAACGCCATGTGCGTGGAATTCTGGAGGCGATCGGCGAGGATCCGGATCGTGAGGGGCTGCGGGAGACACCGCAGCGTGTCGCACGGATGTACGAGGAGATCTTTGCCGGAATTGCGCTCTCTAACCATGAGATTGCGCAGATGTTCGGAAAGACCTTTGCCGAGGACACTAACGACGATGCCCAGACTGCCGTAGTGGTAAAAGATATCAGCGTGTTCAGCTACTGCGAGCATCACATGGCACTGATGTATGACATGAAAGTTAATGTGGCGTATGTGCCCCATGGACGAGTTCTCGGACTCAGCAAGGTGGCACGCATCTGTGATATGGCATCCAAACGCCTGCAAATTCAGGAGCGTCTTGGGAAAGACATTGCGGAGATCATTATGGAGGCTGCCGGCACACCGGATGTAGGCGTTTTGATTACCGGCTCCCATAGCTGCATGACCGCACGTGGCATTCGGAACGTCTCCTCACAGACGACGACCAAGACGTTTTGCGGTGCGTTCCGTACCGATGCGGCGCTGCAAGGGTTACTTTGAGAAAGGAAGCATACGATTATGAAAGCAATGGTTTTGTTTAGCGGTGGCGTAGACAGCACGACCTGCCTTGGCATCGCAGTAGATCGATACGGTGCAGACGAGGTTCTGGCACTGTCTATTTCCTACGGACAGAAGCATCAGAAAGAGATTGAGGCAGCCGGAAAAATTGCCGCTTACTACGGCGTAACTTGGAAGCAGCTGGATCTGTCCATTATTTTTGCCAACTCCAACTGTTCGCTGCTGACGGGATCCACTGAGGAGATTCCGCAGGAGAGCTATGCGGAGCAGCTGTCCCACACCAACGGAAAACCGGTTTCCACCTATGTGCCGTTCCGGAACGGTTTGTTTCTGGCATCGGCAGCAAGTATTGCCCTGTCTTACGGCTGTGAGGTCATCTTCTATGGCGCACACAGCGATGACGCTGCCGGCAACGCCTATCCGGATTGCAGCGATGCATTCAATCAGGCAATGAATCAGGCGATTTTCCTCGGCAGCGGGGAACAGCTGCGCATTGAAGCGCCTTTTGTCCAGTGGACAAAGGCAGATGTTGTGAAGAGAGGTCTGGAACTGCACGTGCCTTATGAACTGACATGGAGCTGCTACGAGGGCGGCGAAACCCCTTGCGGCGTCTGCGGTACATGCCGTGACCGTGCGGCTGCGTTTGCCGCTAATGGCGTGCCGGATCCGGCATTGAAAGGAGCAGAATAAAATGGCATCGGGAAGAAGCAACCAGGAAACGGGAGATATTTCCCTGCTGGGCAATCAGCACACCCAGTACCCCACAGACTATGCACCGGAAATGCTGGAGACATTTCCGAACAAGCATCCGGATCGGGATTACTTCGTCAAGTTCAACTGTCCGGAGTTCACCAGCTTGTGCCCCATTACCGGACAGCCGGACTTCGCAACCCTCTACATCTCCTACGTTCCCAGAGAGCGCATGGTGGAGAGCAAGTCGCTGAAGCTGTATCTGTTCAGCTTCCGCAACCGTGGTGATTTCCATGAGGACTGCGTGAACATCATTATGAACGATCTGATCAAACTGATGGATCCGGCGTATATCGAGGTCTGGGGAAAATTCCTGCCCCGTGGCGGAATTTCCATCGACCCGTACTGCAACTACGGAAAGCCGGGGACAAAGTGGGAACAGGTTGCGTGGGAGCGCCTGACACACCACGACCTCTATCCGGAGTCGGTAAATAACCGGTAAGGAGCTGATCGTTATGCATTATGGTGCAATCAAACCGTGTGACATTGCAAACGGACTGGGAGTTCGTGTCTCCCTGTTCGTGTCGGGATGCCGGCACCGCTGCCAGAATTGTTTCAATCCGGAAACATGGGCATTCCGGTATGGGCAGCCATACACGGAGGAGACCACACAGCAGATTCTGAAGATGCTGGAGCCGTCCTATATTCAGGGGCTGACGCTGCTGGGCGGAGAACCTATGGAGCCGGAGAACCAGCGGGAGTTGCTTCCGCTGGTGAAAGCCGTCCGTGCGAAATTCGGAGAAGCCAAGGATATTTGGTGCTATACGGGGTGCGTTCTGGAGTCCGAACTGCTGGCGGACAGCCCCTATCGCTGTGAGGTGACAGATGCGCTCTTGGCGGAAATCGATGTCTTAGTGGACGGCCCGTTCATAGAGGCGGAGAAGTCCCTGACGCTGAATTTCCGCGGCTCTGCCAACCAGCGAATCCTGTATCTGCGGGAAAAACACGGCGACTGAGCATGTTGCTTTCCCGAAAAAACAAAGGAAAAAATTTGTAAAAACAAGTCTTTTTTGCTTTCGCCATGTGCGAAAAAACAATGCATTTTGGCGTGCGATTTCGGACGGTTGACATTCATTTTTTTCGGGTTTTGTCGCCACCAATGGTTGTGGTTTTTTTCGGGAAAATCTCGGTGATATACAAGATATAGTGTTTACAGAAGGCTTGGCATACCATTTGTTGTGTTCCAAAACACATCCATAATAAGTTTGCTTGACAGTGCCGGAGGCATGGGCTATAATAATACTTGCAACTATTTTGAAAGAAGAAACACGCAAGCTGAAGAATGAAACCTGTACAACGAGAAGGCCACATCTGAACTTTGCTTCTAATCTGCACAGGGAATCTTTATCGGAAAAAACAGCCTGTTGGATAAGAGGAGGAGTCGGCTTTGAAAATCATAAAACGAAGCGGAAAAGAGGATGTTTTTGACCGTTCTAAAATCATCGCTGCAATCAGCAAGGCAAATATCACTGTGGTGGAATCCGAGCAGCTCACACCGGCGCAGATCGAGGAGATCGCACAGGAGATTGAACGACGTTGCGAGAGCATCCACCGTGCAGTAGATGTGGAAACGATTCAGGACTGGGTCGAAGTGGAGATCATGCAGCATGGCGCTTACCTCATGGCGAAGAACTATATCACCTATCGCTATGAGCGTGGCTTACAGCGCCAGTCCAATACCACAGACCGGAAGATTCTCAGCTTGCTGAATTTTGAAAACGAAGAAGTAAAGCAGGAGAACTCCAACAAGAATCCGGTGGTCAACAGCGTACAGCGGGACTACATGGCAGGTGAAGTCAGCAAGGACATTACCGCACGGTTCCTGCTGCCCCACGATATCACCGAGGCGCACAATGCCGGTATCATCCACTTCCATGATGCGGACTACTTCGCACAGCACATGCACAACTGCTGTCTGGTCAATCTGGAGGACATGCTGCAAAACGGCACGGTCATCAGTGAGACCATGATCGAAAAGCCCCACAGTTTCTCCACAGCGTGCAATATTTCCACGCAGATCATTGCCCAGATCGCCAGCTCCCAGTACGGCGGACAGAGCATCACGCTCTCCCATCTGGCACCGTTTGTTCAGGTGAGCCGGGAAAAGTTCCGGCGGGATGTTCGTCGGGAGTACGAGCGCCTTGGCAAGGAGGCAGACGAGGAGACCATCAACAGCGTGGCAGAAATGCGGGTGCGCAATGAGATCATTCAAGGCGTGCAGATGATCCAGTATCAGGTCATCACCCTAATGACCACCAACGGACAAGCGCCGTTCGTCACGGTTTTCATGTATCTGAATGAAGTGCCGGAGGGACAGACACGAGACGATCTGGCGCTGATTATCGAGGAGATGCTGCGCCAGCGGATTCAGGGTGTGAAGAACGAAAAGGGCGTCTTTATTACGCCGGCATTCCCCAAGCTGATCTATGTGCTGGAGGAGAATAACATTCGGGAGGGCACACCGTACTTCTATCTGACCAAGCTGGCAGCGGAGTGCACTGCAAAGCGCATGGTGCCGGACTATATCTCCGAGAAGATCATGAAGTCTCTGAAAGAGGGCAATTGCTATACCTGCATGGGCTGCCGTTCGTTCCTGACAGTCTACAAGGACGAGAACGACCGCTACAAATTCTACGGCAGATTCAATCAGGGCGTGGTAACGCTGAATCTGGTGGACATCGCATGCTCCTCAGAACGGGATGAGAAGCGCTTCTGGGAGATCTTTGACGAGCGTCTGGAATTGTGCAAGCGTGCACTGATGTGCCGTCACAACCGCCTGAAAGGGACTCCCTCAGACGTGGCGCCGATTCTATGGCAGTATGGCGCACTGGCACGGCTGAAAAAGGGCGAGACCATTGACAAGCTGCTGTACGGCGGTTACTCCACCCTCTCGCTGGGCTATGCCGGACTCTGTGAGTGCACACGTTACATGACCGGCAAATCCCACACCGATCCGGAGGCAACACCGTTTGCCCTGCAAGTGATGCGTCATCTGAACGATACCTGCAAGCGCTGGGCAAAGGAAACCAACATTGATTTCAGCCTGTACGGAACGCCGCTGGAGTCCACCACTTATAAGTTTGCCCGCTGTCTGCAGGAGCGGTTCGGTTTGATTCCCGATGTGACGGACAAGAACTATATCACCAACAGCTATCACGTTCACGTGACCGAGCCGATTGATGCGTTCCAGAAGCTGTCCTTCGAAGCACAGTTTCAGGAGCTGTCGCCGGGCGGAGCCATCAGCTACGTGGAAGTGCCAAATATGCAGAACAACATTCCGGCAGTTATCGCCGTAATGCAGCACATCTATGACCACATCATGTACGCCGAGCTGAACACCAAGAGCGATTACTGTCAGGTGTGCGGCTACGACGGAGAGATTCAGATTGTTGAGGACGACGGTAAGCTGATCTGGGAGTGCCCCAACTGCGGCAATCGGGATCAGGACAAGATGAATGTAGCACGCCGCACCTGCGGTTATATCGGAACACAGTTCTGGAATCAGGGACGCACACAGGAAATTCGTGACCGTGTAATGCACCTGTAAGCGTTTATCCGGAAAATATAGAAATAAGCAAACATCCGTTCCGAGGATTTCGGGGCGGATGTTTTTGTCGCAAAAAAAGAAGCCCTCTCGAAAAGCGAAAGGGCTTCTTGCAATTTTAGTTGAAAAACAAACAGAATGTTAGATGTCGTTCCGAACCAGATCGTCCAGTGTTTCACGCTTTACCACGATACGGTCTGTGCTGTCCTTGACAAAGACAACAGCAGGCTTTTGCAGACGGTTGTAGTTGGAGGACATGGAGTAGTTGTATGCGCCGGTTGCGCAAACGGCAATGGTGTCACCGACTTCGCAATGCTGGATGGGCATGTTCTCGCCGATGAGGTCGCCGCTCTCGCAGCACTTTCCGGCGATGGTGACCTTTTCGGTCTTGGGCTGAGCCGCCTTGTTTGCAACCAGTGCGTCATAAGCAGACTGGTACAGGATGTAGCGGGGGTTGTCGCACATACCGCCGTCAATGGAAACGTAGGTGCGGATGTTGGGAATGACCTTGATGCCGCCGACGGTGTACAGCGTAATGCCTGCCGGTGCAGCGATGGAACGGCCCGGCTCAATGAGAATGAACGGGCGCTTTACATCGTGGGTCTCGCAGAAGCCGTTGATGACTTTTGCTACCGCCTCCATGTAAGCGTCATAGGGGAGGGGATCGTCAGCCTCTGTGTAGCGAATGCCGAATCCGCCGCCCAGGTTCAGATCCTCTGCCTCGAAGCCCAGTTCTTTCTTTAGCTTTTCGAGGAATTCCATCATCACTTCTGCTGCTGCGGTGAAGCCCTGTGTATCCAGAATCTGCGAACCGATGTGGCAGTGCAGACCGCGCAGCTGGAGGTTCGGATAGGAGATTGCCTTCTGAACTGCCTCGTATGCCTCGCCGGTTTCCAGTGCGAAACCGAACTTGCTGTCGATCTGACCGGTGCGGATGAAGTTGTGGGTGTGTGCGTCAACGCCGGGCTTGATGCGGAGCAGAATAGGGGCAACCAGATGCTTTTCCTCAGCCAGCCGGTTGAGCTGTTCCATCTCGTAGATGTTGTCCACTACGATTCTGCCAACGCCATAATCCAGCGCCATGTTCAGCTCTTCGGTGGTTTTGTTGTTGCCGTGGAAGCAGGCGTTTTTTACATCAAAGCCAGCCTGTACGGCGGTGTACAGTTCACCACCGGAAACCACGTCGATTCCCATTTGTTCCGACTGCATCACACGGTAGATCTCCTTGCAGGAAAACGCCTTGCTGGCATAGCAAACCAGTCCCTGTCCGTCATAGTAGGTCTCCATGCTCTTGCGGAAGATACGGCAGTCCCGCCGGATCATGTCCTCATCCATGACATAGAGCGGGGTTCCGTACTTTTTTGCCAGTGCGACGGTATCCACACCGCCGATGGTCAGATTGCCCTGAGCGTTTACGCCCAAATTGTCAGATACAAACATTTCTTTTTCCTCTCTTTCGTTTGCTTTGGCGCTTGTGGAAATCACTGCGCAGATGCGTCATCTTCCGGTTCGGAATCCTCGCTGTCTGCGGCAATTTCCTCCAAAACTGCCTGCACATCCTCCACGCCTTCCCGTGTTACCGCAGAAAAGGGGATGATATGAATCTGTGAGAAATATGGAATTTCCGTCTGAAATGCCTCCATACGCTTGGCACGTTCTGTCTTGTTCAGCTTGTCCGCCTTGGTCAGTACGATCAGAAACGGCAGCTCCGCCTCCACCAAAAATTCGATCATTTGCAAATCGTCCTTCGAGGGCTTGTGCCGCATGTCGATCAGCAGCAGAATCAGGCGCAGATCACGATCTGCTGCCAGATAGCCGGAGATCAGTCCTGACCACCGCTCTTTTTCCGACTTGGCAACCCTGGCATAGCCGTATCCCGGAAGGTCGACCACAGTCAGCGGGTCTACCCGATAGAAGTTAATGGTTGCGGTTTTGCCGGGAACGGAGCTGACACGTGCCAGCGCCTTTCTCTGAAAGATGCGGTTAATTAGCGTGGATTTGCCCACATTGGAACGGCCTGCAAACGCCACCTCGATGGAATCGCATGGCGGAATCTGCGCATAAGTGCCGTAAGACGCTACAAATTTTGCCTGTTGAAACTGCATATCTTCCTCCTTGATACCGAACCGCTGTTAGACCGGACAAGCCGTGGGGGTCGGTAGAATTGTGCTGGAAATCACGGTACTTTCCGTGTCACCCTTGGGACAGAGCGCCGTTTCCAGAACCGTGTCCAGGGTCTTTGCCGGAACAAACCGGACGTGCTCCCGCACCACGGGATCAACCTCTTCCAAATCCGGCACATTCTCCTCCGGAATCAGAACGGTGTGCATACCTGCTTTATAAGCAGCCATAGTCTTTTCCCGCAGACCGCCGATAGGGAGCACCTTGCCGTGCAGAGTGATTTCGCCCGTCATTGCCACATCGCCACGCACTGGCCGTCCGGACAGGGCAGACACCAGCGCCGTGGTCATAGTCACACCGGCAGAGGGACCGTCCTTGGGGACAGCACCCTCCGGTGCATGGATGTGCAGGTCGTACTTGGTGTAGAAGTCCTCGGGGATGTCATACCTGGCTGCGACGCTGCGCACATAGCTGACTGCGATTTTTGCGCTCTCCCGCATCACATCGCCCAGAGAACCGGTGCACTCCACCTGTCCCTTGCCGGGCATTGCCAGCACCTCCATGGGCATCAGAACACCGCCCACGGAAGTCCACGCCAGACCGTTGACCACGCCGACTGCGTCCTCGTGGCTCTGAAGATCCGGCCGGAATTTTTGCGGTCCCAGATATTCCGGCAGCGTGTCAGCGGAGAATGTGACCTTTTTGCAGTCGCCCTCCACGATTTTCTTCGCTGCTTTTCGGCAGAGCGTGCCGATGGTGCGTTCCAGTTCACGAACGCCTGCCTCTCTGGTGTAGCTGTCAATGAGAGCATAAAGCACCTCGTCCGGAATCCGGCACTGCGTGCCCTTTAACCCGTTTTTCTTCAGCTGCTTTTTCAGCAGGTGTTCCTTGGCAATGTGGAACTTTTCCTCTCTGGTATAGCTGCCAAGCTCCACGATTTCCATACGATCCAGCAGCGGTGCCGGAATGGTATCCAGTGTGTTGGCGGTTGCCAGAAACAGAACGTGGCTCAGATCGAACGGAACCTCGATATAGTGGTCGGTGAACGTCTTGTTCTGCTCGCTGTCCAGCACCTCCAGCATGGCAGCGGAGGGGTCGCCGTGAAAATCATTGCCCATCTTGTCCACTTCGTCCAGCAGAATAAGAGGGTTGCTGGTGCCGGCGTGAATCATTGCGCCGATCATTCTGCCGGGCATGGAGCCGACGTATGTCTTGCGATGTCCGCGGATGTCCGATTCGTCCCGCACACCGCCCAGCGAGATGCGCTCGTACTTGCGCCCCAGCGCTTTGGCAATGGACTTGCCAATGGAGGTTTTGCCCACGCCGGGAGGACCGACGAAGCAGAGGATCTGTCCCTGCGCATCCGGATTCAGCGCACGAACGGCGAAACTCTCCAGAATTCGCTCCTTGACCTTTTGCAGGCCGTAGTGATCCCGGTTCAGCACGTTGGCTGCCTTTTCCAGATTCACCTTGCACTTGCTGGACTTATTCCACGGCAGCGAGAGCACGGTGTCCAGATAGCTGCGAATGACAAACGCCTCCTGTGCGCCCTGCGGAATTCCGGAAAGACGCTCCGCCTCTTTTGCCAGTTTTTTTCGGTTTTGTTCATCCAGCGGAAGCTTCTGGATCTGTTCCAGATATGTTTCCATCTCCGCCTCGGGGTCTTCCCGATCTCCCAGCTTTTCAGCAATCAGACGCTGCTGTTCCCGCAGGTAGTAGTCCCGCTGTGAGGTGTCGATGCTCTCCTGCGTCTCCGCCTGAATCTGGCGTTCCAATGTGAGAATATCCAGCTCGTCGGTCATGAGCTGATATAGCTTCCGCAGACGCTCCAGCCAGCTGTTTTCTTCCAGCAGAAGCTGCTTTTCTGTGTAGTCATACGCCAGATTAAAGACGATCTGTTCAAACAGTTTTTTGATGTCCTTTTCGCAGAAAATGGCAGCAGCCATCTCCTCCGGTGTCTGCGGCAGAAGCTCCGCATAGCGCTGGAACGACGCCTTGATGCACCGCCCCAGTGCCTCTTCTTCGTTTTTTTCTTCTGGAGAAATCTCAATTTCCTCCAAGGTGTCGTAAGCTGCAGTCCAGTAATCGTCCGCCTCTTTCTGAAAATCGGATACGGAAATTCTGGTCTTTCCCTCTGCCAGAACCCGTGTGACACCGCTGGGTGTCCGCATTACCTGCCGAAGATCGGCAATTACGCCAACGGTGTAGAAGTCCTCCGGTTTGGGATCTTCCACAATGGCGTCTTTTTGTGCCACTAAGATGACACGGCGATCCTTTCCCATGCCGGCACGAAGCGCATGGAGAAATGTTTCTCGTACCAAGTCAAAATGAATGGTCATTCCAGGAAACACAACAACGCCACGCATTGCAACAACCGGAAGGCGATTGGTCTCCTGCGGCACTTCCGGTGAAGGATTCGGATGATTTGTGATTTCTGTACTCATGAATTTGCTTCCTTTCTGCGCCGGAGCAGAAACAGCGGCGAAAACCGTTTGATCCGATGCATTTCAAGAAGCCGAATTCCCGCAGCGCCTGCCGGAATCCAAGCTTCGCTCGTTCTCTTTTGCGATCTATCCCCCTATGCAAAAATGCAGCGCTTTGCGCAGCTGCCGTATCGCTTCCTGTCAGAAACAGAGTGAACTTGTTCTATTATACTATATTTTGCAATTTTTTTCAAGTGGTAACTCTTGAAAAATCAGAGCAATCTATGAAAAAATAGAATCCCCCCTTGCCGAGTGCAGAAAAATCTGGTATAATGCAAAAAAGAGCACAGAAAGGAGTCTTCGCATTGAAATTCTTACATATCAGCGACCTGCATCTGGGACGCAAATTTTATGGTCTGACATTTCTGCCCCAGCAGGAGAAAATGCTGACGCAGATCGTGCAGCTGGTACAGGAGGAGCATATCTCAGGGGTGCTCCTTGCCGGCGACATCTACGACAAACCCATTCCGCCGGCAGATGCTGTCACGCTGTTCGATGCATTTCTGACCGAACTGGCGCAGTTGCAAGTGCAGGTCTTTCTCATCAGCGGCAACCACGATTCGCCGGAACGCCTGCAATTCGGCAGCCGTCTTTTGGAGGAGAACCGCATTCACATCGCCGGCGTATTCCGTGGGGAACTGCCCTGTGTGACCGTTTCTGATGCCTGCGGCCCGCTGCACATTTATCTTATGCCATTTGTAAAATTTCACGAAGCTGCGTCATTTTTCAAGGAGCAGAAGCCGGAGGACTTCTCGGAGCTTCTGGGGCAGCTGATTCAGCAAACGCCCATTTGTCCCGCTGAACGCAATCTGCTGCTCTACCACGGCTTTGTGACGGACGCTACCTTTGCGCCGGAGTGTTCTGACTCCGAGTGGCAGCTTGGCGGGATGCAGAACGTAGATCCGGCGGTGTTTGCGCCCTTTGACTATGTGGCATTGGGGCACATTCACAAACCGCAGTGGGTGCAGAAAGGCAAGATTCGCTATAGCGGATCGATTTTGAAGTACTCGTTCTCGGAGAGCCGGCAGAAGAAGTCGGTGACCATCTTGGAATTTGAGGAGAAAGGCAAGCTTCAGGTGACAGAGCGGGAACTCCCTGTGCAGACGAATCTGCGCACACTGCGAGGGCCGCTGGAGGAGCTGCTGCGCTGTGCCGAGCCGTCAGAGGACTGGATTCGGGTGGAGCTGACGGATGAAAAGGTGGTGCCATATGCCATTGAACGTCTGCGCACGGTCTATCCCAATGTGCTGGAAATGGTGTATCTGAAACAGGAGGAGCGGACGCCGGCGGTGCGGACAGAGGCAGCAGCCGTTCCGACTAAAACGCTGCTGGAACTGCTGGAAACATTTTATCAAGATGTCTGCCAGTATCCTATAGCAGAAGATCCGGAGGCGGAGGCGCTTCTGAAAGACATTTGTGAGGAGGTAGGAATGAATCCATGAAGCCGTTGTATTTACGCATTTCCGGATTCGGGCCATTTCCGGGGACGCATGAGATTCCCTTGGAAAAGATGGGAGAAGCTGGCGTTTTTCTGGTCACCGGCGACACCGGCTCCGGAAAGACCACCATTTTTGATGCCATTTGCTTTGCCCTGTACGGTGAGACCAGCGGCGGCGTGCGCAATCCGGAACAGCTTCGCAGCCAATACTGCGAGCCTATGACAGAGACCAGCGTGGAGCTGTCTTTTCTCTGCCGGGATAAATTCTACCGTGTCTATCGAAATCTGGAATACAAGCGCAAGAAGCTGTACGGCGATGGAATGACCGTCGAGGGAAAAAATGCGACCCTTTATTCGGAGGACGGCACAGTTCTGGCGGAACGTGTGGAGGCGGTAAACGCCAAGATTATTGAAATCACCGGCATGCGTGCCAATCAGTTTCGGCAGATCATCATGATCGCACAGGGCGCTTTCCAGAAATTTCTGTTTTCCAGTTCTACGGAAAAAGAGGACATTCTGCGCCAGCTGTTCCAGACCTACGCTTGTAAATCAGTGCAGGAGCTTTTGAAGTCCAAGACTGATGATGCAGCCCAGGTGGTACAGAACGAGGAACGGGAAATCTGCTATGCTCTGCACCAGATCGCTCCCCTTGATGAAGAGGAAGCAGGACAATATCAGCTGCTGCTGGAACGGGACGGCGCTGCGGTGGCAGCGGAGTTGTGCCAGATGCTGCAACAGTCGGGAGAAACGGCAGCAGCACAGCTGCGATCGCTGACGACGGAAAAACAGAAACGCCAGAAAACCAGCGACACCCTTTTGCAGGAAATCGAGCGTGGAAAGGCACATAACCAGACGCTGCGCCAGCTGGAAGAAAATGCAGCAGCACTGGCACAGGCGGAAGCTGTGTGCACTGCTGCAGAACAGGCACTTCGCCGGACAGAGGCGGAGACAGCGCACTTGCCGGAAAAGCAGGAGGAATACACACTGCTCTCCTATACCATGCCCATGTACCAGCAGGTCGCACAGCGGCAGGAATTTTGTAAGAGTCAGCAGCTGGCGCAGGAGCGCAAGAAACAGGCGCTTCTGCGGAATCAGCAGGAACAGGAGCAGCGGCAGAAAAAAATACAGGCACTATCCGCAGAACTAGAACAGCTGGGAAATCCCGCAGCGGAATTGGCGCAGGAACAGCACACCATGGAACAGCTTCACCAGCGGCAGGAGATTCTGGCACAGCTGAAAACACTGCTTCGCCAGTGCGAAAAGGAAGCGGAGCTGCTGCATCAGTGTCAGACACGCGCCGACCACGCCCATCAGGTCTATTTTCAGAAGGAGAAGCCAGCGTACGATCAAGTGGAACAGCAGTTCTTTCAGAACATGGCTGGCAATCTGGCGAGACAGCTGCTGCCCGACATGCCCTGTCCGGTGTGCGGTTCTTTGAAGCATCCCGATCCGGCAGTGTGTGACGGCACAGTCGTAACGGAAGACGAGTTCAAAACGGCACAAAAAAACTATCGGAAAGCGCAGGAGATCATGCAGCAGCAGAAGCACCAGCTGAATGTGCAGGAGGAACGCTGCCGGATGCTGCAGGCGCAGTGTCAGGAATTTGCGGAGAAAAACGGCGTGCCGCAGGATGTCGCAGCATTGCAGCAGGAGCAGACGGCACTGACTGCATCCGTACAGATACAGCAGCAAAAGCTGAATGCATTACAAGCGCAGCTGAATCGGGAACGGCAGGCGAGAAGTGCCTTGCAGGAACAGCAGCAGCGTTTGCCGGAGGTACAGGCTGCCGGAGAAGCACTGCAAGGGGAACTGCAGACGCTGGAAACCTCTATCGCTGCCGAACAGGCGCAGCTGACACAGATGCAGTCCGAACTGCAATACGCCACACTGGCAGAGGCGCAGCAGCACCTGCAAGCGCTGGAGTCGGAGATTCGGCGGAGCCAGGAACGGCAGAAACAAGCGGCGGAATTATTGCAGGCGCAGCGTGAGAAACTGACGGGATTGCAGGAGATCGCAGCGCATCTGCAGCAGGCAGCAGGAGAAGCTCCGGCGTATCCCGTTGCGCAGAAAGAACAGGAGTGGCAGGCGCTGCGCCGGCAGCTCGACCAGATGCAGCAAAAACTGCACGCTTTGGAAAACCATTGCACAGCAACCGAAAAAATCGCCGCACAGACGGCAGAGCAGGCGGATATCCTACAGCAGCATGCGAAAACAGCCCAGCGATACCGCAAGCTATACCGCATGATTACAGGACAGCAGGGCGGAACAGAGCGCATCTCTTTCGAGCGCTTTGTCCAGACCTACTATTTCAATCAGGTGCTGGAACAGGCGAACCAAAAGCTCTACCAGCTTTCTGGTGGAAGATATCAGTTTGTGCGCCGGCAGGATGAGAAAAAACGCAACATCTCCTCCGGCTTGAATCTGGACATCCTGGACTTCTACACCGACCGGAGCAGAGCCGTGGAAACGCTGTCCGGCGGAGAAACTTTTCTGGCGTCGCTCTCTCTGGCGCTGGGGCTCTCGGACACGGTCCAGCAGCAGACCGGCGGCATCCAAATGGATGCCATGTTCATTGACGAAGGCTTCGGCTCGCTGGATTCCACGGCACTGGATCACGCCATCCGTCTGCTGGAACAGCTCTCCGACCACAGCCGTATGATCGGCATCATCTCCCATGTGTCAGAACTTTCCGACCGCTTCGAGAACCAGATTCGTGTAGAAAAGACGCCACATGGCAGTCGGATCACCTGCATCGGGCAGGCATTTCAGGAATCTGACTGTTGACGATACTGCCGAAACGTGCTATAATAGAGGACGGTAAAAAATATCGGAAAGGGAGAATTTCCATGAAGCAGGTTATTTTAACAGGGGACCGTCCGACCGGCCGGCTGCACGTCGGGCACTATGTGGGTTCCCTGAAAGAACGGGTTCGGTTGCAGAATTCCGGAAAGTACGACGAGATCTATATTATGATTGCTGATGCACAGGCGCTGACAGACAACGCTGAGCATCCGGAAAAAGTACGGCAGAACATCATTCAGGTGGCACTGGACTATCTGGCATGCGGACTGGATCCGGCAAAATCTACGATTTTCATCCAATCCATGGTACCGGAACTGACAGAGCTGACGTTTTACTATATGAATCTGGTGACAGTTTCCCGTGTACAGCGCAATCCCACGGTAAAAGCGGAGATTCAGATGCGCAACTTCGAGGCAAGCATTCCTGTAGGCTTTTTCTGCTATCCCATCAGTCAGGCAGCAGATATCACTGCATTTCACGCAACCTCTGTTCCAGCTGGTGAAGACCAGATGCCGATGCTGGAACAGTGCCGGGAGATCGTCCACAAGTTCAACGCCGTTTACGGAGAGACGCTCACAGAACCGCAGATCATTCTCCCCAGCAATCAGGCGTGCCTGCGGCTGCCCGGCATTGATGGCAAGGCAAAGATGAGCAAGTCCTTGGGCAACTGCATCTACCTCTCTGATGAGCCGGAGGAGATCCGCAAAAAGATCATGTCCATGTTCACCGACCCCAACCATCTGCGGGTAGAAGACCCTGGCAAGGTGGAGGGCAATCCGGTCTTTGTCTATCTGGACGCTTTCTGCAAGCCGGAGTATTTTCAGGAGTTCCTGCCGGAGTACAGCGGTCTGGACGAACTGAAGGCCCACTATCAGCGTGGCGGACTGGGTGACATGAAGGTCAAGAAGTTCCTGAACAATGTGATGCAGGCAGAGCTTCGCCCCATTCGGGAGCGTCGCAAGGACTGGGAAGCACGTCTGCCGGAGGTCTACGAGATTCTCCGTGCCGGCTGCGAAAAAGCGGAGGCAGCTGCCGCAGAAACACTGTGTGGCGTGCGTCATGCGATGCAGATCGACTATTTCGAAAACGGAACGCTTTAAGAGCTCGTGTTCATAGGCGTCTATCTACGTCTTTTCGGCAAATTTTGTTGCATACTGCGTTAAAAATTCTTGCCATACGAAAGTATGCCTGCAAATTTTTGCCTTGTCTGCAAAAAAATTTGCTCGAAAATCCGCATATATTTCCTATGAACACAAGCTCTAAGCGCCTGTTCTTCATTTCCATATCTCAAAAAAGTGCATTCTTCCCTGTACTGGGAGGAATGCACTTTCGCTTATTAGAAGTAGCTGTATTTCTTGCGATTGGCGATCAGCAGCGATGCAGTCACCAGAATCCCCAGAAATTCCGCCACGAGAATCGAGATCCAGATGCCGTTCAACTCCAGGAATATCGGCAGAACCAGCACACAGACGATCTGAAAGACCAGAGTCCGTGCAAAGGAGATCACAGCGGAAACCATGCCGTTGTTTAGCGCTGTGAAAAAGGCAGAGCCGAAGATGTTGAATCCGCAGAGCAAATAGGACAGGCTGTACAGCCGGAAGCCATGGCGTGTCATGGCGAAAAGAGCATCATCGTAGCTGACGAAGATTTTCGACAGGGAAGAGGAGAACAGTTCGCCGGCAACTGTCAGCAGAACCGCACCAATGCCCAGAATCCATAGACTGCGGCGAAGCAGTCCACGCAGTTCCTCCTGATGCTTTGCGCCATAGTGATAGCCGACAATGGGCGCACTGCCGATGGAATATCCCATGTAGATCGCCACAAAAATGAAGTTCACATACATGATAACTCCGTAGGCAGCGACACCGTCCTCACCGGCAAACCGCATGAGCTGGAGGTTGTACAGCGTGTTGACGAGGGACATGGAGAGATTGGTCATCATCTCCGAGGCACCATTGGAGCAGCTGCGCCAAATGGGACGCCACTCCAGCTTTGTCCTGACCAGCTTCAGCCGGCTGGTGTTAGGGCGGGAAAAGTAGAGAATGGGCACCAGTCCGCCGATCAGTTCGCCAATGGAAGTGGCAATCGCTGCACCGGCAAGCCCCCAGCGAAAGACAGCGATGAACAGAAAGTCCAGCACAATATTAGAGATGCCGGCAGCGAGGATGACGTATAACCCAAGCTTTGGTTTTTCCGCCGTGATAAAAAAGCTCTGGAACATGTTTTGCAGCATGAACAGCGGCAGCGTACAGACGAGGATTCTCGCATACAGAACGCAGTATTCCAGCATGGCGCCGTCTGCTCCCATCAGTCGTGCAATGGGACGAATCAGACAGAAGCTAATGGCTGCCAGAATTGTGCCAAGGAGAATCGCTGTATAGATTGTCATGGAAAAGTATCGGTTGGCACGTTCGCTGTCGCCCTCGCCGCAGGTCTTTGCGACCAGCGCACTGCCGCCGGTTCCCAGCATGAACCCAATAGAGCCGATTGCCATGAGCAGCGGCATAATCAGATTGACTGCTGCGAACGGCGTTTTCCCTACATAATTGGAGACGAAAAATCCATCCACCACGCCGTAAATCGAAGTAAAGATCATCATAATGATGGAGGGAAAGACAAAACGAAGCAATCTTGGAATGGTGAAATGGTCGGAAATCTGAATGCGGGATTTTGTCATTGCAATTCCTCCTTTTGCAGGTTGGCGGTGCGCTGCTGCAGCAGCCGGATGTATTTTTCCAGGAGGGCGATCAATTGTGTCTGTTCCGGATCGTCCATCTCTGCCAGCACCGCCTGTTCTGCCAGATAGATTGGACGAACACGGTGCTCCTGTATCTTCTTGCCTGCCGGAGTGAGATAGATGTGTTTCTCTCTGCCTTTTCTCGCTTCCAGCCAAAGGAAGCCCTGTTTCTCCATTTTTTTCAGAGCAGAGTTAATGGTCTGCTTGCTGGTCAGCGCCAAGTTGCAGATATCCCGCTGCAGGCAGCCATCTCCCAACACACAGAGGGTGTAATAAATGTCCATCTCACTTGGAGATAATTCCTGTGCAGCTGCCAGCTGGTAATATGTGGCATCCATCTCTTTGTACAGACGGATAAACTGTAACTGTAATTCCGAAACAGTCATTGTAAACCTCCATTGTCCGATTTCGGACTTATAATGAAAGCCATTATACCACATCCCCGCCGAAATGTCAAGAAAAATAGTTGCATGCAAAAAACTGCCGTTCCATGACAGATGAAACGGCAGTTTGAAAATGATTCTATATGAAGCTTATGAAAACAGCTGGCTGCTTTTCCGGTACGCCTGTTCTGCGGATTCCAGCGAATCGTATCCGTACTCCCGCACGGTTTCCGCCATGGTCAGGCACGCCAGATTTTCACCCGCCTGATGCAGGGAGACCACCCATCTGCCGTAGCCGTACAGTACGTCAAAGGGATAGACGGACAATTCTCCACGGAGGTAGGTTTCGTAGGAGGTCTGCGCTTTGGAATCTTCTGCGGTGTGAATGGTTCTGGCCTGTTTGGCGAGATAGGAGTATTTCGCCGCAAATTCCTCCATCCACGGAATCTGAATGGCGATAATCGCCTCCCGCAGCTGGACAAACTCCGGTGTCAGCGGCGGCAGCTGATCTGCGAAAGCGGCATATTTCTCCGGGTCTGTGTGTTCCATCATACGGGCGTACTTTTCCATGATGAGGTTTCTGCCGGATGCCTTTGCCGTTTCGAATGCAGCGAGCCATTCCTCCAGCAGTTCTTCCGGCCACGGCAGATATTGGCTGCGGCGCATAATGGAAAACGTCTCCCAGTCGTCTTGGCAGGCAGCACGTCCGCCGATGTTTTGAACGGTGTCAAATGTCTCAAATTCCAGCCGTGCCAGACGTTCCACGGTGGCACGGTGTGTTTCCAATGCCTGAGCCTCTGCGGCAAGTTCTCTTGCCATGTCGCCCAGATATTCCGAGGGTTCTTTTGAAGTCATTGCAGCAATCTCCTTTCCCATGCGGCTGCATATGGCGGTGATGTGCGCACTGCCGGAAGTTTCCGCCGACGGCAGAAGCAGCTGGCGAATCTCCTCTGCCAGCCACGCACCGCCTTCTAACTCCGCCGTGCTCCGCAGCCGCCACTTTTCATAGGGTGCATATTTCCGGCGGAGCAGATGCCACGCAAGCATGGCGTTCCGGCAGAACTCCGCCAAGTAAAGCTGTGCTGTGGCAAGATCGCCACGGCTGCGCATGCGGGAATAGTTGTACTGTCCGCACTGCGCCATGCGTCCGGCAGCCTGTGCCAGCAAACGCAGCCGAACCTCCTCCGGATATCCCAGCGCAAGCCTGCGGCGGTATGCGGTAAATGTTCCGGCATCATCCCGAAAGACCGCACCGCTGCAAGCGGCAGCCAGCATGCCATTCGGGATCGACAGCCACTGGGATTCCGTTTCCGGCACGCCATCCGTTCCCAAAAGGCGCTGGAAAAAGGCACGTATCCGGCAGACGCCAACCCGACCATCTGCCTCCGGCGTCTCCTGTCTTGTCACGCCGTAGTAACTGCGGGGGAGCGTGGCGTAGGCATTCCGCAACTTCTGTACCGATTCTGCCGGTATGTCGTCCGACACCCAGATGCAGAAGCCGGCGCCGAAGTCGTGATCTCTGGAATTGGCATCATCATATCCCAGACACTCTGAGCCTTCTCCGGCAAGCCCGATTGCCAGCTTGGGAAGAAGTTCCGGAAACTCCCGTTCCAGCATTGGTGCGCCAAACGCCAGATAATAGCGCCGGCACAGTTCCAGTCCGGAGAGTTTCGGACGTGATTTCCCCATTGCTGTGTAGGTTCGATGGAGTTTGTCCAGCACGATCTCATAGAAGTTGTTCTGTCCCATGTGCAGTTCAATTTCCGAGAGTGCCTGTTCGTAAGAATCCGCTGCCCTCTGGTATTCCTTTTTCTGCCAGTAGGCATCGCCAAATCCGGCGAGCGTGGCGCTATAATGAAAGTCGGAGGGAGCACATCCAGCGAGGATTCGGTCTGCTTCACGGAGCAGTTCCAGCGCCCGCTCAGTCTGGAAAAGCTGGAGCAGAGATACGGCAAGGTTGGTGCTGGAAATTGCCACCCGCACCTCATTATTCGGTTTGCTTCGCACCAGCGTCAGTGCCGTTTCCAGACAACGGCACGACTCATTCCACTGTTCCGTCTCCTGATAGAGCAGTGCCAGATTGTTCCAGAATCCGGCGACACGGTCGTCATCCGGCGGCAGCAGCTTTTCATAGAGATGCTGCACCGTATCATAGGCGGAAAATGCCGCATCATACTGTCCGGCGGCACGGTAGGCGTTGGCACAGTTCAGCAGCGTTGTCGCATAGGGAATCGTTTCTGTCTCGCTGGCATTTTCAAAGAGCGCCCGTGCGCTCGCAGCCGTTTCCAGCATCTCCGGAAAACGGCCGCAGTCCCGATAGAATCCCATCTGCTCATTGCGCAGCGTCTTTTCTGTGTCCGTATCGCCGGATGCCTGCGCCTGTGCGACAGCGTCTCGGAGAAATTGTTCTGCCTCGGCTAGTTTGCACCGGTGCAGCAGTTCGTCCAGCGTTTGCAGCGTCTGCGAAATTTCCATACCTTACACAACCTTTATTTTGCCAGTTTCGAGGGAGATTTTTTGCGGGAGAAGGATGCCCAGAAGATCAGTGCCAGCAGTGCTGCGGCGAACAGCATCCAGGCGCAGAATACCGGCAGGCTCTTCTGCGAGAATGTATCATAGTAGCCCTTGAGGTAGATCAGGCATACCAGCGCCGGCAGAGCATAGGTCATATAGCCACGAATCCACGCCGGCAGCTTCGAACCGGAACCGGTGTTTACCTCGTTCAGGAATGCATCCCATCCCCAGCCGTTTTTGCGAACGCAGAAGAGCACATAGGTCAGCGATCCGAGCGGCAGAATGTTGGAGGACACCAAGAAATCTTCGGCATCCATGATGGTGCTTGTACCGCCCATAGGGTGGATACCGGAGAGCACGTTGAATCCCAGAATCGCCGGAACAGACAGCACGAAAATCAGCACCAGATTGACCAGCAGGGACTTTTTCCGACTCCAGTTTCCCAGCTCCACGGTCATGGTGATGATGTTTTCAAAGACAGCGATTACTGTAGAGAGTGCAGCAAAAGACATAAAGAGGAAGAAGCAGCTGCCCCAGATACGGCTTTCCGCCATATGGTGAAAGACGTTGGGGAGGGTGATGAACAGCAGCGACGGACCGGAATCCGGCTGGATACCGTAGGCAAAGCATGCCGGAATGATAATCAGACCGGCGACAACGGCAACGGCGGTGTCCAGAACAATGACATTAATAGATTCGCCCAGAATCCGGCGATCCTTTTTCAGGTAGCTGCCAAAGATCTCCATGGCGCCGATGCCGATGCTCAGGGTAAAGAACGCCTGTGTCATGGCAGCGAACAGAACAGAGGTAAAGCCGTTTTCAAAGAGCTTTCCGAAGTCCGGCACCAGATAGAATTTCAGACCCTCCACAGCACCTTCTAGGCGCAGAGAATTGATCGCCAGAACTACCATCAATCCCATGAGCAGAAGCATCATGACCTTGGTTACTTTTTCAATGCCGTTCTGAAGGCCCAGCGCACAGACACCAATGCAAAGCACAATGACCAGCGCAGCGAACAGGGTCATGTACCCCGGCGAATCCAGCATCTGCTGGAATGCATTTGCGGTTGCATCGGTGCTGGAAGCATCAATGGAGCCGGAGATATAGCGGAAAGCGTAAAACAGCATCCATCCGGTCACCATGGTGTAGAACATCATGAGCAGATAGTTTCCGGCGATGCCCATGTACTTGGTGAGGTGGTACCGGCTGCCGGGCTGTTCCAGCTGGTTCAGTGCCTGCGCAATGCTGCGGTTGCTGCCGCGGCCGATGGCAAATTCGCACATCAGAATGGGCAGTCCCAGCAAAACCAGACAGAAGAGGTAGAGGAGCAGAAAAGCTCCTCCGCCATTTTGTCCGCAGACGTACGGAAATTTCCAGACGTTTCCCAGTCCGATGGCACAGCCGGCGGAAACCAGAATAAATCCGAGTCGCGATTGAAATGTCGCTCTGTTTTTTGTGGTTTGTTCCATTTGTCATTCTCCTTTTGCAAAGTGCAATCATATTGTACATGATTATTATACTGGAACTCTGTGGTTTTGTCAATTCTCCCAAGAAAATTTTTACATGTGTCTGTTTCGGCAGCTGTCAGGATTTCCAGAAATACAGGATTGTTCCACAAATACACTTGACAGATTCACAGATTCTTTGGTATACTTGTATAAGCAATTGCCCAATTTGATGAAAAAGGAGAATTTTGAAATGAAACTACATCACTTCCGCAGAATTTGTCTTGCGGTGCTGCTCAGCCTGGTTCTGACCGTTACCGCAATTCCGGGGCTCTCTGCATTTGCACAGACGAACGGCAGCGTACAGCAAGTGCACAACTTGGTGCTGTTTGCCCAGTTCGACCCGCTCTCAGAGAAAAATTTCATGGAGACCTACACGCAGGAAATGATCAACATGTGCAACGACGACAGCACCTATCGTTCTCTGTCCAAGTACATTGACACCATTTCCAACGGCAAAATGAAAGTGACCTCCTATTTCCCGCAGCTCAAGGACGGCGTGATTCAGCCTTATGTTCTCCAGCAGAGCCGGGAGGAGTACACCGATTATAATCAGTATGCCGTAGAGATGCTGCAAAATATCCCTGTTCCGGAAGATATCCCGCTGGACGGCAATTTCGACGGTTTTGTGGACAATGTGGTTCTTGTGGTAGATGGACAGGCGAACACGGTGGAAGACCCGTTGTGGGCAAAAGCGTTCTTTGTGGGCGGATTGAACATCAACGATTCAACCGTTGGTTATGTCAATTTGCAAAACGGCTACGGTATGGTACACTCCACCCTCTTCAACGGCATTGGCACACTCTGCCACGAGTTCCTGCACAGTATGGGCTATCCGGATCTCTACCACAGAAGCGATGTCTCCGGCGACCCGGTGGGACAGTGGGATATTATGTCCTATGCCACTTATTTCCTGCAATACCCGCTGGCATATCAGTGGTACGCCATCTCCGGCTGGCTGGATGCGGAAACCATTACAACAAACGGCACTTACACGTTGCAGCCGGCATCGGCATCAGAGGGCAGCCGGCTGTACCTGTTGAAAACGCCGCTTTCCGACACCGAATTTTTTGCCGTGGAATATCGCCGGAGTGGCACACTCTATTCCGATGAACTGGATCAGAAGATCTACGGAGACGGCATGGTGGTATATCGTGTCAATACCGCAGCACACGGGAACTATAAAAGCGACACCGACGAAATTTATGTGTTCCGTCCGAATGAAACCACACTGAATGCCGGTGAGGGCGACTTGACACGTTCCTGCTACGGCGGAGAAAATGCGCCCGATTATATCGGGACAACGGATTTGCAAAAGGGTGTGGCAGATGGTGCGCTGGTCTATTCCGACGGCACAAACAGCGGTATTGCACTGAGTGACATTCAGATTCAGGAGAACGGTACGCTGACGTTTTCCGCCGAGTTTGCGGACGTATCTGAGAAACAGCTTTGGCAGGCAGTCAGCAATGTAACACTGCCCGCTGGGCAGTACAACTATGATTTCACCAAGGGAACAGACGGAGAACTCTATCTTTTCTCTGCGTCTTCCGGCGCGGCCTCTTTGTACAAGCTGGAGAACGATGCGCTGACTGCTGTGAGCACACCGCTTTCCAAGAATATCAACAATCCCAAGCTTGCGTTTGCCGGAGGGACTCCCTACGTGCTCTATCAGGATGACCAGTATTTGCTGCATCTGAGCCGGTGGGATTCCGCTTCCGGCGCTTGGACGGAGTGTTATGCCGGAAGTGAACTGGCGCAGTACATGGATATGACCTCGGATGGCAAAAAACTGTATTTCACGTATACCACAGGCTCCTATCCCTATGTGCTCTACGGCGCAAGCTACGACCCCGCCACAGAAACCGTTTCTGTCCTCGGCTCTGCCATTGCGCAGAATGCCTGCAACATGGAGATTGAAGTGGCAGCCGGCAAGGTATTTGTGGGATACCGTGACCTCGACAGCAACAGCGTTCCGAAGCTTGCCGTTTTTCAAGGCGAGTTATGGGAAAGTACAGCGCTTTCCGATCAGTCGTGCGGCAGTGTTTCCACGCTGGCAGACGGCGATGCTGTTTGGATTCTGCCGACAGACGGAAAAAACGGTGTGTCCCGCTGGGAGAATGGTGCCGTCACGACTTATGCGCTGCCGGAAGGCATGAAAGACCGTGCGTTCCAAATGATTCCGGTTGTTGCAGAGGGAAAATTCTATGTGGCAATGAATGCACAGAATCCGGAGGAATTTCCGCTCTATGGACTGAATCTGGAAATCGGAACGTGGGAACAGACCGGAAATAACATCGCACGGGAGATGGTCAATCATCCGCTTCTGGCAGCACAGAAAAATACGCTGTACTGCCTCTACACTGCCTCCGACCAGACAGTTCTCCTGAAAAAGCTGCTGCTCCCCACTGGCACAAAGCCGGAGCCGGAAATTGTTTCGGGGGACATCGATCAGGATGGCATATGCAGTCTGACCGATCTGGTACTCTTGCAGCAGTATCTGCTGAACCAGAAATCACTGACAGAGCAGCAGACGGCGCTTGCTGACTTGTCCGCCGACCAGACGGTCAACGGCATGGACTTGGTGCTGCTCAAGCAGCTGGTTCTGCAAAACACTGCGCAATAAATAATAATATTGTAGAAAGAAAGGGAAACGGAGTATGCTGGACTTTCGCATCGAAACTTTTTTGTCTGTCTGCCGCAATATGAGCTATACCAAGGCGGCAAATGAACTGTACATCACACAGCCTGCCGTTTCGCAGCACATTAAATCCCTGGAAAAGCACTACGGCGCAAAGCTGTTTTTCTACAATGGGAAAAAGCTGATCCTGACAGAGCAGGGGGAGCTGCTGCGGCAGTTCTTTGAATCCGTACATCATGACAGTGCAAGAATCGAGGATATGGTGCGGCACATCCACACCAAGCGTGTGATTCGGCTGGGAGCGACCATGTCTATCGGCGGATTTTACCTGCCAGAAAAGCTGAGCCGCTACATTCTCGCACATCCGGAGTACAATGTCACCCTGACCATTCAGGACACCCGTGACCTCCTGAAAATGCTGGACAACGGCGAAGTGGATTTTGCCATGTGTGAGGGCTATTTTAACCGCTCCAAATACGACAATCTGGAGCTGGAACGGGAGAAAATTCTCTGTCTTTGCGGAAAGGATTACGACATTCCGGAGACAGTTCCCATTGAACAGCTGTTCTCCCACCGCATCATTCTCCGTGAGAACGGTTCCGGAAACCGAGAGGTATTCGAGCGTATGCTAAAGGCGCAGGGATACGAGCTGAACAACTTTCCAAACCGCTGCGTCGTCAACGATCCGCACACCATCATCCAGCTGCTTCTGCTGAAAACCGGCATCAGTTTTCTCTACCAGACGGTGGGGGAGAAGCTGCTGCTTTGCGGAGAATTGCGGGAGATTGAGATTCCAAACTTTCAGATGGAACATGCGTTCAATGCCGTCTGGAATAAGGACAGCGTATTCGCTGACACCTACCGCCGCATTGTGGCGGAGCTGATCGGCAGCGAACAAACAGAATCATGAAATCTGAGGCAGAGTGTTTGTGATGGGCGCTCTGCCTCTTAAATTATTTGAAAACCGACAATAATATGTACACGTTCCCGTGGTATAATATAAAAAGTTGTTTTTATGGAGAGAAACCTGTGAGAACAACTTCTGACGGAATGTAAAAAGACGCATTCACAAATCTCACTGAGAAAGGACGGTATCATATATGTCCAAAAATTTGAAAGTCAAACAGAAAAGATCCAAAAAAGAATCCGCCAGGGAAATTGCACGAATGATGAAAGACCCGAATTTTCCATATCGGCGAGGCAATATCGTTTGGATTGATATTCCGGAAGAACTAAAGGGCGCAACGCACGTGCAGGCGGGACTGCGGAGAGGTCTGATTTTCTCCAATGATGTCAACAATCTTTTTTCGGATTTGATCTACATAATTCCCTGCACCACACGCCATAAGCACATGAAACTGCATGTGTGGTTCGACAATCAGCTGATTCTGGCGGAACAGCTCAATCCCATTGATAAATCTTGGATTCTGCTGGACAAAGGAATCACCAGAATCGATGATGAAACCATGAAAAGGGTGGAAGTGAATTTCCAGAAGCAGTTCGGATTGATCCCGCTGGATCGGCCGGTTTCGGAGGCGGTCGCAGATCTGGAAAAAAACGAACTGGCGTATGAATCGGAAGAACCGTCCATCTGACCTCCCCCCCCGCTCAAAAGTCTAACATTTTTGTAAACGTGCGAATTGCCCTATTGACATAGTGGGTGAGTAGGTGTATAATGAAAACGATCCGGAATATACAGGATTTTCCGGATAAATTTTCGGACATTTGTTCCGGACAGATGCCAAAGGAATGTGATACTGATGATTATTTCGACAAAGGGACGATATGCGCTGAAGCTGATGATGTATCTGGCAAAGAAAAATTCAGCGGAATTCGTCCCCTTGAAATTCATCTCCGCCCAGCAGAACATCCCTCTGAAATATCTGGAGAGCATCACCACGATCCTCTCTAAAAAAAAGCTGGTAGAGGCAACAAGCGGAAAGGGCGGTGGTTACCGTCTTTCCCGCTCTCCGGAAACCTACAGCGTTGGGGAAATTCTGCGGGCGGTGGAAGAATCCATAGAACCTGTCACATGCATTGAAAACGGCGTTCCCGTCTGTGAGACAGCGGAATCCTGTTCCACGCTTCCCATCTGGAAGGGGCTTTCTGCCGTGATCAATGATTATCTGAACGCAATCACACTTGCTGATGCTGCAAAATTATAAAAGGAGAAGAGAAAACATGAGTCAGAATGCTTTGCTTCGTATTCAAAATCTGAAAGTCTGTGCTGGAGAAAAGGAGATTCTTCACGGAATCGATCTGGACATCCATGAAAATGAGGTCCATGTGCTCATGGGCCCCAACGGCACCGGAAAATCCACACTGGGCGCTGCTCTGATGGGCAATCCGGAATACACCGTAACTGGCGGTGAGATTCTGTACAAGGGTCAGAACATCAACGACATGCCGGATAACGAGCGTGCGAAAAACGGCATTTTTCTCTCTTTCCAGAACCCCATCGAAATTCCGGGAATTACCGTGAGCGCCTTTATCCGCAGCGCACTGGAGGCAAAGACCGGAAAGCGTGTCCGTCTGTTCAGCTTCAAGAAAGAGCTGGAGGAGAAAATGGCACTGCTGCAAATGGATCCCTCCTATGCAGAGCGTGATCTGAATGTTGGTTTCTCCGGCGGTGAAAAGAAAAAGACGGAGATTCTGCAAATGCTCATGCTGAATCCGGAATTTGTCATTCTGGATGAAACTGACTCCGGTCTGGATGTCGATGCTGTTCGCACCGTTTCTCAGGGCATTGCTGCATACCGCAAGCAGTCCAAGGGCAGTCTGCTGGTCATTACACACAGCACCAAGATTCTGGAGGCACTGCCGGTAGATTATACTCACGTCATGGTAAACGGAAAGATCGTCAAGACCTCCGACAGCTCTTTGATCGATGAGGTCAATGAAAACGGATTCGCAGAATTTGAAAACGCCTGACTCTGTTCGGAAAGGGTGAAAAAGCAATGAAAGAAAAACAGCAGATTGCAGATATCGACAGAAGCGTCTACGACATCAAAGATCAGGAAACCGATTTCTATAAAATCGATGCCGGATTGACACCTGCGCTGGTCGAGCAGATCTCGAAGGAAAAGAACGATCCGGTTTGGATGCAGCAGTTCCGTCTGCACGCTCTCCAGATTTATAACGAACTGGAAGTGCCGGAGTGGGGACCCTCCATTGACGGTCTGAACATGGACAACATCGTCACCTATGTCCGCCCGAATACCAAGATGAAGGGCAGCTGGGAGGAAGTGCCGGAGGACATCAAGAATACCTTTGAGCGTCTGGGCATCCCGCAGGCAGAGCGAAAGTCGCTGGCAGGTGTGGGCGCACAGTACGACTCGGAATTAGTATACCACAACGTACGGCAGGAGGTTGCCGACCAGGGCGTTATCTACACCGATTTGGAGAGCGCTATGCACGGCGAGTATGCGGAGATGATCCGGAAGCACTTCATGAAGCTGGTTCCGCCCACCGACCATAAATTCGCTGCACTTCACGGTGCTGTATGGTCCGGCGGTTCTTTCGTATACGTTCCCAAGGGCGTTTCTGTTACCATTCCGCTGCAGTCTTATTTCCGTCTGAATGCTAAGGGCGCCGGACAGTTTGAGCACACGCTGATCATTGTGGAAGAGGGCGCATACCTGCACTTCATCGAAGGATGTTCCGCTCCGAAGTACAACGTTGCCAATCTGCACGCCGGATGTGTGGAACTGTTCGTGGGCAAGAACGCCACCCTGCGCTACTCCACCATCGAGAACTGGTCGAAGAATATGTACAACCTGAACACCAAACGTGCGCTGGTGGAAGAGGGCGGTAAGATCGAGTGGGTTTCCGGCTCTTTCGGTTCCCACGTCTCCTATCTGTACCCCATGAGCATTCTGAAGGGCAGAGGTTCCAAAATGGAATTCACCGGCATCACGTTTGCCGGAAAGGGACAGAATCTGGACACCGGCGCAAAGGTCGTTCACGCAGCACCGGAAACCAGCTCCTATATCAACACCAAGTCGATTTCCAAGGATGGCGGTGTCAGCACATTCCGCAGCTCCGTAGTTGTCACCAAGGAGGCAGAGGGGACAAAGTCCTCCGTTTCCTGCGAATCCCTGATGCTGGACTCCGAGTCCAGATCGGACACCATCCCTGCCATTGACGTGCGCACCAGAAAAGCCGATGTCGGACACGAGGCACAGATCGGCAAGATCAGCAACGAGGCAATTTTCTATCTCATGTCCCGCGGCCTGAGCGAGGAGGATGCGAGAGCCTGCATCGTCAGCGGATTTGCGGATAACGTTTCCAAGGAGCTTCCGCTGGAATACGCCATTGAGATGAATAATCTGATTCGGCTGGAAATGAAAGGCAGTATTGGGTGAGGTGAAAGATATGGAAAAGAAGACAAGTATCGTCAACCAGCTTCCGGTAAAGACATGGAACCGGCTGAACGTGAACGACAGTGTACTGGAGCAATATGAGGCAGAGGCACCCTGTCCGGTACAGATCGAAACTGAAAACGGCACCGCACAGATCACAGATGTTGCAGAGTGGGAGGACAACGGCACCATTGCAACTGGTGTCGGTTCTGCCATCGATCATCTGTTCCCGTGGGCAGTGACTGTCACTGCGTGGAACGAGTGCGTGGACACCGTCCACATGGAGATCGGCAGCACGGCCGGAAAAAACTGCACCCTGCTGGTCAACGGGCAGGCAGAAAAGAACAGCAACCTCACCATCGTGCAGATCTGGAAAGCCGATGCACCCCGTGCCGCACTCCGCACCATGCTGCACGCTGAGAAAGGTGCTACCATTCGTCTGATTCAGATTCTCACCGACCAAAGCGAGGAGATCATCAATGACGTTGGCGGTGTCGCAGAAGAGGGCGCTACCATTGAACTGGTTCGCCTGTATACAGCGAAAGGCTCGATTTTCTCCGGCGTTCGTGTGGATATGATCGGCGACAACAGCAGCTTCTCCAACAAGTGCGGATATCTGGTACATGATGGAAAGAAGCTGGACATGAATGTCATCGCCAACCACATCGGCAAGAATACCATGTGCGACATTCAGGCAAACGGCACACTGGAAAATCATGCAGAAAAGGTATTCCGCGGCACCATCGATCTCAGATGCGGCTGCTCCGGTTCGGAGGGCAAGGAGGAGGAAAATGTCCTGCTGCTGGGAGATGATGTCATCAACAAGACCATTCCGCTGATTCTGTGCTCTGAAGAGGATGTCAAGGGCAGCCATGGCGCAACCATTGGCGAACTGGAACAGGGTATGTTGTTCTACTTCGAGTCCCGTGGCATCAGCAAGAGTGAGGCGGAGAAGATCGTCGCCAAGGCACGTCTGGAGAAGCTCTGTCAGGATGTGGCAGACGAGAAAACCGCAGCATATATGCATCAGATGATCGAGGAGGTGCTCTAAATGGCCGCATGGAATGCCCAGTCTGTGCGAAAGGATTTCGTCCTGCTGGAAAATACCGACCGTGTCTATTTCGACAATGCAGCTACCTCTCAGAAACCGCAGGCGGTGCTGGATGCCACCAGAGAATTTTACGAGAAGTACAACGCCAACGTTCTGCGTGGGTTGTATCCGCTGAGTGTGGAGGCGACCGAGCGCTATGAACAGGCAAGACAGACTGTGCGGCAGTTCATCCACGCTGCCTGTCCCGAGGAGATCATCTTCACCCGAAATACCACAGAGAGCATGAACCTTGTGGCATACAGCTATGGTATGGCGAATCTGAAAGCAGGGGACGAGATCGTGGTTTCCATTCTGGAACACCACAGCAACCTGCTGCCGTGGCAGATGGTTTCCAAAGCGACAGGGGCAAAACTGGTCTTTCTGGAGTGCGAGCCGGACGGCACCATTTCTGCGGAGCAGATGGACGCTGCATTTTCGGAGCACACCAAGCTGGTAGCAGTAACACAGGTTTCCAACGTGCTGGGATGTGTCAACGATATCCCGACACTGGTAAAGCGTGCCCATGATTGCGGAGCTGTGATCCTGGTGGATGCTGCACAGAGCGCTCCCCATATGGCAATCGATGTTCAGCAGCTGGGCGTGGACTTTCTGGCGTTTTCCGGTCACAAAATGCTCGCCCCCATGGGAATCGGTGTGCTGTACGGCAAGCGGGAACTGCTGGAGGCAATGCCGCCGTTTCTCACTGGCGGAGAGATGATTGAGTCCGTCTCCCGCTATGATGCCATTTATGCAGAGCTGCCCCATAAGTTCGAGGCAGGAACGGTCAACGCTGCCGGTGCCGTTGGACTGGCAGCAGCCATTCAATATCTCAATACACTGGGCATGGAAAATGTCCATCGGGCAGAACAGGAACTGACTGCATACCTCATCAAGGGCATGCAGAGCATTCCCCATGTACACCTGTTGGGTTCGGCTCGGCCGGACAACCACACAGGAATTGCATCTTTCACAGTAGATCGTGTACACCCGCACGATATCAGCGAAATTCTCAGCAGCGACGGCATTGACATTCGTGCCGGTCACCACTGCGCACAGCCGCTGCACCAGCATCTTGGCATTCCGTCAACTGCACGGGCAAGTGTCATGTTCTACAATACTGTTGCAGAGGTGGACCGCTTCTTGGAGAGCGTGGCAAATATTCGAAAGAGGATGGGATTTGGCGATGAATAACTTTTATAATGAGATTCTCACAGAACACAATGTCCGCCCGGAATTTAAGTTCGATCTGCCGGATGCAACGCTCAAGCTGGAGGGTGTCAACCCCAACTGCGGAGATGACATCTGGCTGAACCTAAAGGTCGAGGACGGCGTGATTCAGGATGCGTCTTTCAGCGGTGACGGCTGCGCAATTTCGCAGGCATCTGCAGATATCATGATCGGCATGATCCTGGGAAAAACCAAAGAAGAGGCGCTGCACCTGTCTGATCTGTTCCTGAAAATGATCAAAGGAACTGCAACCGAGGAAGAAATTGAGGAGCTGGAAGAGGCTTCCGCTCTGAAAGATATCGCGCATATGCCGGCAAGAGTAAAGTGCGCCGTTCTGGGCTGGCGTACCCTGCGGGAAGCACTGGAAAAAGCAGAATAAATGCAGGAATAAGAACTGGAAAAATCGGAGCTGCACATTCGATTTCCCAGTTCTTTTGTGTATCAGAACATACACATGTGACATAATAATAAAAAAAGCAGGAGGACTTCACATGTATAAAAATATTGAAAAGCAAACCAAACTGCAGCTGAAAGATTTGGTGGAATACCAGCCGGGACAGGTAATTAGCAAGACACTGGTACAGAACGAAAAGGTCAGCATGACCATCTTCTCCTTTGACAAGGGCGAGGAGATCTCCACTCATGCTGCCGGCGGAGATGCCATGGTAACTGTGCTGGAGGGAACAGGAAAATTTACCGTTGGGGGAGAGGCGTTCGTGTTGCAGGCTGGCGAGACCCTGATTATGCCGAAAGACATTCCCCATGCTGTTTTCGGACAGGAACGCTTTAAGATGCTGCTGATCGTTTCGTTCTAGCTTGTGCTTTCTCACAAAAACAATTGACATTTTCATGAAAATGTGTTACAATATGAAATGACATCATACGATCAATTGTTGGAGTGAGGAGGATATTCATATGTCATATTCATTTTTTCGCCGACTTGTGCTGCCGGTGCTTTTGACGGCATCGCTGCTGGTGCCGTCTGCTGCCAGCATTTCCAGCGCTGCTGCAACGCCGGATGCCTACCACGACGACTGGCTGCACGTTAACGACAACGCTGAAATCGTGGACAGGAATGGCAATCCGGTTTGGATCACTGGCTGCAACTGGTTTGGCTATAACGTGGGGAGTCAGGTATTCGACGGCGTTTGGTCGCAGAATATGCACGATATGCTGCGCCAGATCGCCGACCATGGATTCAACTTTCTGCGTGTTCCCATGTCCACTGAAATTTTGCTGCAATGGAAGAACGGCGATCCCGATCCGGCAACGCCGAAGGTCAACGAGTACTCCAATCCGGAATTGACGGTGGAGGGCGTGCAGGGCGGTAAGGTCAAGTATAGCTTTGATATCTGGAATCAGGCAGTGCAGTGGTGCAGAGAGCTTGGCATCAAGATCATGATCGACATCCACAGCGCTGAGACCGCCTCTGCCGGACATCAGATCAGCCTTTGGTATACAGACAAGTTCAGCACTGAAGACTGGTGCACAGCATTGGCGTGGTTTGCGGATTACTATAAGGATGATGACACCATTCTTGCGATCGACCTGAAAAACGAACCTCACGGAACGGCAGATGTGAAAGATAAAATGGCAAAGTGGGACGATTCCAAAGACCCCACCAACTGGAAATATGCGGCGGAAACTGCAGCTGCCTGCGTGCTGGAAAAGAATCCGAACCTGCTGATTATGGTGGAGGGAACCGAAGTATATCCCAAGGAGGGATACGACTGGACAGCACCGAGAATCGACTATACCACCATGACGGAATATTATTATGGCACATGGTGGGGCGGAAATTTCCGCGGCGCAAAAAAATATCCCATCGACCTCGGCGAATACCAGAGCCAGCTGGTCTATTCGCCTCACGATTACGGTCCGCTGGTCTACGATCAGAAGTGGTTCTACGATGGCTTCACGCAGGAAACCCTGCTGAAAGATTGCTGGTATGACAACTGGTATTTCTTACAGGATGAGAAAGTGGCACCGCTGCTCATGGGCGAGTGGGGCGGATTTATGGACGGCGGAAAGAATGAGGCGTGGATGACTTATCTGCGGGACTTCATGATCGAACACCGCATCCACCATACGTTCTGGTGCTTCAACGAAAATTCCGGCGATACCGGCGGTCTGGTCTATGACAACTTCGGCAAGTGGGACGAGGAGAAGTACGCCCTGGTCAAGCCATCCCTGTGGCAGAATGACAGCGGTAAGTTCATCAGCTTGGATCATACCATTCCTCTTGGCTCGAATGGCATCTCCCTTTCCGACTACTACGGCAGCGGAAGCGGTACGACTGCATCGCCGGACAGCAAAATAATCGCAGGTGATGTGAACAGCGACAAGCTGGTCAACGGTGCGGATCTGACACTGATGCGGTTGAATATCACCAAATGGAAAAATCCGGATGATGTGCTGACTGCCAGCCCGCAGGACACCAACGGTGATGGCGTGTTCAGCGTTGCAGATGTGGTGCTCCTGTGCCGGTATCTGCTGGGGGAAACGGTTATACTGACATCGTATTCCGGTTCGTAACAGAACACAAAGAAAACGGAAACTGTTGTACTGTTTTCAAATGGTACAGCAGTTTTTTTGTTTCACATTCCGCTTTTGGCGATAGCGCACAATTTCTGTGAAACGCCAGTTTTTTCACATTGCAGCATTTTTTCTGCTCCGCAGTTCTTTTCCGGAGAATATACGATTGTTATAATAAATCATGCAATTTTTATAGAAATTCGCAGCTTTTTGGATTATAATATCAATCGCAATTCAACGAAAAGGAGATTACAGTTATGGTCAATCATGAAGCTTCTGTGGAGTTTCGCAAAAAATTAATGCACCTGATGATCCCGATTTCTCTACAGCAGCTGATGCTGGCGCTCGTCAATGCATCAGATGCGTTTATGCTTGGATTTCTGAGTCAGGATGCGCTGTCTGCCGTTTCTCTGGCGGGACAGATTCAGTTTGTCTACTCCCTGTTTTTGTTTGCAATCACCGCCGGTGTGTCGATTTTTGCCGCACAATACTGGGGCATCCAAGACCGTGATTCTGTGGAAAAAACGCTGGGCATCGGTCTGGCTGCATCGGTTTTGATTTCGCTGCCGTTTACCATTGGTGCCTCATTCTTTCCGGAACAGCTGATGCGGATTTTCGCCTCAGACCCTGTTCTGATCGAAGACGGCGCAGCTTATCTGCGTGTAGTTGGCATCTCATATTTCCTGCTGAGTATTTCCCAGATCTACCTGTGCATCCTGAAAAACTGCGGACACGCCGTGGAGAGTGCCGTCATCAGTTCCGTTTCCGTAGTCATTAACATTTTCCTGAACGCCGCTTTTATTTTCGGCATTGGCTTCTTTCCGGAAATGGGAATCGCCGGCGCAGCACTGGCAACTGTGCTTTCCAAGGTGATCGAGCTGTTCTGGGGACTCTCTGTGATGCTGAAAAAGGATTACATCAAGATTCGCCTGCGCTATGCCTTTGTTCAGGATAAGACACTGCGCAGCGACTTTTGGAAATACACACTGCCCATTCTGGGAGATGAACTGGTCTGGGGCGTTGGATTCACCATGTACTCCGTCATTATGGGACACATGGGAAGTGATGCTGCTGCTGCCAACTCCATCGCCAACATTATCAAGAATCTGGTCATTTGCTTCTGCACTGGCATTGCCACAGCCGGCGGTATCATGGTGGGCGGACTGCTGGGACAGGGCGAACTGGAAAAGGCAAAACTCTACGGCAAAAAAATTACCAAGGCCTCCATTCTTGCCGGTGCCATTGCCGGCGGGCTGATTCTCTGCATCATTCCGTTTGTTTCCCACTTCTCCACATTGACTGAAACGGCACAGCATTATTTGCGTGTGATGCTGGTGGTATGTTCCTACTATGTCATCGGAAAGTCCATCAACATGACTGTCATCTCCGGAATCTTCCCCTCCGGCGGAGATTCCAAGTTTGGCTTCTTCTGCGACAGCGTGACTATGTGGTGTGTTACGGTTCCAATTGGTTTGCTTACCGCTTTTGTGCTGAAGCTTCCGGTGCTCGCTGTCTACATTCTAATCAACGTGGATGAGATCATCAAACTGCCGGCAGTCTACCGGAACTATAAGAAATATCGCTGGGTAAAAAACCTCACACGGCAGAAAGCTGTTTCCTGACCTGAAAGGGCTGCGTTATGTACACCATTGAACTGATGGACAACAAGTCCGAAATCATTCGCTACAATGTCCCGCACATGCCGATCAAAGTTTCGGCATCCCGGCAGGAGGACTATCCCTCGCTCTCTGTTGTCAACCACTGGCACAACGACTTTGAATTTATCTACGTCTGCCGCGGAACTATGTGGTACAGCGTTAACGGAGAACCCTGCCCTCTTGAGGAGGGACAGATGATTTTTGTCAACTCCGGACAGATGCACTATGCATTCTGGGATAAGCCTTGCAATTGCGAATTTCAGTGCACCATTTTCCATCCCTCCATCGCCACCCATGAGAGTACACAAGAACAGATGGACTACATCCTGCACAACTCTCCGCCGTACTTGATTTTGCATCCGGAGGTGTTGTCGGAAAAAGAACTGATCGATCTGGTGCTGGAATTGTACCGCAGTGCACAGAAGCAGGAGGGTGCATACGCACTGCAACTCTACAGCTGTATCTACCGCATTTGCTATCGTTTGTGGGAGAAGATGCAGAACGTCGTCAATCCATGGGAACCAAACGACAGCAAGCAGCTGGAGGCAATGCATAAGATGGTGGGATTCATCCAGCAGAACTACAGCAGTAAGATTGCTTTACAGGATATCGCAGCCGCCGGATTTGTCTGCCGCAGCAGCTGCTGTTCCATCTTCAAGCGCTACCTGAATCAGACTCCCGTGTCCTACCTGACCGAGTACCGCATTTCCAAAAGCATTGAACTGCTGGCGGATTCCTCCCGCAGTATGACGGAAATTGCATGGAAGTGCGGGTTCAGTGGCTCCAGCTATTTCACGGAGACATTCCGAAAACGTCTGGGATGTACACCGACCGAATATCGGGAAAAGCGTCTGGCACAGACCCACCAGACAAAACAAGTATTTCCTTAATCCCAATGCCGTTCCGTTTTTTTGCGGGGCGGCATTTTGGGATTTGTAACTTTTTTTCAAACAGACACCCCTCTGTCTGCGGATTGTGCTATAATAGAAGCAGAAATGAGGTGTCATTCTACAATGATAGAATCTGAAAAAAGCAACCGTATGCTGGAGATTTTCTTCCGTGCGCTGCATGGGGAGGCGATTTCATCAAAAGCCCTTGCACAGGAATACCAGGTTTCCACCAAGAGCATCGGCAGAGATATCAGCCGCATCCAGAACTTTCTGGCAGAAAACCGCAGCCTGATGCAAAATGCAGAACTGACCTACTCGCACAAGGAAAAGGCGTACTGTCTGACCAGCGACGAATTTTTGAAAAACAAGGAGCTGTTTGCGCTGGTGGAGGTGATTCTCGGATGTCGCTGTTTTCAAAAAGAAGATGCTCTGAATCTCATCACAAAGCTAAAGCGTTTCACCACCGTGCAAGACCGCAAACGTTTGGAAAAGCTCATCCAAAAGGAGGTCTACCATTACCACGAGGTGCGATCCGACTGTGCTGCTGTTATCGATACGCTTTGGAAGCTGATTCGTGCCATTGACCGAAAGCGGCTTGTCACCATTACGTATTATAAGATGAATCGGGAGGAAGTCAAGCGAAAGATTCGTCCGGCATCTGTGATGTTCAGCGAATACTATTTTTATCTCATCGCTTATCCGGCGGAGGATGCTGTGTGTGAGGCACGCTATTTCCGTGTGGATCGCATCACTTCCATGACGGAGCATCGGGAACAGTTCCATCTGGAACGGGAATACGACTTTGATGAGGGCGACCTGCGGGAAAAAAACCAGTTCATGTTCCCCGGCAAGACAGAGAAGATCCGGTTTTCCTTTTCCGGCCCATCCGTGCAGGCAATCCTGGACCGGCTTCCCACCGCAAAAATCGTGGAGAAAGACGGTGCGCTCTGCATCATCGAGGCGGAGATCAACCATGGCAGAGGCATTCTCATGTACCTGCTCTCCCAAGGCTCATGGGTCAAGGTGATCTCTCCGCCGAGTCTGGTGCAAGAGATGCAGGAGGAACTTCAAAAAATGCAGCAGAATTATTCTGAGGGATTGTAACGCTCGCAGAAATGTGGTATAATAACCAAAAGGAGTTGGTTGCATGGAAGAAAAACGTGTTCGTGATTCGTATTCTGAGCAGGTGCAGATTCTGACACAGGCGAACATCAACGGCTATCACCGGCTGTTCGGCGGACAGCTCATGGAGTGGATTGACATTGTCGCAGCGGTGGTCGCCAGACGGCATTCCGGAAAAAACGTGACCACAGCCGTAGTGGATACCCTGACATTTCAGGCGCCGGCACACGCCAATGATACCGTCATCATCTGCGGTTATATCACCTATGTGCGCCGTACCTCCATGGAAGTGTGCACTAAGACCTATGTGGAAAATCTGAACGGCACCCGAACGCTGATCAACACCGCCTATCTGGTGATGGTCGCCTTGGACGACGAGGAAAAACCTACAGAGGTGCCACGGCTGCGCCTGGAAACGCCGGAAGAGGAGGCGGAGTGGAACGCCGCAGAAAAGCGGGCGCAGCTTCGAAAACAGCGCCGAAAGGAGAACTTTTGATCATGGAATATCAGATTGCAGACCATCGCATTTTCTGTGAGGATGCCGCAGGAAAGCTTCTGGCAGAAATCACATTTCCGGATGTGGATGCCCACACGGCATGCATCGACCACACATTTGTGGACGATTCGCTGCGTGGACAGGGCGTGGCCGGTGAATTGGTGCGCCGTGCCGTTGCGCTCCTGACGGAGCAGGGAAAACAGGTGACGGCCACCTGTTCCTATGCGGCTCACTGGCTGGAAAAACATCAGAAATAACAAAAAGCACTGTGCAGCATGGAAGCGTTCCACTGCACAGTGCTTTTGTTTTGGTTTGATTGATGCGCTTAGAGCGTCAGGAACAGGGAGGAGAACAGGATCAGCAGCATGCAGAGCGGGCAGATGTACCGAATCATAATGCGATACATGCCCTTTGCACGGAACACCGTGTTCTTGGAAATTTCGTCCTCCACATAGGTGGTTTTGGCAACATAACCGATCAGAATGCAGGTCATCAGCGCAACGATTGGCATCATAATGTTGTTGCTGATGTAGTCGAAGAAATCGAGGAACTGCATTTTGAAAATAGTGAAATCTGACCAGATGCTGTATCCGAAGATGGACAGCATTCCCAGCAGGAACGAAACGCCCACAACCAGCAGACAGCTGGGCAGACGTTTCCATCCCAGACGATCCTGAATCATGGAAACAACGGTTTCCATGAGAGAGATGGAAGAGGTCATGGCTGCCAGCACTACCAGCAGGAAGAATACAACTCCCACGATCTGACCGCCTGCCATAGAATCAAAGACATTTGGCAGGGTGACGAACATCAGTCCGGGACCAGCATTCAAAGCGTCCCGATCTCCGCCGGAAAAGACGAATACTGCCGGAACAATGATCATTCCCGCCAGAAATGCAACGATGGTGTCAAACACTTCGATCTGCCGAACCGACGTTTCAATGTTGTCCTCTTTCCGCATGTAAGAGCCGTAAGTGATCATGATGCCCATTGCCAGGGACATGGAGTAGAACAGCTGCCCCATGGCAGCGATAACCGTTTTGATCGAGAATTCCGAGAGACTGGGACGTACATAATACACCAGACCATCCAGCGCACCCGGAAGCGTCAGCGTGTAAATGCTGATGCCGATAATCAGCGCTAAAAGAACGGGCATCATAACCTTGCTAACTGTTTCGATGCCCTTTTGAACACCAAAGATGACAACAATTGCAGTCAGAGCAATGAAAATCGCAAAGAACAGCGTTGTAGCTCCTGCACCGCTGATGAAATTGGCGAAGTAGCCGTCCTCTGCTGCGGCGTGTCCCGAACCGCTTGCAAATGCTGTCAGGTATTTCAATACCCATCCGCCGATGACGCAGTAATAGGGGAGAATGATAACCGGAATTGCGCCGGCGAGCCATCCCAGCGGCTTGAACCGTTTGTCGACTTTCGTGTACGCCTGCATAACGCTCTTTCCGGTTCGTCTGCCAATGGCGATTTCTGTAATCATCAGAGAGAATCCAAAGGTCACCGCCAGAATGAGATAGACCAGGAGGAATATGCCTCCGCCGTATTTTGCGGCGAGGTAGGGGAATCTCCAGATATTTCCCAACCCGACAGCCGAACCCGATGCTGCCAAAACAAACCCCAGCTTAGAGCCGAAGCCGTTTTTCTCTTGCTTTTTTGTGCTTTTCATACATACATCCTTTCTTTTTCCGTTTCTTCTGAAACCGCAAATTGTATTTATTATACTATATTTTATCCGGAATGTCAATCAATTTGCGCACTGCTATTTCGCCATGCCGTCATAACGGAACCTCATTTTTTATTTTGCCTTCATTTTTTTATATTGAAATTTCTAAAATTATGCGGTATTCTAAACATGGTGCCGGAAGAAAATACCGGTATATTTCAAATATATTCAGGAGGAATGAACCATGAGAAAAAATCTCGGAGTAAAGTCTTATTTATATCCGATGCCAGTTTTGATCATCGCTTCTTATGACGAAGCTGGCAAAGCCGATGCCATGAACGCTGCATGGGGTTCTGTCTGCGACAGCGACAAAGTCGCACTGTATCTCAGCCACAAGCACAAGACTGTGAAAAACATCCTCGCACGGAAAGCCTTCACCGTAAGCATGGCAGATGCTGCTCACGTGGCAGAAGCCGACTATGTGGGAATCGTTTCCGGAAACGATACGCCGGATAAGATGGAGAAGTCCGGTCTGCACACCGTAAAGAGCGACAAGGTGGATGCGCCCATGATTACGGAGCTTCCGCTGACGCTGGAGTGCAAGCTGGTGAGCTACGATGCAGAATCGGAGTGCATGATCGGTGAAATTGTCAATGTCAGCGCAGACGAAGCCATCCTCGGCGCAGACGGCACGATCGACCTCACCAAGTTCCAGCCCATTGCCTTTGATCCGGCAAACCACACCTATTTGAAGCTGGGCGAAAAGGTTGGCAACGCATTCAGTGACGGTGCAAAGCTGAAGTAATCGAAAAAATAATTGTGATACTTAGAGCTTGTGTTCATAGGCGTCTATCTACGTCTTTTCGGCAAATTTTGTTGCATACTGCGTTAAAAATTCTTGCCATACGAAAGTATGCCTGCAAATTTTTGCCTTGTCTGCAAAAAAATTTGCTCGAAAATCCGCATATATTTCCTATGAATACAAGCTCTTATAAAGAAAGCTGTTCGCAGAAGTTCCTGCGGGCAGCTTTTTGCAGGTTACCTCTCGTTTTGATACCACTTACCATGTTTCCCTTGATTTCCACACCAGAATGGGATATAATCAGAATTACCAATCAAACGAAACCGCCCAATCGGGAGAAGGAGCAACACCATGGCGAAGAACATCATCGAAATCCGGCATCTCTGTAAGAGCTACGGCGCTGTTCGTGCAGTAGACGACCTCAGCTTTTCCGTGAGAACCGGACAGCTTTTTACCTTTCTTGGCGTAAACGGTGCCGGAAAAAGCACCACCATTTCCATGCTCTGCGGTCAGCTGAAGCGGGACAGCGGAGAGATCTGGGTGGACGGAAAAGAACTTTGCCATCACAGTGCAGAAATCGCACGGACTCTGGGTGTGGTCTTTCAGAACTCCGTGCTGGATGCGCAGCTGACTGTGCTGGAGAATCTGAAATATCGGGCAGCACTCTACGGCATTCGCGGCGAGGCGTTCCGAACACGTCTGGCAGAGGTCACAGCGCTTTTTCAGCTAGAACCGCTGCTGAAACGGCAGGTAGGAAAACTCTCCGGCGGACAGCGCCGGCGCATCGACATTGCCAGAGCTATCTTCCACCAGCCAAAGCTCCTGATTCTGGACGAGCCAACCACAGGACTCGACCCCCAGACACGGCACATGGTGTGGGATGTCATTCACACACTGCGCAAAACTGCAGGGCTGACCGTCTTTCTCACAACACACTACATGGAGGAAACGGCGGATGCCGACTATGTTGTCATTCTGGACGGCGGAAAGATTGCCGCAGAGGGAACGCCGCTGGATCTCAAAAACACATACACCGGCGATTTTATCACGCTGTACGGTGCATCGGAATTCGAGGTGCAGCAGCTTGGCGTTCCCTATTGCAAAGACGGTATTACGTTTCGCCTGACCGTGCCAAATACACAAGCGGCAACCAAACTGATTCTGGAACATCCGGAATGCTTCCGGGATTATGAGATCATCAAGGGAAAAATGGATGACGTCTTTCTGACAGTAACCGGAAAGCACGTGGCAGAGGGGGAGAGGTAAATGCTGTATACTATGATTTTGCGCAACACCAAGCTGTTTTTCAAAGACAAGGGCATGTTTTTCACGGCGCTGATTACCCCGCTGGTTCTGCTGGTACTCTACGTCACATTTTTGGGGAGTGTCTACGCCGACAGCTTTCGGAGTTCGATTCCGGAGGGAATCGCCGTGTCTGATACCATCGTTAACTCCATGGTTGCCGGAGAACTGCTCTCCTCGCTTCTGGCGGTCTGCTGCATCACCGTGGCATTCTGTGCCAATATGCGGATGGTGCAGGATAAGATCACCGGTGCACAAAAGGACATTGCCATTTCACCGGCGAAGAGTCACCTCATTTCCATCAGCTATTTCATTTCCTCTGCACTGGTCACGTGGATCATTTGTTTTATTGCATTGCTTGCCGGACTGATTTACGTGCATGCCGTGGGTTATGATATGGCGCTGTCCGACGTTGCATGGATGATATTGGATATTGTGATGCTGGTACTCTTTGGAACATCCCTCTCCTCCATTTGCAACAGTTTCCTCTCCACACAGGGACAGGTTTCCGCAGTGGGAACCATTGTCAGCGCCGGATACGGCTTTGTGTGCGGTGCTTACATGCCGATTTCCAGCTTCGGCGACACCCTCCAAAAAGTCCTGCTGTTTCTTCCCGGCACTTATGGCACCTCCCTCATTCGAAACCACGCCCTGCACGGTGTCTTTGAGAAACTGGAAGCGCAGCAGCTTCCGGCGGAACTCATTACGGGCATTCGGGAGGCAATGGACTGCCGGCTCTTGTTCTTTGAGCGGGAAGTGCCGCTTTCCATGATGTATGTCATTCTGGGAACTGCCGTTGCGGTTTTGACCGCCGGCTATGTTCTCATCCATATTCTTCAGGAGAAAAAAGATAGATGAAAATTACCATTGAGAATCCGCTTCCCGGACAAGAGGAGGAGATCATCATTCGTGCCGAAAATCTCAGTCCTAAAATTTTGGAATTGCTCCAGCTCCTCAAGACAGACGAGGAGAAGCTAACGGGCTACTATACAGACGGAAGCATGGGGCTTCTGGATCCGGACGATGTCTACTACTTCGAATCAGTGGACAACAAAGTCTTTGCCTATGGCGAGCAAAATGTCGCTGAGTTAAAGCTCCGGCTTTACGAGATCGAACACCAGTTCCCGAACGCCGGCTTTGTCCGGATTTCAAAATCCATGATCCTGAACCTCGCCAAAGTCAGCCGGTTCCGGCCGGCTGTCAGCGGACGGTTCGAGGCGATTCTGCAAAACGGGGAGAAAGTCATGATCTCCAGACAATATGTCCCCGTCATCCGAAAGCAGCTTGGATTGTGAGGTGAAGAACATGAAAGAAAAATTGCGGCGTTTGATGAATTACATTACCACAATTACCACCGGAACGCTCATCGCCTGCATCTTCTGGGGCGGCATCTCTATTTTAACAATGGGATCTTCTTTGACAGAAGCCAACATCAATTTTCTCATGCTTCCTGAGATTCTGTCTGTCGGCATCTTTTGCGGCTTGATTACGGAACTGGCGTTTTATTCGAAAAGAGAGCCAAAGAAAAAGACGTTTTGGATATGGATTGCAGTGCACTATATCGCTGTGACCATCGTTGTGCTTATTTGCGGTTACTTCTATCACTGGTACTGCTGGAACGTTGGAAATGTCATCGCCATGTGTCTGACTTCGGCAGGCGTTTACGGCTTTACATTTTTCCTGAACTACTACCGCAACAAAATCATTGCAAATGCAATGAATGAAAAATTGGAGCAATATCACTCCAAACATCAAAAGGAAGGTGATTCACAATGAAAAAACATCTCACAAAATTACTGGCAGGTATGCTTGCCGTTTCCGCTCTGACCACCGCAGCCGGCTGTACCGAAGTTGGTTTGAACAGCAACTCTTCCGGTACAGTGACAACTGCAACAGAAACGACTTCTGCCGAAACCGCAGAACCTCAGACCACAGATTCCGCCTCTGCGACGATTCCATCGCCGGATTCCGCCACCATAGAAAGTGCAGCGTCTTCCGAGAGCACATCAGGCACAGAAACCACCTCGGAAAGCACCACCACGGCTGCTGCTTCGGACAACAGCGACCTGCAGGGAACCGCTTCCAGCCTGTTCGGTGCGCTGAATTACATCGAACAGATCGGCAGCGGCAATCTGCCCAAGGATGAGAGCAAGACCTACACTTCCAACCAGTACGGCGCAGATTATGAGGCAGTATCCGGAACACAGTTCTCCAGCACAGCTGACCTACAGTCATACATGGAAAGCTATCTGACGCAGCCGCTCATTCTCTCCCGCTATTCCAATCTTCTCAGCATATACGGGTCGAGTTCTCCGCTGTACATCGATGTAGACGGCGCACTCTATGGTAAGGTATACGCCACAAGCGGCGGATTTGCATGGACAACACAGACACCGACAGTCACTGATGTGACAGATACTTCGTTCACTGCCACGATGCAATACGACGATTTTGGCTCAACAGATGACTGCGTTATCGTTGCTGCTTTGGAGAATGGCACATGGAAGATCAGCAGTGTGTCGTTCGACGGACAGACCTACTAAGAGCTTGTGTTCGTAGGAAATATATGCGGATTTTCGAGCAAATTTTTTTGCAGACAAGGCAAAAATTTGCAGGCATACTTTCGTATGGCAAGAATTTTTAACGCAGTATGCAACAAAATTTGCCGAAAAGACGTAGATAGACGCCTATGAACACGAGCTCTAAGACGGGTAAACTTCATTTTCCTCCCAAGCGGCATGGACTTCTCGGCAGAGCGGTGCATGCCGCTTTTTGCTGGGGCTTGACAGCGTGCGTTTTATCGTGCTATAATAGTAACATGTTATTTTAGAGTCGAATCCGACTCTATCATACAGAAAGCAAAAAGGAGAATGTGATATGTGGAAAAAAAGACTGGTACCGCTGATTCTGGCAGCAGCAATGCTTGGCGCATGCGGAGGATGCGGCGATAAGACTTCCGACAGCAAGTCAGCCAATGCAGATGATTCGAAATTCATTGTTGGTTTCGACGCAGCATTTCCGCCGTATGGCTATCAAGACGACAACGGCGAGTACGTTGGATTCGATCTGGATCTTGCCGCAGAGGTTTGCAGTAGAAATAACTGGGAACTGGTAAAGACCCCTATCGACTGGGATGCCAAGGACATGGAGCTGAATTCCGGCACCATCAGCTGTATCTGGAATGGCTTTACCATGAACGGCAGAGAGGACGACTACACATGGTCAGAGCCGTATGTGGACAACAGTCAGGTATTCGTGGTCAAGGAAGACAGCGGCATTGCGTCATTCGATGACCTCGCCGGAAAGACCGTTGCAGTACAGACCGATTCCTCTGCACAGGCTGCACTGGACGAGGACGAGAACGCAGATCTGAAGAACTCGTTCAAAGAGTTACTGGTTGTCGGCGACTATAACACTGCTTTCATGAATCTGGAAGCCGGTGCTGTGGATGCCATTGCAATGGATATCGGCGTTGCCAACTATCAGCTGGAATCCCGCAGCGGCGGATTCACGATTCTGGATGAACCGCTTGCAGCAGAGCAGTACGCCATCGGCTTTAAGAAGGGCAACACAGAACTTCGTGACAAGGTTCAGAAGACACTGGACGAGATGGCAGCAGACGGAACTTTCGAAAAGATCGCAGAAAAATGGGATCTGCAGGACAGCGTTACTCTGGGAAAATAATCACAAAAGAGGCTAGTTATGTCATTTCTTGAAATTGTCATGCAGCTGGGGGACAGCACGCTGCAAACGCTGCTGATCTTTGCCCTGACGCTGCTGTTTTCCATTCCGCTGGGCGTTTTGATCTGCGCCATGCGGATGTATGCGTGGAAACCGCTGCAGTGGATTCCACGACTGTATATCTCGGTTCTTCGTGGCACGCCGCTGATGCTTCAGCTGCTCGTGGTTTACTTCGGCCCGTACTTTCTCTTCAACATCTCGCTGAGCACCTCCTACCGGTTCTATGCGGTCATCATTGCGTTTTCTCTGAACTACGCCGCATACTTTGCGGAGATTTTCCGCAGCGGTATTCAGTCGATTCCGGTGGGACAGTATGAGGCATCCCGCATTCTGGGATATGGAAGATGCCAGATGTTTTTCCGAATCATTCTGCCGCAGACCATCAAACGGATTCTGCCGGCAGTCACCAACGAAACCATTACGCTGGTAAAGGACACCTCGCTTGCCTTTGCGATTGCCTACACGGAATTGTTCACCGAGGTCAAGCAGATCGCAGTGGCGCAAACCTCCATGCTGCCCTATCTGGCAGCGGCGATTTTCTATTACGTGTTTAACCTGCTGATTGCCGGCATCATGTCCCTGGTAGAAAAGAAACTGAACTACTATAAAATTTAAGGAGGCACATCGTGGAAGAATATTTAACGATCACACATTTGAAAAAACAGTTCAACGATGTGCAGGTGCTGAAAGACATCTCCCTGACGGTTCGGAAAGGGGAAGTGGTCTCCATCATCGGGCCGTCCGGTTCGGGAAAGTCCACCTTACTCCGCTGCGCCACCTTTTTGGAAACGCTGAGCGGCGGTTCTATCGCCTATATGGGGGAGGTCGCAGCACAGACGACAGAAGCCGGAAAGGTTGTCTATGCGCCGAAAAAGCAGTTCCAGCAGATTCAGAAGTACTTCGGGCTGGTGTTCCAGAACTTCAACCTGTTCCCGCACTACTCCGTAATGAAAAACATCGTAGAACCGCAGCGCTTGCTGCTGAAGCGCTCCAAGCAGGAGGCGGAAGAGGTGGCGATTCGTCTGCTGAAAAAGGTGGGACTGGAGCAGAAAACCGCTGCCTATCCCTGTGAGCTGTCCGGCGGACAGCAGCAGCGTGTTGCCATTGTGCGTGCGCTGGCACTCTCGCCGTCCATCCTGTTCTTTGACGAGCCAACCTCGGCACTAGATCCGGAGCTGACCGGAGAAATCCTGGAAGTCATCCGGCTTCTGGCAGAGGATCACATGACCATGGTGATCGTCACCCATGAAATGCGCTTTGCGCAGGCGGTTTCTGACCGTGTCATCTTTATGGCGGATGGCATGATCATCGAAGAGGGTACACCGGACGAGATTTTCGTACATCCGAAAAAAGAGCGTACCCAGCAGTTCCTGAACCATTATGCGGACTGAGTCGGTTCTATAAAGCAAAACCCGGTAGGCGAAAATGTTTCGCTTGCCGGGTTTTGTTCTGTGTGTCTGGAAATAAAGACAACAAAAAACCGCTCTTCTTTGGAAGAACGGCTTTACTTTGGTGGGGTGGGAGATGGGATTCGAACCCACGATCTTCGGGACCACAATCCGACGCTTTAACCAGCTAAGCTACACCCACCATATATGCGTCCTCAGCGGGACGATTTGGCGCGCCTTACTGGATTCGAACCAGTGGCTTACTGCTTAGAAGGCAGTTACTCTATCCAGCTGAGTTAAAGGCGCTTCTTGGAGCGGGTGATGGGAATCGAACCCACGTAGCCAGCTTGGAAGGCTGGAATTCTACCATTGAACTACACCCGCAGTTTTCAGTCGCTCGTTTGTTTTTTCTTGTGAACCTCACCGACGACTATATTATTATAGCATAACTTTGTGTAAAAGTCAAGCTTATTTTTTTAGAAAATAGAACCGAAGTACAAGAATATATCGAATGTTTCAATTAAGAAAGAAAAGAAAAATGGCTTTTTGGCATATTTTCGGCAGACAGCCATGTTTCCAGCGCTGGCCAGATGCGTTCTGTCAGTTCGCACCCGTGCCGGTAGTATTGGTCGATTTTTTGCGTATCTCTGGTGAACAGCGGAATGGAACGAACCTCTGGCTGAATCACAAACACTGCCCCTGTTTTTTGCGCCTGCTGCATTCGCACGATTTGTTCCTGATAGCGTGCAATGCGGTGCAGCAGTGCATGATGCAGCGCCGGATATCGTTTCCGATAGGCGACAGATAAGAGCGGACGGAATTTCCGGTAATCCGTCGGCTGACACCCATCGTGTCCCGTCAGAACTACGATCACTTTCTGACACCCCTGTTCCAGCAAATGCTGAAACGGAATGGGGTCTGCGATGCTCCCGTCTACGTAGTGCCTGCCGTCAATTTCAACAGGAGCGCAGATCATTGGCAGCGCACAGGATGCCTGCAGTGCCTGTAAAATCTCAACTTTCTTATTGTTGCCTGTCAGGTACGCTGACTCACCGTTCTCACAGCAGGTCGCCACGCAATCTGTCTGCATAGAGAAGCGAAAGTAATCGGAGAAGTTCAGCTGTTCCGCATATTGGGATGCCATTTCATTCAGATTTAAAAAGCGTCCCGTCCGCAGCATGTGACAAATGCCGAAGTACGGCTTTTCGTTCTGCATGAGCATCATCTGTCGGAAGAGCCCCGGCTGCTTGGAGCGATAGTTCAAAACGCATCCGGCACCGGCAGAAGTTCCGGATGCTGCGGAAGCATAGAACTGGTGCTGCATCAGCACATCTACCACACCGGCGGTAAATGCGCAGCGGTCTGCACCGCCCTCCAGAGCAAGTCCGATCATTTTCGTTCCTCCTTTCTCACGAATACATACCGCAATTCCAGACAGCACATCTCAGCATTTCTTCGCATCAACGCACATTTTGGAATTGCGGCACGTGTCGTTTTATCCATACAACTGTTTTCTATTATACGAAATTTCTCGAATTCTGTCAAGTTTTCGTGCGCAAGCTTTACAAATCGCCTGAAATATGATATGATTTGTAACATGGAATCTATGAATATTGGCGTTTGAAAAAGCGCTGAAAAGAGGACAAAGGAGGAAAAGCATGAGACAAAATCGTGTGTTAGGCGTACTCACCGCATTAACGATTGCTGTAACATCCGGCAGTGCCTTCCCGGCACTCTCTGTTTCTGCCGGACAGCTTCTAGGGCAGACAGACTTCGAGGATGGTGTCGGTCTTCCGTGGCACGTCTGCGAATCGGCGTCCGGAAAGATGTCGTTCGAGGTGACAGACGGCGCATACCGCATTACCGTCGATAATCCCGGCGGTGCTTCCAACGGTGGGGAAGACCGGTGGGACTGCCAGTTCCGGCATCGTGGTTTGACGCTGGTTTCCGGCTGCACCTATGAAGTGGCATATGACATCACCGCCAGCAACAACTGCACCTATTATACCAAAATCGGCGATATGTCCGAGCCGTTCACCGAGGATTGGCATGGCAATCCGGATGACAGCCAGTTCGATGCATTCTGGAATGTGCAGAATCTGACTGCCAACCAAACCGCTTCTTTTCACGGGACGTTTACTGCAAAGCGAACTGCAGAGGTGGAGTGGGCGTTTCACGTTGGCGGAGATACCGTCCCCGCCGGAACCGTCTTTACCTTTGATAATATGTCCCTGATCTGCACTGACAATGACGAATACGACTATGTTCCAACGCAGGAGTGGCAGCGGGCGGACATCGTTACTAACCAGATCGGTTATTTTCCGGACTGCCGGAAACAGGCGACGCTGATCTCTGATGAAACCGATGCCGTTGATTTCTCTCTGTGTGATGAATCGGGCAAAGAAGTGTACACTGGCGCTTCCAAGCCTATGGGCGAGGATCCGGACTCCGGCGATTCGGTGCACATTCTGGATTTCTCAGAGTTTAAAGAAGCAGGAACATACACGCTTCAGGCAGGGAACGCTGCCAGTCGGGAATTTGCCATCGGCGGAACAGAAGTCTACTCCGGCATGCTGTTCGATGCCCTCAACTATTTCTACCAGAACCGCAGCGGCATCGCCATTGAGAGCCAGTATATCACCTCCGGGGATGCCGCAGCACTGGCACGCAGTGCAGGACACTCCAATGACACCGCACGCATCACAACGGACTGGGACGATCTCCAGAGCAACGGCGGTTCACAGGATGTCTCCGGCGGCTGGTACGATGCCGGCGATCATGGAAAATACGTGGTGAACGGCGGTATTGCTCTGTGGATGATGCAGAACCAGTATGAACGTGCCGTTTCCCGTAAGACAGAAGACAGCTATGCTGACGATACCATGCAGATTCCGGAACAGCAGAACGGCTATCCGGACTTGCTGGACGAGGCACGCTGGGAGATGGAGTGGATGCTCAAGATGATCGTGCAGGACGGCACGTATCAGGGCATGGCATATCACAAGGTGCACGACATCAAGTGGACAGCTCTCGGCATGGCACCGGCAGACGATCAGGAAGAACGCATCCTCAAACCGCCGACGACATGCGCAACCCTGAACCTTGCAGCGTGTGCAGCACAGGCAGCACGTCTTTGGAAACCGTATGATGCGGATTTCGCCAAGGAGTGTCTGACCGCAGCAGAGAATGCCTATGAGGCTGCCAAAAAGCACGATGATCTCTATGCACCTTTGGATCAGTCCATTGGCGGCGGTCCTTACGGGGACGACTATGCAGACGATGAATTTTACTGGGCAGCCTGCGAACTGTATCTGACCACCGGCGAAAAGGCATACCTGAAAGATCTGGAGAAATCCGACCTTGCCTATACCGTTCCCGCCACACTTTCCGCTGGTGAAGATGCAGACACTGCCGGAAGTTTCGACTGGGGCAACACAGCAGCCCTCGGCACACTCTCCCTCGCTCTGCACAAGGATGACTTGGAGAAAAAGGCTGCCGAGAAGGTCACAAGCGCCATCACAGATGCTGCGGATGTGCACCTCGGCCGGGAGGAACAGCAGGGTTACGGACAGCCCTACGCCCAGAGCAAGCTGAGCTATGCGGATGACGATACGGGATATGTCTGGGGCTCAAATTCCTTTGTGGCAGATAATGCGGTGATTCTGGCAGCAGCCTACGACCTAACAGGGGAGCAGAATTATCTGAACGGCGTAATAAGCGCCATGGATTACCTGCTGGGCAGAAACCCCATGGATGTATCCTACATCACCGGCTACGGCAGTCACGCTGTGCAATATCCCCACCACCGCTACTGGGCGCACCAGATCTCGGAGGAGTATCCCATGGCGCCGGCTGGCGTTTTAGTCGGCGGGCCGAACTCCGGCATGCAAGATCCGTGGGTACAGGGCAGCGGTTGGAAGAAGGGAGAGATCGCACCGGCAAAGTGCTACTTGGACAACATCGAAGCGTGGTCAGTGAACGAGTGTACCATCAACTGGAATGCACCGCTGGCATGGCTGACCGCTTTCGTCTGCGATGCCAACGGCGGAATTGTTGCCAATACCGGTTCTATGGCGTCGGAACAGCTGAACCCGTCTGCCGGAGATTCCGAGGAGAGTTCGCAGACATCCGCCGGCAGCAATCAGCAGAATCAAGCAAATGATTCCACGGAAAAATCGTCATCCGGTGCGTTCCCGTGGACACTGGTCATTGTACTCGGCGCAATCCTGCTGGGAGCAATTATTGTGGAAGTGTTCATTTATAAGATCGTCAAGCTGAAAAAGAACTAGGCAAAATCTGATCAGCTCCCGAAAAAAGCTGTACGAGGGTTTTCTCGTACAGCTTTTTTCATGATTTGAGCGGCTCGCCATGGGGACAGAGCGCTGGCAGACAGAGCAGAATTTGCGTTGCCTTTTCCGCTGCTGCCAGTTCCAGCGACTTTTTCGGCACGGGAAACGATGGCGGATTCTCCGCATGCTCCTGACGAAGTGCTGCACACGTTAGTACAGCAGCAGCCATTCTCAGCCGATGATAAGATTGAAACAGATGGAACTCCCTCCTTTTTGGAACAGATTCTCAGTATAGCATATTATGAATTTGCTTGCAATATGTTCGACAAAAGTACTTTTTTCCAGACAAAAGAAGACCGCCTCCGGGGTGCATCCCGAAGGCGGCTTCTGCGCAACTGAATTTATATGGAATCTGCGGATTGCTCCGCAGCGTCCAACGAAAAATAAGATAACAGGGTATCTGTTTAGGCGACTTCTGGTAGGACAACACCCTTTTTCAGCAGGATGTTGGCATAGATTTCTGTTTCCCCTGTGGCGATCACAGCATATGCCCGCTTGGCACGCTCGTAAAAGGCGAACCGTTCCACAAATTCAAAATGACATCGTTCCGGTTCGGCTGCTGCGATAATGTCCCGATAGACATCCCAGATGACGGGCGCTGCCGGATCTCCCGGCACTACTTCCATGAGTGCGACCGGCTCCTTGGTGTAGGCATCCAGCGGAAAGAACTGCATCACAGCACGCAGCACCTCCGGCACACCATGTCCGTCCAGACGAACCAGCCGCTGCGCCAGCGCTGCTGCCGGAAAATTGCCGTCTGCAATTACGATTTCATCACCGTATCCCATTTCCATCAGGATCTTCAGGAGATCCGGTGTGAGGATTGCAGGAATGTGTTTCAGCATAACAATTCCTCCTGTTGAGAATGTACTTTTTCACGCCCTATTTATTATACAGTTTTTTCTTTCAAATGTCCAGCTTTTTCAGCGGAAATTTACATTTCATCTGAGAGATTTGCAGAAAACCTGTTTTTTGTGACGCAACATTCTCCGGCATCTAGCATTTCAGGAGGTCTCCACACATATCTTTCCTCATGCATTACAAAAAAATAACAGACAAATGACAAATCCGATTTTTCGTGCAGCTTTCCGAAAAAAGCCGCAAAAAAATCCTGCACTCCGAAAAAATGCTATTGACGAAAATCCAGATTTAAGATATAATGATGATAAGAGGAACTCTTCTCCATGCTGTTTTCCTGCGGGACAACGCAGAACCGGTACGGGAAGTCCGAGATAGACGAAAGGAGAGCGACAAACGCTTGAAACATGTGCAAATATCTGCGTCAATACTTAGCGCAGATGTAGCAGATCTTGCCGCAGTTGCCGCCGATCTTCGGCAGGCAGGTGTTGACATGCTGCATTTTGATGTAATGGATGGACAGTTCGTTCCAAATATCACCTTTGGCATGCCGGTTCTGGCAGCACTCGACCGGCATTCGGATTTATTTATGGATGTTCACCTGATGATTGAGGATCCTGAAAAATACGCAGTGCAATTTGTAGAGGCCGGCGCAGATCTGGTGACATTTCACGTAGAGAGCCGCAGCGACATTGCTAAGACCATCCGCCTGATTCACGAGGCTGGTGCAAAGGCAGGCATCGTGCTCAAACCGGACACACCGTGGGAAACTGCCATTCCGTACCTGAATTCAGTGGAAGTGGTGCTTGTCATGACGGTGGAACCTGGCTTCGGCGGACAGTCCTTCATGCGGGAAATGATGAAAAAAGTGGAGGCGCTCTGCAGCTATGCCGAAGCGCACCATCTGACCTATCAGATCGAGGTGGACGGCGGAATCAACGGCGAAACGTCGCAGGAAGCCATTCGTGCCGGCGCAGAACTTCTGGTCATCGGCAGCTATCTCTTCCGGCAGGAGGATAAACGTGCTGCAATGACCGCAATTCGGGAACAAGCAGATACAATTGCGCATGTGTGAACCTGTTCAGTGATTCCTGAGAGTTGATTCAACATCCTTCGGCTCGAAACATTGTTTTCGCCTGCACAAAGGCAAATCAAGGGCAGCACTGCGCAAAGCCGTCAGGCGCATTTTGCGCAGTGCTGCCCAAGGAGGAATTGACGTGAAATCCAAACGACAGCCCAAGGTACACAAGTACTCCAAGCATCGCCGAAAAAATGCCAATCCGGCACAGACTGCCCTGTCGGTTGCACTGACGTTTTTGATTGCCGGGGCAATTGGTGTTGTGGGATACAGTGTGGCAAAACCGCTTTTGCAATATGACGGAAAAGTGCAACCGGATCTTTCTGTTGCAGAAACAGCACAGCCTGCGACAACCGCAGTTCCCGTGGCAACGCAGACGGAAACAGTGCCGGCAACAGAAGCTCCGACGGAGGCTGCTGCCTGCGAATCCGGCGTGCGTCTTTCCGCAGAGGCACTGCAAAGTGCGGATGCGCTGCAGCAGGCGCTTGCGAAAGCGAGGAGCGATTCGCCGAATGGAAAGCTTCTGGTGATCCCGCTGAAAGTGCAGGGCGGTGCTGTGCTCTATCAGACGAACGTGGAAACCGCAAAGCAATGCGGTGCAGCACAGGGCAATCTGACACTGCCGCAAATTACAGCGGCAGCAATAGAACAGGGCTGGACGCCGGTGGCGGAATGCAGCCTGCTCTATGACAACCTGCTGCCGAAATTCCGTGTGGAAGCCGGATACCAGACCGCAGACGGCAGCCAGTGGCTGGACAATTCTGCTGACAACGGCGGGAAACCGTGGGCAAGTCCGCTGAGTACAGTCACTTTGCAGTACCTGACGGAATTGACACAGGAAATCGCTGCATCGGATTTTTCTCAGATCTGGTTTTCTGATGCCGTATTTCCGCCGTTTCGGGATTCTGATCTGGCTTACATCGGAAGCTCTGTGGAGGCGGAAAACCGCCGGACTGGAATGCAACAGTTCCTGCAATCGCTGCTGCCTGCTGCCAAGGGAAAGCCGATTTCCCTGGAAATCAGTGCAGCCAAAGCCAAGGACGGCACTGCGGAGGCGTTTGCGCCGGAGCAGTTCACCGCCATTTCTGGCTATGTCCTCCGTCTGGACAGCGGGGACGATACCGCAGAAGTCATCTCGCAATGGGCAGCTTCTGCGCTGCAAGGGAAAGCCCTGTGGCTCATGGAAGATGATACAGCAAAAATCAGCGGCGAAAACAACTGGATTCTCTCGGAGAGTCCGCTCGCAAATGAAACATAACACAATAACATCAAAAATAGAGGAGTGATCGGTATGGCCGGTAAATTCACGGTATCTTTAGCCGAAATTATTAAAGAATTCAATTTGGAAACCATCTATATGCCCAAGGATCCGGGCGAAATTCTGATCGATGAAAACGATGTCACCCGTCCGGGCTTGCAGCTCATGGGATTTTACGAGTACTTCAATCCGGAGAGAATGCAGATCATCGGAAAAATGGAGTTCGCCTATCTGTCCACCATCGATGAGGAAACCCGTACCCAGCGTCTGGATATGCTGATGTCCCGTCACATCCCTGCGTTGATTATTGCACGGGAACTGCCGTATTTCTCGGAAATGCTGGACCTTGCCCAAAAGTACGGCATTCCGCTGCTGCGCAGTAAGGAGAGCACCTCCAATTTCATTGCCGGTCTGATTGCTTTCCTGAACCTGAATCTGGCGCCCCGTATCACACGCCACGGCGTGCTCATCGAGATTTACGGCGAAGGCGTTTTCATCACAGGTGAGAGCGGCGTCGGAAAGAGCGAAACTGCCATTGAGCTGGTAAAGCGTGGGCATCGTCTGGTGGCAGACGATGCGGTGGAGATTCGAAAGGTTTCGAACATCAGTCTGGTGGGAAGCTCGCCGGATAACATCCGCCATTTCCTGGAACTGCGTGGTATCGGTATCATCAACGCACGCCGTCTGTTCGGTATCGGCGCAGTCAAAAATACGGAGAAGATCGAGCTTGTCGTGGAGATGGAACAGTGGAACCCGGAAAAAATCTACGACAGAATGGGCGTAGACACGCAGTTTGTCTCCATTCTGGGCGTCAAGATTCCTTCCCTGACCATTCCGGTAAAGCCTGGCAGAAACCTCGCTGTCATTCTGGAGGTCGCCGCAATGAACAACCGTCAGAAAAAAATGGGCTACAATGCTGCCACCGAACTGCTGGATCAGCTTGGTCTGGATATGGAATCGAAGGAAGTTGTCAAGAATTACGACGCATTCTAATGGGATGTATTTCGAAGAATAAATCATTGGTATTGTGACAAAATACAAACATCGAACTCAAAAGGTGCCTGCGTATTTCCACGGACATGTGGCAAGGCAGACACTTTGCATCAAGTTTGGAGAACAAGCATGAACGAATTACATGAATTCACTGCGCTCTGCGAGACTTGCGGCTGCAGTGTTCTGTATGCAGAGCCGCTTCGGAATCACACAACATTTCGAATCGGCGGTGCCTGCACCGCATTTGTAAACGTCAACAGTGCAGAAACGCTGAAAAAGCTGCTTGCCTACTGCCGCCGTACGGGCAGTGCCTACACCATTCTCGGAAACGGAAGCAATGTCCTCGCCGCAGACAGCGGATTTCCGGGAATCGTGCTGCATCTGGGACGTGACTTTTCCAAGATCACACGGGAGGACGACCGCCTGCACTGCGAGGCCGGCGCGACGCTGGCACGCATCGGAAAATTTGCGCTGGAAGAATCTCTGACCGGCATGGAGTGTCTCGCCGGAATCCCCGGAACTGTGGGCGGTGCGCTCTACATGAACGCCGGCGCTTATGGCAGGGAGATGTCTGACATCATCATCTCTGCGGAGTGCATGGACGAAAACGGCACGCTCTCTACGGTGTCCAAAGAGGAAATGCAGCTTGGCTATCGAACCAGCGTCTTTCAGGACCGCCATTGCATCATTACCGGAATGACGCTTCAGCTCTCTCAGGGCAAGTACGGCGAGATCAAGGAAGAGATGGATGACCTGCTGGGAAAACGGCGTGCCAAACAGCCGCTGGAACTGCCCAGCGCCGGAAGCACATTCCGCCGTCCGGTTGGAAATTATGCGTCTTTCCTCATCGACCAGTGCGGCCTGAAAGGTGCGAGCGTGGGAGATGCACAGGTCAGCAAGAAACACGCCGGCTTTGTGGTGAATACCGGAAAGGCCACCTGCCACGATGTGCTGGAGCTGTGCGATTATGTCAAGCAGACGGTTCAGGAAAAGACCGGCTACCAGCTGGAACTGGAACCGGTGATTTTGGGAGACCCGTCTGTCTGAAAGGGAAGTGAAACTATGCAGAAAAAGAAACGTATGCATGTGGTGATTGTAACGGGGATGTCCGGTTCCGGAAAGTCTTGTGTCATGGATGTTCTGGAGGATATCGGATACTATTGCATTGATAATTTGCCGCCGCAGCTCATCGGAAAATTCGTGGAGATCTGTCGGGAATCGGAGAACCACCTAAAAAAGCTGGCAATCGCAGCCGATCTACGCTCCGGCGATATGTTTACAGATGCCTATCATGTGCTGGTGGAGCTGGAACGGCAGGGAGATCTGGATGTCAAGATTCTCTATATTGAGGCAGCTGACGAGGTGCTCATCAAGCGCTATAAGGAAACTCGCCGGAAGCATCCGCTGGACGAAAAGTTCCGCGGCTGCCTGCACGATGCCATTGCCTACGAGCGCCAGCAGCTTCTTCCGGTTAAGGGAATTGCCGACTATTACATTGAAACCTCCTATTTTTCTGCGTCCCAGCTGAAAAAACAGATTCGGGAAATCTTTCTGGAGAACTCCTCCGACTTTCTCTCCATCAAGGTCACTTCCTTTGGATTTAAGTACGGCGTTTCCACGGAATCCGATCTGGTATTCGATGTTCGCTGCTTGCCCAATCCGTACTATATTGAAGAGCTGCGGCACCACACGGGCTGCGAAGCATGCGTGCAGGACTATGTCATGAAATTCGAGCAGTCCCAGATTCTCTTGCAGAAGCTGAAAGACCTGCTGGATTTTCTGATTCCGCTCTATATTCAGGAAGGAAAGAGCCGTCTGGTCATCGCCTTTGGCTGTACCGGCGGAAAGCACCGTTCCATCACCTTCACCGAACTGATTGGAGATTATCTCATTTCCAAGGGAATGCACGTGGTAAAACAGCACCGGGATATCGGGAAAGACCGCCCTTGAGCATTTGTTTCGAAGGGAGGTATCACAACATTGTCATTCTCAAACGAAGTGCGGGAGGAGATTGCAAGGAGCATCACAGACCGTGACCGGAAGTTTGCTTGTCTATACGGCATCCTGCTCTACTGCCGGACGTTCCATGGGCAGCAGATCATTCTGCAAAGTGAAAGTTCTGTCTTTGCGGAGCTTATCCCCACGCTGTTTCATGCGGTTTTTCAGACGGTTTTGAAACCGGATGTCCGTGTGACGACACGGGGAAATGCGCAATCTATGTATAGCTTCACCATTTCCGACCCTGCACAAATCCAGCAGATTTGCAGCACCTACCATATTTCTCCGGAAAATCGGGAGATCAACCTCTCCAACTTGGTAAACAACAGCCTGAGCTCTTTTTTGGCAGGCGTTTTTTTCAGCTGCGGCAGCGTTATCGATCCAAACAAAGGCTACCATTTGGAATTTAACACGCCGTCCGAGCTGCTTTGCAACGATCTGCAAAAGCTATTGCTCACCATTGGTGTCAGGGGAGGGCAGGTCTTTCGCAAAAACATGTACGTACTCTACCTAAAGGACAGCGAGCACATCGAGGACACGCTGACCTACATGGGCGCACAGCAATGCACCATCGAACTGATGAACATCAAAATTCGAAAGGACATGCGCAACCGTGCCAACCGCATTCGGAATTGCGACGAAGCCAACATTGATAAGGTGGTCAGCGCTGCCATGCGGCAGACGGAGGACATCCTTTGGATCATCCGCTGCAACCGAATGGAAACACTGCCGGAGGAATTGCGGGAGCTGGCACAGCTTCGGCTGGAAAATCCGGAACTCAGCCTGAAAGAACTGGGGGAGATGCTCTCCGTTCCCATCGGGCGTTCCGGCGTCAACCACCGCTTTCAAAAAATCGCAGCAATTGCGAAGGAGTTGAGAAGCCATGAAAAATGATGCTTTCGTCCATTTGCATGTGCACAGCGAATATAGTTTGCTGGACGGCGCCTGCCGTATCACGGAACTGGTACAGCAGGTCAAAGCGTTGGGGCAAACCGCAGTCGCACTGACCGACCACGGCGTGATGTATGGCGCAATTCCGTTTTATGAGGCAGCGACGGCGGCTGGCATTCGCCCCATTCTGGGATGTGAGGTATACGTGGCGCAGCGAACACGGCACGATCGGGAACATTCGCTGGATGCGAAAAGCTACCACTTGATCTTGCTCTGCGAGAACAATACCGGCTATCAGAACCTCGTCCGGCTGGTCTCTCTCGCCAGCATTGAGGGCTTCTACCGCAAGCCACGGGTGGACTGGGAACTGCTAAGCCAGTACCACGAGGGGCTGATCTGTCTGTCCGCCTGCCTTGCCGGAGAAATTCCACGGCTGCTCTCTGCCGGCCGTTATGACGAGGCAAAAGCAACGGCACTGCGCTATCAGGCGCTGTTTGGCGCAGGGAACTTCTTTCTGGAACTTCAGGATCACGGGCTGCCGGAGGAACGCCAGAATTTGCCGCAGCTGATCCGCATTTCCAGGGAAACCGGAATCCCGCTTGCAGCAACCAACGATGCTCATTATCTGCGGAAAAAGGATGCGCAGATGCAGCAGGTGCTGCTCTGCATCCAAACCGGAAAAACCATTCATGACCCAAATCGAATGGAATTTGCCAACGATGAATTTTATCTGAAATCCACTGCGGAAATGCAGGCGCTGTTTGCCTCTGTTCCGGAAGCAATCACCAATACCTCTCAAATCGCTGCAAGGTGCCACGTTGCATTTCAGCTGGACGGTACTTTGCACCTGCCAAAGTTCCGCATGGACGGCGTGGAGGATTGCCAGAAGCTTTTCCTGCAATTGTGCCGCAGCGGTTTGCGGCAGCGGTACGGTA